>JACCDV011014672.1_pt1 | contig 35973 bp, 43 predicted proteins | sample 7446131 | NCBI WGS metagenome assembly JACCDV01 (sample SAMN15323448, study PRJNA562643) | freshwater metagenome | isolation source: river surface water | place: USA:Blue River Watershed | collected 2017-08-17
ACAGAGATATCGCTAGACACCACATCGATCCCCGCTGGCGCAGCAAATGTGCGGATGATGGGCAGAAACGATGCAGTCGCCAACAAAGGGGCTTCGTCAGTCAGGGTGTAAACGATTTGGGGGTTTTCAGCAGCCATTGCTCGGTCTCATTCTTTGTTTGGATAGGGTGAAAGAAATACTGTTTTCTTGAGTTTTGGGGCGGTTAACCACTGACTCAAAGTCAACATTATCCACGCCACTTTAGCCGACCCGCCCCTGCGCTTTGCTTACGCCTCAGCCCTGTGAAAAACCCTTATTCCAATTTGGCATATATGTACAACAAACAAATCGTTTGTTTTGGCATAAAGAACGCCTACAGTCCACGCCATGCAAGATTTTGGTTTCTTGTTCGCAGCTTTCTTTGTGGGCTTGGTCGTTGGCCTGACTGGGTGGGCGGCGGCTCGCTCATGATGCCTATTTTGAATGCGCCGCTTGACTCGGTCGACTGGTCCCTGTTGGGCTTGTTGTTGACGGGTTCTTTGCCAGGTATTTGGCTGGGTTCACGTCTGCTGCACAAAACGCCTGAGCGCGTGATTCGCTCGATTCTTTCTGTGCTGCTGGCTTGGGCTGGCAGCAAACTGGTTTTCGCTTGATTTTTTTGCTTGAGTTTTCAGATGTATCAATACACCCCCTTCGATTCAGAGTTTGTCAAAGCCCGCGCTGCGCAATACCGTGATCAGCTCGAACGCAACTTGGCTGGCACCTTGGGCGACGACGAGTTCCGCCCGCTTCGTTTACAAAACGGTTGGTATGTCCAGCGCTATGCGCCCATGCTGCGCGTGGCGGTTCCCTACGGCGAATTAAACAGTTCGCAACTGCGTGTTTTGGCTCAAGTTGCGCGTGACTACGACACGCCCAAGCCCGAGGTGTTGGCCACAGCGCAAAGCACACAAGACAAAATCAGTGGCATTGATGCACCTGAGTTGGTCACCAACTGCGGTCACTTCACGACACGCCAAAACGTGCAGTTCAACTGGATTCCTTTGGAAAAAAGTGCGGACGTGATGGACTTGTTGGCCAGCGTCAATCTGCATGGCATTCAAACCAGCGGTAATTGCATTCGCAACATCACCAGCGACGAACGTGCCGGCATCGCGGTGGACGAAGAAGTCGATCCCCGCCCTTACGCAGAAATCTTGCGCCAATGGAGCACCTTGCACCCCGAGTTCGCCTATCTGCCCCGCAAATTCAAAATCGCCATCACAGGCGCAGCCGAAGACCGTGCAGCCATTGAGTGGCACGACATTGGCCTGCGCTTGTTGCGAGATGACGAAGGCAACGTCGGTTTCAAGATTTACGTGGGTGGCGGCATGGGCCGTACACCGATGACGGGCCAAGTCATTCGCGAATTTTTGCCATGGAACCACATCATCAATTACCTCGAAGCTGTGGTGCGCATCTACAACAACTGGGGCCGCCGCGACAACATCTACAAAGCGCGTATCAAAATTTTGGTCAAAGCCGAAGGTCAACGCTACTTTGACGAAGTGAATGAAGAGTTTGATCGCATCTTAGAAAGCGGCGCACACCACACCATCCCCCAAGTCGAACTCGACCGCGTGAGCGCCTGCTTTGTGTCGCCACCTGTGGACGTGGTACCTGATGATGCTCAAGAAAAAGCTGAACAAGCCTTGTTGGCACAAGCCAAAGCCGACAAAGAATTCACCCGTTGGTTGCAACAAAACGTGACCAGCCATCAGAACCCTGGCCTGCGTGTGGTCACACTTTCGTTCAAGCGCTTGGGCCAAGCCCCTGGCGACGCAACGGCTGAGCAGCTGGCCATTGCTGCTGACTTGACCGACCAATTCAGCTCCGGCGAAGTGCGCGTGAACCATGACCAAAACTTGGTGTTGCCTTGGGTGCGGATTGACCAACTGGCCGACTTGTACCGAGCCGCCAAAGCTGCAGGCTTTGCACGCGCCAACGTGCACTTGCTCACCGACATGATTGCCTGCCCCGGCGGTGACTACTGCGCTTTGGCCAACGCCCGTTCGTTGCCCATTGCTGCGGCCATCACCGAGCGTTACCAAGACCTGGACGAGTTATTCGACTTGGGCGACATCGACTTGCATATCAGCGGTTGCATCAACTCGTGCGGCCACCACCACAGCGGCCACATTGGCATCTTGGGTGTGGAGAAAGACGGCCAAGAGTGGTACCAAGTCACCTTGGGCGGCTCCGACGGTTCGTATCTGAGCGGCCCAGCCAAACCCGGCAAAGTGGTCGGCCCATCGTTTGCTGCTGCTGAAGTGGTGGATGTGGTCGAAGCCATTTTGGATGTGTACCGTGACAAGCGCGAAACCAACGAAACCTTTGCCCGCACACTGAACCGCGTGGGCTTTGATGTATTCAAGGCAGCGGCCAACGCGGCACGCAACACCACGGCACGCGCTGAGTGAGCATGAATTGAACCGACAACAAAAACTGACATGAGCCTACAAATCATCACCCAACACACACCCGATGGCATCCATGCACGTGCAGTCGCGAACGATGTCGATGTGCAGACCCTTGACCTCGAAGGACTAGAGCGCATTGACTTGAACTTTCCCAAGTTCACCGATGGCCGAGCTTTCAGCCAAGCCTTTGTGCTACGCCGCCGTGGCTTCACCGGCGACATCCGCGCCCATGGTGATGTGTTGATTGACCAACTCTTGCAAATGCAACGCAGCGGTTTTTCAAGCGCTGTGCTGCGTGACGACCAAGACGCGGCACACGGCGAAAAACTGCTCACGCACTACAAAGCGTTTTACCAAGGTGATGCTGTCACCCTTGAGCCTAAATTTGCCCGCGTGGTTTAAACCTTAAAACTGTCATGCGCACTTCTTCATTTCTCTCTGCCAATGGCAGCAGCAAAGCGACCACGCTGAATGCCCACGCCAGCGACAACTTTGCCGCCAAACTGGCCGAAACCCAAGCCTTGCTCCAACGTGCGGCAGCTGATTTTTCGCCCCTCACCCAAGCCTCCAGCTTGGGCGCTGAAGATGTGGTGATCACCCACCTCATCAACGACTTGCAACTCGACATCCCCGTGTTCGTACTCGAAACGGGCGCACTGCACACTGAAACTTTGGCTTTGCTCGAGCGCACCGAAGCCCACTCACGCGCACCCATCCACGTCTATCGCCCTGTGCATGAATCGGTCATCCAGTTTGTGCGCACACAAGGCCAAGACGCGATGTACAAAAGCATCGAGTTGCGCAAAGCCTGCTGCGGCATTCGCAAGATGGAGCCGCTCGCTCGCGCCCTCAAAGGCCAACGCGCATGGATCACAGGTTTGCGCCAAGAGCAATCCAACGCACGCGCCGATGTGCCGTTGCAAGACGACAGCGAAGTCACCACCAAAAATTTGAGCAAATTCAACCCCTTGGCCAAGTGGACTTGGGGCGATGTGTGGCAGTACATCGCCACACACCACGTGGACTACAACCCACTGCACGACCAGTTCTTCCCCAGCATTGGCTGTGCACCTTGCACCCGCGCCATCAGCTTGGGCGAAGAGTTTCGCGCTGGTCGCTGGTGGTGGGAAAGCAGCGACCTGAAAGAGTGCGGTTTGCACGTGAAGAAATAAAAATTTGATACAGAGAAACGTCATGAACGCTACGACACACCACGAGTTGCACACCTTGAGCAACACCCACCTCGATGCCCTTGAAGAAGAAACCATCTTCATCTTGCGCGAAGTTGCCGCCGCCTTTGAGCGCCCCACCCTCTTGTTCTCGGGCGGCAAAGATTCTCTGGTGATGCTCAAGTGCGCTGAGAAAGCCTTTGGTGCAGGCCGATTGCCCTACCCCTTGCTAATGATCGACACCGGCCACAACTTCAAAGAAGTGACGGACTTCCGCGACTACCGCGCCAAAGAACTGGGGGCTGAGTTGATCGTGCGCAGTGTGGAAGACTCGATGAAACGCGGCACCGTCCGCTTGGCGCACCCTGGCGAGAGCCGCAACGTGCATCAGTCAGTCACGCTACTCGAAGCCATTGAGGAATTCCGCTTTGACGCACTCATTGGCGGCGCGCGCCGTGACGAAGAAAAGGCACGGGCCAAAGAACGCATCTTCAGCCACCGCGACAGCTTTGGCCAATGGCAACCCAAGGCACAACGTCCCGAGCTGTGGACCTTGTTCAACCACAAGCTGCAACCCGGCGAACACTTCCGCGTGTTCCCTATCTCGAACTGGACCGAGTTGGATGTGTGGCAATACATTGCCCGCGAAAATATCGCTCTGCCTTCGATCTACTACACGCACAAACGCGAGGTGGTAGACCGCCGTGGCCTGCTGGTGCCCGTGACTGAACTCACACCTCCCAAAGACGGTGAAAAAGTAGAGATTCGCGATGTGCGTTTTCGCACCGTGGGCGACATCACCTGCACCTGCCCTGTCGAGAGCGACGCGGCCACACCTGAACAAATCGTCATCGAGACCTTGGCTGCTGATGTCAGCGAGCGCGGTGCCACACGCATGGACGATAAAACATCTGAAGCTTCGATGGAGAAGCGTAAAAAAGACGGCTACTTCTAAGACGGTGAATTCAATGACGACACAAACAGATCACAACATCCAAAGCGCTCTGAAATTCATCACCTGCGGCTCCGTCGACGACGGCAAAAGCACCTTGATTGGTCGCCTCTTGGTCGACACCAAAGCTGTTCTGCAAGACCACTTAGCAGGTGTGCAACGCTCGGGCGAAACCGACCTAGCCTTGTTGACCGATGGCCTATCCGCCGAGCGCGAACAAGGCATCACGATTGATGTGGCCTACCGCTACTTCAACACCGAAGCACGCAAGTTCATCATTGGTGATGCGCCCGGTCACGAGCAGTACACCCGCAACATGGTGACCGCTGCTTCTAGCGCTGACGCGGCGGTAGTTTTGGTAGACGCCATCAAACTCGATTGGAAAAACGCCAACCTTGAATTGCTGCCGCAAACCCGTCGTCACTCGTTGTTGGTCAACTTGCTGCGTGTGCCATCCATCGTGTTTGCCATCAACAAACTCGATGCAGTGGATGACGCTGCTTTGGCCTACCAAAACATCGAAGCTGCGTTGCGCAAGTTTGCGACTGAGGCTGGCATCCGCATCACGGCCATGGTGCCGGTATCCGCCCTCAAAGGCTGGAATGTGGTGGAAGGTCACTCCGACTGGTGCGGCTACACCGGCCCAAGCTTGCTCAGCATTTTGGAAGACCTACCCAACACGTCCACTGAAACCGACGTGGCGTTTAGCTTTCCCGTGCAGTGGGTAGAAAAATTCCACGACTCTGGCGTGACCACCCAAGGTCGCCGTGTGTTTTGGGGGCGTGTGGCCACGGGCAGCATCGAACCCGGTCACACCATCAAGGTCTTCCCTAGCGGCCAAGCCGCCGTGGTGTCGCAAGTGTTATCAGCGACACGTGAGCCACAAAACAAAGCCGCAGGACACAGTGCTGGCATTGTGTTGGACCGCGAAGTGGACGTGTCGCGTGGCGATTGGTTGCTGGCCGCTGAAGGTGGCCCCGAAAGCCAGCGCCAGCTCGACACGACCATCGCTTGGATGGACGATGAACCTTTGGTAGCGGGTCGTGTGTACTGGGCTTTGCACGGCCACCGCTGGGTCAAAGCCAAAGTGCAACGTGTGGTGCACCGCATGAATGTGAACACTCTGGCCGAAGAAGACGCTACAGAATTGGCCCCCAACGCGATTGGCCATGTGACGTTGGCCCTACAAGAACCTTTGGTCACGCTGCCATTCAGTCAATCACGCATCTTAGGAGCACTGGTGTTGGTGGACACCGCCACGCACAAAACCTCAGGCGCTGTGTTGGTGAACTGATCCAGCGCAAAGCCCCACATTGATTCCCGTTTAAAATCAAAGGCTTGGGCAACAGCAGCACCGCTGTTGCCCCTCTTTTTTACCCATCGATTGAATTGTCATGACGCACGTTGTCACCGAAGCCTGTATCCAATGTAAGTACACCGACTGTGTGGACGTTTGTCCCGTCGACTGCTTTCGCGAAGGCCCTAACTTCCTCGCCATTGATCCCGACGAGTGCATTGACTGTGCAGTGTGTATCCCCGAGTGCCCTGTGAGCGCCATCTATGCTGAAGAAGATGTGCCCGAAGGTCAAGAACATATGACCCAACTCAACGCCGAACTGTCTACCATCGGCTGGCCCAGCATCACCAAGCGCAAAGCACCTCTGCCTGATGCAGATGCATGGAAAGACAAAACCGGCAAGCTCGCCGAACTCAAGCGCTAATTGACGCGCAGCCCCATGACGGCCTCCACGATTCACACCGATGCCGTCATCGTGGGCGCAGGCCCAGTGGGCCTGTTTCAAGCTTTTCAGCTCGGGCTGCAAGACATCCGCTGCCACGTCATCGACGCACTGCCCCATGTTGGCGGCCAGTGCGTTGAGTTGTATGCCGACAAACCCATTTACGACATTCCAGGCATCCCTGTGTGCACAGGTCGTGAACTGGTGACGCAGCTGCAAACGCAAGTCAAACCTTTCACGCCCACATTTCACCTCGACCAAGAAGTCACTGAAGTGGAACGCTTGGCCGATGGCTACATTTCGGTGCGCACATCTGCAGGACTGCACTGGCTGTGCAAGGTGTTGGTCATCGCCGCGGGTGTGGGTGCATTTCAAGCCCGCAAGCTGGCTGTTGAAGGTGCCGCAGAACTTGAAAACACCCATCTGCATTACCGCTTGAGCGATGCATCGCGCTTTGCCAACCAAGATGTGCTTGTGCTGGGTGGCGAAGAATCTGCCGTTGCTGCCGCATTGAAGCTCACGCTCGAACCCCAAGCACCACGCAGCGTGACGCTGGTGCACCGCCGTGATGTGTTTACCGCCGAGCCAGTGCTGTTGCAAGCCATGCGTGACGCTGTAGCTGACGGCAAATTGCAACTGCAAATTGGCCAACCTACCGCACTGCTGAGTGACGGGCAACACCTGCGCGCCGTACAAATGGCAACACCCGAAGGCCAAACCATCGAGCGCTCTGCACAGCACGTTCTGGCCTTCTTAGGCCTCTCTCCCAAGCTCGGCCCCATTGCCAACTGGGGATTAGCCATGGAGCGCAAACAACTGGTGGTCAACACCGAAACCTTTGCCACCGATGTGCCCGGTATCTTTGCCGTAGGCGACATCAACACCTATCCCGGCAAGAAGAAACTCATCTTGTGTGGCTTTCATGAAGCTACCCTCGCTGCCTTTGGTGCGGCCGCAATCGTGCATCCGACACGAAAGACCCTGTTGCAGTACACGACAACCTCCACCGAACTGCACCGCCTTTTGGGCATCGCTTAAAATTCAAAACGCGTTAGAAATAGCGCATTCGCTAGGGGTGTTGAAGCCGTCACCGTCTTCGACTGAGAAAGTCCCTTTGAACCTGATTGAGGTAATCCTCGCGCAGGGAAGCTTGGTCTTAATGCGAGACTCTTCACTCACAAGAGCATTCACTCGTTTCAAAGTCAGCCGACCTGCCATCACGTTAATAGGAAAACGTCATGGCAAACCATTCGCCATTCTTCAAAGCCACGCGCATTTCTGCGGCAGTAGCTCTTTGCATCACTTCCACCGCTTGGGCACAACAAAACCCAACTGAAATCACCATCGTTGACAAACTACCCGCTCAAGTCTCCGGCTTTGGTGATGTCAACGCACGAGAACTGCCGTTCTCAACAACGGTTATCAACCAAAAAACTTTGCAAGACATTGGTGCACAGCGAGTGTCTGATGCATTACGGCTAGATGCTTCGGTTACAGATGCTTTCAACTCTCCTGCTTATTGGGACATCTTGAGCGTTCGAGGGTTCACGCTTGATAACCGCTACAACTACCGTCGAGAAGGTATGGCAATCAGCGCTGAAACCATGATCCCTATGGACAACAAAGAGCGCATTGAACTTCTTAAAGGCACGAGTGGAATTCAGGCTGGAACCAGCTCGCCTGGCGGCTTGGTGAACTACGTTGTCAAACGAGCACCAACCAGCGCAGATCAACCGATCCGAAGCATGACATTCAGCTACGGACAAGGTGATAACCGTTTAGTCGCCGCAGATCTTGGCGGCCGGTTCGGAAACACATCGGAGTTTGGGTATCGATTTAACGTCGCACATGAAGACCTGAATCCTTACATCAGAGACACCAAAGGCAATCGCGATTTAGTTGCTTTAGCCATGGATTGGCGACTGAAGCCTGGAACCATTGTGGATGTTGAAATGGAACACAGCCGCAGAGAACAAATCGGCGTTATTGGTTACAGCGTTTTAGACAACACACTGCCCGGCCCAGTTGATCCACGCGTCAATTTCTCTCGTCAACCCTGGAGTGTTCCCGGTGTATTTAATGCATTTACTGGTTCCATGAAGCTGAGACAAGAACTGAATGATGGCTGGTTATGGACCACTCAATATGGTGCACAGCGTTTGAAAACGGATGACCGTCTGACTTTTGCTTATGGTTACAACTGTTACTCATCACCAAACGCCTATTCAACTTATGTTTTCTCATCGCCAGAAACTTTTTGCAATCGATTCACTAGAGATGGCAAGTACGAAATTGATGATTTTCGAAGCGACAACGAAAAACGATTGGTTGACGTTTTACAAACGGAAGTCTCTGGCTCTGCCGAATTCAGAGGGTTTAAACACAACTTAACACTTGGTGTGCTTCGACAAAGACAACTGGATCGATTACCACCCATGCAAGCATGGAACCTGGCGGGAGAGGGAAGCATTTATGGTGGCAGCTCATCCACTCCTGATCCAACCCCCACATTTGCGAATACCAATCGCAGTGAATATTCGAATGAATTTACCGTGAAAGATCGTGTCGAACTAACGAAAGACACAATGGTTTGGATGGGGTTGCGACATGTTGCAATGAATAGAAGTAGCAATCAAAACGTCACTGGCAGCGAAAATACCAGTCACTATGAAGGCAACATCAATCTGCCTTGGATAGGCATCTCCAAGAAACTTGATCAACAAATCATTTATGCATCGCATGGTCATGGCGTAGAACAGTTCGTAGTTCCAAACAGTCCTCTATGGACATCTCAAGCTGGTCAACAACTTGGAATTGGGCGTAGCCGTCAAACCGAATTAGGCTTGCGCAGCTTGGAAAGCAGAAACATGATGGGCTGGAATGCAGCCATTTTCCAAATCACACGACCGCTAGCCTATGACGAAGATACCGGACCCGGTGAATTCAGACGTCATTTGGATGGAAAACAAACGCATAACGGCCTTGAGCTTGGCGTGGGTCGAACAAAGGGCCAATGGCATTTCGTATCTCAAGCCCAGTGGTTAGATGCAAAAATTTCGAATGTCCAGCAAACTGCTTCATCCGTTGGAAACACACCACTCAACGTACCGCAATTTGTACTGCGAGGTTTAGCAGAATACCGCTCAACTGAAATTCCAGGTTTACGAACAGGCGTTCGTGTTTCACACGAAGGGGAACGCAATGTGTTTGAGGATGGCAGCCTCAAACTACCAGCTTGGACAACATGGGGCGTATCTACAAACTACGAAACAAAAATCAACAACTTAGCTTCTAACTGGAGTTTGGCTATAGATAACCTTGCAGACAAACGCTACTGGCGAGAGTCCCCCAAACAATTCGGCCACTACTACCTCTACCCTGGCGCTCCTAGAACCATTCGGGCGACGGTGCAATTTAGGATGTGATGAAGTCAATAAAATGAGGTCGTGCGCTCAAAATTTAGTAATTTGAAATTTTTTCCTATGCAAAGTCTTACCACGCTTTGCATGGTTTTACCGTCGTCAGCTTTCGCTCAACTCGCACCCAACGAAATCACCATCACGGCCGAACCTCCTATTCGAGTGTCTGGCTTTGATGGCGCTTCTCAGCAGGAACTCCCCCTCAGCGTGACTTCCTTGGATAACACCACCTTGCGCGACGTCGGCGCACAACGCATCTCAGAAGCCTTGCGCTTAGACGCCTCGGTCAGTGACAGCTACAACCTCCCCGCTTATTGGGACAAGCTCAATGTTCGAGGCTACACCCTCGACAACCGCTACAACTACCGACGCGAAGGCTTACCCATCTCTGCCGAGTCCATCATTCCGATGGATAACAAAGAGCGCATCGAATTGCTCAAAGGCACCAGCGGCATTCAATCGGGCACCAGTGCACCTGGCGGCTTGGTGAATTACGTGGTCAAACGAGCCCCTAGCAGTGCGGAAAAAACCATTCGCGATGTCACGCTGAGTTACGGCCCTGGCAACAACCGCCTGGCAGCCGCAGATTTAGGTGGACGCTTTGGCGAAGACGCGCGCTTTGGCTACCGCTTCAATGTGGCGCACGAAAATCTTGACCCATACATTCGTGACACTCAAGGTCATCGCAATCTCGTGGCTTTGGCGATGGACTGGCGCATCAATTCAAGCAATCGCCTTGAGTGGGAGTTTGAGCAAAGTCACCATGAACAAATAGGCGTGAACTTTTATAGCCTCCTTGGCGCAGGCGCACAGGCATTACCAACGACGGTAGACGGCACGCGTAACATCACGCGCCAACCCAACTCTTTGCCAAGTGTATTTGATGGTCAGACAAGCACTTTGCGGTGGCGTCATCTAATGAGCAACGGCTGGATCTGGAGCACACAAGTGGGCGTTCAGCATTTGCGCGCAGATGACCGTTTGGTTTACGCGTCGGGCTGTCCGACTGCACCCACCGATCGTTTTTGCAGTAATGGTGATTTTGAAATTCGCGACTACCGCAGCGATAACGAACGACGGAATAATGAGGTGGTGCAAACCGACTTGCGTGGTCAGCAATGGCTTGCAGGCTTTGAACACAGTTTCAAGGTGAGCATGATGCGCCAACGTCAGATCAATCGCATGCCTGACACACACACGGATGAGTTACTCGGCACCACCAACAGCTTCAACGGGGGGCTGACTCCGGCCACCACGCCCAACAGCCGAGGTGGCCCGATGACCAACAACTCTGACTACAGCACAGAAATTGCCGTGAACGACCGAGTGCGGCTGAGTCCACAAAGCTCTGTGTGGCTAGGCCTACGACACACACAACTCAATCGTCAAAGTGTCCAAACCGATGGCAGCGCTGCCGTGCAAGACACCCGCAGTGTGAATACGCCATGGATGGCACTGAGCTATCAACTCAATGCCTATGACACGGTTTATGCGAGCTACGGCTACGGACTTGAGGCACAAGCGGCACCCAATTCATCCAGCTACACCAATGCAGGCCAGGCCTTACCGATCATGCGCAGCACACAGCGCGAGATGGGTTTAAAGCGCCAGTTTCCACACAGTGTCTGGCACGCCACTTGGTTTGACATCACACGCCCCCAAACCACAAGCGGTCTGGGGTGCTCCAACACCCCCAACTCGTGCACACTTCAAATAGACGGACAAAACCGTCACCAAGGTCTAGAGCTGAACGCTTTGACCAAATCGAATCAGTGGAACTTGGGCGGTAGCGCCATGTGGATTGATGCCAAACGACAGAACGCAACAATTCAGACAGACCTCAATGGCCAACGCCCCATCAATGTGCCGCAATACATCTTGCGTGGCATGACTGAATATCGATACGCACATATCGTGGGGTTACGCTCAGGCCTACGCATCTCGCATGAGGGTCAACGCAGCGTCACTGAGAATGGCAATATTCGTCTACCCGCTTGGACCACGTTTGACATCAACACCCACTACGACACCAAAATCAACAACTGGGCATCGAGCTGGACAGTGGCGATCAACAACGTAGCCAACAAGGCCTATTGGCGCGAATCTCCTCGTCAATATGGTCAGTACTTTTTGTATCCGGGAGCCCCCAGAACCCTACGGGCGAGCGTTGTTCTTCATCTCTAAAGACAGTCCCAAGCCATACAGACAAGGCGAAACGCCATCACAAACGAATCACGACCTTGCCACGTACTCGTCCAGATTCACTCAAACATAGTACTTCGGGCGTCTGGCTAAGTGGGAATTCTTGGGCTATCTTTACCTGCAACTCGCTCTGCGCCACCTTCGTCAACAACATGGCTAGCTGCTTACCGTCCTCGCGCATAAACCAATAGCGATAAGCCACGTTTCGAGTCTTGGCTAGAGCGCGCTGTTTTCTAGATAGAAACCAAAACACAGGCATCAACCAAGGCTTGCCAAATTCAGTAGCAACTTCAGGTGTGGGAAGGTCGCCAATGCTGACGACTCGCCCACCCGGCCGAGTATGAGCAATAGACTTCAACAACGTCTCCCCGCCCAGACTATCCAATACAGCATCGAAATACTCACATCTCTGCGTGAAGTCAACGAGCTTGTAGTCGATGCAATCGTCAGCACCCAACTGGCGCAGCCAGTCATGGTTTTCAATGGAGGCGGTGGTGGTGACATGAGCCCCAAGACCTTTGGCCAGTTGAATTGCCAGATGCCCAACACCCCCACTGCCTGCATGAATGAGCACCCGCTGCGATGGACGAATTTTTAGCACTTCGGTCAAACATTGCCATGCCGTTAAGCCAGCAAGCGCCACTGCGGCAGCCTGTGAAAAACTTACCCCGTCTGGAATTTTGGCAAGCTGGTCCGTATGAGCCACCACTTTTTCTGCAAATGCACCGATTCGGTCTTTACTGAGTCGGCTAGCTACTCGGTCACCCAGTTGATAGTCGGTCACACCATGGCCGACTTCAGTCACAACACCAGCTGCATCGCTGCCCAGAATTAACGGCATTCGATAGGGCAAAAGCACTCTCACCATACCGCTGCGCGTCTTGTAGTCGATGGGATTGACACTGGCAGCGTGTACTTGGAAAACCACTTGTTCATCGGCTGGCTTTGGCTCAGGTTGCTGCCCCATCATCACAACACCAGAATCACCATAGCGTTCGATGTAGCAGGCAAGCATTCTTGTATTCCTTCAAGCGGGTTTAACTGTTCGCCCACTTTAGCATTGAGCCTTTAGTGATGGTTCGTGCTGTTGCACTTTATGACCAGCCAGTTAAGGAACGAGGCTCTCTTAGAAAACCTTACCCTAACCTTTAAAAAAACAGTGTTTTTTTTGCTATACTGTCGATCTTAATAAGGCGCTTATAGTGCTTTATGTACCGAATATTCCTCAATAGCTCAGTCGGTAGAGCGCCGGACTGTTAATCCGTAGGTCCCTGGTTCGAGCCCAGGTTGAGGAGCCAAACATCATGCGTGGCGCGTGATTCGCGGCGATAAGTGGAAATCGAAAGGTTTCCGGTATTAACTTATCGAGGCGAACAAATGCACCACATGCAAATCGCCCCTTTGACTAGGGGGCAACCTTTCACCTTCGCACAACTGTGTGATGGTTATATGGCCTGCTACGCGGGCCGCGACAAGTATCAAGGCATGCGCCTTGAATTCTTTGTCGAGTTCTTTGGTCACAAGCTGGCCAACGAAGTAGACGGCGACGATGTAGCCGATGCCCTAGATGCCCTCCAACAACGTGGCCGCCTCCACTACAAAGGCGGCGCGCGCAAGCGTGAGGACAGCATCGTTGGCACAAACGAACCCCTCAAACCTGCAACCCTAAACCGTTACCGCGCAAGCCTCGCGGCGGCTTTGACGTGGGCGCGTAAGCGTAGGCTCATGCCAAAGGGATGGACAAACCCAGTCGGTGAGACAGCACGACTGCCAGAAGACAACGCCCGCACCCGCTACCTCACCGAAGACGAGTATCAGCGCCTTCTAAGGGTGTCAAAGCTTTCTTTCTGGCCTCGACTTCACGTGCTAATCAAGCTTGCAGTCACGACTGGGCAGCGCAAAGGCGTGCTAATGGCCTTACGCTGGGGCGACATTGACCTTGAAAAACGCCGCGCCTACGTCAAGCGCACAAAAAACGGCGAACCCTTCGTAATGGTGCTGCAGCAGGACGTATGCGACGAGCTGAACGAAATCAAGGGCGCAGCACACGACGACGAGCTGGTTTTTCATGGCCGATACAAAGACCGCCCTAAAAACTTCGAGAAGTCCTGGCAATCAGCCCTCCGCGATGCCCACATCGAGGACGCATGTTTCCATTCGTTACGACACACACATGCAAGCTGGCTGGCCATGCAGGGCGTGCAGCTTTTGGCAATCGCTGACAGCTTGGGCCACAAGTCACTTGCGATGACAAAGCGTTATTCGCACCTTTGCGTAGACAGCCGCGCAGAGATGCTTGAAAAAGTTTTTTCCACCACCACCCCAAAGGAGTAATCACCATGACATTCGACCAAGCTTGTGAGGCTTTCACCAACGCATTAAAAGAAGCTCCGCATAACTATGTGCCAACACAACCGTCAAGGCAATTAAGCAGCCAAGACGCCAATGGCCGCTGGGTTCTGCGAAACGTGAACGGTTTTTTAGCCTATGTGACCACCACCGGAAAAGTTTTAGATCAACAGTTCCAAGAAATCAACGCCTAAAAGGAGCAAACAGCATGAACGCAATCACAGCAACAACACCCAGCACCGGCAAACAAATGATTGGCGGGGGTTTCATTCAGTGTGAAGCAATCGGCCCCGACGACTTCGCCGTGGTTGACTTCGACAAGCGCGAAGTCAGCACAGACGGCTTTTATGTTTGCCGCATCGAAGCTACTGGCGGAATTATTTGCCGCCGCTTTGAATTTTCGGTTCTAGGCGGCATGAACATTGACGGCGAACCATACCAAGGCGGCGTACAAATTTTGGGCCGCGTCGAGCGTGTCTACACACCAAAGCAGGTAATGCAATGAATTTAACAATTCGCGGAAAAAGCCGTAGAGGGTTTTATTTGGCATCGCTAAGACACTCCAAACCGTCGCCGCTAGTCACGGCCACGCATGAACCGTTAAACCATCAACAAGGAGCATTAAAACCATGCACGAACAAACACATTCAGCGCAACAGCTTTGCACCGTTGCCGAGTACCTCGAAACAAAAACAGGGAAGTTCCTATTCCCCTCCACAACATCATTTGATTGGTATCTGCGAAAGCACAAAGCCCACCTTGTCAACAGTGGTGCAATATTTGTATTACGTGGCAAATGGCACGTCATCCCTGAAAAAGTCGAATCCGCGGTTATGGATATCGGCTCAAAGCTGGCAGCGCAAAAGCTGGCAGCCTGATTGGGGGGAAGCGCCATGCAAGTAGAAAAGAAAACGCCCTTGGAAGGCGGCAACCTATCCAAGAGCGCGATTGTCCAAACAGCAGAGCGGACGCCGACAATGTTAATACAACTAAACGAGAGACGCAAACGTTTTGTGAATTTACAAGCGCTTGCGGCCCTCCGTGGCCATGAGGTGCGCGCTTCGTCAGATGGTGAGCGCTACTTCGTCAGCAAATGTGGCCAAGTTCGTGAATTTGCCACCCTAGAAGCCCTCCACGACTTCGTGGTGCACCGACTGGGGGCCAAGCCATGAGTGCAGACACCCTAATCAGCCGCATGGACAAGGTGCGCCGCTCCGGTCAAGGCCGTTGGATGTGCAAGTGCCCAGCGCATGAAGACAAGAACGCCTCACTATCAATCCGAGAGCTTGACGATGGGCGCGTGCTCCTGCATTGTTTTGCGGGGTGCTCAGTGCACGAAGTCGTCGCCTCCGTTGGCATGGACATGCAGGACCTATTCCCGCCCAAACTGGGTGATGGTCAGCACACACGCCCAGCAGAGCGGCGCCCATTCCCCGCCGCCGATGTGCTCCGAGCACTTGCGCTTGAATCAAAAATCGTCGCCCTTGTCGCCCGCCGAATCAAAAACAATGAGCCGGTGAGCAGCCAGGACTATGAGCGCACAGTTTTGGCATGTAGCCGCATCGAGGCCGGTATGCAGGCCGCTGGGGTGGGCCATGTCTAACCTTGAGCACCACGCAGTCGTCGAACTACGCCGTCACAAGCAAGACCTACCACTTGGAATTGTTTTTGCACATGAGCTGGGCGACGAATACACCCCGCCTGACGAGCTTGTCGAAGGCGTTCTCACCGCCGGTGCTGGCTCCGTCATTTATGGCGATTCCAACAGTGGTAAGACGTTTTTCACCATCGACATGGCTTGTGCAGTTGCACGTGGCGTGCAATGGATGGGCCGAAAAACCGAGCAAGGCCTTGTCGTATATGTTGCAGCCGAAAGCCCAGCCTCAGTGCGAGCACGCTTGCAGGCCTACCAGGCAGAGCACGCGTGCAAGGTGCCAAACTTTGCGATTGTTCAACATCCGGTCAACCTTTACGAAACAGACGCCGACACGGAGAGCCTGATATTCGCGGTCAAAGAGTTGGAGCGCCACACCGGCATGAAAGTTGCCCTGATCGTTGGCGATACCCTCGCCCGCATGGCCGCAGGCGCAAACGAAAACAGCGGCGAAGACATGGGCATTGTCGTCAAGCACTTTGACCATATACGCGCCCAAACAGGCGCCCACTTCGTGCTAATCCACCACAGCGGAAAAGACGTGGCCAAGGGTGCACGCGGCCATTCAAGCCTGCGTGCAGCCGTTGACACAGAGCTTGAGGTAACAGAAGCACCATCGGGTCGGTGCGCTGAAATCACAAAGCAGCGTGACCTATCCACCAAGGGTGAGCGCATCGGATTCTCTTTGCGTCCGGTAACGCTTGGCCTCACCAAATGGGGAAAGCCTGCCACGTCATGCGTTGTTGATGCCATAGACGCCCCAGTGAAGGCCAAAAAGGCCAGGCGCATGGGTGAGGTCGAGGGCGCCGTGGTTGAGTATCTAGCTGGGCGCAAGGTTGGAGTGCGTCGCGCCGATGTTGCCGGACATTTCGGCGGCAGATATGAGCGTGCAAACGTGTACCGAGCTATCAGATCGCTTGTCACCGCACAGGCAATACATGAAGCAGCGGGGATGGTATGCATAGCAAATGCGGCCGCTTAACTTTGTGTCATGTGTCGTTTTGTAGTCACGACACAAACGCGACACAGGGCACTTTATGTGTCGTTTTGTGTCACCACCCTTTAGGGGTGACACAAGTGACACATGCCGACACTGCCAACTTGAAGGCGGATTGGTGGCAAGCACATGGCCTATGCCTTATACCCGCCCTCAAAGGGTCCTCCTGAGGCGCCGGTGGCTAGCGGATGCTAAGCAGCCGCGACAAACCATATCTAGGTGGCCAAAAAACTTCATTTCCGTTTCCTATTGAGAGAAAACATGACACCAACAACCAAAGACACATCACACCTTATGACCGCGAGAGAGCTTGGCGATATGCTTGGAATTACTGATCGCAGAGTTCGCCAAATGGCCATTGATGGGCTCATCAAATCACCCGCTAGGGGGCTCTATGACGCGGCTTGGGCGTTCTGCTACTACACGGCATCCAAAGCCGCCCCAGATCGCGTTAAAGAGCTTGGTGCCGATTTAATGGTGGCGTGGTCATGGGCAGGTGGGCAGCCCAGCAACATTCCAAAAGAAGACTTGTCGCTTTTCGTTGAGTTGTTCAAACGAAATGGGCTTGATCGCGATTACGCATTAATGACGCTTGGCAAGGCGAGCGCATTTCTGAAAAAATAAATGGAACCCAACGACTACAAAGTTATTGAAGATGTGATTGGCAAAGATCTGGCCATTCGGCTTGTTTCTTCGCTTCCATACCGCTCAAAGCGTGTCACCGGATTCTGGCGCCACAGGTCCCTCTATGTGCCCAAGTCTTTAAAAGGCAAAAGCGCCGATAGGCTGGTTGCCGTCATAGGAAAAGATGCAGCGGCCTTGCTTATTCAAGAGTTCGGCGGCGAAATCTTGAGCCCCTCTTATCCAAAATCTCGCTATCTCGCCTTTCGCAATGCGTCAATAGTTGAACAACGCAAAGGCGGAGTAAGCATTGAGGCTCTGGCATTTTTGTTTGATATGACAGACCGTCAAATCAGAAATGTTTTGAAATCTTTGTAGAGGAAAGGTGCGCGATGTAACGTCACCATGCGGTCATTGCAACAAACACGCCAAAGGAGGCAACCCGCATGACCGCATACAAAAACCCCATTCTCGAAATCATCAGCGAGGCACAGCGCGCAATGCCATACCATGCGCATCACACGCCTGGAATTGATGAGCCCCGATTCCTGCCAAAGAAGGCTGCAAGTCTTCGCACCTTGACGCTGAACAAAACTTCGGTTCGCGTTGACAAGAGCGGCAAGATCATTGTGGGTGGCCAGTCAAATTTAGCCGGCGAAGAAATCAGCATCGAGCGCGCTATTTTCAGTGGCAGCCGCTTTGCTGGTGTTGGCGGTAATCTGATTTTCTTGCCCGAGCACTCCCAGCCAGTCGAAACGGGCTTGACCGGCGCGGTGTCGATGCGCCAAGAGCCGGTCAGTTTCAGCGTGGTATCACCCGCAACCCTTGAGGAAGTGACCGACGATGCAGAGGTGTCCACAAGCACCCTGCCAGTTTTCGTGGAAACTATCGACCGCGCTGGCCAAAAGTCATACGGCGTGAGCTTCAAATTGAGCCGCGCAGATCAAAAATCACGAGGTGAACAGACCGCAGCCAACGAGCTTTTGTGCAGCATCGTGACCGGCTTGTCGCGCGTGGTTGACAAATTGGCCATTGAAGCAATTTTGGCCACCGCTCCCAAGGCATTCAGCCTGGCCAAGGCCGCCGCCGCTGGCGTCCGCTTTCGCGAGCTCCGTGCGCTGGTTGGCACTGACGCAAATGGCGCCTTTGTTGGAGCCGACGACCAACTCAAGGCGGGACGTTTTGATTTGAACGGCTGGCAGGCAAGCGGCATTACAGCAGAGCTGACCGACGTCACGGCTAAGACTGTGATCGGTGACTTTTCAAAAGCCGCCGCAGTGCTTGGCCCTGACATGACCATTTTGGTCAGCCGCCTGAACACAGTAGGCGACGTGCACGTGACCGCTTGGCTCAGTGCTGACGCAGTTTGCCCAGCCGCTGGCAAGTTTTGGACGGTGGAGGCCGCCTAATGTTCGCCGGCATCGTTCGAGCCCTTACACGCCGTGCAATTGGTTTGCCTGGTGACGTGGCCGCAGTTTTGGAGGCTGCCAACTACTCATTGCGAGAAGGCAACAGCGAAGACGAGCCGCGCGTGATTGTTGTTCTCGCTGGTGGCGGGCTCCGTGGTGCTTTCGCTTTCGAGCGTGATGACGCAGCGCGCCGCATCAAAGCCCGCTGGCCAGAGCTTTCGGCCATGCAGGTCAAGCGCGGCGTGGACGTGCTGGAAGCAGGCGCAATGCGTGCGACAGCTGCCGCAAATCGCGGTGAGGTCAAACGCAAAAACTGGGTCAACAAATTCTCGGAGTGATTTTCCAGCGCCATGGCACACGGCGCGTGTAGTGTGCTTTTCCTTTGGAAGGTTCGCCTCTCGCCCGGGGCTTTAAGGGGGCGGCTCTGGTGATGTCCACCCGCCCCCGTTTTTTTAGGACAACAAACACATGGCAACATCTAAAAAATTGTCAGCTGTCATCGAGATTGGCGGCGCGTTGAGTTCATCGTTCAAGTCGATGATCGGCGGCGCCCGCAGCCAAATCGGAGGCTTGGGTTCGTCAATCGGTCAACTGACCGCACGACAAAAAGACCTCAATCAAACGATTCGTGCACAGGAAAAATTGGGCGTGGCCGGTTCTGCCTTGCGCGTGTCTTATGCCCAGCAAGAGCTTGTCGTTATCGGTAGCCAAATCGAGGCTATACGAAAGCGCAATGCCGCATTAGCTAAGGGCACAGAGCGACGCGAAATTGGGTCAAGCTTGATGATGGGTGGCGGCGTGATGATCGGCGGTGCTCTTGCGGCTGGTGCAGCACTTGGCAAACCAATAAAACTGGCCGCAGATTTTGAGACCGCCATGAGCGGCATTGCAAAGCAAGTGCAAGGCGCGCGCGATGAAGCTGGTAAGTTGACGCATGTTTACTTTGAAATGGGCGAGGCAATCAAAAAGCTTTCCCGTGAATCACCAATTAACCAAGTAGACGTGGCCAATATGGTTACCTCCGCTGCACGCATGGGTGTGGCAAAGGAAGATTTGATCGACTTCACGAAAACAGCCATTGAAATGGCTACGGCATTTGAAGTCAAAGACCCAGCTGAGTTGGCTGAGGCAATGGGCAAGATCGCAACCCTCTACAAAATACCAAATACTGAGCTACGCAAACTCGGAGACACGATTAACTGGTTAGATGATCAAGCCCTCGCTAAAGCGCCTGAGATTATTGATTTCATGAAACGAGTTGGTGGTGTAGCAGGCTCAATCAAAATTAGCGCCGACCAAATGGCAACGCTTGGGTCTACGTTGCTAAGCCTAGGCGAAACACCACAGACCGCCGGAACAGCAGTCAACGCAATGATGCAAAAATTTGCTGCTGGTGTTTACGGCACTAAAAAATTCAAAGCCGCCATTCATTCTTTGGGTTTGTCAGAACACAAAATCCAAAAAGAAATGCAGGTTGATGCAGAGAAGACGCTGCTGAAAATTATTGATGCAATCAATAAGCTACCTAAGGACGAGCGCCTTGGGGCTGGTGTGGAGCTGGTTGGCTTGGAGCATAGCGACACACTAGCAAAACTTGTTTCTGGCGTAGATGAATACCGCAAACAAATTGAGGTTGCAAAGCATGGTGCTGGCTCAATGTCGAAAGAATACCAAGAAGCCCTTAAAACCCTAAATGTTCAATTTAAGCAGCTCGGCAACACTGCCAAAGAGGCAGGCATTGATATTGGCGGCGTGTTGATTCCAACGATGAAAAAACTCGTTGGAGAAGTCAAGGCTGCAACTGGTGGGATTGCTGATTACTCAAAAGAAAACCCCGTCATGGTTGAAAACATTTTGAGCACAACAACAGCGATTGTTGGTCTCACTGCCGCGCTTGGCATTGGACGCCTAGCCGCGGGCGGTTTTATGTTTGCATGGGGAGCGATACCGCCAATATTGGCGGCTGGCAGAGTTGCCATAGGTGCAACCATGATTGCGCTTAATGGCATGAGGGCCGCATTGCTTGGCCTTGGCCCCGTTGGTTGGGGTTTGCTTGGCGCAGGGCTGATTGCATCAAATTGGGACTCTCTTACCGGTGGTAAGAAATCGGGACCATCCGCAACGTGGGACGACACCGAGCTGGCAATGGGTGGCTATGGCCAAGAACCTCCACCATTGCCTGGAATGCGTTCAGCTGGCAACGTCACAAACAACGTCACAGCACCGGTAACTTTCACAGTGAACGCAGCGCCCGGCCAAGATGAGCGTGCAATCGCGCGCAACGTAATGGCCGAGATCGACAAGCAGCGCGGCATTCAACGCCGCAGTGTGATGTTTGATCGCCCAATGGGATATTAAAAATGAACGACCTACACAACCAAATCGACGCGCTGGTGCAGCGTGCCAAGGCCGCCCGAGTGCGTGCTGCAACACTGGCAAACCCTGCAACCGTGGCCGGTGACGAGCTGGCCACCACGTTGGCCGAAATCGCCCGCGACTTCACTGGGGCATCAACCGCGCTGAGACAGGCAGCAAGGGAACAGGCCGCCCAAGAGGTTGCCGAGCGCCCTAAGTGGCGGCCAAAGATGAACGCAGCCAAAGCCAAGGCCGCCATGATCAAGCGCGGCGCGTACACGGTGCCAGCATGACAACGGCCGAACAAGTTGATCAAATCATCGGCAAGCGCGTACGCCTTGCGCTGGCACATGCGCGCGAAAGCGTATACATCCCGCTGAACCCGAAGCCGTCGAGCCCACTGGCCGCAATGGTGGGACTTGGAAATGCGGTGAAGCTGGCCCAAGTTTTTGGCGGTGGCATGGTTCATTTGCGCAAAGACGCATCCGAAAGAATCGAACGCCGCAATGCTGAAATGAAAAAAGCCGCACAGCTTGGTGCAACGCAGCGTGCACTAGCCAAGGAATACGGCCTGACCACAAGGCAGGTGTCGAACATCCTAAAAAGCCCGTGAAAACTACGATGTAATCAAATGATTACAACCTGGCGCACCAAACGTGTTACGGTACAACCCCGCACCGGCTAAGGCTTTGCGGGGTTTTTTGTGTATAGTCGAGCATCAGATACAACTTATCGCTCCGAGGATGCTCTGTTAATCCGTAGGTCCCTGGTTCGAGCCCAGGTTGAGGAGCCAAAAAAGGGAATGAAATCAAGGGGTTACGTGAAAACGTAGCCCCTTTTTCTTTGTGCCACCACTAAAGTCAAAAGTTTAGTGGTTGCCTCGATTGATTGGTGATAATTTGTTCATCATAGGAACCTTGCTTAGAGCGCTTGATGAGAAAGCTAAAAACACTTTTCAAAATAGGACTGGTCGGCAGCCTATCTTTAACAGTCGTGCTGAACACCTTCGCCAGCGATACCGACAGAATTAGCCTTCTCGAAAAAGAAGTCCAAGAGCTGAAACTTCGACTAATGAAGATAGAGCCACCTCAAGGCAGTCAACAAAACGCCTTAGCGACTAGTCAAGGCTGGAAAGTTCTAGCTAACTGGCGCTCTCTCAAAAAAGGCATGAGCTACGATGAAGTAAGGGCGCTGCTTGGTGAGCCGGATCGAGTTCGAGCTGGCGGCTTTACGTTTTGGTATTACGTAAACGGAGGGACAGCTAACTTCTACAAAGACAAGCTAGACGGTTGGACTGAACCCTAAGAGCCCCAAGTTAAAGCCTGTAGCGTTCGACGCACACCCATAAACGTCATCTTTCGGGCTTGGGTTTTAGCCATCCACTCAGCTATGTCTCGATAGCCAGCTCCTTCAGCTCTCATTTTCAACATCTCACGGATTACGACCTGCTCGTCTTCTCGGGGAACCTTCATCCCGTCTATAACGTCATAGCCGAAGGCTCGCTTTCCACCAGTGAACTTCCCCTGAGCCTTCTTGAGTTGCTTCACTTCACGGATACGAGCCGCTATACGCTCTCGCTCGAACGTAGCAAAAGCCGACAAGATGGTGAACACGATAGCCCCTACCCCGTTACCAGTAACGTCCCCACCTAAGTCGATGAAGTGAACGGAAACACCTCTGGCTTTCAACTCGTGAAGAACATTCAAAGCGTTACGAGTGTTACGAAAAGCTCGGTCTAATTTTGGGAACACGACCATATCCCCCTCAGTGAGGATTTGGAATAGTTTGGAGCCCTCTGGACGCTCTTGAAACTCGGAACCCCCGCTAACACCCGCTTCAACGAAAACATTCTCCTCGGGAAGTTGGAGCCCCTTAGAAACAGCGTAGCTTGTGACTTGTAAGCGCTGAGCTTCGAGCGATTCACCTTCTTTCGCTTGGGTTAACGTCGAGACCCTCAAGTAACCGTAAACAGCCATTTCACACTCCTTAATTCATAAATTTCTTAGAACTATTCTTCTTGAAACATGAATTAAAGTAAATCTTTACGTGCTAATGTTTAGTGGTCGTAAACCACGCTTTAACGTGGTTTAGATGTTCCAAATGGAACAGGTTTTAAAAACCCTATATTGAAGGCTTTTAATTTGATTTCATCTTTCAGCTTGTCAGCGACGAAGGTTAGGAAAGGCAAAGAAACATTAGCTCTGAGCTAATCACTCATCATCGTCTTCGTTATTGAACTCAACTTAGATAAATTTAAAAGTCTTCTAGGCTAGGCATAGATTTGATAAGAGCCAAGAGTGTAAACTTTTAAACTATAAAAAACTTGATGCCGACACTTTTAGAAATACATTCAAATGTGAAACTGTAGATGATTTTTATCAACTTATCTTATAAAATGTTAAAATCTTATAAAAACCACATACTCAACGACAATGACAACTTCAACAAAAACTACCGAATCCATTACCCTTGTCGCACAAGATATTGATGAGGGCATCTCAAGGTTAATCTCAAAATACCCCGAATGCGACGACTATTATGTTGATGCTGAGGGTCTACTTGATGCATTAAATATGATGGCTCCCGAAAAAAATAAAAACATCTTCGGCTTCACCAAAGACGTCCCCGAAGAAGATGATATTTTTTTAGGCTGCTGGGTATCACAAACTTCAGCAGTCCAAGATGAGTTTCGGAAAAAGAAAAGTGAAAGCAGAAAACTTTTAGAAGGATACAGAAAAAGCCTAATTAAAGCAATTAACGATGGTGATATTAAGCATTCTTTGAACTGTGAAATTATTTTTTACAAAACTAAAGTAATTTTTCTTGGCTCTTTAATTGACTATGGGGATGGCTATCCTCCTCTTTTTAAACAAGTTCCCCTCGATGATTTAGCTGTTGACTTTATGCTGCCTACGGAAATGCAGTTGGATCCTGATGCTTGGATGTCCGACAGCAATCATCCATGGCACCCAGACGTAAGTTATTGGCAACTTAACTTAACCAATAATCGAGGCGGATCTTACAGCACACGAGTTCATCCAGTGTTTATGGAATCGCTGGTGAACCTCCGGTCTGAAATGATCAATATTCTTCGAGAAAAGCATAAAAATGCAGCCGATTTACGCTGGAAATCTGCCCTAGTGAAATTTCCAATCAATGCGGACAACAAGATCCAGCTCAACCCAACAAGTGATTTAGAAAAAATTCTAAGTAACAATCAATCTGTAATTTCTCAGATCAAGCCAGAGCTAATCAAAAACTTTATTCAACTATTTACCTTCCTGAACAACAGAAAGAAATATTTGGAAGAATTGTTTTATAGCGCCTCCGACCAAACATACCCAAATCAAATTGACTATTTGGTTGAGGTTTTACAATCAGAAGTTGAGAAATACAATTTGATGATGCTTAACGCTTTAAAAATGTTAACAGCTGCGTCAGAAAACAATTTAGTAACATTCTATAAAATATATGAATTTTTCGATAATTATTCAGTGTTTGACAGCAACTGGGAGAAAAACCTTAGCGCTCAAATGACTGGAATAAGGAGTGATTTAGAAAAAATTGACTCATCAATTGCTAGGATGGAGTCCTCTATAAACGCTAACCTTTGGATGCTTTCCAGTCAAATAAGAAGCATGGAATCAAATATGATCGAGGGAATGAACTCTCTTGCTGAAGCGACATCTGATCTTAATGCTTCGATGACTAATCAACTTAGCTCTGTCAATTCAAAACTGAATTACATGATGACCAAGCCAATGGTTGTTACCTTTAAGACGTAACTAACGTATAGCCCCCTTAGCATCAATGAATTCTCATGTCACTGCCTAGCGAATAGGCAGCGACATGGGGCTTATTCAATACTCACTTCGTTCCGACAAACTGTTTCGTAGCGCTCTGTTCAATAAGCACCTCAGCCCGTTTCTTAAGCCGCCCAACAATAGCCTTCATCACATTTCGCTTAGCTTCAGCCACCAGTAGCGAATCGGTCGGCTGAATCTTATCTTTCTCCTCGACTAGGTTTAGCTCTGTAGCTATCTTCCAAAAGGGTTTTTTCGGCTTCACCCCTCTAGACACTTCTATAGCGTCATAGACCATCAAAGCCCTCTTCAAAGCTATGAGGTTCGGCTGACCCGTAACCCTATAAGCGGCTCTCGAATCTCTCGCGTAAAGCTTCCCCACCCCTCCTTTTCTAACATCAGAGAGAAGGTCCCTACAACGTTGTAGCAGGAATTTTTTAGGGAGGTTAAGGGGTAGGCTTAGGGTCAGGGCTTGAGACCGACTCGGAGCCCTCTCCCCCTCTTCCAGCACCCTCACCGAGTTCTCAGCTTTCGGCTCAGCAAAAAGCCGGGCTCCACGGTCATTTTCAGACCACCACGCCTTAAAGCTGTCCCCTCGTACGTCCCCAAAGTCTTTGTAGTGCTCTGACAGCCGCCCAGCCCCACCGTTTTCACAACAGGCTAGGTATTCCTTGTTCCGCTTCAGGTAAGCCCACCACCAGTAATAGACCGACCCCTCCCAAGCGAAAGCTGGCTTCGGACGCTTAGCTGTTCCAAAGGTCGGGTGCTGGTACGGAAAGTGACGTGGAATGCTCTTTTTCTTCACTTTTTGTTAACACTTTAAATGATTCATTTTTTTACCATGTGAAAATTAATTGCTGTTTTTGAGACACTACATGTATCGAAAGCAAACACACAAACAAGCGCTTTCGATGCTTTTATTAATCACTTTGGAGAAATCTATGAACAGCACAATCGTTAACACCTCGAATACTACCATTATCACCAAGCAAGTGACTGAATACGCTAATCAGTTCAAAGTCCAAGCCAAGAAAACCGCCGAAGGCGTCTTAGAGATGGCTCGGGTCGTTTTTGAGGCTAAAAAGCTCGGAGCTACTGACTTTGAGGTTTTTTGCTCTGAAGTCGGCTACAAGTCCGACTCCTCGACTATCCGTAAGCTCAAGTCGATTGGTGAGAAGTACGAGTTCTTACTCTCTCGCTCCAAGTCACTCCCAACTAGCTGGACAACGCCCCACGATGAGGGCTCTGTACGACGACAACCCTCAAGTCTTCTGGTGTCGCTTCGCTAGGCTACAGAAGACTACCGTTGGTTCGTAGGACTGAACGTAAAGGGAGATCGGCTGACCGCCCCTACCAGCTTGCTGGTGTTTCATAGCGAAGTGTTGAGGGGAAAGGCTAGACGCAAGACCTGATACAACTTACCTGCTTAAGGTAAGTTGTATCCAAAAAAGACTACCGCAAAAAATTAGTCTTTTATTTATCAAACACGAAAAATACGAGCGCAGCGAGTTTCGTGCGAAGCACGAAGTTTCTGATAACAATCCACCCAATTAAATAGTTCTATTTAAAACTAAATTTAGTTTTCCAAACGTCCCTTAGCTTCACTTACGACATACGGATCAGGGTGTCCGAGGAGGGATTTGAGTACTTTTTTGGGCGTTCCGTAACTACCAGCCAAACTAGCCACAACCGATGGATCTTCATGACTGGCAATTAGTTGAGCCAATTTTCCTGTGTCAATTTCTGAAAATGCCTCAATATCACTAGCGATACTTTGCGCGATCTCAATATCAAGTCCAATCAAACGGACAACATCATCATAATTAGCTTGCTCTTTGAATTTTCTAGACCTAACAAGATTTCTGAGAACAGAAATGGACTGATCGGAAGAGAGTTTCTTTAACGTGGCATCAGAAATATTGTCTTTGTATGCAACATACTCGCGTACAGAGCTAGCGGGGTGTAATGCTGCCACGTCAAATAATTCTGAATTTTCATCACAGTCGGTTGAGTTTGAAATAATATTTGAAACAGACTCATAAGACAGCGACTTACTGAGAATAGTATTCTCACCATCAGAGACAATCAATTTAAATTCTAAAATTTTTGTCACAAAAAACTCCGATAATTTCTAAAAACTCGTTGGCTGCTGAGGGAATAGATTTACTTGCCAGCTGCTTCGTCTTTCTGCTGCTCTTGCTTGTTTGAGTCTGAATTAGACGCATCAGTAGTCGTTTGTGGTGCTGTGACAGCATCTGATGCCGAAGCTTGAGCAGGTGTAGACTCAATTTGGCTTGAGGCAGAGCTTTCAGCTGTTACGGCTTGAGATGCCGTAGCTTCAGGCTCTGAAGCTTTTGTCGATTTATCCGTATCCGAATTCCCGCCCACCAATCCGACACCTATCAAAATTACAAAACATGATATTGCGATCATAGTTCCCCAAAAGAAAGTTCTCATGGAGGTGGAAATTGATTTTGTGAAACTTCCACCTGAACCAATATCAGCTTCCCAGTCGTTTCGCCATTGCTCACCTTTAGCTTGTTTCATCCTAAACGCGCAAAAGAAAACCCCAAAAATACCGCCGAGCAAGCAGATGAGACCCAAAAGAACAGACATAAACCCTCCATTTTGATAAATTACATTGAAATTTTAACATTTCTAATTTACTACATTCGTTAAAAATCCTGTTTTTCACGATAGCTACCTAAAACCGTGTTTTGTGTGTTCATCAATCGGTCTTAGTCTTTTTGCTACGGTCTACGCTCGATCAAGCTCGATTTCCTTACCGTCTTTGGTGACTACATAAGTTCGAGACTCTTCCGTCCAACTATCCCCATATTCAAAATCATGGTCTTCATAGCAAACCTCAACGACATGATGTGTTTCGCCTGTTGGGAGGGTGTAAGTGGTAGCAGAGAGGTCTAGGCTATCCCTATCGAACTCGTCTTCAAGATCACAACTCCAGCAACCTCGATCACTCCATTTTTCAAAGACTAAAAAGTGGCTATCTAGCTTTTTCGTCTTCACTTGGGTGACCTTCGTGTTGCTGTAATCCATCCCTAAGCCTTGAAGCGTAGTGTTTATCGATCATCGCCTGAGACGTTCTGGCGTTTCTAGCGAGCTCTAAGGTACTGGTGTTACCTAGTAAGAGCCTGTACATGATGGACGTGTGTCGTAGGCTGTAAAGGGTGTGCTTCTCCCCTTCCTTTTCCAACTTAGCTCGCTTAACAACTTGCCTAAAAATACGTCCAGCAACAGCGATCATGGTGTCACGATTAGAGTACTCAGGAAAAAAGAGATGGTCAGTAAATTTATCCACGACCTTAGACTTCTTAGCCCTTAAAGCTTTGATCTTTTCGTCCTGTAACTTGATCAACGATTGGTAAATCCCATAAGCGGCTGGCATTGTCACCACTTCTTGATCTGTAGTTTTTGTGGCTGGATGGGTCAACAGCAAGTAATGTTTATCCGCTTTTCTACTAACTGATGGATTCACCTGAACCTTTACGTGAGGTCGCCTTAAAACTCGTAAATCACTTGGGCGAATGAATGAGTTCACCATGAATTGGACAAGATACTTGAACTCCAACGTCACTGGTACACCTCGGACTTCTACTCCCTCGCTAGCCATCTCCTCGATCACACCTGCAAGCGATTTGTACTCTTCCATCGGAAAGTAATCCCGTTTGGTCATGGTGGACTTACCTTTCAACCGAGGAAAGTTCGGAACCGTTGAAATCAAACGGTTGTCACAAGCGTATTTCAATATTTTCCGAAGAACGATCAGGTACTGGTTGGTCGTAGCTGGAGCCAAGCCATTGAGCTGAAGTTTTTTAGCCAACGCCCCTACATCGGCACTGGTGATATCTCCAATGTCTTTTTCACCAAAGTAAGTGACCAACTCCTTGTTAAAACGAATACGGTCATCGTTGTAGCGTCTAACCTTATCAGGTACGTTTTGAGATTCAATGAACCTAGAGCCAACAGCGACAAAGCTCCTAGAGATCTTGGTGTTAGCTTTAGGTTTAGTTCCAAGCTGAGCATCAAGTAGCGCTTGGTAGAAAAACTTTTTAGCCGCTTCTTGAGCATCTCTTAGCTTCTCAGTTTTGAGTGAACTCATCCGATAGCGACCATCCAAATAGACCCTAGCCCACCAAAACTTAGAGCTAGCGACCTTGTAGATTTTTAGCTTGGTCGGCATTCCTGAAATGGACTGTACGGTTCCGGTCAACGGATTAGCTGTACCCGCTTTAGAATTGGATTTGTTGGATTTCTTCATGAAAATGGACCAAACTGACTTTAGTGGTAAGTTTAGTGGTATTTTCAAATACCCACCCCAAGCAGCGAGTAGCAAGGCTTTCAAGGCTCCGGTCAACGGATTTCCCTACTGTTAATCCGTAGGTCCCTGGTTCGAGCCCAGGTTGAGGAGCCAAAAAGTAAAGCCCCTGCATTCACGTGCTGGGGCTTTTTCTTATTCATCGGGACTCAATCGCATGGACTTTCTAAAAGATATCGATGCTGCCCTCACGCCGATTGACATCGTGTTGGGATTGCTCGCATGCATCGTAGCCATAGTCGCAGGCATGTTGCTAGCCAAAAAACAAGCGCGCGCATTTAGGCATGCGAATGCTCAACTGAGCCACGGTGATTTACCAGCAGTCACCTTTGCCGATTACGGCGATATGCGTTTTTTGCATCTGGGCAGCCCCGCAGTGCAAGGGTCGATGAAAATCAGTGCGCCTAACGACATTCATCTGGAATACGTGCAACGAATGATGGTTTGGCTATTGTTTACCGACCTCAGCCAAGTTAAGCACATGCATGCCATGCAACTGGGCTTAGGCGCAGCGTCTTTGACCAAGTTTTGTCGCCACCATTTAGACATGCAAACGACCGCCATTGAACTGAACCCGCAAGTGATTGATGTTTGCAAACGTTGGTTCAAATTGCCCGACAACAGCGCCAAGCTCAACGTGTTGTTGGGCGACGCAGGCGATGCAGCTGCAAATGTCGAGTGGCAAGGCCGCATAGATGCATTGCAAGTGGACCTGTACGATCAAGAGTCAGCGCAGCCTGTGATTGACACGAATGAGTTTTATCGCAATTGCCGAAACTTGCTCACAGAAGATGGTTGCATGACGGTCAACCTATTCGGTCATGCCGTGAATTACCCAGACAGCTTGCAGAAAATCCAAGCTGCTTTCGGTGAAGATGCGGTTTGGGCGTTCAAGCCCACCACAGCCGGCAACACCATCGTGGTGGCATTTCGTCGCCCACCGACGTTCGAACGTGGGGCGCTGCAACAACAAGCACAAGCCATCCAAGATCGATGGCCTTTGCCTGCAATCAAGTGGCTCAACACGCTCACACCTGTGAAATCAGTGCATTAATTGAACGTCACTTTTTGGACGGCTTCCTTGGTCGCATGGGGCAGACCTTGCTTGTCGATATCGACCCTGTGGGCCTGCCATGCACGAACGCCCTGACGGTCAACCGTTAAGCGCACAACCCAAGCAATATTGTTGACTTGGTCTGGAAAACCTTCAAATACAAAGTTGCCCAAGCTATAGAAAATAGGTTTGCCTTTGTATTGATCCGTATCTTGCAACTGATGCGGATGACCGCCAATGACAGCGTCTGCACCCGCATCGATCATCAACCTCGCCAGCGCACGTTGACGGTCATTGGCAATTGGTTCTTCCCAACCCCAGTGCATCACCGGAATCACCACATCGGCCTTCCACACACGGCGCGCATTTTGGATATCGCGCACCACTTGTTCGTCCTCGCTCCACGCCACACCAGGTCGGTCATGATCAGCCTCAAAGTTGCGCGGTTGAAACTCGTCATAGCCAAGAATGGCCACGCGTAGGCCTTGACGCTCAAAAACAAGTGGGGTGTGCGCCTCTTTTAAATTGAGACCACCACCGTAATATCCAAGCCCTGCTTTCTTCAGCAAGCTCAGCATCTGTGCAAAGGCTTGCGGACCATAGTCGCCCGAATGGTTGTTGGCCAAACCCACCGCATCAAAGTGTCGCTTGACATACTTCAAGCCACGCGGATGCACCCTGAACACATTGGGCTTTTCGGGCTCAACAGTGCCCACCGTGGCCACCACGCACTCCAAATTGCCTAAGCGAATGTCAGCCCCCTTGAATAAATGCGCGACACCTGCAAAAGGGTCACGGCCACGACGAATGGCACGATCAGGGCCACCTTCGAGCATGATGTCGCCCGCAAAAACAACAGAGACAACAGGCTCGGGCGTTTGAGCCATGGCCACATGCATGCAAAGCAAGGTACCTAGCCACCATGCGACCGACTTGGCTATTGAGCGGTGTAACGACTTCATTGCGACACCTCGTGCAAGGCGCAGCCATACAACAACTCTTTGCCCAAGAAGGGGGAATACACAGCCACACGTCCTGTCAAAGCATTTGTAACGGGGGCTGATTGAGCGTGCGGCGCCACATACTTGGTGTGTTGCAAGATCATAGGTTGACGCTCCGTTTGGTAATACACGTACAAATTGATCAAGTCCACGCGGGTGTCGTCGCCTAATACAACCGCTTTGAAACGAAAGCGATCCGCCAAGTTCACGCTGGTGACGGCATAGGGATCAGACACAGGCTGAAATCTGTGTTCAAAGTGCTCGGCATTCACCTCAAAGTGGCAACGTAGCTGTGGCGACGCCTGCGCCACGAGTGGGACAAATGCGGCCATTAGCCACCATCGAAATCGCATACCAACTCCCTGTACTCAATGCATCACAGCCTACTGGATTCAAAAAGTGCTCGCGCTATGGGTTTGCCCTTGTAACTGGCAAAATCAAAGGCCATTCAAGAAAGTCAGCCATGCGTTCATCTCCCGCCAGTGTCATCCCACGCCTCACCAGCCTCTCTCACGGAGGTGGCTGCGGTTGCAAGATTGCACCTGGCGTCTTGAGCGAGATTCTCAAAAGCACCAGCGCTATGCCCATCCCACCTCAGTTGCTGGTGGGTATTGAAACCGCTGACGATGCAGCGGTGTATCAGCTCAACGACGAGCAAGCCATCATCGCCACCACCGACTTCTTCATGCCCATCGTGGATGATCCATTTGATTTTGGTCGCATTGCCGCCACCAACGCCATCAGCGATGTGTATGCCATGGGTGGCACGCCGATCATGGCGTTGGCCTTGGTAGGGATGCCCATCAACGTACTGCCCGCCGAGGTGATTGGCAAAATTTTGGAGGGAGGCCAAAGCGTGTGTCGTGACGCCGGTATCCCAATAGCTGGCGGGCACACCATTGATTCAGTTGAGCCCATTTACGGCTTAGTCGCCTTAGGCCTTGTGCACCCCAAGCGCATCAAACGCAATGCCGATGCGCGCGTGGGTGACCGGTTGATCTTGGGTAAACCACTCGGTGTAGGCGTACTCTCTGCCGCACTCAAAAAAAATGCCCTCAGTCCTGAAGGCTATGCGCAAATGATTGCCAACACCACCCAACTCAACACACCGGGTGCATCACTGTCAGCCTTGACAGACGTGCATGCGATGACTGATGTCACGGGTTTTGGTTTGGCGGGCCATGCCCTCGAAATGGCTCGCGGCTGCCAGCACGCCATCCAGCTGAACCTAAGCCAAATCCCTTGGCTGCCCGGTGTCCGCGACCTCGCAGAACAGGGCATGCTCACGGGCGCCTCCGGTCGCAACTGGTCGGCCTACGGCCATGAGATTGAACTCGGCACGGGTTGTACCGCTATTGACCAAGCTCTCTTGAGCGACCCGCAAACCAGTGGGGGTTTGTTGGTCGCATGCGCGCCAGAATCTGTTGACGAGGTCATGGCTGTGTTTGCACAACACGGCTTTGCGCATGCGTGTGAAGTAGGCGAAATCATCCCAACAGCGGCCAGCGGTGCACGACTCGTCGTGTGCTGAACTGCCACACTTAAACCACACGACCTCGGTTAGATTTAATCGCCGAGGTCTTTTTTTTGCTATCTAGTCGGCGTAGCTTTGCCGCGTAGGTGGGCTTGGTCAGTTTGCGTATTTTGGGTGGCTTGGCCACGCTTTGCACCAAGTCGTACAAACGCGCAAAGGCCTCCATACGGTTCATGTCTTGGCTGCGGTGCTCTTGCGCTTTAATGACCACCACACCGTCTTGGGTGATGCGGTGATCAGACAAAGCCAGCAACCGCGCCTTCACATCATCTGGCAAAGTTGAAGCCCGCACATCAAAGCGCAAATGAATCGCAGTAGAGACTTTGTTGACGTTCTGCCCACCCGCACCTTGAGCACGGATGGCGGTCACCTCAACGTCGGCTTCTTTAATTTGCATCAGCGCTTAAACGTGCCAGCCTGGCAATTCACCCATGCCCCACAAGATATCCAACGCACGTCTTGAACCTAGATTTATTGCTTTTGAATGCCTGCGCGTTGAATCACATCACCCCAGCGTTTGATCTCGGTTTGCAGCCACTCTTGCGCTTGTGGCACGGTACTGGGATGTGGTTCCACATTCAGCTCCAACAACTTTTGCCGTACAGCTGGGTTTTGCAAAGCCGCATTCACTTCTTTGTTCAAACGCTCCACCACGGCTTGAGGTGTTTTGGCGGGCACCCCCAAACCGTTCCAAGAAGACGAAATTAAATTAGGCACACCGCCCTCGCTGGCAGTAGGCACTTGCGGCAACGCCGTATTGCGCTTTTGACCCGTCACAGCCAAGGCGCGCAAAGCACCCCCCTTGATTTGCGGCAACACGGGGCTGAGCACTTCCACCGCCACATCAATCTGACCGCCACGCAAAGCCGTCATCACCGCAGGCGTACCGTTGAAGGGCACCACTTGCGCATCCAAGCCAGCGACTGACTTAAATAACTCAGCCGTCAAATGTTGGGTGCTACCAATATTGATGCTGCCAATATTGAGCTTGCCAGGGTTGGCCTTGGCCCACGTCAGCAGTTCAGGCAAAGTCTGAAACCGCGATTCAGCGCTGGTGACAATGGCCAAATCGAAGGTGCCCATCAACGAGACGGAGGTGAAGTCCCTCACGGGGTCAAACGGCAACGTTTTGAACAAACCCACGCTGACTGCGTTGGCGTTGGACATGAGCAACAAGGTGTGTCCGTCAGGATCAGACTTCGCGACCAAATCTGCGGCCACAATGCCTCCAGCTCCCGGACGGTTATCAATCACCACGGATTGCCCCAGACCCTCAGACATTTTTTGCGCCACTGTACGCGTTGTCAGATCTGCGACGCCGCCCGCGCCAAATGGGACAACAATGCGCAGCGGCTTTGCGGGGTAGCTTTGAGCATGCGCAATTGTGAAGCCACAACCCAAAGCACAAGCCATGGCCATGCGAGAAATAAACAAACGACGTGTTGACATGAGAGGCATCTCCGAACGAGTGATCAAGCCTTGATTCTCTTTCATCTCAAAAGCCCAACTGTGTCACTGGGTACACTCTGAGACTACGTTTTTAACCGACTTATTCAAGGATTTGCCATGAACACCACCCCTTCCGGCCTGCAATACATCGACAATGTGGTGGGCGATGGCGCCGAAGCCGCTGCTGGCCAACACGTGAGCGTGCACTACACCGGCTGGCTTTATAAAGACGGCGAACAAGGTGCCAAGTTTGATTCCAGCCGCGACCGCAATGACCCGTTTGATGTCCCCTTGGGCGCCGGCATGGTCATCAAGGGCTGGGACGAAGGCGTGCAAGGCATGAAGATTGGTGGCCAACGCACCCTCATCATCCCGCCAGAGCTGGGCTACGGCGCACGTGGCGCGGGCGGCGTGATTCCACCCAACGCCACCTTGAAGTTTGACGTCGAGCTGCTAGGCCTCGAATAAACCGGCCAAACGGTTGCTTTTGGCGGCCGATCACAAGCGGGGCGCTGCCCCGCTTTGTTTTGCTACTGCAAATTTTTTACAAAACCCCTCTTGAAATAGGGTTGGTCGACCTCAGCTTTGCTGAATCTCCCTCCAACAAGCGCTACAAAGCATGTCAGAACCTACAGAAAACAAAGACTCCGCATCTGCTGCACCCTCTGCCGCTGACCACTTGGCTTCACACATGGCGAGCATGGCCCCTGCCGCCGAAGCTCCTGCGGCAGCTGAACCCACTGCTGAGCTCGACCCCTTAGCTGCAGCCCAAGCCGAAGTGGCTGCCTTGCAGGCTAAAGTGACCGAGTTGCAAGACCAATACATCCGCGGACAAGCCGAAGTGCAAAACGCACGCCGCCGTGCCGATGACGAAGTGTCTAAAGCCCGCAAATTCGCACTCGAGAGCTTTGCCGACAGCTTGCTGCCTGTGCTTGACAGCCTCGAAGCGGGTTTGGCCGTCCAAACCGCCACCCCTGAGCAAATCCGCGAAGGCGCCGAAGCCACGCTGCGTCAGCTCAAGAGCGCCATGGAGCGCAACAAGATTGTGGCCATCGACCCTGCTGTGGGCACCAAGTTTGACCCCGCACAGCACCAAGCCATCAGCATGGTGCCAGCCGAACAAGAGGCCAACACCGTGGTCACTGTGCTGCAAAAAGGCTACTTGATTGCTGAGCGCGTGTTGCGCCCTGCCCTCGTCACGGTGGCTGCACCGAAATAAACACTTGAAATGCGGGCCGTTGTCCACATTTAGTTTTCATCTGAATTTTTAAAAGTTACTGGAGTAAGAACATGGGAAAAATCATTGGTATTGACTTGGGCACCACCAACTCGTGCGTGGCCATCATGGAAGGCAACACGACCAAGGTGATCGAAAACGCCGCAGGCCCTCGCACTACGCCCTCAATCATTGCCAATCCACATAACGGCTAAATCTTAGAGGGCGCATCGTCCACGCGCCAAGCCGTGACCAACCCACGCAACACCTTGCACG
>JACCDV011075632.1_pt1 | contig 35955 bp, 38 predicted proteins | sample 7446131 | NCBI WGS metagenome assembly JACCDV01 (sample SAMN15323448, study PRJNA562643) | freshwater metagenome | isolation source: river surface water | place: USA:Blue River Watershed | collected 2017-08-17
ATGAAAACTAAAATCATGAGAATCAAAAACAACTAATCGATTAAAAAGTGGAGAAACTTTTTTAATACATTCTTGCCCAGTTCGATTATAGATACCAAACTCTCCACCCCAAGATGGCTCCCAATCGGGATTAAGATACAAAATCGCATTCAAACGTCTATTTAGGCCAGTTGCATCATGATAATTACCATCAACATGAACATCTAAAAGACCGCCTGGCATAGTGATGTTTAAACCACCGCCTGTAAAATATGGGTCTGGTATTATTTTTTTAATACCAATTCTTTGTGCAATCGCCCTTAAAAAAATAGCTGAATTGAGAATTCTAACAGCGTCAACTATACCCTCAGGTATATCAAATTCAGACTCCCATTTAGTTCTATACTTAATTTCTATATCTTGATCATTTTCACATTCCCAAATATCTGAATCAATTTTAGGGAAATTTTCAAGGCATGCATTTGCCAAAGAACTTGATAAAAAATTATCAATTACTAAATGTCTAAAAGGTTCGTCAAAATAACTTACATTTGACTCTGATTTAAGTATTTTTTGCGCCGCCAGTGTAGCTTCTTCTCTGAGTTTAGTTTGTTTCATTTTTAATCCTAAATGAATACATGTTCTCAATCATTTGGTCCCATGACAGAGGTTCATATCCGGTCTCCAATCTAAATCGCGAGGAATTAAGTGATCTATCAATCACAAAATCATCATACGGCTTTATAACAATATTTTTTTTATAAATTCTTTTAATTTTAGTAAGCAGACTATATTTATCAATAGGATCACCTGAAAGATGATACAAACCTTGCATACTCTTTCTGGGTAAAACAAATTGATCCAATACTCTCGCCACCTCAAATGTTGGAAGGCCTGAAAAAATAGCGTTTGTGTAGCCTAAGACTTCTGAAGACTGACTCAAGAACCAATCCAACAGACTATGATGAGTATTTAATTCATGTCCAATAATAGAGGTTCTTAATGTCAAACAATTTTCACCCTTAACCTCACCCAAAAGCTTAGTAAGACCATACAAATCTGTTGCATCAGGGAGAGATTCTTCATCATACCCCCCCCTACTACCAGTAAAAACACAATCAGTCCCAAAATGAATTAATTTGGCCCCAATTCCATTACAAATCCCTGCAAGCTCATGAGGAAATAGAGCATTGATTTTTATACTATCGAGTGGATTCTTTGATTCCTTTAATTGCTTAATGATGCCAATACAATTAATAACCACATCAGCCCGCACCATGGATAACCAATCCATATAGTTTGCAGGATTTTGGCAATCTAAAAATTTGACTTTATTGATCAGCTCGGGAGGTAATGATCTAACTGCAGATAAACTTCTCGCAGTTCCACAGACTCGGTATTCGTCTTTTAAAGAAAGGTATCTAAAAAGAGTACTTCCCAGCATGCCACTAACACCTAGTATTACTATATTCATATCATCAATTTTTAATTTGCTTATCGAATATGTTAATTAGTTCATCAATTAACATATTATTTTCATAATTTTCAAAAAAATACTCTCTACCATTCTCCCCCATTAGTCGAAGCTCTTCCACATTCATTCGAGACATTTTTAATATCACCTCTGCAAGAGCTTCTGAGTTTCCAGCAGGTACCGCATAACCGGCTTGAGCATCCATTATTACTTGAGCGCCCTCCCCGTTAAGAGATCCAATAATTGGTTTACCGACAGCAAGATATGCTTGAACCTTATTTGGAACAGTCATAGAAAAAATTTTCTGATCCGACAAAGCAACCAAAAGTACAGATGCTTTTCTTAAAAGGTGTGGCATAGCATCCAGCGGGTAACGTCCAATCCAATGCACGTTGGTTAATTGATTGTCCCCAATTGCATTTAGCAAAAAATCCTTTGCGGATCCATCGCCAGCAAAAATAATTTCAATTTCAGAATATTTTCTCAGGGCTATAGCTGCATTTAATATTACATCTATTGATTGCGCTTTCCCTATATTTCCAGCAAAGAGTACTGAGAATTTATTCTCAAAGTCATGAGTTATTTCACATTTTTTATAATCTTCACTGATAAAAAATGTATCAACTGAATTTGGCCAATACTGAATAGCTGCGCTAGGACATCTTTTCTTAATTAATTTCTCAAATGCTTTGGACTGAACAAGTAGTGAATCTGACTTTCTATAAATCCAATCAACCACATACCTTATAATTAATAAAATAAATCGATTTCTAATGTGCCCCGTCGCAGATATGCTCTCTGGCCATAAATCTTGGACATTTACCACTAACTTTGCCCTCTTTATCCATTTTAAAAAAATTGCTGGTATAACCTGAATAAAAGGAGATGTCGCGTAGCAGAAAATTACATCATATTTTTTTTTTCGCAATATGTATGGCCCAAACAATAATCCCGCAAAAATAAATGAAAGATAATTTAGTGATAACCAAAATGAATTGGCGGTTCTTCTTAATACAATAGGCAATCTAAATATTGATATATCACCCCATACGCACCTCTTAAATCCAGCGCTTTCAAAACCTTTATATATTTTCCCCTCAGGGTAATTAGGCAAACCAGTTAATACATCCACTATAAAACCTCTATGTGAAAGCTGAGTAGCTATTTCATTTACTCGAAACGTCTCTGGATAAAAATGTTGTGACACAAACAAAACCCTAATAGGGTCCATAATTATTAATCCAATCAGATTTAATTATTAAGAAAATAATGTGCTCATTTAGAAGGGGGCTTATAAAAGTAGCTATTGATCTTAAGTATATTTATTTTTAACTTAATTTTCTAATGCAACTTCACTCAAAAACTCAAAGGTTTCATTTGCACATCTTTCCCAAGAATACATTTGGCCATATTTAAATGATTTTTCAGAAATCTTTTCGCGCAATTGAGGAGATTCTATCAATTTAACTAAAGTTTGGGCTATGTTTTGAATATCATGGGCATCAAAATATAGCGCCCCATCAGTTAAAATCTCTGACATAGCAGACTCTTTTGTACACATTATTGGTAAACCAGCAATCATTGCCTCTGTAATAACCTGACCAAAGGTCTCGCAAGTTGATGCAAGCAAGAAAAGATCAGCATCTCTGTAGAAGTGACATAAATCTTCATGAGATATATCCCCATGGAGAAGAATGAGAGTGTTATCAGGATCAATTTCTCTTTTTAGAAATTTAACCTGATTAAATGTATCAACATGTGGAAATCCACCGACAGCATTAAGTTGAATTGGATATCCTAATTTTCTAACCACATTTACAGCGCGCATTATCTCTAAATAATTTTTATATGGCCACATCGGTGAAACACATAAAATTTTGAATGGTCGCACTTCACTATACCGCCCTATGTCATATTGCTCCTTTGGGGGGTTGAGGAATAAAGATGAAACGCCATGAGGAATAATTTTAGTTTTTGACTTAATTTGCCCGATTCTTGCCTCCACTTCTTTTTTTGCATACTGAGACAAGAAAATCACCCCGCTTGACTTTGTTAAAGAAATAGAAAAATTGATACGTAAAAAAATATTCTTAATAAGCATCCAGCCATACCCAAACCTAAAAATCTCACGCCAGAAAAAAGGAAGTAGATTTTGATTCATACATACAACTGGCATGGGGTTACCATATAAAAATAGGGCGCCAGGAGAAAAAATAACATTACAATTAAATTTACTCACCTCTTTCAAGAAATAAATTTTTCTCCAGATAATTCGCCAGAATAAACTTCTATCAAGCCAAGGATGAGATTTACCTATAACCCAAGGAACATTCGGTATTTTATTTATTAATTCAGTTGAGCCGTAGACTATAATTTTTTTAAAATCATGCAAATCAGGGTTAGCCTGCATGAGAATCTGCAACAGGTGCACAAGACCACCGCCCCCGCTTATATTACTTGCATCTATAGCAATATTTAATGCCTTTTTCACAACCTACTTAAACCTATAGAAATAAATTATTTTCTCTAAAAAATTTTTACCAAACAACTTATAAATTAAAAATTTAATCGCAGCCATAATAAAATTTCTTAACCAACGCCTAGTAAGCAGCGGCGCTATTTGCAAGTCCTTTTTAGCCAAAATAATTTCAATATTGGAGAGTAATGCTGAATTTGGACTCGAACTAACTCCCCCATACTGCATAACAACAACTTCTTTTTGAAAAAATTTAGGGGTAACTCCCTCCTTAATAACTCTCATCAAAAACTCATAATCACCACAAATTTTAAATTTCGTTTTGAATTTTCCGAATTTCTCAAAAAGTGATCGGTGGTAAATTACTCCAGGATTTGGGATGGTCATCTCTGAAAAAAAATTTTTTCTAGCCACATCCCAAGACTCTCCAAGTAATTGATATTGGCGTAAATTTTTATATGTCTGAAGCACCTGGCCATACAGTATAAAGTCGCACTCACTCAGCTTTTCAAGCTCTAACTTAAGATCTCTTAATGAATTCTCATTAACAAAAAAATCGTCTGCTCCTAAAAAAATTAACCACAAACCCTTTGATTGACTTAATCCCTTATTCCAGGCATCGTAGATACCGCAATCATTTTCAGAAATCTTATACTTAACGATATTTTCATAGCTGGAGATTATGTTCATCGTTGAATCAGTAGATCCGCCATCAACCACCAACCACTCAAAATCACGAAAATTTTGATTCAGAATACTTTGGCACAAAGTAGGTAGAAACTGTTCTGCATTATATGTGGAAGTGATAATGCTAAAAAATGGTTGAATATCACCATTAGTTAATATCTTATTTACTTGCATTTATCAACTTGAATATTGGCAGAGAACATCGGTAAAAGAATTGCAATATATGTTTTGAGATAGTCAAAGAGACTTAGTTTTTTTTGCCCTTTCAGAACCCAACCCACACCTCTAAGTGCCTTGATAGAACTCCTTACGTCTCTTGTGTATGAGCCATATATCTCTTTTCGAACCACTTTAGGTAAATAATATGTCCCATAATGAAAAATTAAACCCAACCCTGACATTTTCACAATTCGAAACTGGTGGAAATGCCAAACTACAGAATTAGTAATTGGGTACCTTGTAGCATTCCAGGGGGCCAAGATTAACTCTTTATTACTTAAAATATGTACATGGTCTTTAAATAACATTGGCCACAGGTCTAAATATTTCTGATCCCCAAATTTTCCATCTTCCACCCTTGAGAAGCACCAATCTATACATGCTTTTTGCCACCAGTCTATGACTTTAGCAGACTTAACTCTCTCAAAAGTTATAAATTGAACGCAATATTTTCCAGATGTAGTGGACTGATCATATTCAGGGGCAAATGCATGCTCAGTAATTAACACTGATTTTCTTGATTCCAAAAATTCATCAATCATTTCATCTGGTGGACCTCTAAACCATAGGTCAGCATCTATATATGTGACTCGCAATACATTGGGATCCTTAAGAAAGACGAAGCTTGGTGAAAAAGGAGTTAAAGTCCAACAATATTCACCAGTAGTACGATGACCTTTCACTGCTTTTAGCTCATCTGTTTCAACATCAGCCAATGGAATCAGCTTTACATTTGGCAACTGTAAGCTTTTTAACAAACGATGACAGGATTCATCTACACAAATGATCCACAAACAAAAACTTTTTATGTGCCGCATCATTGAGGAATGCAATGCCAAACCTTGAGGCATAAAATTACTATCAAATATAGTTACAAAATTTTCCATTAAACCTAATACTTTCATGTGTAAATATTATGTACCTTTAGCCATAACATCTATGCTCCAGAAAAACTGCTAAATAGAAATTGAAACTCCAAGAATATCTGCTATAGATTTAGACACATAATCCTGTGTTTTTTGATCTAATGTGGGATACATAGGTAACGAAAAAATTATTTTTGACAGCTTTTCAGTAATTGGTAAATCACCATCTAAATATCCAAGATAAGAAAAACCAGTCATAGTATGTATTGGCCATGGATAGCTGATATTAAGGTTAATATTTTTTTTCTTTAACTCGGATAAGATATAGTCTCTTTCAGGATGTTTAACAACATATGCGTAGTAAACATGTTGGTTACCCTCAGCTTCAATGGGTACTTGAACCATTACTTCAGATAGTATCTCTGAGTATCTTTTTGCCAAATTTCTGCGTTTATCAATATAGTTATCTAGTCTTTTCAACTTACCTCTTAATATTTCCGCATGAACCTCATCTAGTCTAGAGTTATAACCCAACTCATCAGCATTATATTGACCCCGCATACCATAGAAACGTAAGCTCTTTAATCTTTGAGCATGCATCTCACAATTAGTAGTGATTAAACCACCATCACCATATCCACCAAGCACTTTTGTTGGATAAAAAGAAAAGACCCCCAAATCCCCCATAGACCCTGCCTTCTTACCAAACGATGAAGCCCCATGTGCCTGAGCACAATCCTCGATTATTTTAAGATTATATTTTTTTGCGATGGCAATAAGTGCCCTCATATCAACACATTGTCCATATAGGTGCACAGGAATAATGCAGCGAGTCTTTTCTGTTATGGCGCCCTCAACAGAGGAAATATCCATGAGCCCAGTTTCAAAGTGCACATCGACAAATCTCGCAACAGCACCAGCCTGAGCAATTGCAGACACTGTAGGAACTGCAGTATTTGAGACAGTAATTACTTCATCACCCTGACCGATACCCAAAACTTTTAACGCTAAAAAAATTCCATTAGTAGCATTATCTACCCCAATACCATATAAAGAATCACAGTAAGTGGCAAATTCCTTTTCAAAGGAAGCTACGGAATTTCCTAAAACAAGGACGCCAGAGCTAAATACGCGATCAACAGCCGCAAGAATCTCATCGCGCTCTAATTTATATTCTTCAAGGTAATCCCAAACTTTTATACTCATAATTCTTTTAAAAAATCTATGGAATTTCCGGATAAAACGATCCGGAAAATTCATTAATTACTGGAAGTGCGCGAACATTTAGATAATCAATCCAATTCCTAATATACTCACTTGGTTCATACGCAGTATTAGTCAAAACCATGCAGACAGCCCCTGGAGAAAAGTCCGTCAAGGTTGACCATGTCATGCGCGGCAAAAAAAGGCCTTGATTTGGGCAATTTAAAGTAATTTGTTTAGCAGCAACCCCGTCATTAACAATAATCCTAACGGATCCATTTATTGCGATTGCAACTTGATCCGTTTCAATATGAGCATGACCACCCCTCATAATATTTATTGGTACATCTGATATGTAAAAAATCCTTTTAATATCAAATGGAACATCATTTAACCCCTGAATAACAGTCAGGCTACCTCTGTCATCATTATGAACTTTAAACTTAATAGTGTGGACTTTTTCTAACAACATAGGATATCTATAGATCTAATTATTGGCGCGGAAAAAACTTATCAATAATATAAGTTTCAAATATACCTTTTTAAGTATTCGGGGCTTTTTACTTTTAAAAAAAATTTTGATTAGCTGCTTGGCCAGTATAGACTCCTCAACTGGAACATCACCATCAAGTCTTGGCATGTCGTTCATAATTTCAACGTAATAGTCAGATGTGGCCTCACAATGAGAACCACTACCGTCAAATCCGATATTCTTCACTAAAGACTGGCCTGGATAGAGGGTTAACTTATCATTGATGAATGCACTCGCATGCCAACGAATCGCCCAAGAATCATTTTTGCCATTAACCTGAGCATCTAGCATACCTAAATAGTCGTAAGAACCATCAAAATTAAAAGCATGCTGCAACCCTGACTCCTTAATTTTTAGAAGCAAGCCATTTCCATCATTCTGAAATAAATTCCATCCACGCTGCCATGTGGCCCACCCCCAACAATCAGCACCTCTCAGAAAGAAAATATCAGGTAGCAAGCCATTTACCGGATATGTATATCCATGAATACTGATAACTCTTTGATTATTTTCATACATCGTTAATGCATCATTCATGAATTTCAAAAAGAAGGGGGAGGTAATCAAATCGTCTTCCAATACTATTACTTTGCCATGCTTATTACAAATCTCTGATACCCCGAGAATAATAGAGCTCGCTAAACCTTTATTAATATTTGAATTAATTAATGTTATTGAACGGAACCCAGAAATTGAATTCAAATATTGTCGAACTTGATTTACAGAATCAATATCAGAATTATCTTTAGGCCCATCAGAATATATATATATGTCACTATTTTCTGCAAGCAAATTTCTCTTTAGCGCCTGTACAGTCTCGATTACATGGTTAAGTCTATTGTAGGTGAACAGTACTATTGGTGCATAATCCTCATTTAACTTTTTAATCATAAGATTTACATCCAATAATCAATAGATGTCATCGTTAAAGATAAGGGTTTTTAAAAATACTTAATACGAACTTTAAGTATTGAGACAAGTTACATATTGCACTTCTTTTTACAATCAATAAAATCTCAAAAAATCTAAATATTTTTATTTTTATAGATCGAATGCCGGGTCCAGCTTTACAAATAATCAAAGGCCGTGGCACATATAAAATTCTATGCTTAGCCAACTCAAATATATTGAATAAAATCTCATAATCACACGCCCACTTGTTAGAGGAAATTATATTTATATTTTTCCTCAAAACTGAATTCTTAAAAAAAGTTCCCGAAAGTGAAGGATGCCAACCATCCATAAAACTACCTGGGTTATATATCCCCAAAACTTCATATTTCCTAATACCATTAGTGATCGAGATATGGTCGCCATAGGCAATATCTATATTAGCTCCAGTAAAAAAATTAACGATATCTCCTACAACTCTCTCATCATTAAAAACGCATCCCGGGTTTAGTATGCAGATAATATCTCCCTCAGCAACTTCAATTCCGTCACGCAAATCACCAAAAAAATTAATTCCAGATGACCGAACAAATTTATACTGATTAGTGTGATTAGCAGAAGCCTTAATAGTAGAGAGAGTATTTGAATCAGTTGCTATAACCACACTTTCAATTTTTTTATAATTTTGAAAAGCAATAGATTCAACAGTCTCCAAAACATCATTATGGCATGAGTTGCAGTAAGTAATGACAGTTACTTTCAATTAAAGAACTTTCCACAATTCATAAAAATTATTATTTGACTTACTTAAATCCATCCAAAATTTATCCTCTCTATTAATAGAATAATTTAACCATGCCTCGGAATGTATGATTTTTTTCTTTTTACCGGTACACCCAGCCATCACAGAAAAAGTGCTTGGCGAAGAAATTAAAATATTTGAGTAGCTCATTAAAAAAAAGTCATCTATGAAATTTTTATTAATGCAATTATTGAATTTGTATTTTTTTGACTTTAGATATTCTTGGATTTTAATAAAAGTATCGTGAACCCTATCATCGCTAAATAAATTGAAAATCACGCCCTCATTGTAATTTTTAACAAAGTCAATTGAGCTAATATAGTAATCAATTGGCAAAATCGCAACCGGATTCCAAGCCAAAAAATCTCCACCTCTAAAGTGTATACCACACATCTCGTACCTTACATCTAGAGATGGAGTGTTGATAAACACCCCAGGAAATTGATATAAAAAATCAAAAAAGAAATCCCCCAAGATTGGGGTTTTTAACTCAATTTGATGGCCTTTCTCAATTTCTAATTGAATAAATTTCAGAACATTAATTGCGCCTATCGATTTAATGAAGTCTTTTGTAATAACATTTTTTTTCTTCAAATTAAAAAATAAAGGTCGGCGCCCTAATTCAATGAAGTCTCTTGTATCTAATATACTAGGACTACTAAAGTCTATATTGCACTTTTGAGAAATCTGCCTTAGCAAATTATAGTCCATTAATTTATTACCAAAACCGCATGGAGAATAAGATTTTATATAGATCATTTCCAATTATATATCTACAATAAGATAACTCCACCAAACTATCATGGTATGGTTTTCTAAAAATTGAAGCAGCTAAGCATAAAGTCTTACACACTATTTAGATAAAGATCTGGGGAAAATTTACTGCCCAGATAAAAATCATTCTGTATTTTTATGAAAAATATATCTATTCAAATAAGATTCGCATCTATTAAATAATCAATGTACTCTCTAACTGCACCGTTACCACCAGATTTTTGTAACACTAAAATATCTTCCACTTTTAAAATTTTAGCGCTAGCATCTTGTGGACAAGCCCTATACCCAACAGAATTAAGTATTTTTATACAATTTATGTCATCACCGACATAAGCAACATCACAAAAGTCAATGTTTAATTTTTCACACAATTCTTTAAGAACTGTGAGTTTACCATCCGCACTTTTACCCTCATATAAATAGTCAACTTTTATTTTTTTTGCTCTTATAGAGTTAATTGGATCAATTTCACCTGTAATTAAAGCTACTTTGACACCGTATGATTTCAATATTTCAAAACCCATCCCATCTTTTGTATTAAATTTTTTGAAAGCAACCCCATCTGAAGAGTAATAAAAAGCACCATCAGTTAAAGTACCATCAATATCAGAAATAAATAACTTTATTTTTTTCATTTTTTACACACTCGAGCCAAGATTTATATTTAAAGTATTTTATGGAGTAAACTTATTTCAATAAATTCTTAATTATATTAAATTCGAAAATTTAAATGATGTCAAAAAAAGTTGCTGCACTTATACCAGCAAGATCAGGAAGTCAAGGTGTTAGAAATAAAAATATAGCCAATCTCGGTGGCATACCTTTACTTGGTCACGCAGTTAACGCCGCAATATCATCTGATTTTTTTCAAGATGTTTATGTATCAAGTGATTCACCCGAATACCTTGAAGTTGCAAAAAAATACGGGGCGTTGACAATACTAAGACCAAGAGAGTTGGCGAGCGATACAGCTTCAACCTATTCTGTCGTAGAGCATTTTATTTTAAATTACAAAAACTACGATCATGTCTGTATTCTTTACCCAACCTACCCCTTCAGATCAGCTGAATCAATAAAAAAATTTATGGGTCACTATTTTTCACAATCAAGATCTTATGATTCCATGATTGGACTAAAACTTCCAAGAACTCACCCATACCTAATATATGAACTAGAAAATAAAAATGGCTTAATGAGAGCATCATTTAACCCAGACGCAAATAACTACTTTCGACGTCAGGATTACCCAAATAAATACTTAGAACTATGTCACTGGACTGCAGTTGTAAATGCAAGCGCAATTAGTAGACTAAATGCACAACTTATATCCAGCAACACTCTAGGATATAAAATACCAAGCAACGAAAATACAACTGATATTGATACGATTGCTGATTTTAAACTTGCTGAATTATTTATCAAAGAGAACAACATTAATTGATTGATCAACAAGACCTTAGTTTTCTTCTTTGAACCTCTTCAACAGGCAATATCTCAGAGTCTTTAAATGCCAGCGCCTTATAGGTTGCCAATAAATCTCTAGCTAGACGCCTCAACCCCTCAGGTTCAAGTGATGCGGCGTGATCTGTTCCTTTGAGAGTCCTATCTTTAGTAAAGTGTCTTTCCACCCACCTAGCGCCCAATGTATATGCTGCAATATCAATTGCTATACCCATATGATGTCCAGAGTACCCTATAGATTTAAGGCGTTGACCATATTTTTTATATAGAAACTGAATTTCTAGTAAGCATGCCTGCTCAAAAGAGATTGGATATCCAGATGTACAAGCATATACTGTCAATCTAGATTTAGCTTGATTTCTTAATTCAAAAAATGAAACAATGTCCGCCAACTCATCTTTGGTTGTCATCCCCACTGACACCTGAACCTCACCATCGTACTCATCTCTAAGTTTTGTTAGCACATCATAATTTGAATTGCAGGCAGAAGGTACTTTAATAAAATCTGGGTTCAATGAAATTATTTCTTCTGCTGACACAACATCCCATACTGAGCATGAATAAACAATTTGGTTTTCTTCACAAAACTCTTTCAACTCTCGATGCTGCTCTATAGACAGCTCCAAAAACTCTCTATGTTCACCGTAAGTAGATCCATATGAATTTTGCGGCACAGGATGAGGTGCATTGTATTGCTCGGGGGTTAAGTAGGTTTTGTTATCTCTTTTTTGAAATTTTACATAGCCTACGCCAGAATTTTTTGCCAACAAGATCAATTCTTTAGCAAGATCAATGCTACCCATATGATTGCACCCAATTTCAGCCACCAACATAGGTAATTTATAGTCAAAATTTTCCATTATTTTCTTTTGTTTAAAATGGAGATAAGCCGAATGTCTGCGGGATATAAGCCCAAATATTTTTTACGAGATAATACTTGAATTTCATAAATTTTATTTAAATCCTCGACAAAATTTTGAAGATCCCTATCCCAAACACATACCGTTGTCCCACATTTAAGTTTACCATCATTACAAGCTAAAATTTTAATAAAGTTTGATATAAAACCAGGAGACACTAAAATTAATTTATCACTTACTTCATCAAATAAGGATTTAAATTGATTAAAAATGAATTCATCGCCATATGCGCTTGCAACATCATCTATATAATTATATTGATTGAATTTTAATCTTTTTACATCAAGAAAATTTCTCTCCAAAAAATCTAAAAAATTATCACGCAGGCCAACATCTATAATAAATATCTTTTTATTTTTGAGTAAAATTTTATAAATCAATAATATGATAATGATACGAGTGGGTAATTCAAAAAAATTAGCCCATCTTATTCTTTTATAAATATTTAATATTTTTTCCGGCATATTCAAATGGGTAGTTTGTAATTAATTCAAAACTCACATCCTGAAACCTCATGAAACAAAGAGTCATGTAATCTGCGGTCAACAACTCTTGATGACCACTTTCCACATTACTCACAAAGCCATCTTTTGAATAAGATCCGTTATCAAAAAGATACTGCAAGCGAGAGTCAATTTCATTCGGCTTGAAATAATATACCTTTGAACCCTTTAAAAACAAATCAAAGCCAACCATTGAAATTCTGTTGTAAGTAGGGTTAGCTAGAAAATAAGAAAATGCCAGCGTGCCAGTTGATGGGTCTAAATTCTTAAATCGAAACTGTTTCCTAAGCCAAGATCCTGCTCCTGTGTGAATAACCTTCTCAATACCTAGCGTGGCAGACATTTCCGAGGGAAATTCGTTTGTGACACTTAAGTCTGTTTTAAAATGATATGTTGCATGATTAGATATTAAATGTTCATAACCCCTATACACAGGGTTATTGCATATAGCAACCTCATCAAAGGAGTCAATATAGGACGCATTTGATCTTTCTATGCTGGCTCCTTTACCAATAATTACAATTGATTTCATTTGCTAGAATAATAAATCTGAGTAGTAGTAGTTATTTGGTTTTTGTAGACCAGCCCAAAATTCTTTTTCATTTTTTAAAATAAAATTTGTTTTCGAATTTAAATTAAACTCACTCACAAAACGTTTATTTATTCTATATAGCCATTCTTTTGAATGAATGATTTTTTTATTTCTGCCAAGCATACCCGCAGCCATAGAAAAAGTACTTGAGCTTGAAATCAAATAATCAACCTCAGTTAATTCTGCAAAATCATAGATATATCCAAATAACTTTGGATATTTAGTAGCTAAGCCAAGTGTGATTTTTATTTCATTTCCATAATTTTCTGATAGAAAATTTAATACATCATGATAAGTTGATATCTCCATATCATCAGTACAAATTAAAAATTCTTCAACTAGGTGATTTTCAACTAAATATTTTACTGCCCTTCTATAATAACTAATATCATGCAATTCAAACCCCTGACCACCGTCTGCGCTTATGATATCTCCACCCCGAATATGAAGGCCAACAATATTTTTTTTATCTTTTGCCCTTACCTTGTATATATCCTTGATATAAATCAGTTGACGTGGCGACTGAACACAAAAATCAAAGAAAAAGTTATGCAAGAAATTATTCCCTAGATGAAGGCTTTGATCACTTTCAAGCAAATACTCAGGGTCTGCATAATAAAAATTCTCACTGGATAGGGCAATTCCAGGCTTTGGTTTTCTAATTATCAGACTTGGGACATGAAGATAATTTAACTCTTTCCAGTAGTTACTAACTGGATTTCTATTATATTTAATAGCTATCTGCAGTAGATTATTCAAATGAAATATCTTATTTCCAAATCTACCTCTTGTAGCATCTATGATAGAAATTTCTTTGTCTGTTTGATATTTTGAATTTAAAAACGAATAGTACGATTGCATCATTTGCAACTTGTAGCCACAAAATTTATTACTCAACCACACCAACCTGTTAGAAACTGTTGATAGCAACAAAAACGCCTCTTATTATCAGTAAAAATTAATCCACACAAAAAGGGTTACCAGACTATTTTGAAAAATAATTGATATTAACTATTTATAATTGACCCAAAAACCTAATAATCTCACCGCACTCTTGGCTGTAAAATTTCCAATTTTCAACCTTATCACCTTCACGAATTTGGTTGAATTCCTGATTTAGTAATATTTTTCCATAATTTTTACTAAAATATTCTTTTTTAAAATAATATGTGTGCGGTATGTCTACTTTACCCCTCATGGCACCGTTATCAATGTTATCTGCATTAGGCACCTCAATAAAAATATATCCATCTGGTCGAAGAACTCTTTTAACTTGACGCTGAACTTCTTCAATATCCTGAACATGTTCTAGAGAATGAGAACTATAAAATAAATCTACAACGCCATTCGGAACATCATTTAATTTATCATAATTCTTTACTCTTTCATCATAAAAATTGTTCATTGGAGTTGGCTCAACATTAATGATATTGTGCCCTTCAAACCAGAAAATATTTGAGATACCTCCGTGACCACTTCCAAAATTTAAAATAGTTCTAGGTTTCGATTTCAAGAATTCTGTAATAAACTCATTTAGTATATAAAAGTGCCAGAAATCTCTTATAGAACACCCCAATATTTTATTGCCCCTGAAATTTTCTGACCCCCAATAATAATTTTTATAATAAAGATCAAGTGCCTTAGGTGATGGCATCGGAGATATGTAGTAGTAGCCTTCCCCTCTACAAATAATTTTATTTCTGAAAGTTTTATGAGTTATATAACTTAGTTTTATTCTATGTATGGTATTAGTAAAATTTAAAGATAATTTTTTTAATTTAACAATAAAAACAAAGATTATTTTTATGATTAATCTGAATCCATACTTTTTATAAGCATTAACTAATTTATTAATTGCTTTAATTGTCATTTTTTAACTTCTTTTAGTCGATATTATTTGATTTGAATGGTCCTGAAAAAATTACGAAGACCAAAACCACTCAGGCTGACAAGGCATAAAAGTAGATTTGGTGTCCACTGTATGGACGGAGTGCCAATCTAGCCTTGTTCTTACTGGTACAGATGGATCGCTGTTAGTTCGAAATTCTGCCATTTCAATTGACTTTGAACCAGTCTTAGTTTTGTCTGATAACCAACCATAGTGAATCAAATAAAAATCATTAATTAATTCAATTTCACCTTTTAAATTTTCTGGTGCAGGATGATTAGAAGAGCAACCACCTGCATCCACACTCAAATCGTAATAATATTCTCGACTTAAATCAAACTTCATCAAAGGGCACTTAAACCAAGGCTTTTTAGAAAAAGGATTCCAGTTAACACTGGTACCATATTTTGTTGTGAATTGGTCTACCCGAAATATTTTTTCGTTAAACCAAAGATTAATCATCCTAACCTTCCATGATTCAACAGAGTTACGTTCAATATTATTTAGAAATGGAATAATTGACGGGGTTGGTATTTCATCAGCATCCAACAAAAGTACATAGTTGGGCTCATATTTTTTAAGCAAATTTATTAACCCCTGTCTTTGTTTTGCTTCTTCTCTATTTCCAGGATTGTCCTTTATACGAACACTCCAAGACACTTTTTCATATGATCTGCAAATTTCTTCTGTACTATCAGTACTTCCATCATCATATATAACCACTTCATCTGAGAATTTACACACTGCATCTAATGTTTTTTGTATGATCCAATCTTCATTTTTTGTGGTGATAGCCGTTACCAACTTACCCTTCATTTTTATACCAATCCTTCATTTGATCAGCAAATTTCATCTCTAAATACTTCCAATCGATTATGCTATCTTGAGATTTTCGAGAAGGTCTTACCTGGAAAAGTATCACATCTCTTTTTTTAGCGACTGGTGGTGCAGCACGATGTAAAAAATTATTATCAAATATAAAAAAACTACCCGATTCACCAACAAAATCAGCCGCAACATAGTTCGTAAAATCAGCCTGATTAAAAGTAGTGTTACCCAGCCTTTTCATTAAATTTTTTTTATTTCTAACGTAAACAGGCCGACCAGTATCATCTATCAGATATTGAAAACAGCCATCATTTGGACCACTTACATTATTCAAATATACAAGTATATTTATTAATTCATCTGGGTGACCATCAGAATGCCACACAAACGCCCCCTCTGGGTTATCAATCATCTTTTTTGTTTGAGTATGATGCCTCAAGACCTTAACTTCTTGTAGCTTTGAGTAACTTTGATAAATTGAATTAACATATGGAATTATCTCAGTCCATATTTTATCTAGAATTTTTCTGTAACCTTCGGAATTTGACACATAAATACTGCTATATCCATTCTTAACAAATTCATTCCAATTGGAATCATGTGCCGTTAGGTAGCTTTGCATTTCATCAACTAAATGATTCGGCAAAATACCTCTATGAAAAATACCTTTCAATTCTCGTTGCTTAGATAATGATGGATTATATGCCTGGACACACTCTTGATAATACGCGGAGTAGTCAAATCCTCTATTAAAGAAAGATTTTATAGTTTGAAATATCTGCATATTTATAGGAACCTCCACAATCATCATTGTGTAATTTAACTTTATCAAACAATTCAATTCCTCTGGCCGCTTGCTCAGGAGGCATATACATATTCCATCCACATATAGTTGGCTCTGGCATTTGATCATGCGGGACACGTCTATCTCTCCCCTCATACGAAGCCAGCTTTAACCAATCATATGCTTTTTTGTCGTTAAGTAAGATCATTCCGCCTTTTGCTATTGGCAATATTTTTCGAATATGAAATGAGAGACAGTGATAAGTATCTTTGATATACATACCCTTCCTAAACCTTGTTGCCCCATCAATAACGGGGAAAGGGGCTAATTTATAAATGCCAGACCACTCTTTTTCAACGAATTTTGGCTTGCACCCTGCATGAATTATTAATTGAGGCACCGAAAGATAGGTTCTTTTTGGAATTGTGATTTCACCGCTTGCCCCCAAATACCGCAAGGATAGAAACATTGCATTAGTACAACTGTCTACAGCTACAGCGTAGTTTGAACCCGCATAATCTGCCACTAGCGCTTCAAAGCCATCCACTATATCCCATGGGTCATTCACCTCTATGGAATGACGTTTTAAAATTTCCACTGCATTTGATAGAGCTGCAATCATCACTTCACCAATCTGTAGTAATCACCAATCTGAAATTTCTTGCCAGCTGTTACAGATAAGATATCAGCTTTAGGCAGTCGATTGATCGGTAGAATTCGAAAATCAAAACTCACCCTACATTTGCCAGATAAATTTTGCTTATTGCCATGCATAGATCTATTTCCATCAAAAATAACGTACTCCCCATATTTTAGGTTAATAGGTGAGTAGTCGCGAAGTCCTGGAACTGATTCAAGCCAAATTGTCTGCGTATCAACCGCATCAGTCAAAGGAAGAAAATAATTAATTTCCCACTCCGGATGTCGATGATCATGATCAGAATCGTAATGCCACTTATGGATTGCTTGATCATTTGGAAGGTGCACTCTAAAGCTTGGAAAAGCCTGGACTGCAATACTATCGCTGAACTTAGGTCGAACTTCCGCCTCAATAAATTTCTGATATTTTTCTTTCAAAACCTCCAATTTACCCTCGTGAAGTGCTCCATAAAACTTCTCATGAAAAGAGGTTTTTGACTCATTTTCAAAAGTTAATAAACTACTCGGCAACAAATCGGGCCTTTCTAGATGCAACAAAGTTAATTCGGAAACATTGAAAATTTTCTCAACTTCTGTATGCAGCATATATTTTTGCAAATCGTACGCTTGTATTTTCATATAGTTCTCATGGATAACGGTAATAATTCTGAGGCCTCTGAAATCTCTCTAATTTGAAATTCCACCGTTGGATCAAATGGGTAAGTTTTGCCTTCAATGGCATTAGTTAATAGCTCTCTGTCCGCACACTTTCTATATTGAGGGTGGCTGTAAGTATGTAGTTTATAAATCATCTCATCAACCCCCATGCACCAAGAAAAGTGACATCCCGCCACTTTTTCCATAATTATTCCCTCATAGCGTAAATTACAAGGGAAACTTTTTTTGAAGTATTTAAATTTCGCGGCAACTGGGGCAATAAAACTGGCATTTTCCCAAAGATAAGTTTTTTTATAAAAAAACTGATGCAGTTTGAGCTGAAGAACATCTATGTCATTTAATTTTTCATAAATATATTTGTAAGAATCTCGATAAATTATCTCGTCAGCATCAACTGATATAACGATATCATCATCTTGCATCTCAATATGTTTCATAAATATACTTCTCATCACCGGCTCATTGATTTTATGTATCAATTTCTCATTGTTGTACGCCTCTTTTGTATACTTACCAATTTCTAGAGGAAGATACAGGACCTTATCATGTAATTCGGATGGTAATGTGTCAAATAATTTATCCCTTCCAATAAATTGCCTTGGCATCCCTGTGTGAGTTTTATCGTACTCGCAAACAATAAAATAATCTATCGAGTCGTAGGCCTCTTGCAAATTAGCCTTAATAAATGGCAACTCGTGCGTTACATAAAAGTATGTTTTTAAGTATCTCATTTTCAATCTCTAAGTTTTTTGATTCAAATCAATAATTTGTGTACCAAATTTAAGGAGCCTTTCTGCATGCGTGACAATTAAGACAATATCTAAATCAGACATTGAAACCAACTTCTTAAGTAAATTTGCCTCCGAATTAACATCCATAGCGTTCGTAGCCTCATCCAATATCAAAATTCTAGGAGCAGAATATATCGCTCGTGCAATTGCTAACCTTTGTCTTTGCCCCCCTGAAAACTTATGCCCACTGGTACCTAAACGATAATCAAGCCCCGCCTTTAAGGACTTCACATGGTTACTTAAATAAACCATATCCAAAACTCGCCAAACCAAGTCTTCATCTATTTTATTGGCTCCCAAAGTAACATTCTCAATAATTGAGCCATCGTAAATATATGGCCTCTGAGAAACAACAGATATCTTTGATCTCCATTCGGAAAAATTTAAATCCTGGTGCTCAATTTCATTAATGCTTATTACCCCAGATGAAGGCAATAATATTCCTGAAAGGATGTCAATTAATGTACTTTTACCTGTCCCTGGATCTCCCCACAAAATAACCCTATCACCTCTTTTAAATTTTGCGTTAAACCTATTAAAAACTTTTTTATCGTTCTGAGATTTATAGGAAAAAGCTAAATCTTTAATCTCAATTGAATGAACTTGGTTAATACTACCGAGCCCAATCTTATAGCCATCCTCAACCCTGACTTGGTGAAAATATCTGAAATATAGCTTTAACTGTTCTTGCGCAGCCGCAATTGAACTCAATGAAGCAAAAATTGCTTGTATAGATGGCAGAATTCTTTGTATAGCTACTATAGCTACAGCAGCAGCAGACAGACCGATTGCTAACCTATTCTCTGCAGATAAATAATATGTAACAATTAACACTGTTGAAAGCGCAACACATTCAATAAAATATTTTGGTGAACCAACAATTAAATCTAAGAAAAATTGATTATTTCTTAACTGTTGATAAGAATAGTTAAATTTTTTTAAATAAAACTTTTCAGCACCGACCAACCTAATATCCTTAACCCCACTCATCATTTCAATGATAGATGATTGAATCGCATAGGAGTTAGAAAGAATTATTTTATTTTTAACACCAATTATTTTTTTTAAATATCTACCTAAAATAAAATAAAATAAAAAAATGCTTAATAAAATTATAAATGTAAGTGATATATTAATCACTGATAGCAATATAACTGCTAACAACAGCAACAGTGAAGACTGAACCAACGTAATTATTGGAATAATCACATTACTAACGATACCTATTGCAAGTGATTGAATAAGATTTGAAATCTCACCAGATTTTTTGTTTGACTGACTTTCATAATCTTGATAAATAATTTTCTCATAAAATTTAACAGCTATCTCTACAATAAGAAAATTGTTAACTTTATGCATAGTTCTAAAAAGTAAGTATCTTATACTGTAAGACAATACTAATATAAAAATCATTGCAAAAGTTATAATAATCAACACATTATCATAATTAATAAACGTTAAAAATTTAATGTTATTTAACTTATCAATAATAATTTTGCTAGATATTCCACCAAAAATAACATTCAAATATGGATAAAGACTTGCAACAGCAAAAGCTTCTAAAATGGTAGAAAAAACCATCAGGCAAAATAATCGAATAATCATCCTTTTAGACTTCAAAGGAAGACTACTAAATAAAAATTTAATAAATGTTTTTTTCAAAACTTACCCTATTGTTTCATAAATAAATTACTATATTTTTTTATATATGAAAAAATCAGCTGAACTTCGATTTGGATATTTATTTTTAATAAATTTATACAAATAAAAATCTTTTCTATTTCGATCCACCCACCCAGAAAAATTTCTATGCTTGACATGCAAATGTTGACATGAGTCAAAATTACTACTATAAATGATAACCCATTTTGATGATAAATTAAATAATCTATTCATATATAGATTATATTGATTATCATCTACCACATGATATAGAACATCAATCGATGTAGATAATTCCCATTTCCTCTCCAAAAGCTTATTAGACCAAGTTGAAAAACTATATCCAGGAAATCGAATTTTCAATTGATTTATTAATGGTTCATAAACATCAACGCCATGATAATCTTTAAATTTATATAAAGACAATTGATTCCCGTCACCACAGCCAAGTTCAATAGTTGTATTTATCTCTTTATTTTCAACAAAAGTATTTATAATAGTAGCTTTAAAATCTGCAAGATCTCCATAAGAACCATCCCCAGAATTTCCTCCGTCTTCATATCTTTTTGCCCAATACTTTTCTGAGCCAATTTTATTAAAAGAACTATTCTGGAACAGCTTAATTAAAAAAGAACGTAATTTTTTAAAAAATATCAGTTGATTAAAAAAATAAATTTTCATAATGCGATTATTTTATGCGATGTCAATCATTGATTATTAATATAATTCTTTACAGCGTCTGTAAGGTATTATAGCCACTTCTACACCCAACTCCCAGCCAATCGTTTTTATTATTTAAATAATGAGTGTTAAATTTAAAATTCTTGCCATATTAGGCACCAGGCCAGAAGCCATTAAAATGGCTCCTGTTTTGAAGCTTCTTCAAAATCATAATAAAATTGACATTAAACTATGTGTAACTGCTCAGCATAGAGAAATGTTAGATCAAGTATTGAATTTATTTGATCTTAAACCTGATTTTGACCTTAATATTATGAAAAGTGGTCAAGATTTAACTGACCTAACTTCCAAAATACTTCAAAACTTACGCGATATTTTTCTGTCTGAAAAGTTTCACTTAGTACTAGTACATGGCGATACAACAACCTCAATGGCTGCAGCGCTCTCAGCTTTCTACCACAAAGTTCCAGTTGCACATATTGAAGCAGGCCTTAGGACTAATAATATCAATTCGCCATGGCCAGAAGAACTAAATAGGCAAATAACAAGTAGGATTTCAAAAATACATTTTTCACCAACCAACAATGCAAAACAATTTTTACTAAATGAGGGAATCGCAGAGAATTCTGTAATCGTTACTGGAAATACAGTCGTAGATGCATTACATGAAATGTCAAATAGAATTGCACGTGATTCCGAAGTGATATTCGAACTTAATAAAAAATTCTCTTATTTAGACAAAAAAAAATATCTAATTTTAGTTACCGCACATAGAAGAGAAAATTTTGGTGACGGCATTAAAGAAATTTGCTCAGCATTACTTAAGATTTTGGAAAGAGATGATGTACAAATAATTTTTTCTGTTCACCCTAATCCTGAAGTTAGTAATCTTGTTCATCAAATGCTTGGTGATTCTACAAATTTATTCCTAATTCCACCACAGGAATACTTTACTTTCATATACCTAATGAATAAAGCCCATATAGTTATTACTGATTCTGGCGGCATTCAAGAAGAGGCGCCATCATTAGGCAAACCAACACTAGTGACTAGAGAATCTACAGAAAGACAAGAAGCTGTAGAGAATGGTTACGTAAAATTAGTTGGCACTGACTCAACTTTGATTGTTACAGAAACGCTCAAGTTAATTGATAATCAAGATGAGTATAAGTCTATGAGTGCTACAACCAACCCATTTGGGGACGGCAAAGCTTCTTCAAGAATTCTAGATGCAATCATCTCAATCTATAACTTGCAATGAATTAATATTACTAATGAATATACGCAATATTAAATTATTAATGTATCGTTTTTTATCCGTAGCGTTTGGCCGAAATAAGCTTGCCCGCTCTCCTGTAAATGCGATCACAAATAATTCACAGACTCAACCAAACTTAACCGTAATACTCACCCAATATAAAAGAAAAAACTTAGCCAAACAGCTTGAATCAGTCTTCAAGCAATCATTAGTCGCAGATAAAGTAATTGTTTTTCAAAATGAAAAACATGTTGATATTTCAGAGTTAATATCTTTTTACAAAATTGAACATGTACTTAGTTCGCATAATACAAAGTTTTTTGGAAGATTTGCCTTTTGCTTATCACTAAACTCAAACTATTTCATAGTTCTCGATGATGATATCGTCCCCGGACCAAAATGCTTCGAGAACTACATTAATGAGTGTAATCGTCTATCTGGAATAATTGGTGGGAATGGTAGGATTGCAGAATTAAATATCAACAAAAATGCTTTGCATGCCCCCCCCGATACAGGTATTAGAACTCAATCGCGACTAGTAGATTTCGTTGGTCATATGTGGGTATTTAAAAAAGAATGGCTCTATGACATGTTTAGCATCCCACCATCAACTCTAGACACTGGAGAGGATATGCATTTTTGCTTCTCAGCCAAATTAAAATCAGGCATTAACTCTTATGCGTGCAAACAAGAAGACCCTAGTGAATCATCAGATATTTCGAATGGCAGGCACGCAACAGACCAACACTCTTCTTACAAAAAAACATCGAGTGAGTTGAGAATTTCAGTTGAAAGATATTTTCAAACACTAGGACTTCAATTTATTGATGAGAATTAAATCTATACCAAATCAAGATTAAACAAACAGCGGCCCTCAATCCTCAATGCCACTGAATTAGGAATCTTTTCGTATACAAAAATAACCCGTCATCGAGATTGAAGCATCATTAAAATCAAAAACATCTCCTGTTTCGTTGATCTTATATTTAATAAAATATTTTCGATTAATTAATTCTTCGACTTTAGTTCTACTTACATAAGTTACCGGATAAGTAACTGCTCTATCCTTATAGCAAGGCGGAAGTGGCCCCGGCCCATTGTTGGATAACCTAGAATTTTGAATTGTAATTATTTTGTCAAGAGAGTTTACAAATGGAGTTCTTGTTATAAACAAATAAGGCGCATTAAGATTTATCAAGCTCTCAAGTGAAATCAACGGCTCAGGACAGTATTGAAGAGCGCTACTAGTAAAAACCAAATCGAATCCATTAACACTATCTCTAGCCCCATCAATATCACTGAAAAATTTTAATTCTTCATTGCTTAATCTTTGGGCTTGACTTGACATTGCAACCGTCTCGACAACACGCCATTGAATTGACTTAGTTAATCCAAGCGCAATCTTTGCTGCCACATAGTGAGATCCGCCGCCGCCGCCAAAATCTAGGACATTCAGCTTTTCGGAAGTTTGCATCCCAGCCAAGGCAATCAATATTCTTAAATTCGTCAAATCAAAACTGGGATTAGCTTTAATTTCGTCACGATAAATTAAATTTTTATGTACAACAACTGTAGTTAGATCCTCGCCTTGATAGGCATTCTTTTGGCAAACTAATGCTGCATCTTGATAGGACAAGTAATTTTTTTTTGACTGATGACGTTTTTTAATAAGCTTAATTAATAATGGCGGGATTAATTGCTTAACAAACTCTTTTATTTTTAAAAAATTGTATTTACTCATATCAGTTGCATCAGGTCTAATAGACTAACAGCTCCAAATCTTTAAACTCTTTTTTAAAATCATGATTGCCTCCCATTTATTGAGATTCACCCCTCGTAATTATTGTAATTCACATTATTATTTAGCCCAAATCTTAAAAGTCTTTTAATAGTGACAAAAAAGCGTGGCGGCGAGATGCGAATGAATCATAAAGCTTATTCAAATAGGTAATTAATAAAGCTTTTTATTGGTTAAGTTTTGATTATTTGGTGAAAAAGAAAAATTGGTACAAAGTTTAGCCAATGGGCTAAACAACAAGAGCTTTAGTTAAATGGTTCATATAGCTAGGAATTATTCTTTCGCATATATCAAATTAATTTCTACCACATACCTTTAGTAGCATATAGCTAAAATTGTGATGAATTTTTTTATCATGATTTTGTTCTAACAATATGGTTTTAAAAATTTCTGAACATCTCTGATAAAAATCATAATGGTTTGCATCGTCAATCATGATGTACCCTCCCACTTTCAACCTTTTTGCCGCAACAAGAAAAGCCAAACTCCTACCATTCCCATTTGGACCATCAACAACTAATAAATCTATACTCTCAGGTAAATCTTCATCTTTTATGTCATAAAAAGAATTTCTTAACTGAAAGTTATTGAGATCTTCATCTTCCACCACTTTAAATAATTTTTTATCAAAATATTTATTCTTAAATAGCTCCTTAAAAACATCGTCACCACAAAAAATTAATTTTCTTATCTTTATAAAAAAAGAATTCTTAGGCAAAAAGTAGTCAACGATTCTTTTTTTATATGAATAAATATCGCTATGATCAAATGTACAAAGCGTAAATTTATATTTAAATTTACGCTTCAAATCTAAAAAAAATTCAGTGGACTTCCCTGAACCAAACTCAACGATATTTTTAATATCATTTTGATCTATAACTTCATGCAACAATTTTAATTGGGTCTCATGTAGACCCATTCCATTGTTCCAATATTTCTTGTAATTCATAGTCCACCACTAATATTAAAAACTAACAAAAGACTTAATCTCTATAAGTATTACTATGCCAATGATTTTTTATAAAATCAGCATATGCATTCAGTAAGCCTTCCTTTATTTCAACTGCATGAGACCAACCTAATTGATGAATTTTAGAACTATCCATTAATTTTTTTGGTGCACCATCTGGCTTGTTCGTATCGAAAACGATCTCCCCACGATAACCAATAACCTCCGACAGCATTCCTGATAACTCAGCAATAGATATATCAAAACCGCAACCCACATTAATATGGCTACACATTGGTGTTGTGTATCGATCATACTCACTCCTTTTAATGTCCATAACATGAATCGCAGCTGCAGCCATGTCATTTACATGTAAAAATTCTCTTCGAGCATTCCCGGACCCCCAGATACTAACCGTTGGTAAATTTTTAACTTTGGCCTCGTGAAACCTTCTAATCAGTGCTGGGATAACATGGCTATTTTCAGGATGATAGTTATCCCCCGGTCCATATAGGTTCGTTGGCATAACAGATCGATAGTCAAGGCTATGTGTAGATGCGTATTGACGATTATAACTTTCACATAGCTTAATACCTGCAATCTTAGCTATTGCATATGGCTCATTTGTTGGCTCTAATTTTCCAGTTAATAAAATTTCCTCAGTCATAGGCTGCGGGGAAAATTTTGGATAAATACAACTTGATCCTAAAAATAATAATTTTCTAACGCCAGACATAAAGGCCTGATGAATCACGTTCGATTGAATCATTAGATTTTGATAAATAAAATCTGCCGGATAAGTATCATTTGCATGAATTCCACCAACCTTAGCTGCAGCCAAATAAACCTGATCAGGCCTCTCTTCATTAAAAAATTGTTTTACAGCTTCTTGATTAGTCAAATCTAATTCAGCATGTTTTCGTGTAATAACATTCTTATATCCCCTTTTTTGTAAAATTCTTTGAATAGCAGAACCCACCATACCGCGGTGCCCTGCAATATAAATTTTTACATTCAAATCCATACTAAAATTATCATCAATCATCTAAATTAGCTTTTTCAGTTCTCTTTTCCGAAAGCCATAGAAAAACCATGTTTTGTCAGCAACGAATGTTGTTTTGCCTTGCTTAAATCATTCGAGACCATTTCAGCAATCATCTCATCTAAAGTTATTTCTGGAACCCATCCGAGCTTTTCTCTGGCCTTTTTGGCATCCCCCAAGAGAGTCTCCACCTCAGTAGGGCGATAGTATCGCGGATCCACCCTTACAATAACATCCCCAATCTTTAATGCTGGCGCATCTCCACCACTAATTGCCACAACAATACCTTTTTCCTGAATACCATTTCCCTCAAATTTAATGGTAATACCAATTTGTTTAGCTGCACGAAAAATAAATTCTCGAACAGTAAACTGCGTGCCAGTAGCAATTACAAAATCCTCCGGCTTTTCTTGCTGCAACATTAACCACTGCATACGGACGTAATCTTTAGCATGCCCCCAATCACGAAGGGCATCCATATTGCCCATGAAAAGACACTTTTCCAATCCCTGAGAAACATTAGCCAGTCCTCTAGTAATTTTTCTGGTGACAAAGGTCTCTCCACGTCTTTTAGACTCATGATTAAATAGAATGCCATTGCAAGCGTATAAACCATAGGCTTCACGATAATTCACAGTTATCCAATAAGCATATAGCTTTGCTACAGCATAAGGACTCCTGGGATAAAACGGCGTTGTCTCTTTTTGGGGAATCTCTTGAACCAAACCATAAAGTTCAGAAGTTGATGCCTGATAGAAGCGCGCCTTCTTTTCTAAACCCAAGATACGAATTGCTTCCAAAATTCTAAGCGGGCCAATCGCGTCGACATCCGCAGTATATTCTGGTGATTCAAAAGAGACTGCTACGTGACTTTGAGCACCAAGATTATAAATTTCGTCGGGCTGAGTTTGCTGAATAATTCTTATCAAATTACTCGTGTCAGACAGATCTCCGTAGTGTAAGAAAAAATTTTGGGCATTTACGTGAGGGTCTTGATATAAATGATCAACTCTTTCAGTATTAAATAAGGATGCTCGCCGCTTTATGCCGTGCACAACATATCCCTTTTCAATCAAAAACTCGGCCAAATAAGAGCCGTCTTGACCAGTAATTCCTGTAATTAAAGCAACTTTTTTCTTAGTCATAATAATTTTATTTTTTTATTTTCTACCATATGCATCATCTAAACGCACAATATCATCCTCACCAAGGTAGCTACCTGACTGAACTTCTATGAGCTCTAATATCTCAGAGCTCGGATTAACCAGTCTATGAATTTGACCTTGCGGAATATAGGTGCTTTGATTTTCTCTCAACAAAATCACTTGATCACCAATCGTTACTTCAGCAATACCTTTAACTACAACCCAATGCTCAGCACGATGACGATGCTTTTGTAAGGAAAGACTCGCTCCAGGCTTCACATGAATACGCTTGACTTTAAAACACTCACCTTCATCAAGATTGTCATAGAACCCCCAAGGTCTTGATACCTTACGATGCAAATTCTTCTCTTCTCGCCCCCCAGCATCCAATTGAACGACAATCTCTTTAATATCCTGCCCTTTAAAACGGTTTGCAACCATAACTGCATCGGCAGTTTCAATGATAATTAAATTATCTACGCCCACAGCAGTAACTAAACGAGTATTAGCGTTTACTAGAGAGTTTTTAGAATCATTTAACAATACATCACCACTAACAACATTACCGCACTCATCTTTTATTCCCTTTTGCCAAACAGAATCCCAGGTGCCAAGATCACTCCAGCCCGCGTCCAACTCAACCATTTTTACTAAATATTTACTAGAAGGACATTTTTCAATCACAGCATAATCTATTGAATTACTTGGGATGTCATCAAATAAATCTTTATCCGGCCTAATAAATGTTACCCCACCAAGTTGATCTAGTGATCTTGCCTCCCATGCAGCCAGTGTAGAAAAAAGAATTTCAGGGCAAAATTCTTCCAACGCACTAAGCCATGCACTAGCACGCAACACAAACACTCCGCTGTTCCAAAAATAATTTCCTTCGCCTAAAAAATTCTGGGCACTTTTTATGTCTGGCTTTTCAATAAATTTTGTAACATTGTATTCACCAAATTCGCCACTTTTTGTAGAACATTTAATGTATCCATAGCCAATCTCAGGAGATGTTGGGGGCACACCCAAAATACAAAGTGTCCTTTTTTCATCATCAGAATTGACCATAGAAATACATTTTTGCAAAGCTTCAATAAACACTGGTTCATTTTTAATGACTTGGTCACTTGGTGTTACTACCATTATAGGATCATCAATCATAAAATTCGCATGTAAAGCTGCGAGAGTTAATGCTGGAGCAGAATTTCTGGCTGAGGACTCAAGCAGTAAAGTGCTTTTAATACCATTAAAAATTTCCAGCTGATCCAGTATTAAATGGCGGTGCTCTTCATTCGCAACAATTAACGTAGACCCCAACTGAATCATTGAATTAGAAATTTGATTAACACGGTTAATAGCTTGCTGAAAAAGAGATCTCTGAACAGGATCATTTGATAAATTAAAAAATTGTTTTGGAAAACTAGAGCGAGATAATGGCCAAAGACGAGCGCCAGAACCCCCACATAAAATGACTGGAATTACGCAAATTTCATTTAACATAAGAGCAATATAAGTGTTAGTTACTTAGAAAATATATTTGAATCATTCAAAATGCATATAGACTTAAGGGTGAAATAGCCTGATAAAATAAATACTCCTTATAATAATCTATTCACCATCACAATTAAGTTTAAATAAATGTCTAGAATATTAGTTACTGGTGGAGCCGGTTTTCTTGGCTCACATTTATGTGAATCTCTTTTAAAACAAGGGCATGATGTCTTAGCAGTAGATAATTTTTTTACGGGTAATAAGCAAAATATACAGCACCTACTTATTAACCCGAATTTTGAAATAATCCGTCATGATATTACTTTTCCTCTCTATCTTGAAGTTGACCAAATTTATAATTTAGCTTGCCCAGCAAGCCCGGTTCACTATCAACATGACCCAGTTCAAACAACAAAGACTAGTGTTCATGGTTCAATAAACATGCTAGGCCTTGCAAAGCGAACTCAATCACGGATACTACAAGCATCAACAAGTGAAGTCTATGGTGACCCAGAGATCCACCCACAACCAGAAAATTATTGGGGAAAAGTCAATCCAATTGGCCCAAGATCGTGTTATGACGAAGGAAAACGTTGCGCGGAAACGCTTTTCTTTGATTATCACAGACAACATAATGTAGACATTCGAGTAGTCAGAATATTCAACACTTATGGACCTAAAATGAGTCCCGGAGATGGACGTGTTGTCAGTAATTTTATTGTCCAAGCCATTAAAGGACATGACATAACTATCTATGGTGATGGCTCTCAAACAAGAAGTTTTTGTTATGTCGACGATTTAATTAATGGTCTGATATTAACCATGAATAATCAACTTACAGGGCCAATTAACATCGGCAATCCCACTGAATATCGAATTATTGATTTAGCAGAAAAAATTATTAGCCTTACAAATAGTAAATCAAAATTAGTTTTTAAAGAGCTTCCACAAGACGACCCAAAACAACGTCAACCCAATATTGAATATGCGAAAAAGTTACTTGGTTGGAGCCCTCAAGTTCCATTAGACGAAGGCCTTAAAACGACAATCAAGTATTTTGAAGAGGTACTAAAAAAGGCATAAAAATATATTTCTGTTAAAAATAGGTAGTTCATCAAATCGCACAATTTTGCTTCAGCTTATTTTTTATCTTTGACACGAATAAGCGTCTGCTAATTAAATTTATTCAAATCAATGTAATGTGCGTTTTTCAAAAGCGCTCAATATTGAGCGCATAAGAGATCCCAAAAAAATCAGGGCCAGTATTGATAATAAAAACATATAACTATCTCGAACAACATAGCCAAATGATGCCAATCGATATGCCAATAAAAATCCTATAAAACCTGTAAGCCATGGATTATTTGTGATTTTTAAAGTTATGATTTCCATCAATCCACAAAAAGTTGTCAATACACCGCAGATTAAGATTACGAAAAAATATGATCCAGTGTAATAAGAAAAAGCGATGAAACCCGGCAAATTTTGTGCATACCAAGTCTTTAATCCAATATCTTTGTATTGTGAATCTTTTTGCAAAATAATTCGATCAAAATAAGAAGGTAAAGTTGTATCTTTTGACTCCAACAATCCACCGTAAAAAAGATCAAATCCTTTCTTATTGAATGCAGCTACTGCGGCCAGGCTCTCCAATCCAACCCAACGACGAACTAAAAAATCACCAAAACTTTTCTCGTCGCGCAAATGTGTTATGTGAATATTTGAATTTTTTAATCTAGCGTCATAACTTGAAACCGATTGATTCTCCGCCCAAACAATGGGGCGCAAACTTTGCACCGTAATTAAAGAAACTATTGAAAATAAAAAAAATGTTAATAGCTTAACAAAAATTAACTTATATTTGCCATCAAAAACATTTGATCGACTCATGATAAATATTAAACACAGTGCCGAGAATGGAAAAATTCTACTCATTGAAGATGTTTGCACTAGAAATTCAACAGTCATAACCAGAATGAATGATCCCATTTTTTTTTGGTCATTTTCTGATATATAAAAAGCTGCTGCAATAGCTAGTCCAGTTAAACCATATGCAATCAACCATTTAAAAAAATTTACATAAATTGGAGACCACTCAGAAAAAGCTCTTCCGCCTTTGACATGAATACCAAATTTTAAATTTAACAACGCCACTATTAATGAAAAAAGAAAGAAAATGACAAGAAAATAATTTTTCTTTGGCACTATTAAGCTTGAAAATTTCTTAATCTCAAAAAGATAAAAATATCGATTTGAAAGTAATGAAAATATACAAGCAATCACTGCCAAGGAGGCAGTTAAAATTACATCATCCCAAAGAATGTAACTATTATTAAATTCTCCTAATGGTGTAAATAAATTTCCATTCATGAATAACCATGAATAATGAAATTTAAGTACAAATCCAAATAATAGTAAAACTGATAAAAATTTATGAAAAAAAAGATTCCTACAAAATGACAAATAACAATAGAAAAAAACTAAAAAATTTAGCCCTAAAGCAGTAAATTCATTTCCAGGATAGATAAATAAAGATGTCGGAAGTGTTAGTAGGAAAAGACTAAACCAAAAATTTCTAAACCTTAAATTAGCCCGCATGAAGAACTTATCTTTAATCAATAAATTTTTGAAGAAAATTATCAATTAGCAATAATTGACATTACTGACATCCGGATAGCAATGCCAAAAGTTACTTGCTTGAGAATAACTGCTTGATTTCCATCAGCCACTTCACTTGCTATTTCTACTTCTCGATTCATCGGGCCTGGGTGCATCACAATTGCATCCGGCTTTGCAATATTTAATCTTTCTTGGGTTAGCCCCCATTCTTTGAAAAATTGATTGCCCTGCGGTATTTGATGGGACTCCATTCTTTCCCTTTGAATGCGAAGTGTCATGACTACATCAACATCTTCAAGACCATCTTCAATATTATTATAAATTTTCACACCTCTGACATTTAAGTCCTTGGGCAAGAGACTTTTGGGACCAATGGCTCTAATATCTGTACATCCTAATGTTTTTAGAGCGGCAATGTTAGATTTGGCGACTCTGCTATGTGCAATATCACCAATAATAGCCACTTTAATTTTAGTAAAATCATCTTTGTAGTGTCGCATGGTGAACATATCAAGCAATCCTTGGGTAGGATGCTGGTTAGTACCATCTCCAGCATTGATAATATGTACGTATTTGGGGACATGAGTAGCAATTTCTGCAACAGCGCCTGACTGGCTATGCCTAACAGTAAAGATATCCGCCTGCATTGCAACTAAATTATCAATCGTATCTTGAATTGTTTCACCTTTGGCTGTAGATGAAGTTTGAATATCTAAATTAATCACATCGGCTGATAATCTTTTAGCAGCAATTTCAAAAGTGGTTCTTGTGCGAGTTGAGTTTTCAAAAAATAGATTAAAAACGTTTTTTCCTCTCAGCAGTGGAATTTTTTTGATTTCTCTGTTAGCCTCTCCAACAGATAAAAACTGTTGAGCCGTATCGAGTATATTTAAAATATGCTCTTTAGCCAGGCCTTCTAGCGTTAACAAATGAGTTAACTCACCGTTATCATTTATCTGTAGTTGGCTAGCATTTTTAATCATTTTTAATTTCGTTAAATATGTTTTCTTGGGATTTTAGCTCTAAGAAAAACTTAAATTCACCATGCATATCTTTTTCAAGAGATAAGATCTCATTTGCAGGCAGCTCTATCTCACCAGCCTTGAACGACGCCTCTATTGGCAACTCTCTGTGATGCCGATCCACGAGTACAGCAAGATCGACCTTGGCTGGCCTACCGTAGTCAAATAATTCATTTAATGCAGCCCTTACTGTTCTACCAGTACTTAAAACATCATCAACCAGAATAATATAAGCACCATCTACTTTAAAAGGTAGCTTTGTCGCCATCCCAGCTGCGCTATTAAAAGCTTTTATACCTTTATCAGCGTAGTCATCTCTGTGAAATGACACATTAATAACACCCAGGGATGGCAGGAGAAGGTCTTTGGCTAAACGCTCTGCAATCCATACGCCACCGCTGGCGAGCCCTGCCAAAAAAAATGGTTTAGCCGCATACTGCCTGATCATTTTCTCCAGAAGCTCTTGATATAAAGATTCAGCATCTGGTATTTTTTTTATCAATTCAAGATTCATTTCAGCCCATTTTAGTATGTAGTATGGTTTTACACACCTAGAATATAGCGCAACAATTTCTAATCAGATCCCGCTAACCAATAAAATCAATCTCAATCAAGATTAATCAGTATTTAGATAAAAACCTAGTAAAAAAATAAATCAATGAATTAGCTAAAATATAAATCAATCGAGAAACGAGACTTATCGAAACGCCCCAAATAAACCCAATACCTAACAGATTAGAGCTTGCACCAACTATTACTTCTTGAATTCCTATATTACCTGGCGTTAATCTAATTAACCACGACAAGGACAAAACGATATAAATGATAAGGATATTTTGTGTGTCGCCACTTAACTCAAATCCATAGCAAATAAAAAGAAAAACACAGTAATCAATCACGGCACCAAAGAAAAACAATACGATAAGATATGGAAAGTTAGGTTTTTTTGCCCCAACACCCAATAAATCAGAGACAATTATTAACTTAGACCAATAAAAATTAAAACGGTTATAGCTGAAGTTCCATCTCGATATGAATTTCATAGCGCTAATTTTTATTAAAAATAATATAGATGTTAATAATCCTAATAACAATAGATAAGACTTATTGAAGCTCAGTAAAAATAAGACTCCGATAAAGCTAATCAAAGAAATTAAACCAAAAAATGCAAAAATGTATGATACGCCAAGAAAATCCGTATAAGAAATATCTCGAAACTCTTTTAAAAATTTACCTCGATAAAAAAGACCACCTTGTGGCAGTATATTATTCATCAAAGATGATAAAGAAAATATTTTTAACCAAAGTGCGTGAGGTATTTTTTTTTGTAAAAAAATCTCTAACATCATAGAAAACTTAAAGGCATTTATAACAACTGCAAGAAAAGCAAATAATATCGCTATAGCTAAGTTAACCCAAACAATCTGAAGATTTAAGTTTATTAGGTTATTCAAAGTATCAGCAAAAAAATAAATTACAGCAATACAAATGCCCGACCAAAAAATCGATTTATATTTTTTTAAAAGCAAGGTTAAATACATAACACCATTATTAGACATACCCAAACACCTCATAGATAAATTTGGACCTATCAATCAATGTTTTAACATTAAGAATGAGCCTATTAATCATTCCCAAATAAATCTCTGGTATACACCTTCTCTTTAACATCATCCAAAGCGTGAGAAAATCGATTGGTAATAATTAAATCCGACAAGCTTTTAAAGGCTTCCAAATTATTTATTACGCGTGAATTAAAAAAAACCGGGCCATCTAAATTTGGTTCATAGACAATCACATCAATACCCTTAGCCTTAATTCGCTTCATAATACCTTGAATTGATGAAGCTCTAAAATTATCAGAGCCTGATTTCATAATTAATCGATATATTCCAACAACTTTTGGTTTGGTACGAATAATTTCGTCAGCTATAAAATCCTTACGCGTAGTATTTGATTCGACAATTGCACGAATCATATTTTGTGGCACATCTCGGTAATTAGCCAAAAGCTGCTTGGTATCTTTGGGCAAACAATATCCCCCATATCCAAAACTAGGGTTGTTATAGTGGCCGCCTATTCTAGGATCGAGGCAAACCCCATCAATAATTTGACGAGTATCTAACCCATGACTGATTGCATAGGTATCTAACTCATTAAAATAGGCAACACGCATAGCCAAAAAAGTATTGGCAAATAATTTGATTGCCTCTGCTTCAGTAACATCTGTAAATAAGGTAGGTACATTTTTCTTGATAGCACCTTCTTGTAAGAGTGCTGCAAATACCTGAGCACGCTTCGACTTTTCCCCTACGACAATCCGCGAGGGATACAAATTATCGTACAACGCTCTACCTTCTCTCAAAAACTCCGGTGAAAAAATAATATTTTCTGTACCTAACTCAGATCTTAGCTTGGCTGTGTAACCTACAGGAATAGTTGATTTAATTACTATCACTGCGGTTTGATTGAACTGAAGAACGTCCCTGACAACTAACTCAATTGATCGCGTATCAAAGTGGTTAGTCTGTGGATCATAATCAGTGGGCGTGGCAATAATCACAAAATCAGCATTGTTATAAGCCAATTTTTTATCAGTTGTGGCTTTTAACCGCAATGATTTATGACTTAAATAATCTTGAATTTCAGCATCATCAATCGGCGACTCTTTACGATTAAGCATCTCAACCTTATCGCTCAGAATATCTAAAGCAACAACTTCATGATGCTGCGCCAAAAGTACCGCATTTGAGATGCCAACGTAACCAGTTCCAACCACAGCAATTTTCATATTTATGTAGGTATGTTTTGATTTATATTATTGAGAGATTAACAGAGACTCATGTCGAAATGCCATTTAAATATTGCTCTAATATCAATTGGGCTGCCAAGGCATCGTTACCGCCCTCTACGGATACAGAGGTATAGCGTTCATCAACCCAAACCACTTCCTTCTGAAATCTACCCTTAAGTTGATTGCCAAAGCGTTTGGCTTTTTGAGTCATCTCATGCTCCGCACCATCTGGATGAGTAGGCAAACCCACCACCAATAGTTGTGGTTGCCATTCTGCTATGAGTCGCTCTATTGCTTGAAACTTATCTTGTTGATTTTTTTCCTGAATAACTCTCAGTGGTTCTGCTGTTTTAGTGATGGTGTTGCCCACAGCTATACCAATGCGCTTTTCACCAAAGTCAAAAGCCAAGATTGTTTTTGACATCAAGCATGCCCAGCAGAGGTTGATAAGAAGGTTTGCTCAATCCCTAAAAGCGCCAAAACGTTTTGATATTTGTATTCATC
>JACCDV010748633.1_pt1 | contig 35936 bp, 37 predicted proteins | sample 7446131 | NCBI WGS metagenome assembly JACCDV01 (sample SAMN15323448, study PRJNA562643) | freshwater metagenome | isolation source: river surface water | place: USA:Blue River Watershed | collected 2017-08-17
AACTTGGCCATTGATCAATTGCCCCACCTTACTACGGTAAGCATTAGCTAGTTTTTGACGTTCCGCTTCTCTGACTTTTTGAATGATCACTTGTTTAGCTGTTTGTGCTGCAATACGACCAAATTCGACTGAATCCATTTCTTCTTCAATCATATCACCCACATCCACATCTTCGCTGCGCTCACGCGCTTTAGACAAATGGATTTCGCGCTCAGGAAATTCTAACTCAGCATCATCAGCGACAACATTCCATACACGATAAGTTGCATATTCGCCCGTTTCACGATCGATTTCTATCCGAACTTCCAGGTCGATCTTATGTTTTTTTCGAGTAGCAGAAGCTAAAGCTGCTTCTAACGCTTGGAAAACTACTTCTTTTTCAATATCTTTCTCATTCGATACCGCGTCTACGACTAATAATATTTCTTTATTTGTCATTTTTTTCCCCTATGTGTATGTCCGCAACTAAATTTGCTTTAGCAATATCATCCAAAGCAATATCAATTATTTCTTCGTCTACTTTAAATTGAATAGTATTATCCCGTACGGCTTGTAGGGTCCCTTGCCATTTACGCTTACCATTTAAAGCCGTATGTAAACGTACCGCCACTTCTTGGCCAAGGTAACGTTGGTATTGTTCTATGTAAAATAATGGTCGATCAATACCGGGAGAAGAAACTTCCAAAGTATATTCACCCGCGATGGGATCTTCCACATCTAATAGGGCACTAATTTGCTGGCTTGCTCTTTCGCAATCATCTAAATTAATGCCAGCACTAGGACCTGGCTGATCAATAAACACTCGCAAGACAGAATGTTTGCCTTGCGCTAAATATTCCACACCCCATAATTCTAATCCTACCGCTTCGACCGCGGGTTGAATAATCGCTTGTAATTCAGTTATAGTTGCCATAATTTAAAATAAAAAAGGGCTATAAGCCCTTTTATCTGTTATTGTTTTCCAATTTACACTCTATGGTACTCGAGACGCCATTATTAATCAATAGAGCTCTTCCCAAATCACACTATCACTGATTTCGAAAAAACTCTAATAAAAAACCCCTAACCGGGGTCCATATACAACCAATTTTGTTTGGTAGCGGGGGCAGGATTCGAACCTACGACCTTCGGGTTATGAGCCCGACGAGCTACCGGGCTGCTCCACCCCGCGATTAAGGAAGAGAATTATAGCGGGTTTCGCGAAAAGTTCAAGTAAAATCCAATTATTAATCCGAGTCGGTTTAGTAGGCGACTCGGATTAGAATATCAGCCTGATAAAAAACTAGTTATTCGTGTAATCTTTTACAGCCGAGCTAGGTGGTGTAATCGTACCATAAGCTTGGTTGATACAAGGTGAAACCGTACTATCTCCGGTAATCAAAGAAGGTGCACCGATATACATAGCTGACCCTACTGATTGACTGGGGATAGAGAAGTTAAAAATCCCACTACAATTATCCAATTTTGTTGGATTACCCGCTTGATCGCTGTTAAAAACTAAATAGATTTCAGGATAAATGTTTTGAGTATCTTGATTCTCATAATATTTAGCTTCGCAACTCGCGGTAAAGGTCGCTTTAGCTTTGTTAGGTAAAACCACATAACCTTTTACTGAATTATTATTGACTTGAGTCACATAAAATTGAGTAATATCTTTTACACTAGGATTCGCTTGTCTCTCTGCATAGCTACCAAAAGAAGAAATATCATATTCTCCAGTAGGTAATTGAGAACAATTCAATGTTTGCACCGGCGTTACCGCTGTTGCATAACTATGCGCAGCCAACAAACAACTTGATAAAATAGCAACTTTTATTATTTTCATAGCTTTCCCCTATTATTATTATTGCTAACTCTGAGCGCTTAACGCGATCACAATTCACGAAAATAACTATAGGAAAGCAATATTAATGCAAGCTTAAGAAGAAAAAAAAGCTTATTTGCTATGAAAGATAGCAGCGTAATAATAGAGTTCTTTCCAAACCGCCATTAACGGCAAATTTCATCGCAGAAAAACCATTTGGCACAGGCTAATGAGCAATGAAGGAAATAATCCTAATATCAATATGACTAAACCATTTACACTGATACCTAGATACACATCCCAACTAATATTTAAATGGCTATCTGTTAAGGGTTGATCAAAATACATCACTTTCACCACGCGTAAATAATAGTAAGAACCTACCACCGCTACCATTAATGCGACACACGCTAACCATACTAAATGCGCCGTAATCAATGCTTCCAAAACACTTAACTTAGCAAAAAAACCAATGGTCGGTGGAATGCCGGCCATTGAAAATAATAATAACAACATCATCAGTGCCAGCCAAGGATTGCGGGCATTTAAGCCACGCAACGCATCCATGTTATCGACCTCGACTCCCTTTTTACTTAACAATGTTAATAACCCAAAACCGCCTAACGACATAATGGCATAAGTCATCGCATAAAATAATGCAGCCGAAAATCCTGCTGGCGTGGCAGCACAAAAACCCAACAACATATAACCCGAATGAGCGATACTCGAATAAGCAAACATACGTTTAATACTGGTTTGTAAAATCGCGACAATATTACCTAATAACATAGAGAGCACTGCCATCACGATCACTAACTGTTGCCATTGGCTAGTTAAACTCGGCATCGCTTCCACTAATAAACGAATCGCCATGGCAAAAGCCGCTAACTTGGGTGCGACTGCAATAAATAAAGTCACTGCTGTGGGCGCCCCTTGATACACATCGGGGATCCACATGTGAAATGGAACCGTACCTATTTTAAAAGCGATACCGACAACTATAAATACTAACCCTAAAATTAAAATCAATAAATGCGATGGATCGAGTCCTCTAATACTTTGCGCGACCACTCCTATATCGAGTGAATGCGTAGCACCGTACAACATCGATAAGCCATACAATAACATTCCAGAAGCAATAGCACCCAACACGAAATATTTAATCGCTGCTTCTGAAGAAATACTATGATCGCGATATAATGCCACCATCGCATAAATCGGTAACGACATTAATTCTATACCTAGATACAACGATAAAAAATGATGCGCAGAGATAGACACCAACATACCTAAGATAGAAAATAACCCTAAAATATAAAATTCACCTTGAGGGATATTAAATTGACGAATATAATCACGCGCATATAAAAATACCCAAACACTCGTGGCATATACACTTAATTTTAATATCGTTGCGAGTTGATCATTAATAAATAAACCATGGAAATCTACCGCGCTACCCTTATTGTGCAGAAAGAAAGTAAACACAAACCCAGCCACTAAACTTAATTGCGTTAAACTGTAAGTAAAAATGTGTTGTCGCTGCTTAGCAAATAAATCCACTAATAATATGACGCAAATCATGATTACTAAAAATATTTCTGGAAAAATTAAGTTAAAGTCAAATGTCATAGTTTACTTACCATACTGAGTTGCAATAAATGCCCAATGGTGGCATGAAATATAGTTAATACGGGTTGCGGATAAACTCCTAAAGCAATAACTAAGAAAGCTAACATCATTAACGCTAAGCATTCTGGGCCTTTGATATCACGGAATTTCTCTACTTGAGGATTAGTCATACTGCCGAAAAACACTCGCTTATACATCCACAAAGTATATGCGGCACCTAATACTAAGGTAGTAGCCGCTGCAAAGGTAATCCAAAAGTTAGCTTTGAAACTACTGAGGATAATCATAAATTCACCAACAAATCCCGAAGTACCTGGCAACCCAACATTAGACATAGCAAAGATCATCATCAATACCGCAAATATCGGCATCTTATGGGCAACACCACCATAATCCACTATAGAACGGCTATGAAAATAATTATAGAGAATTCCTACTCCAATAAATAACGCACCCGTACTAAAGGCATGAGAAATCATTTGCATCATAGCACCTTCCAATGCCATATACGCATCACCCATATCACCCGTATTAGCCATAATCAGATAAATCATAAAAGTACCCAACGTAGCAAAACCCATATGTGCGATCGAAGAATAAGCGATTAAGCGTTTCATATCTTTTTGCGCGATGGCTACCAAACTAACATAAATAATAGCGACTAAAGATAAAGCTACCATCACCCACAAGTAAGTACGACTAGCATCGGGCACAATCGGTAAAGTAAAGCGTAAAAAACCATACACGCCCAATTTTAACATCAAGGCAGCAAGCACCACCGAACCACCAGCAGGTGCTTCGGTATGAGCATCGGGCAACCATGTATGGAAAGGCCACATCGGAACTTTAACCGCAAAAGCGAATAAGAAAGCAAAAAACAATAAATCTTGAATGGGTTTAGATAACATCAATGGATAAAAATCTAAAATTCCAAAACTATTGGCTTGAATACGTAAATATAGCAAGGCGATTAACATCAAAGCCGAACCTGCAAAAGTATAAATGAAAAATTTTAATGATGCATAGACTCGACGCTCACCACCCCAAATACCGATATTCAGATAAATAGGAATCAGCATACCTTCCCAAAAGACATAAAACAAAATAGAATCTAAAGAAGCAAAAACCCCATTCATCATCCCTTGCATCAATAAAAACGTCGCGAAGAATTGCGCGACTCGATGAGTAATCGTATGCCAACTACCCAAGATCACCATTAAGGTCGTGATATTAGTCAAAATAATCATCGGCATCGAAATACCATCGACACCTAAACTATAATTAATATTATAAACAGGGATCCATTGTGCCAATTCACTAAATTGCATGGTGGTGATGTTAGTATAAAACCCGATCCATAATGGGATACACAAGGCAAGAGAAACTAAAGCAGTGAACAATGCGATACAGCGAGCCAGTTGTGCCTGCTTATCATTACCCGTAATTAAAACGATGATTGCACCCATGATAGGAACCCAGATAAGTAAACTGAGTAAAAAATTATATAACATATCCGCTTTCTCTTTTAAGCATTAATCAATATTTTCCACAATAACAAGGCTACCAACCCTACTATCATTGCTAACGCATAATGATAGAGATAACCCGATTGTGCACGCCGTAATTGTTTGGCGCACCACATCACTAAACGACCTGAACCATTGACGAAACCATCATCAATAAATTTCATATCAATAAAACGATAAAACCACCCTGCGATATGGCGAGTCCCTTTAGCAAAAAACCATTGATTAAAATCATCGAAACCATATTTAGCTTGTAAGGCTCGATAAAGCCAACTCAATTTCTCACTCATCCAGCCGGGAATAGCCGGAAATTTTATATAGGCCAACCATGCTACGATAATCCCTAAAAGCGCGAACCATAAGGGTAAGTTAGTCAATGCCGTCACAATAGTCATATAAAAATTTTGATAATGCCCAGCGCTTAACTGCAAGCTATTGAGATTAGGTGCAATCATTAATGAATTATTTAATATGCCTTGCGGCGAATACAACATAGGCCAAACTAATATTCCGCCTATGATCATGGAAGGAATGGCTAAAATAATTAATGGTAACCAGATAACCCATTTACCTTCACGCAAATGTTGACGAGTCGCTTCATCCATTTTTTCTGGTGTGTGAAACGTCATAAATAAAGCGCGGAAAATATATAAAGCCGTAACAAAAGCCCCAATAGTTAAAGCGCTATGCGCATAATAACTACCAAAGATATGGCTTCCTCCCACTGCCTCAATGATCGCATCTTTAGAATAAAATCCAGAAAATGGTGGAATGGCACTTAACGATAAAGCACCGATCAAAAACATAATATAGGTTAAGGGTAAATATTTATATAAGCCACCCATTTTCCGCATGTCTTGTTCATGATGCATCGCGATAATGACCGAACCAGCGGCTAAGAATAATAACGCTTTGAATGCCGCATGGGTTAACAAATGAAAGATACTGGCAGCAAATGCTGAAGCACCCAGAGCTGCCACCATATAACCTAATTGCGATAAGGTTGAATAGGCGATAACGCGTTTAATATCATTTTGTACTATCCCCAAAATACCGGTAAATAAAGCGGTCGTCGCACCAGTAATTAAAATCACACTCAAAGCAGTCGTCGATAATTCATATAACGGTGATAAGCGGCTCACCATGAATACCCCAGCCGTCACCATCGTGGCCGCATGGATTAAGGCTGAAATTGGCGTAGGACCTTCCATCGATTCCGGCAACCAAACATGCAAAGGCATTTGCGCTGACTTACCCATCGCTCCGACAAACAATAAAATACAAATTAAGGTAATAATGCTACCGTGCCCTTGAGCTAAGGTCGGTGCGCTAGCAAATACTTGTGCATAATCCACCGTGCCAAAATAGGTTAAGATTCCCGCAATACCTAAGATAAACCCAAAGTCCCCAACTCGATTGACTAAAAATGCTTTTAAACTGCCGAGGTTAGCGCTTTCTCTATCGTACCAAAAACCAATCAATAGGTACGACACTAACCCTACGCCTTCCCAACCAAAAAATAATTGAAAGAAATTATTAGCGGTCACTAGCATGAGCATCATGAAAGTAAATAAAGAAATGTAACTGAAAAACCGTTGGTAACCCGCCTCACCTTCCATATACCCAATACTATAGATATGCACTAAGAAAGACACAAAAGTGACGATCACCAACATCACGGCTGTTAAATTATCGATTAATAATCCCACATTGAAATGAAAGTTACCGCTAACAGCCCAACTATAAATATTGCCATTAAATATCGGTGCTCCCTTTAACATCACGTACAATATATAACTACTCAACGCTAATGCGATGCCAACCGCTACGGATGTCACCCAATGCGCCCCTGCTCGGCCAATGGTTTTACCCCAAAACCCAGCAATCAGCGATGCGGCTAACGGCAATAAGATAATCGTTAAAATAATAGCTTGAAAATTTAACATAGTTATCCTTTTAATGAATCCAATTTCTCAACATCAATACTCTTATGGTGGCGGAAAATTAAAATCAAAATAGCTAAGCCAATCGCTGTTTCAGCGGCAGCGACGGCTAAAATGAAAAACACAAAAATTTGTCCCGCCACATCTTGCAAATAATGCGAAAAAGCAATGAAATTCGTATTCACCGCTAATAACATTAATTCTACACACATTAAAATAACAATTAAATTCTTCTGATTTAAAATCATACCAATAACACTAATAGAAAATAGTAAAGCGCTGATGATTAATAGGGGAGTTAAACCAATCATATTTTTTTCTCCGTTGGCATTTTTACTAAGCGAATGCTATCTTCACGACGCGTCATGATTTGTTTATGAATCTGTTGTTTGCGAGTACCGGGCATCACCCCGCGGAACGCTAAGCTGATAGCCGCTACAATCGCTACCAATAAAATCACTGCGGCAATTTCAAAGGCATAAACGTAATCGGTATAAAGCACACTACCTAAAGCACTGACATTGCTATAATCGGCACTCTGTTGGATAGGCGCTTGAGTGACTAAAGCAAAATGTCGAGGCTGAATAGCCACTATCACGATAGCTAAAATTAAACCAGCCAATACTATCCCTAAAGGCAAATAGCGCCTCAATGCCTTGCGACTCGGTAAATGATCGAGATTCATCATCATGACCACGAATAGAAATAAGGTCATTACTGCCCCTACATAAACCAACACCAGCACTAGACCTAAAAATTCAGCCGATAGGATTAACCAAATACCAGCGGCGGCAATAAATCCTAACACTAAAAATAAAGCACCGTGTACTGGATTGCGAGAAATGATCACCATGACTGCACAAGCAATTAACATTACCGCAAACGCATAAAAAACTATTTCCGCTATCAACATAATTCACCTATCGATATTTCGCATCCGCCGCTTTACTCGCCGCGATACGTTTTTCATATTCATCGCCAATGGCTAATAATTTTTCTTTGGTCATAATATTCTGGCCCCGCTCAGTGAAATGATAATGCATGATTTCCGTTTCTACGATAGCATCGACAGGACACGCTTCTTCACAAAAACCACAGTAAATACATTTAAATAAATCAATGTCATACCGAGTCGTGCGACGTGACCCATCTTCACGAGGCTCTGCATCGATAGTAATCGCTAATGCCGGACATACTGCTTCACATAATTTACACGCAATACACCGCTCTTCGCCGTTGGGGTAACGACGTAAGGCATGCAAGCCGCGGAAACGTGGAGAGGTGGGCGTTTTTTCTTCCGGGTATTGCAAAGTAATTTTTGCTTTACACATATATTTTAAAGTCACCCACATACCTCGCAGCAATTCCCACAAAGTAAAGGTTTTAATATAATGTATGATGTGCTTTTTCATGCTTAACTCACAAACCAAGGTGGTAAATGGAACATAATGGCAAAACCTACCACCGCAATCCAGACTAAAGCGACAGGAATCAATACCTTCCAACCCAACCGCATAATTTGATCATACCGATAACGAGGAAATGTGGCACGAAACCATAAATATAAAAATAAGAAAAATCCCATTTTCATAAATAACCACACGATACCCGGTACCCAAACAAAAATACTATTTAATACTGGAATACCTTGAAAGGGTGATAACCACCCACCCATAAATAATAAAGCGGCAATAGCGGAGATTAACAGCATATTGGCATATTCAGCTAAAAAGAAAATGGCAAAGGTAGAACTAGCATACTCCACATGAAATCCGGCAACAATTTCCGATTCCCCTTCTGCCATATCAAAAGGCGCTCGATTAGTTTCAGCCACCCCTGAAACAAAATAAACAATAAATAACGGTAATAAAGGTACGCAATACCAATGCAAAATATTGCCATTTTGCGCCATCACGATCGCCGTTAAATTCATGCTGCCTGCCGCCATCAACACACCAACGATAGCAAAGCCCATCGCAATTTCGTAAGAAACGACTTGCGCACAAGAACGCAATGCACCAAAAATCGCATATTTAGAATTAGTCGCCCACCCTGCAATTAAAATACCATAGACACCAGCTGAGGATAACGCTAGCACATATAAAATACCGGCATTGATATTGGCTAATACGGCATGGGCAGAAAAAGGAATCACGGCCCAAGCTGTAAAAGCTGGCACTAAAACTAAAATAGGTGCCAACAAAAATAAAATTTTATTAGCGGCTGTAGGCACAATAATTTCTTTAAATAATAATTTAAATACATCAGCGAATGGTTGCAATAATCCTTTAAACCCTAAACGATTAGGCCCAATACGCACATGCATATAAGCCAATACTTTGCGTTCAAAATAAGTTAAATAAGCAACAGCAAGAATTAATGGAACAATCACACATAATGTTTTGAATACCATAGTTAAAAATGGCAGTAGATAGGGCATCAACATTTACTAACCTCCACTCTATCACTGGGGGCACCTAAATCACTGGTTTGAATAAATCCATTGGCGATCAAGACCGCATTGTCAGCTAACTTATCGCTGATTTTTACCGTCAACGTCGCATGGCCACTATGTTGAGTCACGACCGCTTTATCACCTGGTAATAAATTTAATTGCTCTGCTAAGTGACTGGAAATCACCACTTGGCAAATATTATTCGGCGATGCTTGTAAGGGCGCGCTACGCCGAACCGTACTATCTATACGATACATAAACCAAGGAGCAACCCGTTGTAAACCTTGGAATTCAATGAGTTTTTGTGGTTTCGCCCATGCTTCTTTATGAATATTCGCCGCGCCATTATCGGCTAAATTTTTTATTTCATCACGAACTTCTTGGGAAGAATTATAATTGAAATTTTCCACTTTCAAAAAATTACCTAACACCCGTAATATTTTCCAACCTGGACGAACATCTTCGAAAGGTTTAGCAACCGCTGAGAAAGATTGCCAATCGCCTTGCATATTAATATAAGTACCCGATGTTTCCGTAAACGGTGCTAATGGTAAAATAACATCGGCATACTCCAATGTTCTTTCACCAATATAGCTCGATATCACCGCAACAAATTCGGCATTCTTTAAAGCATCGAGTGCATATTGCGGATTAGCGCAATCTAATTCAGGCTCTATCCCTAATAATAAATACGCCGCTAATTGTTCGGCAAAAGCTGCTTGTACATCAAAGCCTTTTTCAGCAACTGCCATACCGGCGGCTTGACGATGAGGAACACAACCGGCTATCCAACCACCTGCAACATTCGCGCCTAACGTTAACTCACCGAAACTAGCATGGGTATGTGCAGCGATTAATTGCGCCAAATAACGTATCACGGCGGCATCATGATGACTTAAAGCCAATTGCCCTAAAATAATAGCGATTTTCTCATGATGACGTAATTGTTCAGCGATACTGCTTTCGGCTTCAGTAGGAGTTACTGTCGTTAATAAATCATCTTCAATACCTAAGGCTTTAGCGATACCCGCTAAGGCCTTAGCCATTTCAATGGTTAAAATAGTCGATTGATAAATTAAATTTTGACAACCATTATGCGGAGTAACCGCTAATAATTGCCCACCTCGTTTCACCATATTACGAAAACGTGGCGCTAATACGGGTTGATCTTTTTGTACATTCGCACCGATTAATAAACAGATTTGTAACTGTTCTACATCGGTAAATTTCATACCGAGTGTCGGTGCCACATCACGTGCGGTTTGATCACGAAAATCGATTTCATGAATACGGTGATCGATATTATTACAGCCCACGCCACGTAATAATTTTTGCCATAAATAGTGTTCTTCAACAGTGGCTGAGGGTGAAATAATACCGGCGATATGATTAGCCCCTTGACCATTTAAAGTTTTCTGCAATTTTTCCGTGGTAAATTCTAATGCCGTTAACCAGTCTACTTCTTGCCACTCCCCTTTGCGTTTAATCATCGGATGACCGAGGCGATCGGGGGAACGCAAAGCTTCATAGCTAAATCGATCGCGATTCGAAATCCACATTTCATTCGTCGCTTCATTTTCACGCGGCACGACGCGCTTCACTTGATCACGCAATATATGCGCATGTAAATGCGAACCGACGCAGTCATGAGGAGAAATCGTCAAGCGTTGTTGTAATTCCCATGCGCGAGCGGTAAATAAAGAAGGTTTAGCGACTAAAGCACCGACAGGACACAACTCCACCATATTACCGGATAATTCTGAATCTAACATATGTTCGACAAAAGTACCGATTTCTTCATGTTCACCGCGATTTAATACGCCTAATTCGGGTTGACCTGCGATTTCTTGACCGAAACGCACACAACGAGTGCAATGAATACAGCGAGTCATATCGGTATGAATCAATGAACCTATATTTTTATCTTTAATGACTCGTTTACCTTGATTATAGCGAGAGACATCTCGGCCATAACCCATGGCTAAATCTTGTAATTCACATTGACCACCTTGGTCGCAAATCGGGCAATCCAAAGGATGGTTAATCAACAAAAATTCCATAATAGTTTTTTGGGCTTTGAGCGCTACCTCCGATTTGGTATACACTTTCATACCATTGGCAACTGGCGTGGCACAAGCAGGCATAGCTTTTGGACTTTCGCCGACTTGCACCAAACACATACGGCAATTAGCAGCGATCGATAACTTTTTATGATAACAAAAACGTGGAATGTAGATATCCGCTTGATCAGCCGCTTGAATAATCATCGCGCCATCGTTGATTTCTATTTGTTTACCATCAATTTCAATCGTTGCCATAATTTCTCTACTATTTCACATACGCTTCAAATTCGGGACGAAAATGCCGTAAAAAACTTTGTACGGGCCACGCGACACTAGGACCAAACGCACAGATCGTGTTATTTTCAATATTGTTAGCGATATCGAGCATGTTGTTTAAATCTTCTTGAGACCCCACTCCATCAGCTATTTTATCCATGGTGCGTTTTAGCCATCCCGTCCCTTCACGACAAGGAGTACATTGACCACACGATTCTTCATAATAGAAATGCATCAACCGTTGTAGCACCTGCACCATATCGACGGTTTCATCCATCACGATGACAGCCCCTGAACCTAAAGCAGAACCTGCCGCTCGCAAAGTATCAAAATCCATAGTCATATCCCACATGATAGATGCGGGCAATACCGGCATAGAACTGCCGCCGGGGATCACCGCCTTTAATGAATTATTGTTACGAATGCCACCGGCTAATTCAATTAAATCTTTAAATGCAATCCCTAACGGGGCTTCATAATTACCAGGTTTATTAACGCAACCTGTCACGCTGAAAATTTTAGTGCCACCATTGGCAGACAAACTCAAGCCTTTAAACCACTCTGCACCTTTCTCTAAAATGACAGGAATAGAAGTAAAACTCTCGACATTATTGATAGTCGTCGGTTTACCATAAATACCAAAACCTGCAGGAAATGGTGGTTTAAATCGTGGCATACCACGTTTACCTTCGAGTGAATTCATCAATGCGGTTTCTTCGCCGCAAATATAAGCGCCCGCCCCTAAATGCGAATGGATCACTGCATCAATTCCTGACGCTTGGATATTATCACCCATTAAACCCGCTTCTCGAACTTCTTGTAATGCTTGTTCAAAATGTAAAAATGGCTCATCGGCAAATTCACCACGCATATAACAATACCCAACCGTCGCGCCCATGACATAACAACCGATCAACATCCCTTCAATTAATTGATGCGGGTTAAAACGTAAAATATCTCGATCTTTGCAAGTACCGGGTTCGCTTTCATCCGCATTACATAAAACATACTTTTGTCCCGGTTTGGCAGGATCAATAAATCCCCATTTAATACCGGTAGGAAACCCTGCACCACCTCGCCCTCGTAATCCCGAGGCTTTAATGATTTCGACAATTTCTTTGCGATCAGTATTTTCTTTGAGAATTTTTTCCCACGTACTATAGCCACCTAATTTGCGATAAGTAGCCATCGACCAAGGATTTTCCTGATCACGAGTGCGATAACAAACTTGGTTTAATTCGATTTTGCTCACTCACTGCTCCACTCTTGCAAAATTTCATCTATCCGTTCAGGAGTTAAGTTTTCATAATACACATTATCGATTTGCATCATCGGTGCGCCCGCACAAGCCGCTAAACATTCGGCTTCTTTCAATACAAACTTCCCATCGGCAGTCGTCTCCCCTTCATTCACATTTAAGCGTTGTTTTAAATGACTCATGACCCGATCACTGCCATTTAACATACACGAGACATTCGTACACACGCGAATTTTATATTGGCCACACGGTTTTAAATCAAACATATCGTAAAACGTGGCCACTTCATATACTTGGATTTCGGGTAAATCTAAATAATGCGCTACCGCTTTTAACATCGCCTCACTTAACCAGCCACCATTTTGTTTTTGCGCCGCATGTAAAGCCGATAATACCGCGGAACGTTTTTGTTCTGCAGGATATTTGGTTAGCCAATGATCGATTTCATCGCGAGTAGCTTGGCTTAATAACCCTTGATATATTTTTTTAGTCATTAACGGTCAACCTCACCAAACACGATATCTTGACTAGATAAAATAGACACTACATCCGCAATCATATGACCGCGACTCATTTCATCTAGCGCTGCTAAATGAGCAAAACTAGGCGCGCGTATCTTTACTCGATAGGGTTTATTGGCTCCATCAGAAATCATATAAACCCCAAATTCGCCTTTAGGCGCTTCTACCGCAGCATACACTTCACCCGCGGGAACAATATAACCCTCGCTAAATAATTTGAAATGATGGATCAATGCTTCCATATCGGCTTTCATTTCTTCCCGCTTGGGTGGCACAATTTTATTGTCATCGATCATGACTGGCCCTGGATTAGCGCGCAGCCATTCAATACATTGTTTAATAATGCGGTTTGATTGGCGCATTTCTTCCACACGAACTAAATAACGAGCATAACAATCGCCGTTGACACCGACCGGAATATCAAAATCCAATTGATCATACACCGCATAAGGTTGCTTTTTACGTAAATCCCAAGCGATACCCGAACCACGCAACATAGGACCACTTAAACCCATTTGTAATGCCCGTTCCGGGGAAATAATACCGATATCCACCGTACGTTGTTTCCAAATACGGTTATCGGTTAACAACGTTTCATACTCATCTATTTTTTCTGGGAAGCGTTTGATGAATGCCTCGATAAAATCTAATAAAGAACCTTCGCGATCGGCATTACGTTGTGCCGTTTTTTTCTTATTGCTCCATTTTGATTCTTGATATTGCGGCATACTATCGGGCAAATCTCGATAAACACCCCCTGGACGATAATAAGTCGCATGCATTCTCGAACCCGATACGGCTTCGTAACAATCGATTAAATCTTCGCGCTCACGAAAACAATATAAAAATACCGCCATGGCACCATTATCTAAAGCAAAAGCCCCTAACTGCATTAAGTGATTTAATATGCGAGTAATTTCGTCAAACATGACGCGGATATATTGCGCACGCATAGGCGCTTCGATAGCTAGCAACGCTTCGATAGCGCGCACATAAGCATGCTCATTACACATCATCGACACATAATCTAAGCGATCCATATAACCGATGCTTTGATTATAAGGTTTAGTTTCCGCTAATTTTTCGGTGGCTCGATGCAATAACCCAATATGGGGATCGGCACGTTTAATCGTTTCGCCTTCTAGTTCCAAGACTAACCGTAACACTCCATGCGCCGCTGGATGTTGAGGACCAAAGTTCATAGTGTAATGTTGAAATTCAGACATTATGCTGCCTCTACAGGTTTAGGTGGCAAAGGCACCGCCGCTTGATAACGGTTATCGTCGCGAATGACTTTAGGCACCAAAGTCCGTTGATCAATTTGCACCGGTTCATAAATCACTCGCCCTTTGGCTGCATCATATCGAACTTCCACATAACCACTTAATGGAAAATCTTTGCGGAAAGGATGCCCAATAAATCCATAATCTGTCAAAATACGACGCAAATCCGGATGGCCAGTAAATAAGATGCCATATAAGTCAAATGCTTCACGCTCAAACCAATTAGCCGAATTCCAAATTGCTATTACCGAATCGATCATCATATCATGATCATCAAGATACACTCGCAAACGTAAGCGTTGATTTAAGGTAGTGGATAATAAATGATAGACAACGGCAAAACGAGGTTTGGTCCAACTCTTAACTCGTTCACCCTCTTCTTTCACGCCGCGATCGAAACCGGTTCGAGTCGTGTCATTCGTTTGCCAATAACTCAGCCCATACTGTAAGTAATCGACCCCACACACATCCATCAGCTGATCAAATTGAAACGCTTCTTCATCGCGCAAAGTCACACACGTATTTAATAAATCTGTTTTAGGAATTTCCATCGTTAATTGATTAGCGCAACACGCTACCGTATCGACGCTATCACGAAAACGCTGCAATAATATCTCTTGTAATGTCTGAATATCACTCATGTTCTATAATCTATTTTTTCTTGCGAGTTAAAAATTTTAATGGCCCCGAGACATCTAATTCGGAATGCTGTTTAATTTTTTGTTGTAATTGCAAAATACCATAAAATAATGCTTCTGCCGTCGGTGGACAACCTGGAACATAGACATCCACGGGTACAATGCGATCACAACCACGCACTACCGCATAAGAATAATGATAATACCCTCCACCATTGGCACAAGAACCCATCGATAATACCCAACGGGGTTCCGACATTTGATCGTACACTTTACGTAACGCGGGCGCCATTTTATTCGTCAAGGTTCCTGCTACAATCATCACATCCGATTGTCGCGGTGAAGGCCGAAAAAAGATACCAAACCGATCGAGGTCATAACGCGCAGCGGCTGAATGCATCATTTCCACTGCACAACACGCTAAACCAAAGGTCATGGGCCACATGGAACCCGAACGCGCCCAACGCGCTAATTCTTCCATAGACGTTAAGACGAAACCTTTCTCACGAACTTCAGTTAAGGGATTGTTTGCTGTAGCGTTTTTAGCAATTACTCCCATTCTAAAGCTCCTTTCTTCCATTCATAAATAAAACCAATGATTAATAAACCTAAAAATATACCCATCGAAATAAAGGCGAACCACCCTAAGTGATGAAGGTCGACTGCCCAAGGAAAAAGAAAGGCTGTTTCTAAATCGAAAATAATAAATAAAATAGCGACTAAATAAAATTTCACATCGAAGGGTAAACGCGCATCTTCAAAAGGAGAAAATCCACATTCGTAAGAAGATAATTTTTCAGGATCCGGTTTGCGTGGCCCTAATAATTGCCCTGCTGCCACGAGCGCCACACCCAACACCAACATGATGCCAAAAAAGATAAGGATGGGTAAATAGTTTTGTAACATTATTAGACAATCTCCCTAGGCTTGCGCGCATATTGCGCATATTATAATGGATTTAATTAAGAGAATCCATAAATAGATTGGTCAGCACGAACCATAGACTTCTTACATAATATCCGTAGATTATACGGATGCTTTAAACTAAATAACCCCGTATAGTGTGGCAAAATTTATGGAATCTATCCTAGAATTTTCATTTAACTTGTTGAGGATGTTATGATGTACAGAAAAAAGATACTTTGCTTATCCGTATTAGCCGCCAGTGCTATTTCTCTTTCAGGGTTTGCCGCTACCTTGCCTGGCGTAAATTCTAAACTCAAGGTCCCTAGCCCTCAATTGGGTGGCGGATATTCAACCGACAATAGCCAATCCGTCATGAATATCTGTTTAAATAAGGGCCCCGTTACGACTTCCGGAGCAAATACCGGCACTATCGATTTGGCTACCGAATATGATTTGAGCGATGTGGAAAATCAATTAAATTTTTCCGCCAATGGTCATGTCGGCATCGGTTTATTTTCAGCGAGTGCTTCATTTGATTTCATGCACTACTTAGAATCGGATAATTTATCCGAATCCTTAATTTATCGAACCACTGATCAATTTATGGATACTAATTACAATACGCCTAGCGATCCAAGCACCCCCATTTTAAATGCGGTAGGAACACAGCATTGGAACAATGGACCCGATGATTTTAGAACATATTGTGGTGATTCGTACGTGGCACAAATGCATAATGGCGGTTCATTATATGTCGCACTGCAATTTAGCTTTACGAGCAACACCGATAAACAAAAATTTGACGCTTCATTCGGCGGTTCTTATGCTAACTTTGCCAACTTTAATGCGCAATTCCAACAAGAGATTGACAAATTAAATGTACATGGACAAATCCATGTAGTGGGATTGCAAATAGGTGGCATGCCACAATATATCGGGGCAATTTTCGGCACGACTGACCCGACTAAACCTTCTCCGATTACACAGTGTTCTTTATCGGATGTGACCGCTTGTCAACAATTGATGACCGCGGTAGTCGCTTACCTTGAACCGGGAGATGGTCATTCTCCTCAAGCCCATTATCCCGATCAATTTGGGGATAACCCATCGCAAGCCCCGATTAATACCGCTGAAACCGGCATTGAAACGAAAGATTATAATGCCATCGTACCGGTTCACAGCAATAGTAACCTTACCCCAGCGATCGTGGCTATGCGTGACCAATTAGGCACGACGTTTGAAACCCAAAATGCTTACGCTCAGCGCGCGAGCTATATTATGAATATTATTAATATTCCTTATGCCTATGATGCTTACCGCAGCAAACTACAAGGATTAGCCAATAATTTAGATCAAAATACGCAGAATTTGCAAATTGCAGGTGCCACGTGTTTTAATAATTTATCGAGTTGCCTCAAGGGTGGCCAATCGGTGTTAAATGGTTTATTACCGGTAGACCCCACTATCTTAAACTTACCGGATACTTTCCTCGTGACCACTACTGATGGAAACGGCATACAACATCAACAAACGTTTGTCGCCGTAGATGAATCTCAACCTATTGATGAAATATTTCAAGGTGCAGAAACTAGCCCGAATTCAGAAACATTTGATTTGTCTGTGGCTTTTGATACCGATACCGGTAATGTCAGCATTCAACAGCTTGACCATACGACTCAACAATTAGTGGGTAATTTTGACGGTAATTTTCAAGGCAATAATCAATATACAGGAACAATTCAATATGCCGATGGCAGCGCAGGCACGTGGACTGGAACCTTTGTTCCCGCCAGCCACTCTTCCCTTACTTTAACGCGTAAACCCTTTGGGCAAGCGAAACCATAATAAACTTGTGACTGGTTGCGCACTTCTATTTAGTGAAGTGCGCAACCCTAATCACTTTTGCAAAAAAATGAAGGAATACACTCCATGAAAAAAATCTTGATTTGTTTTTCAGTATTAATATCAACTCAATTATTCGCGGGTACACCTGGCACGATTAAATGGGTGGTCGACTTAAATGCGCCTAATATGGCATCCGCTACCTTGGCTCAGGATGAGAATACACTTTACGTCGGCAATACGAATAATCAACTCGTGTCACTGAATACGGTTAACGGCGCGGAAAATTGGCATTATATTTTTAAAGGAGGTATTTATTCACCGCCTGCGTATGATGGTTTGCACAGAGTAGTCGTTGTCACAACGAATGCCATCTCACCTACTGAAACCGGTGGGGCTTATTCTTTGCAAGCCGATACTGGACGACTTATCTATTCGGAACAAGTGACTACTTATGATAATAGCATTCAAGTTGGAGCCCCTGCACTCACTCATAATAATAATCCCAATTGCCCCACCTATGTGACCCATGCTATTTTTGTCAACAATTGGAAGCCTGGTAACCCCAACCCCATACGATGGTATTACCTAACCATGTTTGATGACAATAACCCTCAGAATCCCGATGCTAATACCACGGAATATACTCTGGTATCCACCAATCCGAGTCTTGATCGACAATGGGAAGTAAGTTTTGATGCCAATGCGCAAGGATGTTCAGAAGGGACACTCACTACTGATACTAATTCTCAACTAGGTGACGTCATGCTACAATCTCAACAGCTACTTTGGTCAGGAACAGTTACTCAAGGTTTAACACTTTCCCCTCCTACAGTGGATCCTGTCAATAAAATGGCTTATCTGGGGGGTAGTGACGGTAATTTATATGCTTATCGTACCAATGCACAAGGCAACTCAGTCGCTCCAGCCTGGATTTTCCATTTAGACGGTGATTTATCCCAAAATCCTCCCGCTATCGGCTTTGCCGGTCGGTATCCGATGCCAGCTATTTATGTGACGTCAAGCAATGGTTATTTATATGCCGTGCAACCTATGCCATCGACTAGCAATAAAAAATTACAATCCGGTACTTTGCAATGGGGTATTCATTTAAGTAATGCCGGTTTTGCCTCTCGCCCCGCGGTTGGAACGGCAACCGGTGGCATACCCGTTATTTATGCAACCGATAAAATTGGCAATGTTTATGGAGTAATAGATGAAGGCACCTCTGGCCTTCCCGAATCATGGGGTAATCCTTTGCGTCTTCCCACACCTATCAGCTCAACGCCCACACTAGGATATGACGGTGCTAACCAAATTATCTATCTGACCAGCAATTCTACGTTAGGTACAGTGTATGCCGTCTATGGTCCGAATGAATAAAGGATTGAGATAAAAATGTTAGATCTACCCCTGCTTTTGCAGGGGTTTTATATCAAATGATTGGTACCGAAGGCCGGATTTGAACCGGCACGGCAAAGCCACCACCCCCTCAAGATGGCGTGTCTACCAATTCCACCACTTCGGCTCCGAAAAGAAGTTTAGTTTTTATTTACTTACTAGGCACCACCGGTACATTCGCCGCATTATTTTTTGTTGCAGCGGCTGGTACTGCGGGTACCGTATTATCCGGATGTTGCAACGACTGAGGTTGTTGTTGCTGTTGCATAATGCCCGATAATACATCATTGTGATTCGCCTGAACGGTCGCTAAGCGAGTTAAGACAATACAAATAATGAAAAAAATCACGGCTAAGCTCATCGTCAACTTCATTAAGAAAGAAGCCGCTCCGACGCTACCAAACACGGTGTTAGACGCCCCGCTACCAAAGTTCGCGCCCACATCAGCGCCTTTACCGTGTTGCAATAATACTAATGCAATCAATACGATCGCGATGACCATTAAAATAAAAATTAATATTTGTTCCATAATCTATACCGCTTGACATATTTGTTTGAAACTATCGGCATCTAATGATGCGCCACCAATCAAACCACCATTAATATCGGGCATAGCAAACAATTGTGCCGCATTACCCGGTTTAACACTACCTCCATAAAGGAGCGTCAAAACCGACGCGATTGTACCATCAATTGTGGCAAAATGCTCACGAATTTGACTATGCACCACTTGTGCTTGCTCAGGACTAGCCGTCAATCCCGTGCCAATCGCCCATACTGGCTCATAAGCGATAATCGCTTGTTTAAAAGCCTCGATACCCGCCATGTCAATCACCGCTTGTAATTGACCCATGACAATGTCCTTCGTCATTCCGGCTTGGCGCTCTTCCTGGGTTTCACCTACACATAAAATAGGAATCAACCCCGCTGCTTGCGCACTGATAAATTTAGTAGCAATCGTGGTATTATTTTCTGAAAATAATTGTCGACGTTCCGAATGCCCGACTAATACATACCGGCAACCTAAATCCGCTAACATAGCACCTGAAACTTCACCCGTATAAGCACCATCTTCAAAGGCAGCAGCAATATTTTGCGCCCCCCATTGGATATGGGTATGTTGCAAGGCTTGTCGGACTTGGGCCAAATAGACTAATGGCGGAAACACGATCACCGTAGCCGATGATTCAATAGCCGCAATGGCGGCGGTTAATGCGTCGATCGATGGTTGTCGACCATACATTTTCCAATTACCGGCAATAATCGTTTCAGGCATGTTTAAATTCCTTATCCAGAATAGTCGTTAACATCGGATTAAATTCTTCAGGATGAGTCCAAAATGGCATGTGATGCCCAATCTGCATTTGATGAATATGGGTTTTAGCATTTAAGGCGATTAATTTTTGTAAATCGATTTGCACCGCACCATCCTCCTTACCGAGGATTAAATCAATCGGACATTGTATTTTTGCATACTCGGGTCGCAAATCTGCCTCATCAATTATATAAATACCTTTGCGCCAATCATCGACTCGCAGCGCTGCTTTCTGATCTAAGATGGCTTTGACTTGCTGATAAGCCACACTGCTAGTATCACCATCAAATTCACCGGCAAGTGATTGTAAATAAAAATCATAAAAATCGTCATAGGTATTAATATTTTGATTAAATATCGCCTGGAATCCTGGCTGCGGTACGCCTGGCCAATTGTCTGTTTCAATAAAACGCGGCACACTGCCGATTAATACTAAGCGGCGCACTCGCTCGGGATATCGACCGGCAATCGATTGTGCGACTGCCCCACCCCACGACCAACCAATATACAGCGCTCGCTCGGGTAAACGCGGTAATAATAAATCTGCCGAAGCATTAACGGATTGCACTCTATCATCCCACTCACTTTGACCCATACCGGGTAAGTCGACATTGGTGACCCGATAATTTTTTTCTAATAATTGTACTAAAGGTTGCATGATGCGGTGATCATGACTCCAACCATGCAACAATACGATATCGGGGCCCTGGCCCGTGACTTCAGTATGAATGTTCATAATCTTCTTCCTCTATTAAATCGGTAGCCGCATTATACCGACGATAGTATTTCCCTGTTACCGTATTAACTACGGATAATTCAACAGAATGCTTTGATTTGAGCTGCTAATTCTGTTGCAACCTGTTGAATCTTCTTAATATCTCGCCCTTCCACCATGACTCGGATCACTGGCTCAGTGCCGGATGGGCGTAATAATACCCGTCCTTTTCCTTGCATTTGCTGCTCTGCTGCTTGCACGGCTGCTTGGATAGTCGGATGAGTGATCAAGGCTTTATTCTTACCTGCTACATTGATCATCATTTGCGGATATTTTTGCATTCCCGATTTCAATTCATGTAAAGTTTTACCGGTTGCTTGCATGACAGCTAACACTTGCAAAGCGGCGATAATACCATCTCCCGTCGCTAAAATATCGCGGCAAATGATATGTCCGGATGATTCACCACCCAATGGCCACTGGCGTTTAGCTAATTCTTCAATAATATAGCGATCGCCCACAGGAGTACGAATAAATTCGATACCCATCGCCACTAACGCTTGCTCCATGCCGTAATTAGACATGACCGTCCCTACCACGCCTTTAGGCCGCCAATGCGCTGCTAAAATAAAAACGATTTCATCGCCATCGACTATCTCACCTTTTTCATCAACCATGATGACGCGATCCCCATCACCATCAAAGGCAATACCGATATCAGCTTGGGTTTCTAATACTTTTTTCTGTAACGCTACCACATCCGTAGAGCCACAAAATAAATTAATATTTAAACCATTGGGTTGATCGCCAATCGTCGTTAAATCGGCTTTTAATTCTTGAAATAATTCCGGCGCAATATGGTAAGTCGCACCATTAGCGCAATCAAGCACGATTTTTTTTCTCGATAAATCTAAAGACTTTTCTAACGAACTTTTACAAAATTCAATATAACGAGCACCCGCATCATCAATACGTTTAGCTTTACCAATTTCAGCAGATTCCACTGTGATTAATTCTTGCTGCAAGAATTTTTCAATCTCCAATTCCATTTCATCAGATAGTTTTTTCCCATCAGGACAGAAAAATTTAATGCCATTATCCGCGAAAGGATTATGTGAAGCACTGATCACCACGCCTAATTGAGCTTGTAAACTTTGTGTTAAATATGCGATTGCCGGGGTAGGCATGGGTCCTAACAATAATACATTCACCCCTGCCGCCGCAAAACCCGCTTCTAAAGCGGATTCAAACATATAACCCGATATACGAGTATCTTTACCAATAACTACCCGATTATTTTTCGCTTTACCCAAGACCTTGCCAGCCGCCCAGCCCAGTTTTAACATAAAATCGGGACTAATAGGGGCTTGCCCCACTTTACCGCGAATACCATCCGTTCCGAAATATTGTTTTTCCATGTTAAGCCCCTTGTATTTGAGTAATCATTTTTATGGTATCTAACGTTGCTGCCACATCATGCGTTCTTACAATATTTGCCCCATATTGTAACCCATAAGCTGTCACTGCAATACTACCGATTAAACTATCTGCAATGTCGCGCTCTAGGGTATAACGGATAAATGTTTTGCGCGATACCCCGATCAATAAAGGACACCCTAATGTTTGAAATTCAGCTAATTGTTTTAATAATTGAAAATTTTGTTCGACTGTTTTTTTAAAAATCCCAGTACCAAACCCCGGATCAATGATCAAACGACTCTTATCAATACCGATGGCTTCGCAGGCGGCTACTCGGTCGTGTAAAAACCGCTTGACTGTACCCACCGGATCGATTGCCAAAGGATCTTCCGCTTGCATACCAAATGGAAATGACATATGCATTAAACACACTGCCACATCGCTATTGCGTAAAGCCTCCAGCGCACCTGGCCATTGCAATGCTCGCACATCATTAATCATATCGATCCTACTGGCTATAGCCGCTTTCATCACCGCAGGGCGGCTAGTATCGATGGAAATAATCGCATCAAAATGTTTTTTTAACGCCTCCACAGCAGGAATAACACGGTCGATTTCTTCTTGTTCAGAAGGCTGGCCACTAGCTAGAGGATTAGTGGGTTCCCCACCTAAATCAATAATACTCGCACCTTCTTCAACCATGTTGTCAGCAGCACGTAAAATATCATCCATAGTTTGCTGACGGCTAGCCTGCCAAAAAGAATCGGGAGTGATATTGATGATCCCCATAATAGCGGGAATCGTTAGATCGAGAAATTGGTTGTTAGGTAGCTTTACTTGCATGGTAGTCATTAACATAAAGCCCTCGATTGAGGGCTTAAGATAAGCGAATTATGGTTTATGATTTAATGCTCACTTGCTGCATCCCCAATATTAGGTTTTGGATCGGCGGTTGCTGCTTTCACATCACTATCGGCAGATGGTTTAGACGGTGTTTCACTCGTCCAGTCTTTTGGTTCACGCACAGAACGACGCGCCATCAAATCGGCGATTTGCTCTTGATCAATGGTTTCATATTTTATTAATGCATCCGCCATCGCATGTAAAATATCTTCATTTTGCTGTAACAAGCTGAGCGCTCGTTGATAGTTTTCATCAATAATCATCCTGACTTCTTCATCGATCGCATGAGCCGTTTCATCCGACATTTCTTTTTGGCGCGATACGGAACGACCTAAAAATACTTCATCTTCATTATCGCCAAACGTTAATGGTCCTAAACGTTTCGACAAACCCCATTTCGTTACCATGTTGCGGGCAATTTGTGTCGCGCGCTCAATATCATTCGAAGCACCGGTAGTCACTTTATCTTCGCCAAAAATTAATTCTTCGGCTATCCGTCCACCATATAGTGAACATAATTGACTTTTCAAACGTTGGCGAGAATAACTATAGCGATCTTGTTCTGGTAAAAACATCGTGACACCTAAAGCACGGCCACGAGGAATAATAGTGACTTTATGCACGGGATCGTGATCAGGTGATAAAAAACCAACAATCGCATGACCTGCTTCGTGATATGCCGTTAATTTTTTCTCAGCTTCATCCATTACCATCGATCGGCGTTCGGCACCCATCATAATTTTATCTTTAGCTTTTTCGAAATCTTGCATATCGACTTTGCGTTTATTTTCTCGCGCAGCAAACAATGCCGCTTCATTAACTAAATTCGCTAAATCAGCACCGGAGAAACCTGGCGTACCCCGCGCAATCAATGATACGTTTACATCATCGGCTAACGGTACTTTACGAATATGAACATTGAGGATTTCATCGCGACCCTTGATATCCGGTAAGCCCACTACGACTTGTCGATCAAAACGGCCTGGACGCAACAACGCCGGATCTAATACATCAGGACGATTAGTCGCCGCGATCATGATCACGCCTTCGTTGCCTTCGAAACCATCCATCTCGACTAACATTTGATTCAACGTTTGTTCACGCTCATCATGCCCGCCCCCAAGGCCTGCGCCACGATGACGGCCTACCGCATCAATTTCATCAACGAAAATAATACACGGCGCATGTTTTTTCGCTTGCGCAAACATATCTCGCACACGAGAAGCCCCAACCCCGACAAACATTTCGACGAAATCAGAACCCGAAATAGTAAAGAATGGCACTTTCGCTTCGCCTGCAACAGCTTTGGCTAATAAAGTTTTACCCGTTCCAGGAGGACCTACTAATAGTAACCCTTTGGGAATTTTGCCGCCTAATTTTTGAAATTTAGCTGGCTCCTTTAAATATTCAACGACTTCACTAACTTCTTCTTTCGCTTCATCACAACCCGCAACATCTTTAAAAGTTACTTTCACTTCATTTTGATTCAACATTTTGGCTTTACTCCGACCAAAACTCATGACGCCACGACCCCCACTGGCGCCGCCCATACCGCGCATAAAGAAAATCCACACACCGATCAATAACAAGAAAGGAAACCAACTGATTAACAGGCGCAGCCAAATACTTTCTTGCTCTGGCGCTTTACCAATCACATCGACATCGTGTTTAAATAAATCGCTTAATAAATAAGGATCGGGAATCGGCATATACGTCGTAAACCGCTGCCCCGCTGTAGTCGTACCCATAATGGTTTGATCGGCAATCGTGACATTTTGAATTTCTTTAGTATTAACTTGACGTAAGAATTGCGTGTAACTCAATTGTTGAATATTGCGATCGATACCGGAAAAATTGCTAAATACAGAAATTAAAATAACGGCTAGAATCAACCATATAAATACATTTTTGAACATATCTTTCACGAGAATTTGCTCCTAACTAATCTCATCCGTGTAATGAGGTTTATTGTACTACAGCCATCCTTCAATTGCGACCACGATAACCTTTCGCTAATAAATAGAGTTCTGCAGAACGGTCGCGCGAAGCGGTCGGTTTACGCGTCACTACTTGCTTAAAATTTGCCCGCAACACAGTTAAATATTCTTGAAACCCTTCCCCTTGGAAAACTTTTACCAATAAACATCCCTGGGGTTTCAAGACTTGTTGCGCAAATTCCAAGGCTAACTCCGCTAAATACATCATACTGGGTTGATCGACCGACTTATTACCTGACATATTGGGGGCCATATCGGAAACTACAAGGTCAATGGGTTGATTATTCACGAGGACCAACAACTCTTGTAGTACTTGTTCATCACGAAAATCTCCTTGAATAAAACTCACCTCCGCTAAAGTTGGCATCGGTAAAATATCTAGAGCGATGATTTGCCCCTTAGCTTTTAATAATTCAGCCACGACTTGTGACCAACCCCCTGGCGCCGCACCTAAATCGACGACATTCATGCCAGGTTTAATCAATTTATCTTTGTCTTGAATTTCTAATAATTTATAAGCAGCACGAGAACGATAACCCTCTATACGCGCTTTTTTTACAAATTGATCATTTTCATGTTCTTGTAGCCACCGACGACTACTTCTGGATTTTGCCATAATAATGCAAGCTTACCATAAGCTAGGGCGTGCCCCTATCTATTTGTGCAAGCGAAAGAGTCAGAAATTGAGGAGAAAAGAACGATTTATGGCTTTTGCAGCGTGTAAATAGATTAGGAACACGCCCTAGTAAAATTCAATAAAAATATCCTCTCTTATAACGCGAAAATAGCAAATTGGCTTACTACAAAATACTATACGCTTGTGAGAAATACGCTATTTTTGCCAAATTTACCATAATAAACAACCACTATTTTGACAAATTTCATAACCTACTCTACGCTTTAAGAGCACATGTATTTTCTAATAAACAATTTTTAACACCAGGAGATTTTTATGGCTACTCACCATCAAAAAAATGAAACTCATCATGCCTCTAATCAAATGGGCAGATTACAAGAAAAAATGGAAGATTTCATGGAAGATGTCGCCGATTTACCCAATAAAACTCAAGCCGCTGTCATAGCAGGACAAAAAAAATTAGTCAAAACTACCAAAGAACATCCGATGGCTGCAATTGGAATTGCGGCAGGCGTTGGATTTTTACTCGGATTATTACTGAAACTAAGAAAATAAAAATGCTCGACGATATATTATCTAGCAAAAAACTTTCTTGGCTTTTATAAGGAATGATGTCAGTGTTTACCAAAAAACGCGTGTTAGTTTTTCTGCTAGTCGTATTAGTAGGTTATATCATTTATCCTTATCTGGTAAGTATTTTATGGGGGGCAATTTTTGCAATTATACTTGCCCCCTTTACTCAACGTTATCCCATTAAAAACCATCAATTAACCTGTGTCATCATAACCTTAGCGATGGTACTGATCATTCTGCTTCCTATTTTAACCGGCATCTATTTTGCCTTAAGTGAAGTATATATTTACATTGCTCATCATAATGTCATGCAAGAAATCGATGGCTTCTTAAAGGCTCATATCGCTAATACGACTATTGGTGGCATTGTTTATGAGAAATTTCAAAAAATTGATTGGCAAGCCGAGATACTGGATAAAATAAAATTGGCTGACTTACAAAAAAATCTACCCATCGCATTAGGTATCGGTAATTTTGCTTCCAGCGTGTTTTTCAATTTGGTTTTCATGAGTTTATTTTTATATTATTTTCTTTATTATGCCGAAGCCATCAAACAATTTTTTGTAGAGAAAATATTAGATGAATTTAAATCACCTGAAAGTATTTTACAGATCGTTACCGAAAACATTCGTGCCGTTTGTAGCAGCTTATTGATCACTTCATTGATTGCTGGAGCATTAATGACTATTACTTATTATTGCGTGCATTTACCTTTAGCTTTATTTTTTGGTTTGTTAACTGCACTATTAGCTATGATTCCTTTTACTCTCCCGATATTTTATAGTCTCTTAATTCTTGTCCACGTTTTCCAAGCTAAATTTATCGCAGCTATCGTCATTGCTATTGTTGGCTTTAGCAGTAATATTTTTACCGATAATATTTTACAAGCAAAAATATTACAAAATAAAACCAACATGAAGTTTATTACTGCTTTACTGGGGATCATCGCTGGTTTAAAGACATTAGGGTTAATTGGGATATTTTTAGGCCCTGCCATTTTGAATTTTGCTTTACGCTTATTTGCTTTAACAGAGGATAAAGAATCAAGGAAGTTAAAAAAATCACTTAAAACAAAGGAGTTACATCATGGAAGAGAAAATTAGATTTTTATTAGATAGTTACTTTAAGCGCTCCATATCTAAAGCCGTTATTATTCTTTCTGTTATTTATGGCTTTACCACCAGCTTACTGCTAGCCACCCTTATTTTGATGCTTAACCATTTTACTCACGCTTGGTTTATTTTATTAGGCTTCATCGTTTTTTGGTTGATCGTGATCATCAGCTTATGGATCTCTATGTTGATTAGCCGATTAAATGCACAAAAGAAAGCTCAAGAAGTCAATCAAACTATTGTTTCCTTAGTCATCCAACTGATATTAAATTATTTAATAGATAAAACGAAATCATAAATCGGGTACAAGTCTTTGTAGATTAAGCACATTTTTGCGGATGCGCCCTAGAAATCTTCGTTGGTAATAGAAACTGTTGTACTACGCCCATCCTTTGCATAGAGATATTTACGCCATGTGCGTTGCTCGATCGATTTCTGATGTTTTTTAAATATTTTAAAGGAATCTTCACCATCGCTATTAAAACGATCTTGTAGTGCTTCTTCGCTAATCGAACATTGTATTTTGATATCGCCATCGTGCCCCCAAAATTCAACCCCCCTACCACGATGATACACGGGCTGTGGGTCTGGAAATGCTAAACGAGATTCATTGCTTAATCCTAGACAACTTAAAATACGGTGTATCGATGACCATTGAATATCTTTTTCACCACTTTCAAACCGTGAAATAGTTGGTGTACTGACATTAGCCAGTAATGCTAAGCGTTGTTGCGTCAATTTTAATTTTTTACGCCGCTGCTTCGCTTCTTCGACCATAAATGGCCAGTTAATGAAAAACTGCCGTTCCATCTTTTCTCCACCAGTTGAATCAATTCTTTGCGTAACTGCATCGGTGCTTTATCTGCTTGTTCGATTGCCGTCAACGCTATTGGCAACCGTTGTTGCAGAGATTCTACTGCTGCAATAATGGCAGCCTCAGTAATGCCAAATTCTTCTCCCAATTTCAAGATATGTTTTGGTAAAAGAGCGCCAATCCGTAAATTTTCTCGATTCGCTAATTTAAGCGCAATGCTCTTAAATTCTGGATAATAAGCTGCGGCTACTAAATCATAGGCCGGTGTTAAGCGTAATCCCTCTGTGGTATAAGACATTGCAAAATTCTTGAAATGCGCATCCGTGTTACCCACCAATAAGCATACTAAAATACGTTGAAATAATCGATCCACTTCTACCGGTACACAACTCGGTTCAGAATGCATAAAAGCTGCCATATCTGAATAAGCGCCATGATATTTCTCATCACCGAAATAGTGGCCCAAGAGTTGATTAAATTCTTCAAAATGAATAGTGCGTTTACCTAAAGAATTACGATCAAATCGTGTCATGACCAAAGCATTCTCTTTGATAGCAGGAATAAACGTAATATCCAATTCCACAACCTCATCTTTCGGTAATAACGCGCGTACAGCAAGTGTAGTTAAGTATTCTAACTCTAGAAGATACTTTAAATTTCCTGAAGCTAATTTCGCGATATGCGTACTTATTTCAGTAGCTCTTACCGGCCGATATTCTTTATCGTCTTTTACTAACAGTAATTTACGCTGTATACCTGACAATGAAGCACGTCCTGATAATGCAGCTAACGTTGCTTCATCTTCATGAGCAAGATGTCGATGCTCCTGTGGTTCAGGATCGATGACTGAAACCGCTCCGGCTAAATCGTATCCAAACCCCAGTAAAAGTGCAAAACGATGCGCGGGATCCACGCCTAAAGCACGCGCCTGAGCTTTGTTAAACCAGCCTTCGGCAACCAGATTATCAAAGAAAGGATGTAACCCGCGCTCAGAAATAAAAGGCTGCTTTGTTAAAGGCAAGGTATGGGCAATAGCTGGATGTTTATCTTGTAAATAACTAGAATCATAGGTAAATACACAGCGTCCGCCGGGTTGTTCTTGTAAACGACCGGCATAAATTTCTTTATAATAAACCTTGCCCCACAATGTTTTTGCCATAAAATATCTTTTATAATTTTGTTAAAATTATATAAATTATAAAAGATATTTTATAATTGTCAAGCCGAACCATAAGGTTTTTATGTTAAAATTTGTACAAATTGACTAATACCCCTAGATAGGGAGCCATGTCCTAACGGCTTAATTTGCTAGTCAATCCCCTTAACACTTGCTAGAATTGCCCTATGTCATTATCTACTAAACAAATCAACGATTTTCGCAGCCGCGCCCATCACTTAAAACCCGTGGTTTTAATGGGTGATAAAGGCTTAACCCCTAATGTGATGGTTGAAGTCAAACAAGCTTTATTCGACCATGAATTGATTAAAGTGAAAGCCAAAGGTGAAAAAGCTGATATTAAAGTGATAGCCGAGGAGATTTGCGAACAAACAGGGGCAAACCTCATCCAAATTATTGGGCGTATTATTATTCTCTATTGTAAATCTGATAAATAGACTTCGTTTCGCCAGCCACGGATTGATAGGCATGCCCCAAATACCCGCAAAATCTTTTAAATTAAATGTCAAAGAACCACGAATTGTCAGCATCATTATCCTCAGTGCTTTTGCGTCGATGGGCGCCATATTAATCACCCCCGCTTTACCGACGATCGCCCTGTATTTTCATCTCAGTGATGGCACAGCGCAATTAACCGTCACCAGCTTTTTATTGGGTTACGCAGTGGGACAATTACTTTATGGACCCTTAGCCAATCGTCTAGGACGCAAACCAGCTTTTTATATCGGCATCGCGATAGCGACGCTCGGTTCCCTGTTTAGTATTTTATCTTCGCCGCTCGATTCATTTCCCCTCATGATTTTCGGCCGCTTTCTAGAAGCCTTAGGTTCCAGCGTGGGATTAGTCATTTGCTTTACCATCATCAATGATTTTTATTATCCGCAACAAGCACGCAAAATAGTTGGCTTGATGATGCTCGCTTTCGCTATCGTACCCGGAGTCGCTACCGCTCTTGGCGGATTATTAACCCAACATATTAGTTGGCAATCGTGTTTCTATTTTTTATTTTTATATGGTTTGGTATTACTGTACCCTGCCGCGACTTTACCGGAAACGATTACTCAACGTGATCCTAATGCCTTGCAATCACGCTATTTAGCTAAAAATTATTGGGCTATGTTAAAAAATAAAAAGTTGATGAGCTTCTCGATTATCTTTGGTTTATCGACAGCCTGTGCTTATATCTTTAGTGCCGAAGGTCCTTTCATCGGTATTCACTTACTCGGTTTCTCTCCCGCTACCTATGGTTTAATTGGCCTCACTCCTTGTTTCGGCGCGTTACTCGGTTCATTATTGACGGTGAAATTAAGTAATCATTTTTCTAGTATTGCCTTATTAGGGATGGGAATCGCATTAGAAATTAGCGGTGCTTTATTGATGTTAGGAAGCTTTATCGGACATTCCGTGAATGCTTGGACATTATTATTGCCAGTCGGCATTTTATTGACAGGGCATACGTTATTATGTGCTAATGTTTCTATTTTAGCATTAGAAGACACTGACGATAAAGCCAATGGTTCTGCTATCATGAGCTTCACCAATATTGGTATGGCCGTATTAACCACGTTTACCTTAGGCATGTTGCACAGTAGCAATATTCTCACCATGCCCTTAATATTTATCGGCTGTTTAGTCTTGATGATGCTAACGTATTTTATATCTACTCAGACTTAACCGTATTATCTTGTGTCACTAACCCCACATCCGCGACACCAGCTTGTTGCAACAATACCATCGCATGGACAATCTTGCCATAATTAGCATCTTTATCGCCCTTAACTAAGACATTGCGGCTCTCACCTTTGTCTTTTGCTTCGGCTAACGCATTTTGTACATCATCTAATAATGTCGATTCATCGATCGGATTATCCGGCGTTTTAGCAATATTTAAGAAAAATTGCCCAGTAGCGTTGACTGACACGACGATTGGCTGTTTATCTTGCGCTTTAATAACCTTCGCTTTTGCTGTTGGTAAATTCACATCGACACCTTGACTCAATAACGGCGTGGTAATCATAAAGATCACTAACAACACTAACATCACATCGATATAAGGCACAATATTGATATCGGACATCGGCCGATGTTGGCGTTTAGCTCGTCTATTCATGTTCTTTGCTACCTTGGGTCAATAAATTAGAACGCATGCTATTCGCAAATTCTTCTTGGAAACTATCATAGCGTGATAAAATACGATCGAGTTGATGGCTAAAACGGTTATAGGCAATAACGGCTGGAATCGCAGCAAATAAACCAATCGCGGTGGCGATCAATGCTTCAGAGATACCCGGAGCGACCATCGCGATAGTCGCTTGACTAACCGTTTGCAAAGAACTAAATGCTGTCATAATACCCCACACAGTACCAAATAATCCTACATAAGGACTAGTAGAACCAACCGAAGCTAAAAAAGGTAAATGTTGTTCTAAGCGCTCCACTTCACGATTCACTGCTGCATTCATCGCGCGTTGAATGCCCTCCATAATCGATACCGTATCTGCACCACGTTTACTTAAGCGTTTATATTCACGAAACCCCGCAACAAATAAACAATTGATACCTTGCACTTGCTGACGACCACTAGAAATTTGTTCATAATAGTGATTCGCATCTAAGCCAGACCAAAAATGTTCTTCAAATTGATTTAATTGCTCGCGAGTTTCTTGAAATACGGCCCGACGTTGAAAAATAAAGGTCCACGATAAAATCGACGTAGCTAATAACAACAATACCACGATTTTAACCACTAATCCTGCATCAAAAAAGAATTGTAAAATTGAATGATTCATTTTTTCTCCTTAACGATAATTAAACTCTTTCTGGGGCTTGCAGCCCAAAATGTTGATAGGCGCGCGCAGTGGCTACTCGTCCACGTGGAGTACGCATTAAAAATCCTTCTTGAATCAAGTAAGGTTCTAATAAATCTTCTACGGTGCCACGGTCTTCACTAATGGCCGTCGCCATACTATCCACGCCGACGGGTCCACCATCAAATTTTTCAATCACGGTTAATAATAATTTGCGATCGAGCATATCTAAACCGTATTTATCGACATCCAATAAATTTAAGGCCGCATTGGCTATCGATTCCGTGATATGACCATCGGCTTTGACTTCCGCATAGTCGCGCACTCGACGTAATAAACGATTTGCGATCCGTGGTGTCCCCCGTGACCGTTTAGCGATTTCTGTCGCGCCTTGCTCATCGAGTTTAACCGCTAAAATTTCAGCCGAACGACTAATGATGTGCGTTAAATCAGCTAAACTATAAAATTCTAAACGTTGCACGATACCGAATCGATCACGCAACGGTGAAGTCAATAATCCTGCCCGAGTCGTCGCACCGATTAAAGTAAACGGCGGTAAATCTAATTTAATGGAACGAGCCGCAGGTCCTTCACCGATCATAATATCCAATTGGAAATCTTCCATAGCAGGATATAAAATTTCTTCAATAACGGGGCTTAAACGATGAATTTCATCGATAAATAATACATCATGCGCTTCTAAATTGGTTAAGATAGCCGCTAAATCTCCCGCTTTTTCCAACACGGGACCGGAGGTTTGCTTGAGACTCACACCCATTTCGTATGCAATAATATGCGATAAAGTGGTTTTACCTAAACCTGGGGGACCAAAAATCAAGGTATGGTCTAATGCTTCACTACGCGCTTTAGCCGCGGCAATAAAAATCGCTAATTGCTCACACACTTTCGGCTGACCCACATAATCGGCTAATTTTTTAGGGCGCAAGCCTTGCTCAAAGACTTTTTCATGGCTTTCTAAATGAGTACTGATGAGACGGTCGGCTTCAATCATGCTACTTGTCTTAAGGCTTGTCGGATTAATTCTTCAGAAGTTAAGCTATCATCTTGAATACGTTGTACCGCTTTACTCGCTTCTTGCGGCTTATAACCTAATGAAATCAAAGCGCTGATGGCATCATTTAAAGCTGAAGGGACTAATGATGTCAAATGACTATCAAACGAAAATCCTGTTATCGATAGATTCGTATCGACCCAATCGCCTAAGCGATCTTTCATTTCAATAATCAAGCGATCGGCCGTTTTCTTGCCGACACCCGGTAATCGAACCAAGGTCGCGCTATCTTGATTCACTACACATTGCACGAAGGCTTCCGCTTCGATACCAGATAAAATAGTGACGGCTAATTTAGGCCCTACGCCATTGATTTTAATTAAGGTACGGAATAAACGCCGCTCTTGTTCAGAAGAAAAACCATATAATAATTGTGCATCTTCACGCACGATTAAATGAGTAAATAAACTCACCGTTTCGCCAGTCGCGGGTAATCGATAAAAGGTACTCATCGGTGCAGCGACTTCGTAGCCTACACCTTGCACATCGACTAATAAATGCGGAGGTTGTTTGTCTAAAATTTTTCCAGTTAAGCGCCCTATCATAGGCATCATCATACCGGTTTTTTTTGAACCACACAATCGCCACACGACTCGCCTTTTTGTTTAAGATATGCCGCTAATGGCGCTTTGGGAAGAAGTCTACTGATTAACGCCAACGCCCCTGCCTAACACTGCTCACCCCCAAGGTCGTGGCGGTTTTTTGCATATGCGCATGACAAATCGCCACTGCCAATGCATCGGCTGCATCAGCTTGTGGTTTAGCCGATAAATTCAATAAGGTTTTTACCATCGTTTGTATTTGGCTTTTATCCGCGGCACCATAACCCACTACCGCTTGCTTAACTTGTTTAGCCGAATATTCCGCTACATCAATATCTTGTTGTACGATAGTGGTGATCGCCGCGCCACGAGCATGGCCTAACTTTAATGCCCCGTCGATATTGGCATGCACAAATATTTTTTCAATAGCCGCACTATCAGGTTGAAATTGCTGAATAATTTCAGTCAAGTCGCGATGAATTTGCTTTAACCGCTGGGGAAAAGCCAGGGTCGCGATTTTAATGCAACCGCTGGCGATATACGTGAGTGAATGGCCCGTCAAGGCGATGACACCATAACCCGTAATGCGGGATCCGGGATCGACCCCTAAAATAACCTGTGCTTGTTTTGCCATGCGCAAATCATAGCATAAATCTCCTGTTAGTTAACTGATCGTACAACCCCAATTACGACTTCTAGGCTCTTGTGCAGGTGATTGAGGTGGCTGTGGTGCAGGCGCACTTGGTGCTAAATGACTGCTGAGTGGTGAAGCAGCATGGACACGCTCAGATTGAGCGCCAGACGTCACACCCACTCTCTGACCATAACAACTTTTACATGCCATATGATTGCATGTGCTTCCTATCGCTACTTTCATCGTATCAACATAAAAACTCTGTTGACAACAAACACAAACACCCATTGAGCGACTACCGTTATCATTGAGTGTTGTAGGACCATTTATCCAGAGATTTATGTGTCGACACTTCCAGCAAGAAAGTGGATATTCCGTCTCCTCAAGCACTGTACTGCCCCTCATGACAGGTAGGATAGATGATTGCGGAAGACTAGCTGTTTGAGGCGATGCACCGCCAACGAGTGGTTCGGGGCAGGGTAAAAAACCTGAAAATCTGCCAAGTAGTTTCCTATAACATTCATTGAAACGCTTGCTAGGCGATTTTTCCTGTGGAGCAATAGAGTAAGCAAGAAACGAAGGGTCAATGAGTGTTTCTACGCCTTGTTCAAATATAAACAAAGCTAAACTTTTTAAGAATGCTTTCTTATCAAGTTTTGTGCTGTTCACTC
>JACCDV010147322.1_pt1 | contig 35906 bp, 35 predicted proteins | sample 7446131 | NCBI WGS metagenome assembly JACCDV01 (sample SAMN15323448, study PRJNA562643) | freshwater metagenome | isolation source: river surface water | place: USA:Blue River Watershed | collected 2017-08-17
CCACAGCCGCCCCACTGTAGAGCGCGCCCACCACGCTGGCGACCGAGCGGCCGCCGAAATAGTCCATGCAGATGGCGGGCAGCAGCGAGACGATGCTGCCGTAGCTCAGGCCGAACCACAGCGCAAAAATGGCCAGCAGGGCGTGACCCTGCGCGACGGCCCACAGCCCGTAGGACAGCCCCATGGACAGCTGCATCAGCACCAGCGTCGGCGCGCGGCCGATCCGGTCGGCCAGCCATCCGATCGAAAAGCGCCCCACCAGACTGCCGATGCCGATCAACCCGACCAGCCCCACCGCCAGAGACTCATGCAGACCCAGATCCCGCGCCGATGCCGAGAGGTGCGCGAAGGGAATGAACATGACGGGCGAAGCCAGCACGGTGGCCAGATAAAACCAGCGAAAGGTGGGCGTGCGCAGGGTCTCGCGAAGGCTCAGGCCCGAGGCGGTGCCGCCTGCCCCTGGCTGCGCAGAGGCTGGTGCCCGCCGCAGCAGGCCTGAGGCCAGCAGGCCAAGCACCAGCACACCCAATGCCAACAGCCGCATCGCCTCGCGCCAGGGCATGGCGCTGATGCCCATGGCCACCAGCACCGGCACCAGCAAGGTGCCCGCCCCGACGCCCGAGCTGGCGATGCCGCCTGCCAAGCCGCGCCGCAGCGTGAACCAGGGCTGCACGCTGGCGATCGACGGCGTGTAGACAAACGCGATGCCCAGACCCACCAGCAGGCCGTAGCTCAGGTACACCATCCACAGGGCCTGCGCCCAGCTGGTGAGCAGCAAGCCCAGTGCGATCAGCGCCATGCCCACAGAGCACACCACACGCGGCCCGAAACGGTCGGCCAGGATGCCGCCCAGCGTGCCCAACACAAAGTACACCAGCCCGGAGAGGCCGAAGATCCAGGACACATCGGCGCGCTGCGCTGCGAATTCAGCGGCAAACGAAGTGAAGAACGCAGCAAAGGAATACGACACGCCGAAGATCAGCGCCAGACACACAAAGGTGGCCCACACCACCACCCAACCGTAAGGGGCTTCTTTGGGCATCGGGTCTCCTTCAGCGTGGTCTGTTGTGTCGGCCCATTGTGCCGCCGCTAGAACAGTCCCATCTGCCGCGAATGCGACGGCGGCCGGAAGTCGGCCAGGTTCAGCGCAGCGCGCTCGCGGTTAAGCCCCAGCCTGGCACAGGCCTTGGCAAAACGCTGGGCAATCAGGTCAGCCCACAAGCCCTGCCCTGTGCGCCGCGTGGCAAAACTGGCATCGTAGTCCTTGCCACCGCGCAGGTCCTGGATGCGCGCCATCACGCGGTCGGCCCGGTCCGGGTAGTGCAGCGCCAGCCACTGCCGAAACAGCGGCGACAGCTCCCAGGGCAGGCGCAGCACCACGTAAAAGGCACTGCGCGCGCCCGCGTCGCGTGCGGCTTCGAGCACCTGCTCCATGTCGTCGTTGATGAAAGGAATCTGCGGCGACACGCTCACGCCCACCGGAATGCCCGCATCCGCCAGCGTGCGGATGGTGCGCAGGCGCCGCCAGGGCGCGGCCGCACGCGGCTCCATGCGGCGCGCCAGTTCGGCGTCCAGCGTGGTCACCGTCACGTACACCCCGGCCAGGCGCCGCGCGGCCATGCCCGCCAGCAGGTCAATGTCGCGCTCCACCCCGCTGCCCTTGGTCACCAAGGCCACCGGATGGTGGCAATCGCTGAGCACCTCCAGCACCTCGCGCGTCAGACGCAGTTCGCGGTCGAGCGGCTGGTAGGCGTCGGTCACCGTGCCCAGTGCCATCAAACCGGGGCGGTAGCGCGGGCTGGCCAGCTCGTGGATCAGGCGGTCCTTGAGGCCGCGTTTGGCGATCAGCCGGGTCTCGAAGTCCAGCCCCGGCGACAGGCCAAGGTAGCTGTGCGAAGGCCGGGCATAGCAGTAACTGCAACCGTGTTCGCAGCCCCGATAAGGGTTGATCGACAGGTCAAAGCCAATGTCGGGCGAGGTGTTTCGGGTGATGGCGGATTTGCAGTCCTCCCAGACCCAGGAGGTGCAGACGAATGCATCTGGCCGTGTGTCCTGCGGCCAGCCGTCATCAAACGGCTCACGCGCGTCCTTTTCGAAGCGGTGGGCCAGGCGCGTCGCACTGCCCCGCCCTTTGAGGGCACTCAAGGGAACGTGGATGAATTCGGACTCGCCAGCCGGTGTGGACGGGTTTTGCATGACTGTATTTTCATACAGTATTTAACATCCTGTAAATCCGGGGGCAGGCCCGGTCGTGGACGGATCGGCTTCAGGCCTGCGCCTGCACTTGCGTCAACACCTGAAGGACGTCATCGGCCCGCGTGGGGCGCACCAGCCGGGCCACTTCCTGCCCATCACGCAGCAGCACCAGCGTGGGCCAGAGCTTGACGCGAAACGAACGGCCCAGAGCACGACCCGGACCATCTTCGACCTTGAGGTGCCGCCACTGCGGTTGCTGAGCAAGTGCTTCGGCCACGGCAGGCTGGGCGGCGCGGCAGTGGCCACACCAGTCGGTGCCAAATTCCAGCAAAGTCAGGCCCTGCAGGGCATCGACGTCGGCGCGGCTGGGCGCTTCGGTTTCACTCAGATACGGTTGGGGTGCACTCATGCACCGGATTGTGGCTCAGGCGCCGGCCAGTGTGCGCAGCGCATCCGGATTGACCAGCTGCAGCACACGGCCACGGCCGCTGATGAGCTCACGCTCGCGCAACTGGCGCAGGATGCGCGAGAAGGTTTCGGGCGCGATGCCCAGGTGCGCGGCGATGTTGCGCTTGCGCTCGTGCAGGTTGACCTGCAAACGGTTGGTGGACGGATCGCGCTCAGCATGCTGCATCAGCCACTGCGCACAGCGCGCATCGGCGTCCTTGGCCAGACGGCTGATGGCCAGCTCGGTCTGCTGGCGCTGGGCACGGGCCAGATCGGACAGCAGCGAACGCGAAGGCTCGGGCAGCCGGTCCACATGGTTGCGGAAATCGGCCAGCGCCACGGACTGCAGGCTCACCTCGGTTTCGGCCACGGCGTCCACCGCATGCGGCAAGCCCAGCAGGCCGGATGAGGCTTCCAGCCAGAAAGGCCCCTCGACCACGCCCAGCTGGTGGTGCAAGCCCCCCTGGTCCAGCAAGCCGAGCATGACACGGCCCCGCTCCAGGTGCAGCACCTGATCGGTGCACTCACCCCGGCGCAACAAGACTGCGCCTGAAGCGAATTGCCGGGACGCGGCGCTGGACGATGAGGGAATTGCCGAAAGCATGGGCCGGACTTTGCCTGAGCCCGACCCGAATCGTTTTGATCAACGTCAAACGCCGTTCAAAGGACGAGGATCGCCCGAAAATCGTTCACATTGGTGTTCGTCGGGCCGGTCACGACCAGATCGCCCAGGGCCTCGAAAAAGCCGTAAGCGTCGTTGCGCAGCTGGTGTTCGGACAGCTTGAGCCCACGGGCAGTAGCACGTGCCAGCGTGTCGGGCGCCACCTGCGCACCGGCGTTGTCCTCCACCCCGTCAATGCCGTCGGTGTCGGCCGCCAGCGCCCACACACCCGCCTGCCCCTGCAAACCCTCGGCCAGGCCCATGCAGAACTCGCCGGCACGCCCTCCCCGGCCGCGCTGCAGGCCCGCGGGCAATTCGCGCACGGTGACGGTGGTTTCCCCGCCGCTCAGGATCACGCAGGGTTTGGCAAAAGCGCCCTGCCCGCGCGCCACCGCACGGGCCAGCGCAGCATGCACCTTGCCCACCTCGCGCGATTCGCCCTCGATCTCGTCGCTGAGCACATGGGCAGCAATGCCGCGCTCTCGCGCCAGCTCGGCCGCTGCCTGCAGCGACTGCATGGGCGTGGCGATCATGCGCACCTCGTGCCCGGCAAAACAGGCGTCGCCGGGTTTGGGGGATTCAAGCGTGCCCGCCTGCAAAGCGGCTTCAATGGCGGGCGGCACCGCGATCTGGTAACGGCGCAGGATGGCCAGCGCATCCGCGCAGGTGGTGGCGTCGGGCACGGTGGGGCCGCTGGCAATCACAGAAGGATCGTCACCCGGCACGTCGCTGATGGTCAACGTCACCACCCGCGCTGGCGCACAGGCCGCAGCCAGCCGACCGCCCTTGATGCGCGAGAGGTGCTTGCGCACGCAGTTCATCTCGGTGATGTTGGCGCCGCTGAGCAGCAGGTCCTTGTTGATGCGCTGCTTGTCGGCCAATGTCAGACCTTCGGCGGGCAGGGTCAGCAAGGCGGAGCCGCCACCTGAGATCAGGCACAGCACCAGATCGTCGGCGCCCAGGCCCTGGGTGAGCGCCAGAATGCGTTCGGCCGCCTGCAAACCAGCGGCGTCGGGCACAGGGTGCGCCGCTTCAACAATCTCGACGCGGGCAGGCACCCCGGCGGGCCGTTCGGGCAGATGGCCATAGCGTGTGACCACCAGTCCGGACAGCGGCGCGTCCTGCGGCCACAGGGCTTCGAGCGCATGCACCATCGCCGCACCGGCCTTGCCTGCGCCCAGCACCAGGGTGCGGCCTTTGGGCAATGGCGGCAGGTGGGCCGACATGCTGTGCAGCGGCATGGCGCGGTGCACGGCGGCGTCATAAAGGCTGCGTAAGAAAGACTGCGGGTCCATCTGTGGTGATCGGAGTGCTTGCATGCCCCGATGCTAAGGCGAAACCCGATCGGAATGGGTCGCCTAAAATCACAAGCTCTGCACAGCCCGGGATGCGCGGCCGTTGCGGCGCTCGCCAGCGCTTTGCTGGATTCGGCCGCAGCATGACACTTTCAAGGAATTGCCATGCCCACGGTCCTGATCCGCCACATCCACACCCTCTCCACCCAAAACGATGCCGCGAGCGAGTGGCGCGACGCCGCACTCTTTGTGCGGGGCGGCCTGATCGAATGGGTCGGCCCCGATGCCGAACTGCCCCCTGCCCTGCACCGCGCCGATGAAGTGATCGACGGACGCGACCTGCTCGTGGTGCCGGGCCTGGTGAACACGCACCACCACATGTACCAGTCGCTCACGCGGGCGATCCCGTCGGTGCAGAACGCCGAGCTGTTTGGCTGGCTGCGCGGCCTGTACCCGATCTGGGCGGGCCTCACGCCCGAGATGATCCGCGTGAGCACGCAGGTCGCCATGGCCGAGCTGTTGCTCTCAGGTTGCACCACCAGCTCGGACCACCTCTACATCTACCCCAACGGTGTGCGCCTGGACGACAGCATCGAAGCTGCGCGCGAGATCGGCATGCGCTTTGTGGCCACACGCGGCAGCATGAGCGTGGGCCAGTCGCAGGGCGGCCTGCCGCCCGATGCGGTGGTGGAACGCGAGGACGACATCCTGCGCGACACGCAACGCCTGATAGAAACCCACCACGATGCGGGCCACGGCGCCATGACGCAGGTGGCGGTGGCGCCCTGCTCGCCCTTTAGCGTGAGCCGCGACCTGATGAAGAACGCCGCCGATCTGGCACGGCACTACAAGACGCGGCTGCACACCCACCTGGCCGAAAACGACCACGATGTGGCCTACAGCCGCGAAAAGTTCAACCGCACACCGGCCGAATACGCGCAGGACCTGGGCTGGGTTGGCGACGACGTGTGGCACGCGCACTGCGTCAAGCTCGACGACGAAGGCATCAGCCTCTTTGCTGCCACCCGCACCGGCGTGGCGCACTGCCCCTGCAGCAATATGCGGCTGGCCAGCGGCATCGCGCCGATCCGCCGCATGCTGGACGCGGGCGTGCCCGTGGGCCTGGGCGTGGACGGAAGTGCCAGCAACGATGCGGCGCACATGGTCAACGAAGCACGCCAGGCCATGCTGCTGGCGCGGCTGCGCAAGTCTCTCGAACCTCCGCGCGTCGAAGACGGGCGCACCGTGTTCGGTTGCGACACGGCCCCGCTGGAGATGACCGCGCGCGACGCCCTGCGTCTGGCGACCCGAGGCGGCGCCCAAGTGCTGGGGCGCGCGCACGACATCGGCCAGATCAGCCCCGGCTACGTGGCCGACCTGGCGATGTTCGACGTGAACACCCTGCCCATGGCCGGTGGCGCGGTGCATGACGCGGTGGGCAGCCTGCTGCTGTGCGCCAGCGCCCCAACTCGCCACACCATGGTGCACGGTCGCATGGTGGTGCGCGACGGGCAGCTGGCCACCGTCGATCTGGGGCCACTGATCGAGCGGCACAACCGGCTGGCGACTGTGCTGGCGCAGCACGCTGACTGAGCCCATTTTTTCGCGCGCAGGGGCGCGCTCCTACAAAGCATCTGCAGGAGGCCGCCCCCGCGGCCGAATGCCTTAACCTCTTCGCGCGCAGGGGCGCGCTCCTGCACAGCATCTGTAGGAGGCCGCCCCCGCGGCCGAATGCATTCACCTCTTCGCGCGCAGGGGCGCGCTCCCACACCGCATCCGTAGGAGGCCGCCCCCGCGGCCGAATGCATTCACTTCTTCGCGCGCAGGGGCGCGCTCCTGCACCGCATCCGTAGGAGGCCGCCCCCGCGGCCGAATGCCTTCACTTCTTCGCGCGCAGGGGCGCGCTCCTACAAAGCATCTGCAGGAGGCCGCCCCCGCGGCCGAATGCCTTCACTTCTTCGCGCGCAGGGGCACGCTCCCACACCGCATCTGTAGGAGGCCGCCCCCGCGGCCGAATGCCTTCACTTCTTCGCGCGCAGGGGCGCGCTCCCACACCGCATCTGTAGGAGGCCGCCCCCGCGGCCGAATGCCTTCACTTCTTCGCGCGCAGGGGGCACGCTCCCACATCGCATCTGTAGGAGGCCGCCCCCGCGGCCGAATGCATTCTCTTCTTCGCGCGCAGGGGCGCGCTCCTACACCGCATCTGTAGGAGGCCGCCCCCGCGGCCGAATGCATTCTCTTCTTCGCGCGCAGGGGCGCGCTCCCACATCGCATCTGTAGGAGGCCGCCCCCGCGGCCGAAGGCGTTCACGCGACCTCGAACGCCATCAACCCCGTGGCCGTGTTGGAGATCGGGATGTGGTAATTGCGGTGCACTTCCTTGACACGCGGCCCGGCCACCGTGAGGGCGGCGCGCATGGCCAGCCACATCAGCAACTCCACGCCCTGGGTGCCGGTTTTTTCAACCAGGTCCAGGCTGCTGAACTGGGTGGCCCATTCGGGGTTGTTGACCAGGCTGTCCATGAACTGCAGGTCAAATTCCTTGTTGATGAAGCCGGCGCGCTCACCGTCGAGCTGGTGGCTCAGACCGCCCGAAGCCAGCACGGCCACTTTCTTGTTGCTGTCCCAAGAGGCGATCGCCTCGCCCACGGCCTTGCCCAGCGCGTAGCAGCGCTTGGCGGACGGCAGCGGGAACTGCACCGTGTTGATGTTGATCGGCACGATGGTCACGGGCGCTTCGCCCTCGGGCCAGAAGAGTTTGAGCGGCAGCGTGCAGGCGTGGTCCACCAGCATTTCCTGGCAGGTCACGATGTCAAAGTCCTTGGCCACCAGATCATTGATGATGTGCCACGACAGGTCGACCTCGCCCTGGAAAGGCGGCAGGGTCGGGATGCCCCAGCCTTCGTCGGCGTTGTTGTACTGGGCGGCGGCTCCGACGGCAAAGGTCGGCATCTTGTCCAGAAAGAAGTTCAGGCCGTGGTCGTTGTAGAAAATGACCATCACATCGGGCTTGGCATCGCCCAGCCACTTCTGTACCGGCGGATAACCCGCAAAGAAAGGCGCCCAGTAGGGTTCGGCCTGACGGCCCTTGTGGATGGCGCCGCCGATGGCGGGGATGTGCGAAGAGGCGAGACCGCCGATGAGTTTTGCCATGTCGATGTTCCTTGTGTTCTGTGCATGCTCCGCAGGCGAACGGTTTTCGGCCACAGGGGTGGCCTCCTACACACCGCGATCAGCCCGCGTAAGCCTGCAGCTTGGCCTTGAATTCGTCCTTGCTCATGCCGGTTTGCTGGGCGCCAATGTCCTGCATGTCCAGGCCGAAGATGCCTGCGAACTTGGCCAGGTAGTAGGCGTTGCCGCCCGCGTCGATCAGCTGCAGCACCTGGCGCGAGCGGATGGCGGCTTTTTGCGCTTCGGTCAGGCTGTACTTGGCCATGTAGGCCTCTTCGTCCTTCTGGAACTCGGCACGGTTCTCGGCCGTGTTGAACGAAAAGCACATCTTGTTGAGGGCGTAACCCTTGCGGGCCGAGTCCCCGTCAAACGGGGTGGTGCCTTCGATGCAACGTTTTGCCATGCGGGTCTCCTGTTGAAACTTCCCGCAGTGTGGCGCCCTTGAAACATTCAATCAACGGATGATTTATCATGATATTCATGAGTCAATTCGATTGGTTGGACATGGATGCACGCCTGCTGCGCCTGCTGGTGACCGTGGTGGACACCGGCTCGGTCACCGCTGCGGCGCAGCGCCTGGGCGTAACCCAGTCGGCCGTCAGCCACCTGCTGGACAAATTGCGGGGCATCACCGGCGACGCGCTGTTCACCAAATCCGGGCGCGGCATTGTGGCCACCGCAAGGGCCCTGACGCTGGCCGAACGCGCCCGCGAGTTGCTGGGCGATCTGGAGCGTTTTGCGCAAAGCGAAAACTTTGACCCCGCGCGCTGGCAAACCACCTTCACGATGGCCGCCAACGATTTCCAGCGTGACGCCCTGCTGCCCGCGCTGATGCAGCGCCTGCGCGAGCAGGCACCGGGCGTGTCATTGCGCGTGATCGCCTCGGATGTGCCCACGCCCGAGATGCTGCGCCAACAGCAGTGCCAGCTCATCATCAGCCCGCGCCCGCCCGAAGGGGCCGACATCGTGCAAAAGCGGTTGTTTGCCGACCGCTACCGCGTCTTTTATGACCCGACCGTGCGCGAGGCGCCGCGCCAGCGCAGGGACTATCTGGCCGCCGAGCATGTGACGGTGCTGTATGCGCCCCAGCGGCCACTGGACCTGGACCAGCACCTGCAAGCCAAAGGCATCGAGCGGCGCTTTCGGGTCACGGTGCCCGGTTTTGCCGGGCTGCCCGCCTTCATCCGTGGCACAGCTTTGCTGGCCACGGTGCCGGGCCTGCTGCGCGAGCACCTGATGCGCGGTCTGGCCGATGCCGAGGTGCCCGTGCCCTGCCCCACGCTGCCCATGTACATGATCTGGCACCTGCGCCACCAGCAGGATGCCGCGCACCGCTGGCTGCGCGATCAGCTCGAAGACATTGCCCGCCCGCTGAAAGCAGTCGCCTGAGCATCCAGGCCTTGGCCAGAGTGCTTCTATGATGTGACCACACCAGACGGCCATGGCTCTATGCCAAGGGCCAGGTCCGCTCAACTCAAGAGAGACCCCATGCAAGAACTCGGAAAACTCGAAGACCTGCCGCAGCAGTACCGCGATGACCTCAAGGCCCTGAACCTGGTGCCCCTGTGGCCCAGCCTGCGCGCCCTCTTGCCGCCCAAGGTGCCCGCACGCCAGACCCAGCCCACGCACTGGGCTTACAGCACCCTCAAGCCCCTGCTGCTGCAGGCGGGTGAACTGACCCCGATCGAGAAGGCCGAGCGCCGCGTGCTGGTGCTGGCCAACCCCGGCCACGGCCTGGACAACATGAAGGCCAGCCCGGCCATCTATTTGGGCATGCAACTGCTGCTGCCCGGTGAATGGGCACCCAGCCACCGCCACACACCCAACGCGGTGCGCATGATCGTCGAAGGCGAAGGCGCCTACACCACCGTGGACGGTGAAAAATGCCCAATGAGCCGGGGCGATCTGATCCTGACCCCCACCGGCCTGTGGCACGAGCACGGCCACGACGGCACCGAGCCCGTGGTCTGGCTGGATGTGCTGGACCTGCCCCTGGTCTATTACATGGAGGCCAGCTACCACATCAACGGCGAGCGCCAGACCGTCAAGGCTGGCAGTGGCGACCAGCAAAACGTGCGCGCGGGTGTCGCCCCCACGCGGATGTTCGAGCGCAGCAGCCGCGCCTACCCCATGCTGCGCTACCCCTGGGCCGATACCCGTGTCGCGCTGCAGGCCCTGGCCGAAGACGATCCCGCGCAGGAATGCGTGCAGGTCACCTACATCAACCCCGAGACCGGCGGTGACGCCGAAAACATCCTGGGCTTTTATGCCCTGATGCTGCGCCCCGGCCAGAGCCTGCGCCTGCCTGCGCGTTCGCCCGCCCAGGTGTTCCATGTCATTGAAGGCCAGGTGCAAGCCAACATCGTCGACAGGACCTTCGACATGGTGGAAGCCGACACCTGCTGCGCCCCAGGCTATGAAGCCGTGACGCTCAGGAATCTGCGCACCGATCAGCCCTCTTTCGTGTTCATTGCCGACGAATCGCCGCTGCACCGCAAGCTGGGGGTTTACGAGAACCGGGGCTGAGCCCTTGTCGCCCTCCAACAACAATGCACCATCACGGTGCACCACTGTCAGCTGACGACAACCCAAAGACCGCACAATGCGCCGCGTCTATTTGTGAGTTTGTCGTGCTAGAGCGTCTTGTTTACCGTTCCCAGGCCACCCACAAGCTGGGGAGTCTGCATCTGTTCAACCTGCTGATCCAGTGCCGCGAAAAGAACCGGCGGCTGGGCATCACCGGCCATCTTCTCTACACCGAAGAGATTTTTGTGCAGTGCATTGAAGGCCCCGGCGCCAGCATCGACAGCCTCTGGGAAAGCCTGCTGCGCGACGAGCGCCACCACCACGTCGAATTGCTCTCACGCGCACCGGTGCAGGAGCGACGCTTTGCCGAATGGAGCATGGCGTTTTCAAGCTACAGCTACTTCAACAAATACAACATGCCGGGGTTTTTCCCTGTCGACCAAGATGGAATGAACTCAGCCGCCCAGCGCTGCGCCGAGGTCTGAAGTTCAGGCAAAGGTCTCGGTGTCGACTTCGCTGTTGGCCTGGGCGTTGTAACGGTCACCCACCACGGTGCGCTCATTGATCAGCGCTTCGACGCGCGCCATCAAGTCGGCCGACAGCTTCACATCCACAGCGCCCAGGTCGTCGTGCAGGTGCTCGACCGACGTGGTCCCCGGGATCGGGATCAGGTCGTCGCCCTTGTGCAGCAACCAGGCCAGGGCCAGCTGGGCCGGGCTGCAACCCGCCTCCTGAGCCAGGGCGTTGTAAGCAGGCAGGAGTTTCTGGTTGGCAGCATGGTTGTCGGGCGCAAAGCGCGGCATGGTGCGGCGAATGTCCTTGGCATCCAGCGACGCCACATCCAGTGGGCCACACAGAAAACCGCGCGCCACCGGGCTGAAAGGCACAAAGGTCACACCCAGTTCGCGGCAGGCCTCGAGCACCGCGATTTCAGGGTTGCGCGTCCACAGCGAATACTCGGTCTGCACCGCCGTGATCGGGTGCACCGCATGCGCCTTGCACAGTGTGGCGGCAGAAACCTCGGACAAGCCAATCGTCTGGATCTTGCCCGCACGCACCAGATCGCTGAGGGCGCCGACGCTGTCTTCGATCGGCACCTTCTTGTCCCAGCGGTGCAGGTAGTACAGGTCGATCACATCGGTCTGCAAGCGGCGCAACGCGTCTTCGCAGGTCTGCCGGATGGTTTCGGGGCGACCGTCGATCACGCGCACCTTGGTGCCATTGCCCGGGTCGACGCCCTGCATGCCGCATTTGCTGGCCAGCGTGAATTGGCAGCGGTGCGGCTTGAGCACCTCGCCCACCAGGCTTTCGTTGGCGCCAAAGCCGTACAGCGCAGCAGTATCGAAAAAGGTCACGCCCGCATCGAGCGCAGCGAGCAGCACGCGCTCGCCTTGTTCGCGGGAGACGGGCGCGCCATAGGCGTGGCTGAGGTTCATGCAGCCCAGGCCGATGGCGCTGACGTTGAAGGGGCCAAGTTGTCGTGTTTGCATGGCCGCCATCTTAGCTGCAGCCACCCCCTCGCCCGGCAGGCCCCAGGGGGTTCAAAACCCTGATGCATGCAGCGCTGCGGGTTGACCGGCAGTCGCAAGATGGCCCCACCAAGCGGGATGACCTTCAGCCACGCGGTGCTGCCTTTCTTCTGCTGGCGACACATGCTGCACGCGTGACAGCTGATCATGGCTCTCGGTCACATCCACCATCACCATGCGGCTCTCCTGTCCGCTTTCATCGACCACAGCATCAAGTCGGACCACAGACCGTTGGCTGTGGGCGCCTGGCTGCAAAGCCAGTTCACAGTGCCTTCGACATTTGCCGCTGAGCACTTCTCGGTGGAACTGGGTGAAAACATCGCGCGCATCAGGCTGCAGGAAATCCTGAAACCGATATTGCGTGCAAAGCGAACGCGAAATGCCGAGCTGAATCGCACCGGCCATGTTGATTTCGACGAGTTGTCCTTGGCTGTCCAGACTCAGCAAGCCGACAGGTGCAAAGTTGTAGATATCGGCATAACGTCCTTCATGGTGCTCTGCACCATCGCCGATCGCCTGGTCGCCATCATCAGTCGTTGCCTGCAGCGTGCTTTTTGCCGGCCTGACAGGCAACGCGGTCAGTGGTGTCTGCCACAGCTGGCGATGGTCTTGCTCGATCATGGAAAAACATTCACACACATGCGCTCGCAGGCCTTGTGGGTTGAGAAGGGTCATGCGTCCACGACTTGTGGACAGGCAGCCCGCCTGCTGCAACAGACCAGCTGCCTGCGTGATCGATTCGCGCCGCACACCAAGCATGTGCGCAATGGTTTCGTGTGTGGCCCTGACTTGATCAGAGGCAGTTACCGTATGGTGGTACATGAGCCAGGAGCTCAGCCGCTGGAGCACAGCATGGTGCAGGCTGCACACAACACTCTGAGCCATTTGCAGCATGAGGTTCTGCACATAGCGCATGGCCATCGCCTGCATGGCGGGGGACTCCTGCAAGAACCTGGAAAACGCCTGCGCGGGCAGACGGTAAGCCCATCCAGGCCGCAAGACGACCGACTGCAAGGCTGCAGAGGCTGTACCCAGCAACTCGGGCAAACCCACCACGCCTTCGCGGCCAATCAGGGCCAATTCGGACATTTCACCATCGCGTGTGGCCGACACCAGGGTCACAGCACAGTCCACGGGAAAGTGGGCATGTGAGCAGGCGGCCCCCGCCTCCTGCATGACTTGCCCCGCCAGCACCTGCACAGGCTCCAGGTGTGGGGCCAGCAAAAGGTAGTCAGCCATCGGCAAGGCAGCCAACATGCGGTTGGTGCGCGGTGAAAGTTCGCTGAACAGGTTCATGATGCCTCCCCTGGCATGACCACGGACATGGATTGGGACTTGGACAGGCAAACGTGTACGGCAAAGCGGGATGGCATGGTGCACCTCTCATTCATGAATCAGGGTCGTCCATGCTGCGTTGATGCACCTTGACTGTCGATTGACCACTCGATCAGTTGAGGTTTGCCATGCGATCTATAGCGGACGGTAGGTTCAGAGCACAAACGACAGCTGCGTGCCTCCCGTGGCACGGACCTGCCAGTAACGCGTATCCGAACCGTCCACAAGGGCATGCCCCTCAGTCACTTGCGGCGCCTGCGGGTAGCGTGTTCGTGGCAAGCGCCAGGTCATCTCCGCGAGGCTGGAGGGATGCGAGGCTGTAAATACCACTTTGCCCGTGGCAGGATCCAAGGCCTGTGTCCATGACACGTCCAGCCGACGGGACATGAAGCGTGCCAGGCGCAAGGTGGTGTACCACGACAGTTGGGCCGACTGGCTTTTGACATAGGCCAGAAAATCCAGCAACACACTGCTCCATGCTGCGGCACCCGCAGGGTGGGCGTACACCATGCGGCTGGTGTTCTGCGCCACGGAGAAGTCGGCCAGGGCCTGGTACCAGGCCTTGACATCGGATTGCGGGACCTTGTAATCCTGAAATTCCTCGAAGGTGGCATAGAGTCCTTGAGGCGTCACCGGGAACACCCAGACCGAAGGATTGCGCAATTGCCCATCGCGGTACTGCCGCGTGGCCCCCAGGCCGGTATGTCCGCCAAAGTACGCGGCCACCACGCCTTGCTGCTCAAGCCAGTCCATGGCCCACAGTGGGTTGTTGCCCTCGGGGGCGGAGTAGCTGGCTGTCGCCTTACCAAGCACGCCATCCACCGCCTGGCGATTGAGAACAAGACATTGCTCGTAATTGTCCAGACGCAGCAGGCTGTTGAAACAGCCGCCCTCCGTGGTCTGCAACCGGTTGGTTTCGTTCACTCTGGATCCGTAGTAATCATGGATCCAGCCACCATGCGAACCGACGGCGTGTCCTGCACTGGAAAAGCTGCGCAGAAATTGCTGGGCAGTTTTGTTCTTTGGCAAATTCCAGCCAAGCATGTCTCCTGGCTGAGCTACATCGGGCCCGGCCGTCATTTCAATGGAAAACAGCGCTTTGGGATCGTTGAACACATTGAGCTTGATCAGTTTTTGCGTAGGGGCCTGCGCCTGCTTTGCATCCAGGTGCCAATCGAGCGTGATGCCTGCCACACCGTTGGGCATGGCCGAGAGGTGCGGCAGTTGCAACACTTCACGGGTGAACAGGTGCAGGAAGCCATGCATCATCAGCGCATCGGTACGACTTTTCAGGTAAGTCAGCGGCAAGTTGACGAAAAGCACCTGGCCTGCACCCACAGGATTGATGCCGGCCACAAGACCGAACTGCGGCGAGTGCGCCAGCATGCGTTGGCCCGGGCGACTCCCGAATTCACCTTGAGTGACGTAACTCGGATAAATGAGCGGCCCGAGCAGGTAACCACTCCAGGCTTCCTGCGGATCGGTCACGGCGAAAGTGCTCACCGAATCCGATGTGCTGCGGGTGACAGGACTCGTGATCAGGCTTGTGGTCATGACAGGCTCTCCCCGCCGGGCCTGTCCCAGATGAATCTGCACCTGACGCTTTGGCTGCACGGTGCGTGACGAGGATCTTCCACTGAAATACCCTAGCTGGCTGTACTGCTGGACATCAAAACCTCGAGCGCCCCCTGGATCGCGGGTACTGACAGGCAAATAAAGGGCCGAGTCCTCAGAGACGCCCGCTGCAGCAAGCAGTGGCCCACCCGCCGATGAAGCATTGGTGGCTGGCGTCGTGCTTGCATTGACGAAAGAAGAAGTGGAGGACAAGCCGGAGAAGAGCATGGACTTGCCAGGCGGAACCAGCAACGAGCGCAGCGCGCTGCGAGCTCCCACCACAGGCCCCAGACCCGTGGTGCGCTCGCGCAACTGGTCGTACAACACATAATCGACACCCGCCATGCCACTCAGGCGTGAGCGTGGCACAGCATACACAGGCACATCGCCTGCCAGCGTCAAAGCACCGAAATCAAACACCAGCAGGGTTTTCCCCCCGGTTTCGGTGTAACGCTGAACGGCATCGATCAAGGCGTCGCTGGCCAGCACATGCAGATCGTCGGGAAGCACCAGTCCCGCATAGTCCAGGGCCGTGTCACCCAGTTGCAGGAATTCGGTGTCTGAAATGGGTTGCATGCGAACCCCCTCCTCCAGTGCAGCGTCAATCCAGGCACGCACACGTGGGTCATTGCGGTCCTGTGCGTCTGGCAAAAGCAGCAACAACAGCCCAGGATCAGGTGCTGGCAACGGCGTGACCGAAAGCATGGATACGCCAGCAGAAATGGCAGGCGACGCCAGCCATGCGCCCGAGATGGGCAGCGGCTCCTGCACAACTGTACTGTCGCTTGTGGCCTGGACCTGCGGCAAAGTCATGCCAACGTCGGATTCGGGCACGGAGCCCGAACAAGCAAAAAGCCCTGAACAGAGCACCACCAGGAGCGCACCCAGCCATGCACGGCTGGACTCGGGTTGGATCTTGATTTTCGGACACATGGTCCACCTCCTCAATGAAGTCAAACAGCAACCCTGCACACATGTGAAGGTCAGGGGGCTGCGACTTTAGGCGCCGCAATGACCGTGCGCGGTACGGACGTTCACACAGCCGCTCGACGCCACCGCAGCATTTGAAGGTGTGGCTTCACACCCAGCGGGCTGCTGCATGAATCGGCTGTGTGCTGGAGCGCTGAACCCCGCTCGATCTCACAGCAACATGCCTTCCCCGTGTTTGACAGACAGCGTCTTTCGCCGTTGACGATTTGCCATGTCCTTGCCTGTTCTTGCCTACTGCTTATCTGCCCTGCTGGCCTTGTCTGTGCTTTTCATGCTGGCATACGGCCTGCGACAAATGCTGTTTGCCATGCAAAGGATGTTCGGCAGACAGCGTGAACCTTACGATCACATCCTGTTTGCCGACTGGCCTGAGATCACCGTTTTCGTGGCGGCCCACAATGAAGAAGCAGTGATCGCGCAGGCACTGCAGTCACTGCTGTTGAGCGCCTATCCAGCCGATCGCATGCATGTCGTGGTGGTCAACGACCGCTCCAGCGACGGCACCCGACGCATCGTGGACGACTGGGTCAGACGCCACCCTGACCGGTTCGAAGCGTTTCACCGGGAACACGGAAAACCAGGCAAGGCCGCTGCATTGCGGGACGCCATGGCACACGCACGCGGTGACATTGCACTGGTGTTTGACGCCGACTACACCCCCTCGCCTGGCCTTCTGCACCAACTCGTGAGCCCGTTCCTGGACCCTTCAGTGGGCGCGGTCATGGGGCGCGTCGTCCCACGCAACTGCGCGCACAACCTGCTCACCCGGCTGCTGGACATGGAACGCTCTGCAGGCTACCAGGTTGATCAGCAAGCCCGCATGAACCTGCATGGCGCACCGCAATACGGCGGCACGGCTGGAGGGGTCAGGATCTCCGCTTTGCAGGCCGTGGGCGGATGGCAGGACGATGTTCTGGCCGAAGACACTGACATCACCATCCGTTTGCTCACGGCAGGCTGGACAACGGTCTACAACAACCAGGCCATGTGCCACGAGGAAGTTCCTCAGGAATGGCCTGTTCGTCTGCGTCAAGTTCAGCGCTGGGCTCGTGGCCACCATCAGGTCATGTTGCGCCAATCCTGGGCCTTGATGACCAGCCCGAATGTGCATTGGCAGCAACGCCTCGATGGCGTGCTGCTGCTGGGCATCTTTCTCAATCAACCGCTGCTGCTGCTCAGTTGGGGGCTGGTGATTGCCCTCTACTACTTGCAAGGGCTGGAATGGCTGGGGCACTGGTTACCCGTGCCAGTCTTGATGCTGCACGCGCTGATCGGCAGCTTCGCGGTCTTCATGCACACGGTGTTCGCGGTGCTGCTCGACGGTCATCGGGAACGACTTCGCCTGCTGCCTCTTCAGGGCATCAGTTTTCTGGCCAGCATGCCGGTCATGGCCTCGGCGCTTCCCGGCGCTGTCATGGATTTGCTGACAAGGCGTGAGTTGGTCTGGGCCAAGACACGCCGCTATGCCCAGGAGGTCACACCATGAGTGTCGAGCAGATGTTCTGGGCTGCCCTGCTGCTGACGCTCAGTGTCCTGCTGCTGGGTCTTCCGCTGTGGCCTGCCTGGTCTGAATGGCGCCACCCCAGAGATCCACTTCCATTGCACATAGAGCCTGCACCTCGCGTGGATTCGTACCAGGTCGAGCTGCAAATGCCGCCCGCAAGCCAATTCACGCAACTGCAGGCACAACGCATCCTTCTGGGGGATGGTCATGTTGCAGCGACTCCTGCGCAGCCTGCGCTGCCCCTCTGGCAACCACCACGCGATGCCCGCCCCTGGGGCGCTCATGGCTGGCACCTTTCCCACGATCTTCATGTCCCTGCTGGTCATCTGGTGCCTTGCTCACTGGTGGTGCATGGCCGATTGACTCTGGACAGCGGTTGCCGGATGCAAGGAGACATCAAGGCGTCAGGGCGCGTGCAGATCGGCGCAGGCAGTCAGGTTCAAGGCAATGTGTTCAGTGAGGACGATGTCCGACTGGACCGAGACAGCCGGATTTTTGGCGTGATCGTTGCCGAGGGACAGATGCAACTGGCGCCCGGCGTACAGATCGGCACCTCACACCAGCCCGTCAGCGTCTGTGCAGACGTGATGGATGTCCATGGCCCGGTGCTCGTGCACGGGAGCATGCAGGCGCGCATCTGTGGACGTGTTCACGCAGCAGACAACCCGCCTGATCAGACAGGCATTTGAAACCGGCATTCACTTCACCGACACAGGATTTCACATGACCCTTTACCTCGCTTGTGTGGGCACACGCCCAGAAATCATCAAGATCGCACCGGTTCGCCAGGCACTGCTTGAGCGTGGACATGAGGTGCAAATTCTTCATACCGGTCAGCACGAAGCCATGGCCGATTCACTGTATGAATTTTTCGGGATGCCACCCGATGCGCGTCTGCATTTGGAGCGACACAGCCCAAGCCTGTCGAGCCTGACCGCTGAATTGCTCTCGGGTGTGGACAAGCAAGTACAAGCGATCGCCCCCGATGCCCTGCTGGTTCAAGGTGATACGACGAGTGCTCTGGTGGGTGCACTGACCGGCTTTTATCAGGACCTGCCAGTGGCCCACATCGAAGCCGGTCTTCGCACCGGACTGCACGATCCGTTTCCCGAGGAAAAGAACCGCGAACTCATCGGTCGGCTGGCCCACTGGCACTTTCCACCCACACCGCAGGCCACCCAAAACCTGCTCAGCGAGGGCGTGGCACCACAACTGATACACGAGGTTGGCAATACCGTGATCGATGCGGCGCTCTGGGCCCGTGATCGGCTGCGCCAGACATCTGCCACCGAATTCATGCCGCACGAAGTGATTGAACTGTTGCGACGCCATCCGTCACACACCCTGCTGCTTGTGACCGCACACCGCCGGGAAAACTGGGGACTTCGGATGCAGCGGATCGCTGCATCCGTGTCCGGACTGCTGCAGCTGCACACCGATCTGGTGGTCGTCTGGCCGCTGCATCCCAACCCTCGTGTTCGAACCGATGTCTACAGCGGCCTGGCGGGTTTGCCGGCCCGGGATTACAACCGCCTTTGCCTGACAGAGCCCTTGTGCTATCCCGCCCTGATTGCCATTTTGCAGGCATGCCAATTCACGCTGACCGACTCGGGTGGGATTCAGGAGGAGGCCTCGGCATTGCACAAACCTGTTCTGATCCTGCGTGAAAGCACAGAACGGCAGGAATTGGTGGACGCGGGTGGTGCTCGCCTGGTCGGAACCCAGGTGCATCAGGTGATCGAGGATGCCAGTGAACTCCTGTCCGATCCGCTGCTTCTGCAATCAATGCGGCTGCCACATTCTCCTTTTGGAGACGGCCATGCCGCGCAACGGATTGCGGACGTGCTGGCGCAGACCAGCCAAAGACGCGACGACCAGCACGAGGTGAGCGCATGAAACGCATCCATATTGTGCAATGGCTTACGGCTCTGATCCTGGCCCTGCCTTGCACAGGCAAGGCACAGGAATCCGACCCCGAGGGCTGGCAGCTGCTGGACCTGTCTGCCGCGCATCACCATCTGAGCGCAGGCTATGCCGCATGGCAGGAAACTTCCCTGCGCGGCCTGTACCGCAAAGGTGATCATCTGTGGGGCATCGATTGGCTGGATGCAAACCGTTTCTCAGAACGAGGGGTCTACGCGGGCGTTCAGGACACCCTGACGCTGGCACCTGACTGGCGCGCCACCATCGGCTACGGCATGGGCGAAAACGTCAACTGGCTGCCCCGCTACAGGCTCGATGGATTTGTCCACCACACCTGGGGCGTGCAGCGAAACTGGGTCACTCACCTGGGGCTGGGCGAGTACAAAGCCCACGATGTGCACCGAGACCGTTGGGCCAGCATCGGCATGAGCGCTTACCTCGACCCGAGCTTTGGCGGGCCTTGGGTCGCACAAGGCGAAATGCGCTGGACACGAAGCGATCCAGGACAGATCACCACACGCCAGCAATTCCTGGCCCTGACCTGGGGACAACACAGAATGGATCAGGTGACGTGGCGCCACGGCTGGGGTCGTGAAGGTTGGCAAGCCATTGGCGATGCGCGCCTTCTGCAAAACCTTGCCAGCCGCCAGGACACATTGACCTGGCAGCACTGGTTCGAGCCCGAATGGGGTATCCGCCTGGTGGCAGACCACTACCGCAATGACCAGTACCGCCGCCGTGGTCTGACGCTGGGTGTGTTTCGGGACTTCCCATGAAAATGGCAGTGGCGCAAAAAAACACCGGCGGGTTGGCACCATGGCGCTGGCATGATGGCCTGCTGGGGTTGGCCATTGGTTTGCTTGGCAGCGCCTTGCTGGTCTGGCAACGCCCTGTTTGGCATGAAGGGTGGCTGCAGATTCTGGCGTTCTGGGTCAATCGACTTGGCCTGACGATCGATGAAGCCAGTGCAATGCCTGTTCCATCCGGTCTTTTGCTCTTGGCCACGGCTGCAGGCGCTGCGATGTTGTGGCTGCTGGCCGGTACATGGCGCGAAGTGCGCCACCCTCTGCGGGTCATTGTGCGCAGCCTGTGCCTGGTGCAGACCACTGCATGCGCGTTCTTTTTTCTGGCGCCCGCACGATTTCCATACGGCTTGTCGCAGCACCTGAACACCTTGCTGATGCTCGAAGGCGAGTTCATGGTGGCCATCCCCCTGATGCTGGGCATCGGCTGGGGGGTTCTGCGGTTGCCGTGGCGCCTCAAACTTCTGGCCCCCGCTGTCGTGGTGCTGTATTTCGCGCTTTTGTTGCCGCACCAGGTGGTGCTGCATGCCTGGGTGCTGACACAGGCATCCGTGTTGTTCATGCCCATGCTCTTCCTGTGCTTTGGACTTTTGCTCGACAGCTGGCTGTTCATTGCCCTTTACGCCTGGCTGGCCAGCCTGACACCACGCCATCAGAGTGAGCTCGCGCAGCCATGAAAAGCGCTTTCCGTCTTGCAGCACCATTTCGCCTGATGCTGGGCTTGGCTTTGCTGTGTGCTGCACTCCTGAGCCTTGAACACTGGGCCATCGTGCCTGTCTGGGCCCGCTCGGTTTCGCATGGTGTGGTGCTGCTCATACCAGACGCACATGCCTTGGGGCACCCCGTCACGCAAGCGTGGATCGACGCCGCCACCGAGGAAGGTCTGAGCATCACGCCCATGACCGATAACCGTTTTGTGCAGGCCGTGGCCAGAAAGGAATACATTGCCGCAGTGGTGGTGCCCGATACCGTGCATCGACCCGCCTCTGACGTCTGGATCCGCTCGCTCTACACGCATGTGTCGCAAGGCGGCCATCTACTGCTGACCTACGACGCTGGACTTTCCGCTCTGCAGGACAAGCATTACGCAGCAAGCCACTCACGCCTTTCGGGTTTGGTTGGGTTTCGATACGGACTCTACGACAGCCTGCGAGACGACACCATCGCCCATACGCCCGTGCTGCTGGCCAGGCAAGCCGTGCGCCATCTGGCCATACAGCCGGGCAAAGCGGACTTTGAGTCACGGCTGGCAAGGACCAGCGAACCCGAGGGTCAATGGGCCGAACTGACCACGTACGGGTATGCCCACCTGATTTACCCCCATTACCGCAGCGAGCCCATGGCTGAAAAGTCGGCTGTGCAAGTCTGGATGCGTTCTCCACAAGGGCATCCCATCCTCACTGAACACCGATATGGCAAAGGCGAGGTGCTGTTTGCCAATCTTCCCCTGGGCTATCTCAAGACCCGTACCGACGGTTACCTGCTGCACCGCCTGCTGGGACATTTCGGGAAAAGCGTGTTGCAACTGCCAATGCTCAGCAGTGCGCCTGACGGGGTTGGCGGGATGGTGCTGAATCTGCACGTGGACTCCAACGCGGCACAGCAACCCATGCTGACACTCGAACGCGATGACTGGTTTCGACAGGGGCCGTTCTCGATTCATCTGACGGCTGGACCCGACACCTACCATGAGGGCGATCGGCTGGGGCTGGACATGGCACACAACCAATACATGCGGTCATTGGTGCGCCGACTGCATGCCCAAGGCCATGAAATCGGCAATCACGGGGGATGGATCCACAATGTCTTCGGTGAGCAGGTCACTGCGGACAACGCCCCCAGATTTTCATCGTGGCTGCAACGCAACCAGCAGACGATGTCGGAAATCGTCGGTGAACACCTGGTCAGCTATTCCGCGCCGATGGGCAACCACCCCACATGGGTCACCGACTGGCTTGAGGCGAACGGCATGCGGGCTTACTACACTGCCGGCGATTGCGGTCTGGGGCCGACTCGCGCCTACATGGATGGTCAGCCTCCTGGCCCTGGCACGCCATGGGCCTTTCCGATTTCCAACCTGAACCGCATCGCCACCTTTGAGGAACTGTCCAGTGCGGGGGTTTCCGAGTCGGTGATGGCGGATTTCATCCGGGACCTCATGCGGCATGTGAGTGATGAGGGCGTGGTGCGCTTGTTTTATTTTCATCCCGCCAGTGCACCCGATTTCCGGCGCAGTCTGAGCATCCTGACGCAAACGGCACAGCAACTTCAGCAAAACGGTCATTTCCGCTGGTACAGCATGCAATCACTGGCTGATTTTCTTGACCGCCGCCTCAAAGTGCAGTGGCAGGTGCAAAAAACCGAAGACAGCGACATGGTCGGTCTGCAAGCCCGCAGCACGAAAAGCCTCAAGGGCATGACCTGGGTGCTGCCCAAGGGCTTGGCCCAAGGCATTCATGTGGTCCAGGGACAAGCTGAGATTGTTGAAGACAGCAACCAGTGGCGTGTGATCGCGGGTGACATCCATCTGCTATCCGTCTGGTGGAAGCAAGCGCAGGAGTGATACAGATGCCCAAGCCAGAAGAACTGCAGTCCACCACCCGTGCCCTGGAAATTGCAGCCCATCACCTCTTGCATGCACAGCGCTCACACGAGAAAGCTTTGAGGATGCATGCCCTTGGACAGTGCGAAGCCGCATCCGAGCAAAGCCGAATGACCCGTGTTTTCCTGCACAACGCACTGCACCGCATCAACGCGCACGCTGTTCTTGCGGACACCGATCCGGACGCTTGAAATCTTCCATGCATGAAGTGCAGTCAAGGGGCTCGGCTCATCGCACCAGAGCGGGTGGGGTGAGCACGCCGTAGTTCGGCCCAACGCCTCCTGCCAGTGGCGAGCTGCAGCGGTTGCTCATTTCCGCCAGCACATATTTCTTTCCTGGATTGGCATCCAGAATGTGCAGACACGCAAAACCCGTGATGGGCGTCATGGCGTGGTTATCGGTTTGGCTCACCGTCGGCACCACCACATATTCACAGCTCTGGTCACCCGCGGCGCTGCAGTCACGGGTCGTCTGATAGAGGGTGGTCTTGGTGCCAGGCTCAATCCAGATGCTCTGTCCCATCTGGAGGGCCTGCGGGTTGCCCTGGGCAATGAGCTGACGGATCACACCGACGTCGTTGCGATCGTCCAGCAGTGCGCTCCACTCGCCTGAGGAACACACGCCATAGTGGTAGCCGGAGCCGATCTTGAACACATAGGTCTTGCCTGTGGCCGGATCAATCCGGGGCCGGGGCGGATAAACACTGCTGTCCCAATAGGTGTCGTACATGCATTGCGCCATGGCCAACGGAAACAAGCCACCGGGCATCATCAGACCCGGGCTTGTGGGGGCAGCCACCGCCGTCACTTGCTGGTTGATGCCCATGATCTGCAGGAAGCGGGCAAAAAAAGTTCCGACCGGCCCACCGTTTTGTCCATCCTGTTTGTGCAGAGTGACCGACACTGCAGGTGCGTCCCACGCCGTCGGAGTCATGGGCAAGGTCTGCAATGTGGAAGGCGACCCTGTCAGGTTCCAGTAGCCTGTCAGAACCGAAGCATCGGTCATGACACTGCCAGCGGCACGGTTGAGTCCCACCGATTGCTGCGCCTGACTGATTGCCGCACTCCAGCGCAGCGCACCGGTACTTGCGTCGATCAGTTCGTGTGCACCGCTCAGTGCAGCCGCATCGGCATCGTTTTGCATCTCGCTGTGCACCACGCGCACATGCGCAAGGTCGATCGCGAAGGCTGCCACGACGATGAACAGCGGCAGCATCAGCGCCACCATCAGCGCCACAGCGCCCCGTTGTTGACGGTATTGCATGTGTCTCATGGTCTTTTGTCCCATCCATTTCATTCGTTCACCATCACGGTACTGGCATGGATCACCCAAGGCCTGCCCAAGGCCTGCATCAGGCCGCCCAAAGCCAGCCCTCTGAATGTGTATTGCACACTCACCTGGAGGGTGTTCGGGTAACTCGCTGGCGTGGACTGGACCACCGTCACTTGGGGTGCATCCGTCGGCAAGAGACTGATCAGAGTGGCCTGGGCACGTTGCTGCACGATCGACGAAATTTCGGCCGTGCTGAGTTTGGGGTTTCGCAACACGATGCCAGCTCTCGCACCCTCGCGAGTGGCGTGGGTCAAAACAGCCTTGTCATAAAGCACAAGCCCCATTTCCAGGACACCCATCAGAAATGCCAGCAGCAGTGGCAGGACCAATGCGAATTCAACCGCTGCCGCGCCGCACTGCCTGTGCCTGCGTACCAATGCGTGCGGTGCAAAGCAGTGCAATGGGCGGAATTTCAAAATATCCATTTGCATCACGGTATCTCCAGACAAAAACGGATCGAGCTTATGCAAGCACCGCATCGTTATCGGTATGCCAGAACACTGGACCATCGGATGCAGCTTTTGACTGTGTCTGCCAGCCAACGGAAATTCCATTGACCTGTGCATAGAGTTCAAGCGTGCTTTCGAAATCCAGGTGGCGAAAGCGCTGCAAGGCTCGGCCCCAAGCCATCCATCACCTGCTGTCTTTACAGGAATCCATCCATGAAAAAACTGCTGAACCACTGGCGCGCACTGACCCAGGATGAGTCGGGAGCTGCTGCTGTCGAATACGGTTTGCTGGCCGGTCTGATCGCCCTGGTCATTGTGGGCAGTGTCACTACGCTGGGAACCAAGCTCGACACCATCTTCAGTACCGTCGCGACGAAGATCTGACCGAAGCTGAGCCCCCTGGATTGCACATGTCCCTGCCTGCCCTGTCTCCATGGTCATGGGCGATGCTGATCGTCCTGATGACACTGGCGACCTGGCAGGATCTGGTGCATCGCCGCATTCCCAACCGCCTCTTGCTTTGGGCTGCGTGCTCAGGTGCACTGATCGCACTTGTGCCCGGTGGAACTGGGCTGACTTCAGCGTTGGGTGGTGGCATTGCTGCAGGTGCTGCATTTTCCCCGCTGTACCTGATGCGGCAACTGGGTGGGGGTGACCTCAAGCTGATGACCACCGCCGGCCTGCTGGTGGGCATGACACATGTGGTCGCACTGTGTCTGTCCGTCGCCATGGCCGGCGGCCTTCTCGCCCTGGTATGGGTATGGCGTTCACGCCACTTTCGGACACTGCAAGCTGCGCCCTTCAACCGCATGCCTTACGCCGTTGCCATTGCATTGGGAACGGCCACCCACAGCCTGCTCGAACTGCCCTGGCCGATGGCTCAGGGCTGACTCACCTTCATTCAGATAACCATGAAAAACCTGCGTCCCATCGTAATGATCCTGATGTCGCTGGGCATCGGTCTGGCAGCCATGACTGTGGCTGCGCAGTGGCTGCGTGAGCGCAGCATTGAGCAAACACAGCCCGTGCTCGTGGCGGCCCATGACCTGGCAGCCGGCACCCGCCTTGAACGGGGCATGCTGGAGGCGATACGTTGGCCCCGGGACGCCGCGCAGTCACTGGCGCCAACCCTGTCGCGGCCCGAAGAGGCTGAGGGCCGCGTCATCACCTCGTCCTTGCTCAAGGGCGAACCTGTGCTGCAACACCGTCTGGCGGCCGAGGGCGAAACGGGTGGACTGTCCGCCTTGCTGCACGATGGTCGACGCGCCGTGACCGTCAAGGTCAATGAGATTGTCGGTGTGGCAGGTTTCGCTTTGCCAGGCAATTTCGTGGATGTCATGGTTCACACCACCGACCCTCAAAACCAGCCCATCTCACGCATCGTCCTCGAACGCATCCGGGTGATGGCGGTCGCGCAGGATGCGGGCGCACAAGACAACAAGCCCCGCGTGGTCAATGCGGTCACGCTGGAAGTCACCCCGCAACAGGCCGAGCGCATGGACCTCGCCCGCAGTGTGGGCACCCTGTCATTGGTGCTTCGCAGCCAGAGCGATACCGCCCCAGTGACCACGCAAGGCGCCCGCAAACGTGACGTTCTGATGTCTGAAGCCATCTCACAGGAGCCGCTCAAATCGGCCTCAGTGCGACGCATCGTGCCTTCACCCACACCTGCGCCTGGCGCCGAAATCCTGCGTGGCGTGAAAACCAGTGCCCAGTGATCAGGCCCACGACCCCATTTTTCAACCCAGCTGCGAAACAACATGACGATGTCTATGCTCTTGCGCCTTGTACTTCAAGCGCTCTCCCATCCCATCCATTCAATCCGTCTGCTGCTGATCCTGGCCCTGCTCGCGCCCGTGCAAGCCAGTTGGAGCCAGAGTCGGCCTGCGCCCGCCGGTCCTGATAGCGCGCCTTCAAGTCCTGCACCACGCTCATCCACGCGGGTGAGCGCGACCCCTTTGGCCGCCTCCCCCGGACCGGTGGAGCGAGGACAGGCTCTGCAACTGGTCGCAGGAAAATCCACACTGCTGAGCCTGCCACACGAGATCGTGCGCGTATCGGTAGGCAATCCGGATGTGGCCGATGTGGTGCTGACCCACCCGCGCGAGGTCTACCTGCTGGGCAAAAAAAGTGGTCAGACCAACCTGATGCTCTGGGGCAAGAACAGCAGCACACGGCTGCACGATATTTCGGTCAGCACCGACACCGAAACCCTCAAGACCAAAATCCAGGAATGGGTTCCCGGCATCGAAGGGCTGCGCGTCGAAACACTGGGAGAACATCTCCTGATCAGCGGTCAGGCGCTCGATGCCGTCAAGGTTCAGCGTGCCGTTCACATGACAGAAGCCTTCGCAGGCGAACGCAAGGTGATCAACCTCTTGCGCGTGGGCAGTGCCCAGCAAGTCATGCTTGAAGTCAAGGTGGCCGAAGTGTCCAGGACTTTGCTGGACGAACTTGGTGTGGATCTGAAAATGACACGCACGGTCGGCAACACCACGCTGGAGCTGCTGACCAAACTGGTCAGCACAACCATCGGCTCAGGGGCCAACAACAGCCCTGGTGGAACATTTCGCGGCGTCCGCAGCAATGGCAACACGGACATCACCCTCACGGCCCGTGCCGACAAGGATCTGGTGAAGGTACTGGCCGAGCCCACCATCACCGCGATCCATGGCCAGGAGGGTTCCTTTCTGGCCGGTGGGCGAATCTACATTCCCGTGCCCCAAACCAGCAGCTCGGGCGCTACCACCATCACCCTGGAAGAAAAAGAGTTCGGCGTTGGCTTGCGGTTCTTGCCAACGGTGCTCGAAGACGGGCTGATCAACCTGCGTGTCACGCCAGAAGTCTCCGAACTCTCGCAAAACGGCACCCTGATCCGGGGCGCCAACAACGTCACAAGCCTGCTTCCGGCCATCACCACACGACGCGCATCTACCACAGTACAGCTTCGGGACGGCGAGAGCTTTGTCATTGGCGGGCTGATCAAAAGCAATGTCACGGAAGCCATCAAGGCTTTTCCCGTGCTGGGTGAATTGCCCATCATCGGGGCCCTGTTTCGCAGCACCTCCTTCCAGACCGAAAAGTCCGAATTGCTGTTTGTCGTGACGCCCCATCTGGCGAGACCACTGAGCAACCCACCGCCCTTGCCCACGGATGGCTTTGTGCCACCGAGCCGAAGCGAACTTTTCCTGGAAGGCCGTCTGGAAGGCCGCCCAGGGACAACATCGCAAACACCACAGCGCCCATGAACGGGAGGATGACATGAAACACACCATTTATGGCCTGACTTGCCTTGCCGTGACCAGCACCATTTTGTCGGCCTGCACCATCGGCAGTCCAAGTGCGCACGAGCAAGCCATGGGCGACAGCGTGCGCCAGGCCCGGACGCTGCAATCGGTCCCCCCCGACAAAGCCCGATCCGATGACAAAACAGTCACCACCGATGGCATCGTGGCTGCCTATGGCATAGACCGTTACCACCAGTCCTTTGCGCGACCACTGCCACCCATGAATGTCCTGAACATTCTGACGGGCCCTGCGACAGGCAATGCCTCAGCTGCAACAGCAGCGCAAACCGCGCGTTGAGGAGTGTCTGATGCATGTGCACTTGATGGGCGCCAGTCCCCTGCACCGCAACATCCTTCACAGCAGCCTTCAAGCCGCTGGCTGGCAACCCGGGGAAATTCACACACCCGCCAGTCTGAGCGATCTGGAGAGCGACCTGGCCACTGAATCGGGGGCGATTTTGGTGCTGGATCTGGGCAGCGCAGAGGACACATCGGCGCTGGGCTGGCTGTTTGACCTGACCCGACGCTGGCCCTCCTTGCGCGTCGTTTTGCTGTCAGCACAAAGGGGGGAATCCCTGCTGGTGCAAGCCATGCGAAGTGGTGTCAGAGAAGTCCTGGATTCTCCGCCTGAGCCTGCCGATTTGGTACGAACACTGCAGCTACTGACCGAGCAGGCCAATGCAGTCGGTGGGCATGTCTCGCCACCTGCGCCCATGTTCGCCTTCATGGCCAGCAAAGGTGGCAATGGGAACACACTGCTGGCCAGCAACCTGGCCTGGGTACTGGCCGCCGAATTTCGCTTGCAAAGCGCACTTCTGGACCTGGATCTTCTGTATGGCGACGCCTCCTTCTACCTGGGAGGTGGGCAAACGCACCACAGCATCGATCAGCTGTTGCAGCAAGGACCGCGTCTGGACAACCAGCTGTTGCGCAGCAGCCTGCACCCCGTGCATGACCGCTTGCAACTGCTGGCCGCACCTACCTATCCTGCCCTCCACTCCGGGCTCTCATCCGATGCGCTCACCCGTGCGCTGACACTGCTGCGTCAGCAACACGCCGTGGTAGTGCTGGACCTGCCTCGTCATTTGGATGAGTTGACATTGCATGCACTGCAGCTGGCCGATAAGGTTTTTATCGTGATGCGACACACGGTGCCTGACGTGCGCAACGCACAACGTCTGATGGATTTGCTGCTGAATCGGGGCATCCCCAGCCAACGGCTTCATCCTTTGCTCAACCGTGAGGACGAGCCAGGTGGATTGGACCGCAGTGCGATCGAGAAAGCCCTGCCCATACCGATCAGCCATCGCATTGCCAACGACCCCAACGCCATGCGCGACTGCATGCACCTGGGCTTGCCACTTCTGACACACGCGCCTGCCAGCCCGGTGCTGCGTGACCTGCGCCTCCTGGCCAGTCAGAGCCTGAACCTTCCCATGCCCCATCGGCCCGGATGGCTCGGTCGATGGCTTGGCAGGACCGTATTGACCACTTCGCCTGAGCAGAAAGGCCAGGGCACATGACACTCCCCACAGCAGAAAATCAAACCACCATCCATTCGCTGGAGCCGGTCCGCACAAGGCTGCACCGGGAGATGCTCAACCGGCTGGACCTGCACCAGCTCGAACAGATGCCCAACGATGCCCTGCGTGCCCAATTGCAATGGCTGGCATCTCAATTGATGGATGAGTTCAAGATTGCGCTCAATGAAACCGAGCGTCGACAGGTCATCCAGGGCATCCAGGACGACATGCTGGGCCTGGGTCCGCTGGAGCCTCTGCTGGCCGATGGCGGGATTTCGGACATTCTGGTCAATGGGCCTCATCAGACTTGGGTGGAACGCCAAGGTCGACTCGAGCGCAGTCCGGTGCGATTTGACGATGAGGCGCACCTCAGACGCGTCATTGATCGAATTGTCTCGCGCATCGGAAGACGAGTGGACGAGATGAGCCCGATGGTCGATGCACGGTTGCCTGACGGCTCCCGCGTCAACGCGGTGATCCCGCCATTGGCCATTGATGGAGCCTCGCTGTCGATCCGCCGGTTCGGTGTCGATGCCCTGACCATGCAAGAACTGGTGCGGCTTCAGGCCCTCACGCCAGCCATAGCAGAACTGGTTCAGGCCATGGTGCTGGCGCGGCTCAATGTGCTGGTCTCTGGCGGAACGGGCAGCGGTAAAACCACCCTGCTCAACGCCATGTCGGCCAGCATCCCTGTGGGCGAGCGCATCATCACGATCGAAGATGCGGCAGAGCTTCAGCTCCAGCAGCCCCATGTGGTCAGGCTCGAATCACGTCCGCCCAACATCGAGGGCGAGGGCGAGGTTTCTCAGCGTGCGCTGCTGCGCAACAGTCTGCGCATGCGACCAGACCGCATCATCCTGGGCGAGGTTCGGGGTGCAGAAGTTCTGGACATGCTGCAAGCCATGAACACCGGCCATGAGGGTTCCATGACCACATTGCATGCAAACTCACCGCGCGACGCCCTGACTCGCCTGGAACACATGCTGGGCATGGCCGGGCTGCTGCTCGATGCCCGCTCGGTGCGTCAGCAGATCGGCTCGGCCTTGTCCGTGGTGATCCAGGTTTCCCGACTCTCCGACGGTCAGAGAAAACTGGTGAGCTTGCAGGAAATCACGGGGACGGAAGGCGATGTGATCAGCATGCAGGAAATCTTCCGCTTCGAACAAAGCGGGCTCGATGCCAACGGCAAGGTGCTTGGCCAATTCGTTACCACCGGAATTCGACCCCGGTTTGCGCAGCGCCTGCGCACCCGTGGCATTGGCTTGAGTGACAAGCTGTTCGAACCCAGTCAATGGAGTTTGTCATGAACAACCGCTTGGATACAGGCTATTGGGGATTCTTCACGCTGGGCCTGTTGTCCTTGCTGCTGATGATGGCTGGACTGGGGTTGTGGTGGCGCAATCACCAGCGCGCCCGGTACAGTGCCCGCCTGATGTCATTGCAGAAAGCAGCAGGTTCGAACTTGGCAGCTCCGACCCGGTCTGACCGCTGGCTCAGCGCCAGCCCCAGACTCGAACAATGGCTCGCACGCTTGCCTGCAATTGAGTCCTACGATCGTTTTCTGCAACAGACGGGATGGCCCATCAGCAGTGCGCAGGCCCTGCTGGGCAGTGTGGGGCTCGCCATCACACTGCTTTTTCTGGCAGCACTGTTCGGCATGTCCTGGACCGTCTGTCTTCTGGTTTCACTGGGTGCCGTCATTCTGGTGCAGGCGGTACTGATCTGGCGACTCAAACACCGTGCAATCCAGCTTGAAACCCAACTGCCCGATGCCCTGGCCCTGATGGCCCGTTCGATGCAGGCGGGTCATGCCTTCACCAGTGCATTGCAGATAGCAGGACAGGAGAGTCCCGATCCTATGGGCAAGGAGCTTCGTGGCGTTTTCAGCGAAATTCAGTACGGTGAAAGCAGCAATGAAGCCTTGGCCCATTGGGCAGAACGCGTGGCGGGTCAGGATATCCGCATTTTCGTGATTGCCGTGCGCATCCAGAGCGAAACTGGCGGTAACCTGGCAGAACTGCTGCAGCAAACCGCGGCCCTCATCCGTGAGCGCCAGAAACTTCGCGGTGTGGTGCGCGTGCTCTCGGCAGAAGGCCGGATTTCCGCGCTGATCCTCACGCTGCTGCCTTTCGGTCTGGCAGGCATGCTCTCCGTGCTCAACCACGGTTTCATGTCCCAGTTGTGGACCGATCCACTGGGTATCCGCATGCTGGCCATTGCCTTGCTGCTGATGGGCGTCGGCGTGCTGTGGATGTGGCGATTGGCCCGCCTGCAAACCTGATTCTGCGGAGGAACCCATGAATTTCTGGATGATGCTGGCCGGTGCTGTGGTTTTTGCTCTGGCGACCATGGTGAGCTGGACACTGCTGCAACGCTACTGGCCCGATGCTGGCGCACAGCGACTTCGTGCACCCCGCGCCATACGGGCCACCTTGCCGTCCCGATGGGCTGATCGCCTGCCGCCAGGCCTGCTGCGCTCGCTCTCGTGGCTGAGCCAATGGAGTCTGCCGGATGACAAGCAGCCCGACGACGGCCTGCCCCAGTTCACGTCGATGAATACACCGCTCGGACGACGACTGATGCAGGCTGGCTGGCGCTCGCGCCATGCGGTGCGGATTTACGGCGGTGCAAAAACCCTGCTGCTGCTCGTGTTGCCCATGCTGCTCATCTCCGCAGCCTGGACACTCGGCCTGCGGCCCATGAGCCTGACCTGGTGGGCGGCCGTGCTGGTGACCGCAGCTGCGGGCTATCTGATCCCGGATCTGATCCTGCGCCAACAGCTCGGACACCGTCAGCAGGCCTTGTTCAAGGCCTTTCCGGACGCATTGGATCTGCTTCGGGTGTGTGTACAGGCCGGCCTCGGGCTGGATGCAGCGATCGAGCGCGTCGGCCGCGAAATGCGTCTGGCCAGTCCCGTCCTGTCGGAGGAATGGCGCTTGACCGGCCTCGAACTTCGGGCTGGTGCCTCGCGCAGTCAGGCGTTGCGCCACTTGGGCGAACGCATCGGATTGCCCGAAATCGATGCCATGGTGACCATGCTGATCCAGGCCGACCGCTTTGGCACGCGCATGGCCGATGCACTGCAGGTACACGCCGACACCTTGCGCATGCAGCGCCGCCTCAAGGCGGAGGAAGCAGCCACCAAACTGCCAGTCAAACTGCTCATCCCGCTGGTGTTCTGCATTTTCCCGGCTTTGCTCACTGTCCTTCTGGGCCCCGTTGCCATCAGCCTCTACAACCATTTTTCAAGGCAGGCCTGAGGTCGCAGCAGCGACAAGAGCAGGTTTGTCGTCATTCAGGCCGACACCCCGGTCTCTCAAAGAGGTGCAGGCCAGCACGAATGCCTATGATAATGGGGCATCCGAGCTGCACCATGAACGACCGCCCGCCCCTGCTCGCCCACGAATGGATCGCAGGCCTTGAAAAAGGCCTGTCCGTGATCGAAGCGTTTGACGCCCACCATCCGCGCATGACGGCCACCGAAGCGGGTGAACGTTGTGGCATGACACGAACGGCTGCGCGCCGCTACCTCAAGACCCTCGCGTATCTGGGCTATGTCGGCACCGACGGCAAGCAGTACTGGCTCATGCCCCGCATCCTGCGTCTGGGGCATGCCTTCATCGAATCGGCCCGTCTGCCCAAATTGGTCCAGCCTTATTTGCAACGCATCACCAGTGGCACCGACGAGATCGCCTATCTGGGCGTGCTCGACGGCGACGACACCATTTTTCTGGCGCGCAGCGGCAGCCCCCGACATACCTCGACCGGCTACTGGCCCGGCACCCGGGTGCCCGCGCAGGTCACGGCGGCAGGCATGGCCATCCTGGCCAGCCTGCCCGAAACCGAAATGGATGCCTGGCTGCAGGGCCGTCACATGCCAGCCTTCACATCCTTCACATTTCCCAGTCCGCAAAAACTGCGCGAAGCCCTGGTGCAATACCGCCGCCAGGGCTGGTCGGTGTCAGAACAACAACTGGACCTGAATTACCGCGGTGTGGCAGTACCCCTGCTGGACCGGCACAACGTTGTGCATGGCGCCATCAGCATCACCATGCCCATCAACCGCGAAGAGACCGACCATGCGCTCATGCGCGTGCTGCCGGTCATGCAGGAAGCTGCAAAAGCGTTGCGCCCCCTGCTCTGAACGAAGATTCGGCCACAGGGGTGGCCTCCCACAAAAAGGCAGGACACTGCAGGGGCGCACCCCCGTGCGCGAATGCAGCTTTCGGCCACCGGAGTGGCCTGCTGTGACTCAGACGGTTGCGCTGGTGGTGTGCGCGCCACCCAGGAACAATCGGTCCATTTGCGGATCGGCCAGGATCTCGGCAGCGGGCTTGTGCAGCACCAGACGGCCCGACTCCAGCGCGATCGCATCGTCCGAGTACTTGAGCGCACTCTTGACGTTCTGCTCGACCATCAGCACCGTGGTGCCCTGGTCGGCCAGCTTGCGCAAGAGTTTGAAGACATCCTGCACCACCATCGGCGACAGGCCGATCGAGGGCTCGTCGATCAGCAGCACTTTGGGGCGCAACAGCAAGGCCCGACCGATTTCGAGCTGCTTTTGCTCACCGCCCGACAGCGAGGCCGCACGCGAGTGGATGCGCTCCTTGACGCGCGGAAAGAACTCCAGCACTTCAGGAATGCGCTCGTGCGTGGTCTTCATGCCCAGGGTAATGCCGCCGAGTTCAAGGTTTTCGTACACCGAAAGCTGGCCAAACAGGTTTCGTCCCTGCGGCACAAAGGCGATGCCCTGCGCCAGCAATGCTTTTTGCGTGGACCCCGTGATGTCCTGACCATGGAGCCGCACCTGGCCCTGACGGGGCTTGAGCAGGCCAAACAAGGTCTTGAGTACGGTCGACTTGCCCGCGCCGTTGGGGCCAATCAGCAAGGTGATGGTGCCCGGCTGAACACTGAAGCTCAGGTTGTTCAGGATCATGAAATCCTTATAGCCGGCAACCACATCGTCGAATTCGATGCAGGGGGTAGCTTGTGCGTTCATGTCAGTTCCCCAGGTAGGCGTCGAGCACCTGTTTGTTCGAGCGGATCTCCTCGGGCGTGCCGATCGCCAGCACCTTGCCCTCCACCATCACCATGATGCGGTGGCACAGGTCCATCACGAAATCCATGTTGTGCTCGATGACCACAAAGCTGCTGGCCTTGCCATCGGCGCGCGGACTGCGGTTGAGCTGCTTGAGCAGCGTGCTGATGCCGCCCACCAGAGAGGGGTTCACGCCCGCGCAGGGCTCATCGAGCAACACCAGATCGGGTTCGCTCATGAAAGCCATGGCGATGTCCACCAGTTTTTGCTGCCCATACGACAGCTCACCGGCCTTCTTGTCGGCCACGTGACGGATATGAAACTGGTCGATCAGCGCGTCCGCCTTCGCTCCCAAGCCAGAGTCGCCAGGCGCGAACATGCGGCTGAACATGCTGCCCTGGTGTTCCTGGGCGGCCACGATCAGGTTGTCGCGCACGGTCATCTTGCCAAACACCTGCAGGGTCTGGAAGGTGCGGCCGACGCCACGGCGGTTGAGCTCAAGCGGACCCAGTTGCGTCACGTTTTCGCCATTGAGCTCGATGCGCCCGCTGTCGGGCGTGATCTGGCCCAACATGGAATTGAACAGTGTGGTCTTGCCCGAACCGTTGGGGCCGATCACGCCAAAGATTTCTCCGGGGTACACCTCAAAGGAGACGCCACCGACGGCCTGGATGGCGCCGTAGGCTTTCTTCATGTCGGTGACCTTGAGCACCGGTGCGCCTTCGGGGCGATCGTGATGAATGGGGGAGCTCATGTTCAGACTCCTTGAGCAGCCGCGGCGCGGGCCGCAGAGGCTGCACGCGAGGCACGGCGGGCCGCGATGCGGTCGGGGATGGACAGCAGGCCGTCGGGCAGCCAAATCATCAGCAGCACGACAGCCGCGCCAAAGATGAACAGGTACCAGGCCTGGGCAAAGCGCAGCCACTCGGGCAGCACCACACCCACGGCCGAACCCAGCACCGGCCCCAGGAAGTAGCCAGGGCCGCCGACCACCACCATGAGGTACATCATGATGGACGCCCCCACGGTGAACAGGGCCGGGTCGATGAACTGCACCTGCGAGGCGTAAAGACCGCCCGCAATGCCCGCATAGACCGCGCCGATGGCAAAGCTCAGCAGCGTGTAGCCACGGGTGTCGATGCCCAGGCTCTCGGCTCGGATGGCGTTGTCGCGCAGCGCCGTGAAGGCCTTGCCCCAGGGCGAGCGCAGCAGGCCCCACAGCAAGAGCGCCAGCACCACGGTGAAGACCAGCACCAGGTAGTAGTACGCCAGGTTGCCGTCAAAGCTGAGGCCACCCAGACTGGGGCGCGCGATGTTGTTGATGCCGAAGGTGCCACCCGTCAGCCACTCTTCGTTGCGCATGACCAGCCACAGCGCCGTGTTGAAGCCCAGCGTGGCAAAAGCCAGGTAGATGGTCTGTACGCGCAGCGCCGGAAACCCCAGCGCCAGCCCGGTGAAAAAGCAGATCAGCGCCGCCACCGGCAAGCCCAGCCAGAAGCTGAAACCGGCCTTGAGCATGATGGCCACGGTGTAGGCACCGATGCCGAAGAAGGCGGCATGGCCCAGCGACTTCTGGCCGGCGTAGCCCACCGTCAGGTTCAGGCCCATGGTGGCGATGATGAACACCAGCCAGGTGGTGAAGATGTGGATGCCGTAGTTCTTGAGGAAACTCGGCACCACCA
>JACCDV010858817.1_pt1 | contig 35871 bp, 31 predicted proteins | sample 7446131 | NCBI WGS metagenome assembly JACCDV01 (sample SAMN15323448, study PRJNA562643) | freshwater metagenome | isolation source: river surface water | place: USA:Blue River Watershed | collected 2017-08-17
CGTTGTGATTGGCGCCCAATGCTGCCGCCCCGCGCACCAATTCTGCCGCCCGACCAAGTTGTTGACGAGCAATCTCATCTCTCAGATCTGCTTGTCCCGATGCCTGAACTTCCGATGCGGCAAGCAGAAGTGCCACTTGCTCGTGCAATGATTCGACCAGCTCTTCTAGTGTCGTTGTTGCGATTGTCATGTGATACGAACAAGATCCTTAACGTTGGAGGTAAACCGAGTAGCCGTTCTTCGCGGTTTTTTGAAGAGATCGTTCGTAGCTGCTTGGCTGTGTGATCTGTCTGTTTGCGAACACGTTGATGGACAGCTTCCCGCGGACCGCGGTGAGCTGAACGAAACCTGCCGGCGTCAGAACGAGGTAGCAACCCTCGCCCCAAAGAGACTCCGCATCGATATCAACTCGACCAGCGTCACGCCACCAATAGAGTTTTGCAACCACAGAACAGCTCGCGTCGATGAACACGTTGGGATCTTCGTCATGCTCACGCCAGCGAAGCCTCTTCACCCAGTTCGGGCACAAAGCGAACGGGTAGGTCGGTGCGTCGAAGCCCATGTCCACAGAGCAAACGACGCGTCTTACCAGAGTGGGCGCCAATTCATTGTCGAGGGCGACATGTTGGCCTATCCAGGCAGCGATGGGCAAGGTGGCATAGCACTTGTCAAAGTCTTCCCCGTCAGTTTGTGCCGATGGTGCTCGAAATCGGTAGAGGCGATGCTCTGAGATGCGTGGATTGAAGATTTTGAAAATCGACACCTCAGCCACGACTTTCCCATTGTGATTTTCCGGTAAAGGCGCGACGTCGCTGTGGACCTCATCAACCCACTTCTTCTCTCGTTCGGTCCAACCAGTATGTCGATCTAACAGCGGCATGCGGATCCATTCGGGGCGCACTTGCGGGAGCTTCAGTGGCCGAGGCGGAAGAGGGCAACCCAATTGCTCTAGCAGCGTCGACATGTTGAGGTCATTCAGCTTGCCAGCTAGCCGCAACTCTCCCGCGACATGGCGAAGGGCGGCAATGGCAATGTAGGCATGGGGCTTCAAGTAGGCGATCTGCATTTCGAGGGCGCGAAGCTGGGCCTCAAGCTTTTTGATACCAGAGGGCCCGAATGCTTCAAATCCGCCCCAATCTTGGATGAACATCGCCGCGCGCCGGCGGACAGTCATCTCGTCGATGCCTGCCACCTTAGCAATGTGCTGTGCTGTCGAGCGCAACATCTGGGTCCAGCCAAGCGGCGACTCGACTCGCATCGCACCAGTTCTCTCGTCCTTGAATGAATGGTCGCCCTCCGAGGGGATCTCCAGTTCGAGGCTATAGAAGAGGGGCAGTGGTTGCGCATCCATGGTGATTGCCATCCCCCATCGATGCGACAAGAGCGCGGCTGACTCTGCTACCGAGATATCGCGGTGGCTGACCAACGCAGCCACAGTGGTGCTCAACTCGGGTGCAAGGTTAGAGCTGTCAGTAGCCAGTAGCGTTCCGAGCGCCTGCAGAGGGGCATCGGATTCGCCGGCTAGAAGTCGCTGCATAAGGGACTTGAACAAAGCTTGACCGTGTCCGGCTTGCCCTGCCAAATGAAGCGTGCAATTGCGTGCGTGTCTCTGAACTTCTGGAACGGGCAGCCGACAGGCAAAGTGCAGCAAATCCTCCAGAAGAACGGTATCGCTGAGCGGTAACTCACTTGGCTGGAATGGCCGTCCCAGCTGGAACTCGCGAGTGCAGGTCATCTGTTCCTCTAGCAGCGACCAGATGGCCGGCCAATCCGGCGTCGTGCTGATTACTGGCAGTATCGAATCCAGCTCTGTCAGCAGCGACTGGGTGTTCTCCTGACCCGCAGTCACTGAATCGACGATGTTTTCGAAGGCGGCCGAGGACGTGGATGGTCCCTGCAAAAGCTTTTTCGCTTCAAAGTAGAAGAACTTGCCGCCACCCATCCACTGGCTCCAGGAGCTCCAAGGGTCCTTGCTTGACTCGTAGCCTTGCATCAGCTTCTTGGCGTACTCGACCTCTCCCACCGTAGCCAAGCGCTTCACCATCAGGAAGCGGCAGCGCGCGTCGTCCTGCAAGACCTGCCAGCGCTCAAACATTCTCCGCACTAGATGAAGCGGAGCAGTCTTGGCCAGATCTCTGAAACGGTACGGGGCGTTGTAGTTCAGTTCGTCGCCATCCGCTTCAAACGCGCGCTCGAGCTCCTCGAGGGTGGTCTCCGAGTCGTACTTGCTGGGCGTAGACGAGTGTCGAGGTTCCGGCGCTTCTGACGTCCACCGAGCAACGGCAGCGTCGAGCTCGGCAGACGAAAAACCATGTTTTCCGGCAGCGCTTCGAAGGCGCTGGAGCAGTCCTGCCCTCTCGTGTGCCCTGCTGGCTACCTCGATCACACCCAAAAGCATCAGCGCGAGCGGTTCAATCTGTCTGGGACCTGCGGCGTCGGCGGCGATGTCGATGAAGTCGCCGACGTGGTACGGATCCCGGTAGTACGGTTCCATGTAGAAAGGCAAGCACAGTCCACACCAGACGGTCGCGCAGGCCAAGACGAGCTCAGGCCTTCGCCGGACTATCCCCGTCATGAGTAGGTCGATGCGGTTCGGCCAGCCAATCAGATGCCATTCCGCAAGTGTCCTTGACACCTCGAAGCCAAAGCGTGGTTCGACCAGCATCGCTTCCTCAATGAGCGACATCGTCAGGCGATGCGCGGCTGACGACCCTTCCGTTTCGGTCATGCCGTCGACTTGGCGCATCAAGTTTGAGATCCGCTTGACTCGGTTCTCCGGGTCAGCGGCGTTCGCAAGGACGAGGTTGTCTCGCCAGATTGCGTACTGCGGGTCCTTTTTCGGTGCCAATGCGTAGCCAAGGCACTGCTCGTGCACTGTTGCCAGCAACTGTTTCGCGCGTTCTATATCCCCGACCGCAGCCAACGCGATGACTAGATCCGCCAAGCCGTCGATCTGCTCGGTCGGTGTGCTCTCTTGAAGCTCCGCCACCAGGGCGTTGAGCCGGTCGACGGCTGCCACACGGTCACCGTCAACTCGATACCCCTCGACGGCCAATCTGCGTCGCAGATACGCGGTACCCCCCAGCGTCGATGAGGCGATGGCTGCTTCCGCCTCCCGAATTACCGTGCGGTACTCAGTTTCGCCGCGCATGGCACCCAGCCTCAGTAGCGCTTGCACGAGCGTGGGAACCGCTTTGAAGGCCTGCTGGATGTGATATGACTCACTACCGCCTTCTGACGTCAGACGTAGGACGTACCCAAGGGCAATGCGGGCTTCGTCCTGGATGCTGCCCGCCAGCACAGTCGCGCTATCGACGGCTACGCGACCTAGAAGCACACCTATCGTCGAGGCGTGCTGCTGGAACGGATGAAGGAAGGTGTGCTTTGACGGAGTCACTTTTGGCAGCGGCTTATTGAGCAGTGTGCAAAGCCTCGCGTGATGCATCACAGCGCCGACCAGATCTACCAGTCCAGATAGGTCCGTCTCGTCGTCGCACATGGAAATCATCGGTGCGATCAATTTGTCGAATAGGGCTTCGGCTAGGTCACGACGGTCAGCGTCGAATGCAATCACTGCCATCCGGCGGCGATAGCCGTTGGGTACCTCTCCGAAGCCAGGAAGGGCGATGGCAGCTTCAAACAGGGCAAGCGCTTGTGCAACGTCGCCACGGCGACTTGCCACAAGCCCTGCGTGAACCATTACGAACGGCTTGTTTTCGTTGGCTACCCCGAGCTTGCTGCAGAGTTCTTGTGGATCGGCGCCAACCTTTTGAAGGAGCATCACCTCGGCTGCTTCCTTCCTCAGGTGCTGGCGCAGTGCGACGACAGTTTCTGGATTCAACGGGTCGGGCTGGCGCAGTCCTTCTTTCACGAGGTGGTCAATCGCTGTTTGGATCTGTTCGGTGTCACGGAAGTGGACGGCACGCCTTGCCCACCGTTCGAACTCCTTGATGTTGTGGTCGTACCCATGGTTCTGAAAGTTTGACGTGTGGAGTTGAGACAGTGGCTCGAGGGTTTCAAACAATTCCTTAGCGCGCTCGAAATCACCTCGTGCCACTAGTGCGTCGACGACCTCGTAGCCCTGGGAGGGAAAGTACTGAACGAAGGAGAGGGCTGCATCAATTTCTCCGACCGCCAGCATCGCCAGCGGAAGCTGGTTGGCGTACTCAAGGGCCGCTTCGCGCCGGTCCACCTCGTTACGACACAGCAGCAACCGCGTGAAGGCGGTCGCATCGTGCGTTCCACGCACTGCCAGAAGAGCCAGGCGGATATCGGCATGGATCTCGGCTATAGAACGCCCGTCAGCCAGTTGCTGCCTGAAGCGAGCGGGCATCGCCAGTGCAAGTACATCGGCACCGTCTCCGGCACGGGCGAGGTAGCGCAGCTCAAGCCAGTGCTGCGCCGATTCGAGCGGGGCGTTCTTTGCCAACTGAGCAAGGTGGCGGTAAATGCGCTGAGAGTATTCGGCGTCGACGCTTCCGAGTCGGGTTCGCGGTTGAGCGATGACGAACAGCCTGAAACTGTTATGGAAGACGCTCCACCCTTGTGATGAACTGCGGAGCAGGTGCCGTGCGACGATCAGAGCGCGTTCAATCGCGGACTCTTTGACCATCGTGGCCAGTAGCCGCAGGTCCATGGGCGCCTCAGCCCGAGCAATGAAGCCCAGCACGTCCATGGCATCGACATCGCTTGCGATTTCGCGCCAAGCAGCGGTGTACACGGTCTCAACATCGCCGTCGAACGGAATCCCGCCGCTTAGAAGGTACTTACGGCCGGCTTCGTCCGCGTGCAATAGTGCCTGAATCAAGTAACGCGTTGCCAGCGGGTGGCCATGCGTGAGATTGATCAAATCCAATCGAGGAATCTGAGCAGGCAGGCCGAACGCATCCGCCATCCGAGTGACCTCCTGGCGGCCGAGAGGCTCCATGAGAACCTGTCGCTCGCTCTTCTCCGCTTGCTCTTTTACGGCAGGCTTCAAATTTGCGAGATCCAATCGCTGCGTGCCGAGCACGAACACAACCCCGTTTGGGATGGCCGAGGGAAAAGGCAGCTCGCCAAGCAAAGAATTGGTCGGCCGTTCTTCGCGAGGCACATGGTCGAGCCCGTCGACAACAATGATTGTTCGGACCCCGTCGCGGTCGAAGCGTTCACCAGCCTGCCGCATCAGGATGCCGAACTGTTCGCGGCGCTCATGCAGCGAGTCATCGCGAAGACGAAGTCCAACCAACCCGCTGTTGCGCAGCTGAGTGCCGACGTCGGTCAGAAAGTTGTCGGCCTCCCCGCGACCCACGCCTTGCGCAGTGCCTGGCACGTACGCCAAGTAGCGAACGAGCCGGACATTTGCTTCAGTGGCAAGCGCAACCTGCAGGAGAGTGGACTTCCCGGAGCCAGGCGGTCCTATGAGTGAAACGTAGCCCTGGTCGGCGGCATGCAGCGCGGTTAGCAGCTTGATCTCAGTGTCACGGTTGCGCTGGACATAGGTGCCGACCGGGAACCGGTGGATGAGCAGCGTCTTGGCGGGATCACGCCAGCCAAGCTCACGTAGCAACTCGTCTCGCGTCCACCTATCTTTGTCGCGTGCATCGGCGACCAGCTTGGGCAGTACGCTTGCAATCTCGGATGCCTGCCGCGCCTGCTCGGCGTTCAACTTATGCGACTGGATGAAGTCCGCTGAAGCTCCGCACACCACACGGAGGCTGTGCAAGAACTGTTCGAAGTCGTCATCGCCCAGGCCGGCTTCACGGCGCAGGTGATCGATCAGTCGGCTCCATTCCGGCGTGTACCAATCCGATAACGACCGATTTGCATGCTGCTGGAACTGTTCAAGAAAGGCTGCGCTGTGGGGTGGCGTGCCATCGCCTGGCGTGTCAGTCGTCGATGGGAAGTCGTTGACGACCAGACGAATCTCGACATGGCTTTCTGGATTGTCCTTACGCAGGCATTGCCATGCATGAACTAGGGGCTTCAATAGGCCGTTGGCGCCAGTAAACAGCGTCTCAACAGTGAAGGTGCTAGGGAACTTGGACGTCTTGAACTGGTGGCCGATCACCAATCCATCGAAGCCAAGTACTAGGTCGTCGGCAATGCCCGCGCTGCGGTCGGCGACGCCGATCCAAAGCAGCTCGTCCCGCTCAAGCGCGGCGTAGATGGCAGCGCCCGCGCGCTCGTACTGGCCGACGTATCCGCGAATCGCTCGGCGTTCTCCTTCCGCGGGCACCGTTGCCGGTGCTGCAGTTGTGGAGGGCTTCGGTTTTTTGGACTTTTTCGGGGCCATGCAATTGGATTGGATAGTAGGTGCCAACCTAGACCAAGGGAATTGTTACAGCATAACCCGGTCAGTCCAGCGCCAGAGGGGCATGCTATTGACTCACACAGTGCCTTTTGTTTTGCAGGGCGGTGTGGCGAGCATCGTATGCAGGGGGTATTTGTGCGAGGTTGATCGAGAATGACTCTGTTCAAGCCGTAGTGAGATTAAGCGAATTGATCGAAAGGAGGGAATATGGGGTGGCGCACATAGTGGTTCTTTACCCAAGAGCAACATTTGCATGAAAATTAAGTATGCCAACAGAAATCCGACTCGAAAGGACCTCGCTAAAAGTACGAGATACTTTGCGTGACCTGATCATGGCTTGGGCGCGCGACCAGAAAACTGGTGAACCGGTCTATATCATGGAGCTTGGTGCGGATCGTCGGGGCGCGCATTCGCTCTGTATCTGCCCCAGTTGCCTCGCGCCTGTCACGGCTGTCAATGCTGCTAAATCCGAATACGTCAGGCGGCCCCATTTCCGCCACCCACCAGGAACTGAAAAGCATTCCTGCTCGGTTGTTGCGGCCCGAGTCGCGCTGCTGAAGGAGGTCCAAGCGTATGGGTGGATACAGCTGCCCCGAGTAAGTCGCAAGGTAAGCGCAAGCGGGCTCTCTGGCTGGACCTATGAGGCATGGGTGTCAGCACCTGCAGAAAAGGTACGTATCAGCAATGTCAACTTTCAGGACCATGCCCGTGCTTTACTGACTCTCGAAGACGGACGCCGCCTGCAGGTCTTGCTAACCGGATCAGCCAGAGTATTGCCATCTGACGAAATCAGCGCTTCTCTGACGATCAATATCGAAGATCCTGAGGCGGCTTCTTTTTCACCCGAGGAGCTTCGAAAGCGTCTCACACTCTTGCCTGACATGTTGTGCTGGCAATCTCACTGGGAAGATGAAACCCTGAATCTTCAGGCGCAAGACACGCTTGAGCGCCAGATGATGATGGCGCTTGACGCAGCACCGCCTGACTTGGATCTGAGCGACATTCCAGCTGAGTTACGTCGTGAGACAGTCTTGCACCATTTGGCGAAGCAGATTCTGAAAGCCAGTGGGAGAGTCCGTGTTCCAGCCATCCACCATGAAGTGACAAAAAATGCTTCGACCGGGGAGATTTGCAGGAGATCATGGAGCAAGCCTGAAACCACGCTCACCCTCAGAAAAATCGAGTTGGAGTGTCGTCTTGGTCGTGTTGTACCTGACATTGTTTGTGAAGCCGAGGATGAGTACGGCGCCATCATGCCGAGGCTATGCATTGAAATCACTGTAACTAACCCCATTGGTGAGGAACGCAAAGCGAGGTTGCGCAAGGAGGGGGATGCCACGCTGGAAGTCGATCTTTCTATAACGGGCGGCAAGCTGACATTGACTCAGTTCCAAGAGTTATTGGTCGAAAAGGTCGAATTCAAACGATGGATTTTCAATTCAGAGGCATCGGCCGCACTTGATGAATTAACGCGTCAGGTGGATGCCGAATTGCAGCAGAAGTTGATCCAGACCGAGAGCAGGCGTAAATGGCGAAGTGAAGTTCTTGCAATGAATCCGAATGAGATCGGCGGCCAGTACCTCCAAGCCATTACTGCTTATCTTCAAGAAATGGATCGACGAGATGGCGGTACAACGAATGCTTTAAACGAATCGATAGACGCTGCACGACAAGAGGTGATGCGGCTGGCTGACATGCTTCACGTTCATGGATACTTTGGCGAAACAAGTGTCTCAAAGGGGGAGGCGATCAAGCTGCTGTCTAGATTGCTATCACTCAAACATGATCGTGGCATTGGATACCGAGTAAGCACGGGTTTCGAAGTGCTAAACGCTATCTGGCAATCTCAGGCAAGCAACCGATCGGACATTCCGACGTTTCTCGCTGCGGCACGCTTTTGGAAAATTGGACTTTCAGAGAAGCAAGCGCAGACCTTGAAGTCTTGGGGTGATGAAGTAAGGCGAAGCATTGCTGAAAATGAAGTTACCTACTTGCGTCAACCAAGAAGCGATAGCTTACTTAAACTGCTGTTTCCCGATTTACGAGAGACGTTGCAAAAAACCACTGGAAAGGCCCTACAGGCCGTTTTGCGCCCGCAAAGAAACCACCCAAAGCGGCACGATGGGTTCTTGAGCGGGCCTGAGCTAGATCGCTGGCTTGAGGATCATCCGGAAAGTGCGCCGATGTGGCAGCACCTCAAGTGATGACTGGTTTTGCAATCGAACGCAACAAGGGATTGCTAGCGCCAGATACGCAGAAACTACTTCGCACCTTGATGGCAGACATTGAGGACGCTATTGTGATAGGGTTCGTGATGTTTGCTGGTGGTGCGCTTGATACCATGGCTTTTGCCTTCATTACGGCGAGATCTTAGGAGCTACCGTGTGCTGTACGCACGACCTCGGACAATGACCATTGAGTACGGGTAGATCCAAGCTGCCGCTCGAAAAGCTCTGGACGCTTGTACATGTAACCCCGGATAGCTGGAGCTTTTACCTCGTAGCCCACGATAACCGAGGTTCTTTGAGTGATTTCGGAAAAAGTTAGCTGTGGCCATTGTGTTCGGGGCGAAGTCCTCCACAGTGACTGGACTATTGCATCAAGGACCGATACGGAATTTCCGCGCCGGCTTTTCGCGAAGCTCGGTGGTTGGCTTACTATCTTCACAACTTTCTCCATCTTTAACTCGATCTCGCCTACGAACGGTACTTAGGAGCTAGTTCCAGGCGCAAAAGTCAAGGCGAGTTTGTGCAGGCACAGCTCTGATGATAAGCTTATAAGATTATCATCAGTCAAATAGCCAGCTCAGATGCCTAAATTGATACAAATCGACATCTTCGTCGACGGGGAAGAAACGCACTTATTAGAGGACTTTAAGCAACTCTGGCTCGAAAAATGGGCGCAGAACTATTCCAGTTTAGGGAATATCGTTTTCAATAGCTCGATTAATGTGAAAGAACAAGCAGGCTTTAATTCTTTGCCAGATTACCTAAAGAGCGCATTTGAAATCAGGAATCCTGACATATTCTTTGTAGCGAATATTAATGACAAAAAGGTGGCTTTAGGTGGGGTGGAGATTACGGTTCACTCACCAGACGGTTCGAATGTCGAAAAGCGTTACCCGTTCATTTGGGCTGGCAGAAAGTATGGATTTACTGCGTTCGTGGTTTGCCCATACATGAAATCTAGACCTGGCGGACAAGTCAATAAGCTACCCAATCGACACTCAGTTAGAAATATTGATTTTATTTCAGAGTGGAATATTAAAAAATCACGGACTGATGCACTCTATCAAATTATTCCTCTTGAAGAGTTGCAAGAGGATGTTGAGGCCGCGCGTGCGCTACTCAAAGCACCTTTAATGAACTGGTCTAGTTTGGCAGGTTATTTTTGTGATTTGCTTGCCGAGAATGAAAAACCTGCATCAAGTGGGAGTCGAGTAGAGGCTTTTGTTGTAGAACTTCATAAGCTTGCAACTGCTTGTAAAAATGTCACGAGATTCACGAAGCCATCAAGCTTTATAGAGGATGGCGATAGATGGATTCAAATTTACAATACTCGCCCTGATTCAGGACACTGGGAGCGTGGCGAGGGCCAGTTTGATTCAATTGATGGCAGATTGATGTTTACCTTGGACGAAGCCGAAATTAGAAATGTTAATAAAGTAGTTGAATTCTGGATGCCGCAACTATCCAGGAAGCATGCTTGGGTTGTCGAGCAAGCTGAAAGAGACCACGGCAGTAAGCGTCTCAGAAACATTATAAAAGTATTAAATCAGTACATGACCGTCAAATTTGCAGATGACTTGACTGATGCAGACCTGCAAATTCTTCAAAAGAATCCCGGCCTGACGCTTGAACGCTTGGACTGGAAGAGCGGACTACTAAAAATCAGTGATTTGCTTGGCAAATTAACTCCAGAGGTAGCTGCTCGTGCTGGCTTAAAGTCACCTAGTGCTAATACAGTCTCTTCGATAAAAGCGGTTTTATCCAGCGATACAACATTTATCAGCACTCATCGCTTGTACGAGGCAGACTGGGAAGAGGACCTCATGTCGAATATTAATTCAACACCCATTGGTTCGAAAATTATTGTTCCTCGAATACCAAAATCGCAACTTAAGGTGAAACCAAATTTTCCTGGCCGAGATGTTGTATTTGCCGAGGATTGCACGAAATGGCAGTTAATGGCCATTCGACAACTTCATCGCCAAAGTTTTGAATAATATGGCTGGACAAGGAAAAACCACTCGAGAGTACGCTGCACAGTTATCAAACGAAGGCTGGAGCATCCTTTACGTATGTATTCCAAATACTCCCCATGTAAAAGTTGTGCCTATCCCTACTTCACACGGTGTTAGCAAACAACGATATCCGGATATTGCTGCAGTAAGGAATGATCACCTCTTACTCGCTGAAGTGGAGATGAGCCTAACCGACGCTGTTGTACGTGATATTGTGCTTCGGTTTGACGAGATGCGGCAATCATTGATTAGTCCTGAACTTTACAACCTGTGGAGCAAAAAGGTAGAGTTGGTTAGTAAACATAAGATGCCATCAACCCCAATAATTGAAACGAGACTTAAGATAGTTAACGGCGTTGACCAAAAATCGATAGATCTCGCTCATCAATTGCAGTCTCAAGGAATTCTTGTCATTTGAAATAAGAACTCAGAGACTCCAAATAACTGCGCTACAGGTTTACGCTATCCAGTATTTCCGTGATTGATATTTCGTTTCCTGACTCATCCAAGACTTGGCAGTGCATGTAATCATCGAGGACTAACGGGAAAACTGACATCGACAGTGCGACACCATCAGCTGCAAGTTCAGGATGTCTCTTTTGAAGTTGACTCATCCTTTCTGCGGCGATATTTTTGAAAGCAGCAACCCCTAGCACCGGGAGGGGGGCTTGTTCTATTGCCTTGGTCGGTTTCAGGACTAACAAGCAGGAAATACCTAACGCATCGACCCGGCTGTGCTGAAATTTTGTTTTCCTTTCGGTTTGGATTGGCCACGAAACCGAGACCCGTAATCCTGCGTCTTTTATCGCGATAAATAAAGCTTCCCAAGCGACCAGCTCCTTGTGTCCATACATTAGAACGATCACGCCGTCGTCAGTTAACTTGCGACGAGCCTCGACTAGACATGCCCCCATTTTTTCAGCAAAGAAGCTTTTGCTCTTCGGAGAAGGCGCAAGCTTATGCTTCCTATCAACTATTAATTCTTGTGCTTTAGGGGTCGCAGCCTCTGAGAACCAGTCGGGAAAGTCTACTTGGAACAGCTTCTTTGTCCATGGGTAAAAGAAATCGCTCAAATACGCGTAAGTAATTGAATCGAAGTACGGTGGATCAATCACAACAAGATCTAATGTTCCATCAGGTATGTTTGTATTCGCCGCATCACTCTGACATACATCGGCCGCACCTTGAATAGGCTGGAGTTGCTCAATAGCTTTAATTATCCATTTACTCGAACTTATCCAACCTCCAGCGCCAGTACTAAACGGAGGAATCTCCACATAGTTCCAGACCATTGAAATGGCTTGACGCACAAATATATTGGCAGGAAAAGCCCCATTCGACTGCCACCAGGAATGTCGATTGCTGTAGATTGCAACCTTGTTCATCACCATAAGCAAACTCAGATACCGGAACAACACCTCCTCAGGGGACGCGCTAGTCGCTTCGATCACCTTTCGATGATCCGCGATTGCCTTAGTCATCACTTGTATAGCTTGACGTTGGCGCGGATTAAACAAATCAAAGACTGTCCTGATTCCGTACTGAATTGCCCATAAGTGACGGATTCCATTCAAATCCAAAGGCAAATTGAGATCAACAAAGTCTTTACTTTTTTTTGCGCGCCCTCCGTCAACTGCTTGTGTCTGTAGATCTAAGGGCGCTATAGGTACGGTATATCTACGCTCACCTTCGGTTGTCGCTAACTTCGCATATTGCACTTCACCAAGACGGCCTAAGTTTCCTTGACGCATTATTTCGTCTGTACTGGTCGATTCGCCACAGAATATGCATGTGGCAGACTTCGATGCGACTGTCCCGGTATCCGCATCAATGAGATTAGATTCACTTAGAGGTTCATAAACTTTCAAACTGAGCGTCCCGGACTTTGGATCAGGCTTGATTTTTATGGCTTGCTTTTTCCCCGTCTTACTGAGCCACTTATTCTGAAAAAGTGGTGCAGATAATTCGCAGTGAGGGCATTGATATGTCTTGAACCAGAAATATGCTAAGTCGTCGTGACTCGGGTACAAATTTAATAATTGATGGCTAATAGACTTCGCTACTGATTTGACATCTTCGCCTAAATTTTCCAGTGCATTTTGTGACACGCTAGGTGCGTACTGTAGTGCAAGCTTTAATCCAATGCATGCAATTGGATTTAAGTCGGACGCATACGTTTTAAAGCCTAGTCGGATGGACTCAAGTGGGATTGAGCCCCCGCCAGAAAAGGTGTCCGCAAGACTAGGGTTCGAGTTCGTGCAAGCAATAATATCTCTTGCCGCCGTAATAAGTTTTCTATTATTAGAGTTGCCGAAATCAGACATCTCGGATACGAACCTTAGCAGCTGCTCTTCGATGTCCTTTAATTCTGGATACAGATCGTGCAGAATATTTTTTACTTGTTTATTTTTTTTAAGAATATCTTTGGTGGGTAATGCTGATAAGAAAATGGTTGCGCGACAAACAGCAAGTGGGCGTCTTGCCCACCAAGCTTGAAGTGTGCTGATGTGTCCTTGGCGAATAGACTTTTCCCGCCTACAGCTTTCTGAAACTTCTTTTACTGGAAAAATTTCTTCGATCAATCTTTTCATTTTTATTCCGGATATGTTTTTGATAGCTCGCGCAAAATCGTTTCTTTAGGAAGTAAATCACGAAAAAGTTTCGCTAGGTCTTTTGCAGATATCTTTGGAAAGGAATCCCTGTAGCCAACGCTTGGTCTATGCATGATGATGTGCTCAGATGCTTCTTGTGAGTTTAGGAATACGCATAAGCCTTGTAGCATTTCCGGATCATCGTCGATGTGCTTTACCACAAGCACATCACCTGCGCATAGTGCTGTTTCGTTTATGTAGACTGCACCTAGAGTTTTATCAGACCAAATCGGAACTCTTCTAACAAAGATTCTTGGTCCCTCAAATCTTTCAATATCTTTAGGATGCGCGAGATGCCTGCCATAATTAACCCAAAGTCTGCCTTTTTCATAAGAAAACTTATTAATGTCACCTGTGCGGAGGCACGGTAACCAGCCTTGTTTGTGGCTTGACGAAGAGTAGGGTTTGTTCGCAACTACTTCGTGCGTTTGAGGGGGGGTGCCATCTCCAACAGCATAAAGTTTTACGCCTGTGAGAACGCGAAAGCCCTTTACTTCATCTAATGAGTCTCTTTGTTTCTTTTTTATGTATTCCTCCCCACACATGTGGTGGACAATGACGTGTCCAGTAGTGACACCTAGGGGGCGCCCCTTCAACAAGGTATAGTTAATGCCATTAATTGCATCGACAAATGATATCGGTAGTAAAAAAACGAGCTCCGCTCTTCCGGAAAAATAATAGTTGCATTCCTCGAAAAACTTTATCTCGATGTTTTTTCCGTATGGGGGATTTCCGAGAATTATATTTATGTCCTTCAGTAGAGATTGCTCTTCCCCATGAAGAAGGTCGCCTCTAAGCACCTGTAATGTGTCGCAATTAATGAGGGCTATATTTTCGTCTGTGTCGGAATGGAATTGAGTAAGGCGCCTCTTGGCCTTTTCTATCATTTCTTGATCAATATCGAATCCTACAAGTTTGATCTCTTCGAGCTTTACACCTGCCTTAAGAAGCTCAGATGCAGCCGCCTCTAAAAGCATGCCATCACCGCAAGCTGGGTCAAAAATTTTCCACTTTCTTTTCTCTGTTTTTATATATTGACACATGTCTTGTGCCACTTCTTCTGTGGTCATATATTGACCCAGTGCGTGTTGCTTTGAATTTTTACGTTGAGCCATATTTGCTAAATCTGTCTTTTGCTGCGGCAACAAATGTTTCTGGTGATTTACGTAATACGTCCTCTGCCCATCTCGGTATTATTCCGACTGATATAGACGCTACGTCTTTGTCGCAAAGAAACAATTCAGAAATTGCCTCCAGCAAATCCGGAGAAGGTCTTCGCTTTCCATTTTCAATTTGGGAGAGAAAGGATTCGGATATCCCGAGTTTCTCAGCGGCTTGGCGAAGCGATAGGCCTAAGTTTGATCGCAGTTGTTTCAACATAAACTTTGCAGCTAATGTAAAGTTGGCAGCGTACGATACCATAGTTCCTTGAGTATTAGTACGCGAATCATGTTGTTCAGGCTCTAAGCATCACACCAAGGTGCAAAGTTGTGTGAACCCAGCCAACCAAGTGCGTAATGGCCTACTTCTGACAACAGCACTCAGACAAGATCGCACAAGCGGTAGCTCTTACTTCATCAAACTATACGAATGTGAGGGAGCGCCTGGGCGAGTATCAGAGCGGTCTATCCGTTGCACCTTAATCTGCGGGGGCGATAACGAGAGTAGATGACTAAGGCAATCATCAATCTTTGATTTGCTTACATGACCTCTAAAGCATTCCTTGCTAATCTCACTACGAGTTGCACTTTGTCTTTGAGATAGAAAATTTAAAAGCATCTGTGAGTGCGCAGTTCCCTCTGTTGTGCGTGCGGCGTCCTTTGCTGTCATAAAAATAAATTCAATCGAATCTGCGAAATATTTGATCCAAGAGTTGGCCGCATCAAGATGGTCAACGCCAATGCGAGTTGTTTTGTCGCATAAAGCAAAGAGCATAGCTAGTCGAAGTAGTAGTGGTGCACGTCGCTCGAGCATTGCATTGACTCGATCAACTCCTTGGTCGCGAGTTAGCTGATCACGGTAAAGCTGGCTGTAATGCCATTTGGCTTCAGGACTCATTTCCATCTTGATTTGGTTCTCGTCGGCATAGTTGTCGGTCCGTGCAAAGGCTAGGACCTCAAGGGCTCTCTGCGCAAGGCTCGAAACCTTTGTTTGAGCCGTTGGTTTTGGAAAAGCGGTGATCCTTGTCCGTTCCGCCCAGATGATCAAAAAGCGGTTTGCAAAGCCATTGCTTAACTCTCGGGCGCTCATGAGAGACGTCAGCTCGTCAGGGGTGATGGCTCCACTCAAGCAAACGTGTGGTCGACTTGCAAATACCTGGTTGGTTTTTGTCGCGGGCTTGATGCATACCCCATCCCAGCAGTCGCGCAACGCTGTGGATAGCGTGTTGCCTTGTCGTCGGCTTTGTTGAAGCACGTTCGCGAACTCAGATTCGATGACCCACAGTCTTTTGTCCTCGATGGCAGGAATCTCACGGCTGCCTTGCTTGAATCCGTCATGAATCAATGCGGCCAGTCCTTCCCGAGATGACAAACCGCCTCGATGAACTTGAGGTGTGATGTTGGGGTCGAAGGATTCGATGGTCTCGTGAATTTTTAGGACTAGGGAGAGCGAATCCCCCTTACGCCCACGACCTGACCGTCCCACGTGAAGGCTAAATAGGCGAGGGTGGTGCTCGGTGTTCCCAACTGGCAAGTACACCCCACGCCCAACTGCGCACGATAAGTAAGTCAGAAAATTGAGGGCGATGGCAAAAGCGTTAGTCTCATTGCCCTCGCTGCCAGCAAGTGCCACATCACCGACGAGGCCATGCAGACACTTTGGATCTGGCGTTGGTACATTCCTATGGAAATCCCCCTCATCCGACTCGCTGTGCCCAAGTGGAGTATCCCGCCCCAAGGCTCCAATTTCCATGGACTTGCTCACTTGTCCAAAGACACGGTCTCGACAATGCCGACGAATTCAGAGAACACATCGGGTTGGTTTTGTTGGATGTACCTAGCGACTGAAGTGTTTTCAATCAATCGAACAAGATACCCCTTGGCCAGAACCAAATTCAAAACGTCTTGACCGTAGGACTCTTCGACAAGCTTGTACTGCTCTTGAAGATTGCCCATCTCGCGCTCCATCTTGAGCATCTGCTCCGCATTCACCCCACGGACTTTTTTGGGCTTTACCTCGCCAACCAAGAGGTGAGCAGGGGATGCCGCCAGCAGCGCTTCAGCATAGGGGATGGTGATGTTGTTGGCTGAGATCATCAGCTCGACGCACTCAACTTGCCGCGTGGGTTTCATCTTGCGCAAGACATCGCTGAGTTTTGCTGAAAACACTTGATCACGAAGTAGCTCGGCAGCCTCGGCACAGATGCCGTCGAGCAGTTTGACCTTTCTCATGATGTGGCCCAAATCCACGTTCAAACTCTTGGCCAGCTTTTCTGGTGACACCCCTCGATTGATAGCACGCTTGACCATCAGGTGCTCTTGCACCGTTGACAGTCGATTCACTCGGTTGTTGTAGGTGTAGGTCTCGTCATCCGTTGAAATTAAGCATAGACATTCGCCGAGTCCTAACTCTTTCATGGCCAACATTCGGGTATGACCATCAAGAAGAACGTGCGTTCCATCGCCGGAGGTCGGGCTGATGCTCAACGGTTCGATCAAACCCACTGAGCGCAATGATTCAAGAATTTGTTTGTACTTTCTAGAGGTGGTGACGTTGTCTGGAAGCTTTCTGCTTGGAAGTAACTTCTCAAACGGTACCGTCATTGGCTCTGGAATAAATCCAAGGGCGACCTGGCTCATGCTGTAGCTCCTGTGGGCCAGACTCTTTCAGCTAGAAAGGTGGGAAGGGTATCCAGACCTTCGGCCCTTAAAAGGTTTGTGAAGTTTTCATTGGTCAGCAGAGATCGCAGCGCTCCGATGACAAACATCAGCCGTTGCTGAGCGAAGTCAGATTTCTTGACGATCATTTTTTGACGCTCAACCTCACGTTGGTAGCTTCGGATCAAGCTCAATGAGGTGACCTCACCTGTCACCCGAGGTTTGATTCTTTTGCGAACTGATTTGCCAAGGGCTTGGCGTTTTTCTACCAGCCGTCTAGCTTGGATGAGTTGTTTGCCGCGTAGATGACCTGATTCATACGCATCCTGAAGCGCTGTTTGAATTGCCTTGTCATCGCTGTCAGCCTTGTTGATGTCCAGAGCCACATTGAGCGGGATCTTTCCTGTCTCAACCGCAATCAGCAGTCGGTCCTCGCCGTGTTCAAGGAGCTGCAGAATGCCATGGATGTATTCCACGCTGAGACCAGTTTTCTCGGCAATCGCTTTCTTGTCGTATCCCTGATCCTTCAACCTTTGAACACCAGCGAGAAGTTCAATCGTGCGGCCTTGCCGTCGGGCAATGTTTTCTGCCAAGCTCATGATGAATGCGTCGTCATCGTCAACCTCAATGACCATGGCTGGGATTTCAGTCTCGCCAAGAGACTTGAACGCTTTCATCCGACCTTCGCCACAAACCAGTAGGTAACGCTCCTCGCCGTTGGTTCCAGGTCGGTTGGTGACGGTGATTGGTTTCTTCAGGCCGATCTTTTTGATGTTGCCAATGATGTCGTCAAACACCCGTTGGTTTCGCTCTCTCGGGTTTAGCACCTCAATTGAGCTGATAGGGATCATTCTTAGTTGTGGTTTCTTTTGTGACGCACTCACGCTGCTCTCCTTACTCGTGTTCTTTCTGCCATCCCGTATAGGTATTCAAGGTCTTCAAATCTGTATGTTTCAAACTCGATGCCGTTACGGTCGGCGAGATTGAAGCCCTTGCTACCGAAATCCAAACTAGGGAGCAGGTAATAGTCCAGAGCGGATTGATTGGTTTCATCGAGGCGAACAGCGACCGTGATGTCCGGTTGCAGACTGCTGTCGAATCGGACCTTCCAGCGTCTTGTGCCTGTTTCATAAATTTGGCATCTGGACAGAACAATTGAGACCGTGAATTCACGATTAATGTTGAGCAGATCGGTGCTGTTGTCACGCTCAGTGAGGCCACCAATGTCTCTGATCTTTTGCTCTGTGTCCCGGATGATTTGTGGGTGCATCTGGCGCAAGAAACGATTGACCTCTAGATATCGGTAGTCACGATCGGGGTTGAAACCAACCGCTTGATAGGCGCGTGTGAGACTGCCAAAACGGTGGATGTAGGCCGAGGTCGATGGCATGCCCTCTGTCTCATTGATGATCAGACCGGAGAGGAGGCCACGGCTTTGATACAGGGTACGCAACTTCTCAATGAGCTCTTCATTAGTGAAGCGGTGATTCCTGGCGCGAATCATCCCTTGCACCGTGTAGAACGCTTCACTCGGAACGATGGCTTCGAACGCAGATTCTTTCTTGATCCACATTTGGTGATCGTTCACAACCCGGAGCTTTTTCAGCTTGTATGAAATCCGGTTGTAGACGTTATTGCCGATGTACTTCTCATTGGTGAGCACCTGGTGCACCGTAGCTCTTGTCCATGGTCTGTCCAAATCGGTGGTCACACCCAATCCATTGAGTCGCTTGGCAATGTCAGCTTCGACAGCACCTTCGTTGATGAACCAGTCATAGATCTGGTTTACCACTTGAACCTCTTCGTCGGGGCCAGGCATCAAGATGACGCGATCGGTTTGCAAGCTCTTGTGCTCTCCACGGGTGAGCTCACTTTTCATGGATCCATTCTGATCAATGAGAACACGCCTCAATCCGTATCCTGCTGGCCCACCTTGGCGGTAGCCCATTTCAATGAGGCGGCACTGGCCTGCAAACACCTTCGTTGAAAGTTCGCGGCTGTATTCCCCAGCCATGGCGCGTTTGACGCCCTTAACGATGGTGGAGACGGGTGAGCCGTCGTTTTCAAATTGTTCGGCGCAGTAAGCCACCTGAATGCCCGCACGGCGGCAGATGTACTCGTAGTAGGCACTCTCATCGGCATCTTGGAAACGCCCCCAGCGGCTGATGTCGTAAACCAAGATGATCTGAAAATCAGCTTGGCCTGACTCGACGAGCTTGATCAGTTCTTGCAGTCTTGGTCGACCCTCGATGCGCAGGCCGCTTTTGCCCTCGTCGGCATAGGTCCGGATGATTTCTATGCCACGTCTCTCCGCGTATTCATCGATCTTGTCGGCTTGGTTTTCTGTTGAGTACTGTTGATGGTCGGTGGACATGCGGACGTACTTGACCGCTTTGAAGATTGATTTTTGAGTTGGTGTCCCATCGAGAGTTGTGCCATGTTCCATCTTTGCCTTGCTGTTGTTATTGCCATCTAGTTCATGCCATGCCCAAGCCGACCCCAAATAGGGTGGCTTGGGTTAGCCAGATGTACTCAGGCGTTTAAGTTAGCTTGAGGAACTCTTTTTGGCTATCTAGTCCTATCTTGATAAATCTGAAATGGGTCCGGAACCCGCATGGATAAAGGAGAGTTCCACAATCCACACGTCCATCTTGATGTGATCTGGTGGGGCCAGAACTTTGAGCCTAAAAACCCCGTCCTGTATGGCTTGGCCAAGGTTTTGAGGTGGAGTTAACGAGTCCATCTTGATAGATGGTCGTTTGCTCTTTTTAACGTGCGGTTGTTGTTTTGATGGTGAAAAATCGTGATCATTCGATTTGGCCTGTTGGCGATTTCTCCAGTAATCAGGATTTTTGGCAGCCCATGACTTTTGAGCGTCCGATCGGTTTTCCCTGTAATGCTCGTCGGACTGCATCCGAGATTTATGCCATTGCTTACGCCGCTCTTTTTGGCAGGCTGGTGATGAGCAGAAGGTTTGATTTGGAACCTGAGGGGCAGGGGTGAAGAGGGAGTTGCAGTTGACGCAACGAAGCTTAGACATGGATGGTCTCCAGTTTGTTTAGGGACTGGAAACATCGCTCTTAATCTTGCCCTTGACGAAGAGGGTGATAACTAGACAGATCAATACATCGTTGCGAACGCAGAGAAGTTTGGCTGGCAACAAGAATCAATGTCTTGCTAGTGGTGAGACAACAATAAAACGATTAATACGTTTCAATAACTAGATCTAGTTAGCCGTGTGCAACGGTTTGCCAGTTTTCGCAAGCGTTGTCGGGTTTAACTGTTGGGTAGCTTTCCATGCGTGTGACTTTTCGCATGAGAGGGCTGGCCTGAAAATACTTCAACCCGCAGCGCAGACGGGTAGGAGAAGTCTCAGATGGCATGACATACACACACGAATCACATCGAGGGCTTTGATGTGAACGTGATTCGGTGTGCGGCATAAGTTGCTTACGTCTTTATGGGTCTGCACTCACCGCAAAAGAAGTGGCTTTTATCCAGCAACCTTTTAAAGCTACCTAACGCCCGTGGCTTGTGCTGACCACATTTCATGCAGCTCATTGTGTTGACTATGCTTCCGCTGCCGCCAAATGGACTACCACCGACTTTCGCTTTGTAGCGAAGGCCATCGCTGGCAATCTTGGTCTCTTTTACTTCTCTGCTCATGCGGCCAATTTTATTAAATGGCTCGCAAGGGTAAGTGCTTAGGCGTGTTGTATTGCCGTGGCAATCGCATTTCCCATTTGATCGAAGTATTTGCTGGCTTTGGTGGTGGGATGCAGATATTTGGTTCTGCGGTTTTTACCTTCGTAAACCTGCTCGATCAATCCAGCATCAAGCAACTCATTTAATTTGCGGTGCATTGTTGCGGGTGAAGCAATTGCATTCAGTGACATTGCATCGGTAACGGTCAAAGTAGCTTCATTGCTGTGGGCAACTGCGATGGCTTCAAGCAAGCGAAGAGCTAATAAATCAACATCAACCAAATTGCCACTTATGGCGTGACTAAGATTTAGAAAACGTAAGTAGGGCAGTCTGTTACTGCTGTTGCTGGTTGCTGGTTGCTGGTTGCCCGCGTAGTACTTTTTCTGCATATAGCTCCTTGACCGAAATCTGGTGCAGGATAGAGCGGCAATGATACAGATGTGATTAGCGTTTTAAACGGCAATGGATTTATAGGCGTTGCCGCTATTTCAGTTGGTCATGACAGTCTGCGATCGACCCGGACGAGACATACACTTTCCGGATCTCGCTGCCGCGAAACCGACAGTCAGGAACGTCTCCGTGCGCGACAGGCGGCACGACACGTGGAATCGCTTAGCCAAGCGAGGGCAACAACCAAACCGTCTCTACATCGCGAAAATACGAACTGAATTGCCCCGGGGCGGCTCACCTACAGCGAATCCTTTCGAGTAGAGTGGATAGATGACCGGAGCTATTTGATGCCTGAGAACCTTTATCCAGGACAAGAGACAATTCCCGAAGATCAAGTTTTCGCAATGTTTCGCGAGGTGCAGTTTGGCATGGTCGCTCATGCGGGCTCGAGCCTGTCGGAGGTTTACTTCCCCAACTCCAAGGACTCAGAGATTTTGGAGAACGGCACGGGCGTCTTCGTCGACGTTCACGGCACTAAGCTCCTCGTCAGTAATGAGCATGTCATCGAAAACGAGGGGCTCAGTCACTCGTTCCCGAACCACGATCGCTACGTGAGGGGCGCCTATCTGAAGTACGCCCTTGGGGCACCAGTGGACGTCGGCGCCAGCAAGATATTGGACGATGCCTGGACTCAATACGGCGACGGAGCGTTTGCCATACCGCTGAGCCGCTTCGCCCTCCGCCACGAAACGGTGCCGCACGAAATTCTCTGGACGGCAGGCTACCCTGGCACGCGAGTCAAGCAACTCGCAATGACCTACGCGACCTGTCAGGCGCTTCCCACTCAGCAACACCTGTTCCGCGAAGGGGAACTGCCGCACGAGCAGTTTGACCCGGAGTATCACTTCGGGTTGGGATACAGCCCAGACAGGGCGCAACCTATCGATGAGCGGGCTAGGTCGAACAGTCCCGGGTTGTCAGACCCGCATGGGCTAAGCGGCAGTCTCGTGTGGAACACCCGGCGCCTCGAATGCTTCTACGCCGGCCAGCCATGGAAGCCGGAATTGGCTCTGGTGACCGGGATCATCTGGGGATGGCCAAGCCGGGACTACCTGATCGCAACGAAGGTCGAGCACTTCCGCGATTTTTTGGAGCAGGCCTCACGGATGCCGAGCAGCCCGCCAACGTAGCAGTTGACGCTCGAGGCTTGAAACGCACCCTCGATAGCCTACCCGGTACCGGACGTCCGTGACGGGCGCCTTTTGGCCGACTGCCGTCATCAGCAGTAGATTGTTTGAGCAAGTGAGGACTAGCTGATCAACATTGCAGGAATGCGCAATAACTAAGCATTGCTGCGAAATTAGCGAAATTAGCGAAATTAGCGAAATTAGTTTTGTGACAAAGACTTGGCGCTAATACTGGTTTGCGAAATTAGCGAAATAATCCCTCTGAATCTGATTGCCAAGTGGTGGACGTGGGTTCAAATCCAGAACTTTCACCAATGCACTTTATTGGTGCGATTTCATTGTTAAGTTCTTACCGCGCATTACCGCTCATTTGCTTTTAATTACTAAGTAGTCGAAATAGGTTGTTGGTAAGTAGTCAACCATCCACCACCATTTGCAACGACACAAGGCCGCTGGGTTCAATGACCTAGCGGCCTTGTGTTTTTTGTTTCAAGCGATGGGTGGCTGTACACCAAGCCCGAGGCCACACCGCCAAACAAGTCTCCCTCGACCAAAGGCACACCTGCAAATTCAGTTTGTAAAGCCGCTTGGAACGTGCGCAGCGCGGACGAGCCACCCGTGAGGTAAATGGCATCGGGTTTACCGTTGGTGAGGCCCGCGCGTTGGACACAGTCGCGGGCACAAGACACGGTGTTGGCTAATAGCTGCGCCAGATGCGTTTGCAAGTCTGTTGCGCTGAGCGGTGCTGCCAAGGTTGCTTCGATATACGATAAATCAATGCCGGTGTCAGCGTTGGTTTGAGAACAGCAAATTTTGGCTTGCTCCACATCATGGGCCATGCGGTGCCCGTAGCGTTGGCTGAGTACACGCATCAAACGATCATGCAAGCGCACATCGGTGTAGTTGGTTTGCAAGGCTTTGGCTTGCGCCATGGCTTTGGGCTGGTATTGCCAGTTGATCAAATGCCAGGTTGATAAGTCAAAGAACACGCGGTTGGGGACTTCTCGGCTGTCAGGGCCCAAGTGGCCATAGCCCAGCAAGGGCATGACTTGGGCAAGGCTCAATTTTTGGTCAAAGTCGGTGCCACCAATGTGCACGCCCGTGGTGGCCAGCACATCGTCGGCACGGTTGGTTTTGTGCATGAGTGCTGGCCCTAAGCGCACCACGGTGAAGTCAGAAGTGCCGCCGCCCATGTCGGCCACCAGCACGGTGGTGTCACGCGTGAGGCGGCGTTCGTAGTCCAGCGCGGCAGCGATGGGCTCGAATTGAAATGAAATGTCTGTGAAGCCAACAGCTTGCGCCGCCTGGCGTAATGAGCTTTCTGCTTGTGTGTCACGCACTGCATCGTCGTCCACAAAGTGAACAGGCCGACCCAGCACCACACGCGTGGGGGCAGCGCCCAACTGGCGTGTTGCACGTTCGCGCAAAGCAGCCAAATAGGTGGTGATGATGTCCGAGAAGTTGACCAACTGGTTGTTGATGACCGTGGTTTCCATCAGCAACGGACTGCCCAGCAAGCTTTTGAGCGATCGCATCAAACGGCCTTCAGTGCCTTCAAGGTAATGTGTGATGGCTTCGCGTCCAAAGTGCGTGCTGTTTTCTTCGGCGTTGTAAAACACCGCTGTGGGCATGGCCAAGGCATCGCCTTCTAAGGGGATGCGTTGCGCTTGTCCCTGTGCAGGGCGCCAAGCGATGGCTGAGTTGGACGTGCCGAAGTCAATGCCCAAAATGCCCACGTTAGCTCACCAGCCCCACATACACGTTTTGCACATCGTCGTTGTCGTCAATTGCAGAGAGAAACGCTTCGACTTCTTCCAAGGCTTCTGCGCTCAGATTAGCTGGGTTGACAGGATTTTTTGGCTTGTAGCCGAGCTTGGCGGACAGCACGTTAAAGCCGTGTGTGGGCAGGGCGCGACTAACTAAATCAAGGTCTGTCGGCTCGGTGATGAAAACAGAAGTGCCTTCATCGCCCGCTTCAAAGTCCTGTGCGCCGGCTTCGATGGCGGCCAGTTCGGCATCTGCATCGGCAGCGGTGGGTTCGGCTTCAATCAAGCCAATGTGGTCAAAGTCCCATGACACTGAGCCTGATGTGCCGAGCTGACCCTTGCGAAATAGCACGCGCATTTCGGGGGCGGTTCGGTTGACGTTGTCGGTCAAGCACTCAACCATGACTGCCACTTGGTGTGGCGCATAGCCTTCGTAAATCACGCGTTCAAACTGCACCGATTCACCGGTGAGGCCAGCCCCTTTTTTGATGGCACGGTCCAGTGTGTCTTTGGGCATAGACACCTTACGGGCCTGCTCCATCACCATGCGCAATCGGGCGTTGGCCGCAGGGTCTGCACCGTTGCGTGCGGCCACCATGATGTCTTTGGCCAGTTTGCCAAACATGCGGCCTTTGGCGTTGGCGGCTAAGTCTTTGCCTTTGGCTTTCCATTGAGCGCCCATGTGTGTATTCCTTGGTGTGGTGTATGAGGTGTTTAGGTGTCGGTACTCGCGCTCCAGCGCTCGTTCCATGCGTGCTCAATCTGACGGCGGTCGCGCTTGGTGGGCCTGCCGTGTTCAATGCTGTGTGCGGGTTCAAAGGCCAAGCGGTTGTGCTCGGCTTGTTTGGCGCGCAAAGCGATGCTCTCAGCGGTCTCTTCGTACAACTGCTGTGCCACAGGCGCGGGGCCGCGTGCGGCACTGATGCCTTTGACCACAATGGTTTTAGTGATGTTGCCCTGTCGCACTGTGAGTGTGTCACCCACCTTCACCTCGCGAGCGGGTTTGACATCTTGGCCGTTGATTTGCACGCGGTGTTTGGTCACTTCATCGCAGGCGAGGCTGCGTGTTTTATAAAAGCGTGCAGCCCACAGCCATTTGTCGATGCGCAGGCTGTCCATCAGTGTTTGAACACGTCCAACACGCGTGTCAGGTCGTGCCCGGTGTACGTGGGCTTGGGGCCGATGGCTTCGAAGGGTAGGTGTTGGCGGTTCACCCACAGCGTGGTGAAACCAAACCATGTGGCGCCCAAAGCGTCCCAGCCATTGCTGGAGACAAACAAGATGTCTTGCTTTTCAGCTTGGATGGTTTGTTGGACCAAACCATAGGCCTCAGGCGCTGTTTTGAACAAACGAATGGGGTCGACTGAGATGACATGGTCAATCAAGTTAGTCATGCCCGCACTGGTCACAGCGGTGTGAAGCATGTCAGGGCTGCCGTTCGACAGAATGGCCGTGGCAATGCCGCAATCTTTCAGACTTTGCAACACGCCCAAGTTCTCTGCGAAAGGCGTGAGCTTGGCGTATTGCCCCATCAAGGCGTCGATGTGTTCGGGTTTGGCGTCGAGCTTGAAGCGTTCTAGCGTGTAGAGCAGGGCGCTGCGCGTGATGTCCCAAAACGATTGGTAGTAGCAGCTGCCTTCTGCGCTGTGCGGGTCAGACATCGTGATGAGCCGTGAGTAGTCAATCTGCTTGTCGCGCCACAGCACCGAAATGGCCGCACCTTGACCCGGATACAACTGCTCGGCCAATGCGCCGATGGAATAGACATCGAACAATGTGCCATAGGCATCGAATACAACGGCTTGGATAGACATGTTCAGCTTTCGTTGGGCAACAAGCAGCAGGTGTCGCCGCTGGCGGGACGCTCTATCTTGATGCGGTGGATGTTGGGTAGCGATGCTTTGAGGTCGTTGTAGATGAAGGCACACAGGTTTTCAAGGGTCGCAGGCCCCAGACCGGGCACTTCGTCCAGGAAGTGGTGGTCGAGCTTCTCGCGCACTTTTTCTACCTCTTGACGCAAAAAAGCGAGATCCATCATCATGCCGGATTCGGGATCGGGCTTACCAGCAATGGTGACTTCGGCGTGGTAGGTGTGGCCGTGGATGCGCAGACTGCCTTCTGCATCAATTTTTCGGCGCAGGGTGTGGGCGGCTTCAAAGTAGAAACGCTGGCTGAGTTCGTAGGTCATCGGGTGCCAATCAACTTATGGGTTTGCACGCTCAAGCGCCAACGCGGGTGCGCTTGGACATAGGCCACGGCCGCTGCTGTGTTGGCTGCGGCGTGGGGACCATCCATGGGCTGCAAGTAGAAATTTTCAAAATCCAAAGATTCATACAGCGCGGGCTCTGCACCCACTTGCGGAAACACCAGCTTGAGTTCTTGACCCGCAGACACCACACGTTGGCTACCTGCTTTGGGGCTCATGCACAGCCAGTCAATGCCTTTCGGGGGCAGCACTGTGCCGTTGGTTTCTACCGCAATGGTGAAGCCCTGCGCATGCAGGGCGTCCACCAAAGCCTCGTCCACTTGCAGCAAGGGTTCGCCACCGGTGAGCACCACAAAGCGGTGTTGGGTATCACGGGTAGGCCAAAAACTGGCAACGGCCGCAGCCAAGACTTCGGCGCGCTCAAACTTGCCGCCATGCGTGCCATCGGTGCCCACAAAGTCGGTGTCGCAGAACTGACAAATGGCCGAGCTGCGGTCTTCTTCGCGGCCGCTCCACAGGTTGCAGCCAGCGAAGCGACAGAACACAGCAGGGTGCCCTGCATTGGCGCCTTCACCTTGCAAGGTGTAGAACATTTCTTTCACGCTGTACGTCATGCCTCTATTTTCGCAGCAAGTTACGTGTCACCTTTTTATGGATAAATTAAGGCATGACAAACATTGCTCCACCTCTTGCCCAGACCTTCGCCCCCACGGGGGAATTGCGCGTGGCCATCAATGTGGGAAATCCCATCTTGGCACGGCGTCACCCAGAAACAGGTCAACCTGAAGGCGTTTCCATTGACTTAGCCACTCAGTTGGCGCAACGCCTAGGTGTACCTTTGAAGCTTGTGGTGTTTGAGGCCGCCAGCAAATCGGTCGAAGCTGTGTCGAGCGAAGAGGCTGATGTGGGTTTTTTTGCCATTGACCCCTTGCGCGGTGCAGCGATCGCCTTCACCGCGCCTTATGTGCTGATAGAAGGTGCTTACTTAGTCAAACAAGACTCGCCCCTCATAAACAATGATGAGGTAGACCAACCCCAACACACGGTGGTGGTGGGCAAAGGCAGCGCCTACGACTTGTACTTGAGCCGCGAAATCAAGCATGCCCAGCTCGTACGAAGCCCCACCTCGCCCGAAGTGGTGAGCTACTTTTTAGAAAACGGCCACGATGTGGCAGCAGGTGTAAAGCCCCAACTCGAAGCTGAGTTGCCACGCATACCCGGCCTGCGCATGCTGCCCGGTCACTTCATGGTCATTTCACAAGCCATGGGCCTGCCTAAAAGCCGAGGCGTTGCGGCCGCGGCTTACTTGCATCAGTTCGTTGAAGACATGAAGGCCTTTGGTGTGGTGGCGCAGTCCATGGCCCGTCATCGCATTGAAGGTGCGACACTTGCCCCTTTGGCTAGCTAAAGAGGTTTCGTTCAATGGATGTTTTGACGACGCAAACCCTCTCTGGGGTGCAAACCAGCATTGAGATCGCAGGTACGGTGGCTTTCGCCTTGTCTGGCGTGATGGAGGCTGCGCGTAAAAAGCTTGATGCCGTGGGTGTCTGTGCCGTGGCCTCAGTGGCTGCCTTTGGGGGGGGCACCTTGCGTGATGTGTTGTTAGACCGTCGGCCTCTGTTTTGGATTGAGCAGTCTTGGTATTTGTGGTCTGTTTTGGCCTTGTGTTTGGCAGCGATGTTGTGGATGCGAGCCAAACATTTCAAACCCACTGAGAAGTCGATGCAATGGCCTGATGCTTTGGGTTTGGGCTTGTTTGCAGCCAGTGGTACGCAAATCGCATTGGGTCTAGACATGCCGGCGCTTATCTGCGTGCTCATGGGGGTCATCACGGCCACTTTTGGCGGCGTGCTGCGCGACATCGTGTGCAACGAAATTCCCGCCGCTTTCCATGACCACCACCCTTATGCGGTATGCGCGTTTGCAGGTGGCTGGGTGGTGGTGGTGCTGCATCACTTGGGGTTCGATCCGAATGTGGTGGTTGCCATAGGCGCGGCGACGGTTACGCTGTTACGTTTGGCGGCGTTGCAGTTTGAGTGGCGTTTGCCTGCTTGGAAGATTGAAACTTGAACGCGCACAGCGCGTTGGCACTGAATGTGACACCCATTCTTTACTCATTTCGCCGCTGTCCTTATGCCGTGCGAGCGCGCATGGCTTTGTGGGTGAGTGGTGTGGCGTATGAGCACCGTGAGGTGGCGCTCAAGGCCAAGCCTGCGGCGATGTTGGCTGTTTCCTCCAAGGGTACCGTGCCGGTGTTGTGCTTGCCTGCGGGTGAAGTGATGGATGAAAGTCTCGACATCATGCTATGGGCCTTGCATCAGCATGACCCGCAGGGTTGGCTGCCTAGCTCGCCTGAGGCATGGACGTACACGCGTGCGGGCATTGCTTTGAATGATGGCGAATTCAAAAAGCAGTTAGACCGTTACAAATACCCGCAACGCTTTGGTTTGTTGGATGGCTTGTCTAGCCGCGACAGGGGCGCCGAGATGTTGATGGACTGGCAACTCCGTTTAAAAACGCAGGCAGCTTTATCAGGGGCTCAATGGGGTTTGTTGGACGCGTGCGTGGCCCCGTTTGTGCGCCAGTTTGCGCGTACCGACCGTGCTTGGTTTGACGCCCAACCTTGGCCTGAATTGGCTCAGTGGCTGTTGGCGTTTGAAAATTCACAGGTGTTTCTGACAGTGATGCACAAGCACCCCTTGTGGGTATCGCCGCAAGCCACACAGGCGAGTTCGCTCAGCGCGACGTCTTGAAGAAGTCCATCACCAATTGCCATTGCTCAGGCACGTTCAATGCAGGCGCATGGCCGCAGCCTTGAATCTCTTCGGTACGCAACAAACCTTTGGTTCCCGGCCCGCGTGTGCGCATGGCTTGGATGGTGTCGGTTGAAATCAAGTCTGATTGCGCACCACGTAGCGTCATCACTGGAATATCGAGCGCGTCGTATTCGGTCCACAGCGGGTACTCAGGCACTTCACGGAAAAACTGTTGTGTGATGGCAGGGTCGTAATGTGGTGTGAAGCGGCCATCGGGCAATCGACGGGTAGAGGTTTCGCACAAATGACGCCACTGTGCATCGCTGAGTGCGCCAAACGGGGCGTAAGCGGCACGGAAAAATGACTCCAGCTCGGGCACGCTGTCAAAAGCAGGCGGTTGGCCGGCATAGGCTTTGATGCGCTCCACAGCCGCCAGCGAAATTTCAGGCGCAATGTCGTTGAGCACCAAGCTGCGAATGCGCCTTTTAAAACCGGGCTCAACCAGTCCCGCCGCACACACCAGGCCCAGCGCGCCACCCATGGAGGTGCCGATCCAGTGGGCTTGCTGGATGTGCAAGGCCTGCATCATGTCCCAAGCGATGTGGGTATAGGTGACAAAGCTGTAGTCCTCTTTGGGGTTGCGGGCCCATTGGCTCAAACCTCGCCCAATCGTGTCGGGGCAGACCACGAAGTAGTCATGGCTGAGCTGTTGGGCAACCCAGTCAAAATCACGTCCCGTGCGAGCTAAGCCGTGCCAAGCAATGACGGCGGGTTTGTCAGCATCGCCCCAAGTGGTGACGTGCAAATTGAATTGGTGGCAAGTGAGGTAGTGCGAAACAGGGGTCATGGCAGGCCTTGTGAATGGCCACGATTGTGCCCATGCAGGCTGCGCGACAGATTCAGCGTTTACGATTGTCCGCTATGCAATTGCAAGATATTTTGTTTTCTCAAGGTTTTGGCACGCGTCGCATTTGTGCGGGCCTCATTCAACAAGGCTATGTGCAGGTCGATTTGGGGTCAGGCCTGGTCACCTGTGACGATGCGCTGCAAGACGTTGACGTGTATGAAGGTCTTTCATACTCGGTACAGGGTGTGCTTTGGCCTTACCACGCCAAAGCCTATGTCCTGCTCCACAAGCCAGCAGGCTATGAGTGTTCGCACAAACCTTCGGCGTGGCCCAGTATGTATACCTTGCTGCCGCCGCCTTTGCGCTACCGCCCACAAAAGAGCGCAGTGCAGGGGGTACAAGCGGTGGGGCGTCTCGATCAAGACACCACGGGCATGTTGGTGCTGACCGACGATGGTCCGCTGATTCATCGCATGAGTTCGCCGCGTCACCATGTGCCCAAGGTGTACGAGGTCACGACAGATGATCCGCTGGACGCCAAACAAGTGCAGCGCCTGCTTGACGGCGTGGTGTTGGATGACTCCCCTAAGCCCGTCAAGGCAGCGGCGTGCGAGGCTGTCGCCGAACACCATTTGCGCTTGACCTTGACCGAAGGCAAATACCACCAAGTCAAGCGCATGTTGGCGGCGGTGGGCAACAAGGTGGTGGGATTGCACCGTTCTCAAATTGGGGCTATGCCATTGCCTGCCGGCTTGTTACCCGGTCAGTGGCGTTGGATCAGTCCAGACGAGCTCAATCGCTTAACGACAAACGCCTAACTTTCGAGTGATTGCTACTTTTTTGCGCTGCATCAAGCGATTTGGGGTGATTTGAATCCCTCTATTTCCTCGGGTAAGCCCTTGCTCGTTACACTGAGCATTGATTTTCCAAGGTGTTTTTTGTGTTTTGCATTCAACGTTTGACGCTGGCTTTGGCTGGCGTGCTGCTTTTGGCAGCGCCTGCCGTGCAAGCGGCCAATCCTATTTTTGTCCTCAATTCTTTGGACGCGAACGTCAGCGTCATCGATCCTGTGACATGGCAAGAATCCCGTCGCATTCCCACGGGTAAAGAGCCGCATCACCTCTACCTCACGCCAGACGAAAAATCAGTCATCGTGGCCAATGCCGGCGGTGACTCACTCACGTTCATCGACCCTCGCACAGCCGAGGTGCAACGCGTGGTACGCGGCACGTTAGACCCCTACCAGTTGCGCTTTTCGCCAGACATGAAGTGGTTTGTCACGGTCGCTAACCGCTTGAACCACATCGACATTTATCGCTGGGATGGCAAAGACTTGACGCTGGCCAAGCGCATTCCATCGAGCAAAACACCCAGCCACATTTGGATTGACACCAAGAGCACCACCGCCTATGCCACCATGCAAGACAGCAACGAGCTGGTGGCTGTCGATTTGGCCTCGCAAACCCTCAAGTGGCGAATGAAAACAGGAGAAATGCCTGCTGACGTCTTTGGTACACCGAACGACAAATATCTGTTGGTGGGCCTGACCGGTGACAACCATGTGCAGGTGTTTGACGTGTCGGGCGCTCAGCCCAAGCTGTTTAAAACCATTCCAACAGGTGCAGGTGCGCATGCTTTCCGCGCCGCAGGCGATGGTCGCCATGTGTTTGTGGGCAACCGCGTGGCCAACACGATCAACAAAATTGACTACTTCAGCCTCGAGTCTGTCATGCAGTTTCCTGCGCCCGGTGGGCCTGATTGCATGGAAGTCAGCGCGGACGGCAAACTACTCTATGTGTCCTCACGTTGGATTAAGAAAATGAGCGTGATTGACACCACCACGGGTCAACTCGTGCGCCAAGTCAAAGTCGGCAAATCGCCCCATGGCATTTGGACTTTGGACCACGCGAAACGGTATTGATGTCTATGCGTTGCTTGCGTTGGGTTGTCGTAGCCTCACTGAGCATCGCCGCACAGATGGCGCTAGCAGCAGCGCCTTGTAGCAAGCCGCTGTATCTCACGTTCGACACAGGTCACATGGGCGTGGCCTCGCTGATCGCGGAGGTGTTGAATCGCCAAAATGTGAAGGTGACATTCTTTGCCGCCAACGAACCCACCCAAGTGGGCGATGGCTCCCTGGGAGATCACTGGGCCCCTTGGTGGAAGGCGCGGGGTGCTGAAGGCCACGCTTTTGCTTCGCACACCTTTGATCACGTGTATTGGCGCTCCGATTTGCCGCGTGGCAGCTGGCAAATGCGCCCCAGTGCGGGACCCAGTAAAGGCCAAACTGAGGTGTGGACCAGTCAGCGCTACTGTGACCAATTACAACGGGCCAACACGCGGTTAGAACAAATCACAGGTGTCAAGCCTTTGCCCTTGTTTCGTGCCCCCGGTGGTAAGACATCGCCTTCTCTGCTGAGTGCCGCTAAGCAATGTGGATTTGCTCATGTGGGGTGGGCTGATGCTGGCTTCTTGGGTGACGAATTGCCCAGTGAAAAATATTCGAACACATGGCTGCTGGATCGTGCGTTGAACAACATTCGCTCGGGCGATATCTTGATGGCGCATTTGGGTATCTGGTCGCGTCAAGACCCGTGGGCGCCGGGGGTGCTTGAGCCCCTGATTGAAGGCCTCAAAGCCAAAGGGTTTTGTTTTGTCACGCTCAAGGAACATCCAAAATTCAAAGCATGGACACATTGATCGATTATTTTGCGCAGACGCAAGCTGCTGTGTATGAAAACGTCATGCAGCCGCTGGCATTTGCCCTGGGGCTCGGTAATCGCTTAGAAGATGTGTTCAATGCCACGGGCTGGCTGCTGGTAGGGCTGATTCAAGTGGGAGTCATGCTGGCGGTCATTGGGCCGCTGCAGCGTTGGCGCCCGGTGGAAGCTGTGACACATCCAGCAGCCATTCGCACCGATGTGATCTACACCTTAATTCATCGCTTGGGCGTGTTCCGTGTGGCGTTGTTTTTGCTGGTTGAGCCGTTACTTGACACGCTCTTAGGCGAGCTAAGGGGGCAGGGCATAGGGACGTTTCATCTGGAGGACCTTTGGCCGGGTGTGACCGATGGTCCGCTGACGAGTTTTTTGATTTACCTGGTGGTGTTTGATTTTTTGAACTACTGGCTGCATCGTGCCCAACACCAGTGGAATTGGTGGTGGGCTTTGCATGCACTGCATCATTCACAACGTCAGATGACGCAGTGGACAGACAACCGCAACCATCTCTTGGATGATTTGATCAATGCGGTCATTTGGGTGTTTGTGGCGCAGCTCATCGGCATCGCGCCCACGCAGTTTGTGGCTGTGGTGGCGATCACCCAATTGTTTGAAAACTTCCAGCATGCCAATTTGCGTTTGAGCTTTGGTAAGTGGGGAGAGTACCTGTGGGTCAGTCCGCGTTTTCACCGTCTCCACCATGCCATCGGTTGGGGGCATGAATCCTCTCAAGCAGGGCAGACCGTTTTAGGGGGGCATAACTTCGGGGTGTTGCTGCCTTGGTGGGACGTCATGTTTGGAACCGCCAACTTCGATCTGAGATTCGAACCCACTGGCATTCGCGACCAAGTGGAGCAGGGGGTTGATTACGGCGAAGGTTTCTGGTCTCAGCAGCGATTGGGTATCAAACGCCTCATGCGGGCTTTGGGGTTTTCTTCTTCTTGAAACACAGCTGCGGTATGCTTTTGGCATGCGTTTGTTTCTGGACTCTTTTTGGCGGGCACTGGCTTATTGCTTGATGCCGCGCGTCATGCTCTTGTCGCTGCTGCCACTGGCCATGTTGCTGGTGTTGTCGGTGAGCTGGGGCTATTTTTATTGGTCGCCCACTCAAGACTGGGTGCGCGATATGTTGGATTCGTGGCAACTCCTGCAAGGCATGATGGACTGGCTGCAGGCCAACGGGGCAGGTGATTTGCAAGCGGTGATGGTTCCGCTGGTCGTTATTTTTGCCATTACACCGATTTTGGTCGTGATTTCTTTGCTGGCGGTGTCATTCATGATGACGCCGGCCTTGGTCGATTTGGTGGTTCAGCGCCGTTTTGCACATCTGGCGCTCAAGCACGGTGGCACCACGTGGACGAGCTTGGCATGGACGGTGGGGTCGACCGTCATCGCCTCAATGGCCATGCTCATTTCTTTGCCCTTGTGGGTCGTGCCTCCGCTCATGTTCATCGTTCCTCCCCTGATATGGGGGTGGCTGAGCTATCGCGTACTGGTTTTCGACGCCTTGGTTTTGCATGCCAGTCGTGAGGAACGATTGACCATTGGTCGTCAGCACCGCATCTGGCTGCTGATGATTGGTGTGTTGACGGGCTATATGGGGGCCTTGCCTAGTTTGGTGTGGGCATCGGGTGCCGTGTTTGCGGCCGCGTTCTTGGTGCTCATTCCGTTGGCCATTTGGATTTATGCCTTGGTGTTTGCATTTACTTCGCTTTGGTTCACCCATTACAGCCTGGGCGCGTTAGAAGCCCTACGGGCTGAGTCGGGCACTGTGGTGATGGGCGCCTCTGTGCCATTACCCACGTTAGCATCGCAAGATGACCCAAGCACACCCACACTCCCACCTCTCTAACGTCCGGCCAGAGTTTGGTCTCATCATCGTCGGCGATGAAATTCTTTCGGGCAAACGTGCTGACAAGCACATGCCCAAACTCATCGAATTTTTAGGCGCGCGTGGTTTGTCCCTCGATTGGGCTGATTACGTTGGTGACTCGCCCGAACGCATCACGCGTACCCTTGCGCGTGCGTTCGACAGCAACAGCATTGTGTTTTCCTGTGGTGGTATTGGCGCAACGCCCGATGACCACACGCGTCAATGTGCAGCCCAAGCTTTGGGTCGGGACATCGTGTTGCATCCAGAGGCAGAAGCTTTGATTCGCGAGCGTATGAAAGACATCGCCAAAGAGCAGGGTGTCGCCTACGAGCCCGATCATCCCGACAACATCCATCGTCTCAATATGGGCGTGTTTCCTGTGGGCGCGCGCATCATTCCCAATCCGTACAACAAGATTCCAGGCTTTACCTGCTTCGGATCCGGTGGTGGTGCCGTGCATTTCGTGCCGGGCTTTCCAGTCATGGCTTGGCCGATGATGGAATGGGTGCTTGACACGCATTACCCGCACTTGTTTCAGCGTGATGCTTGGATTGAGCAGTCCATTGTCATTTACGGCTCGATGGAGGCCACCATCACACCGTTGATGGAAGCCTTAGAGCGCGACTTTGAAGGGGTGAAAGTGTTTAGCCTGCCCAGTGTGGATCATCCAGAGCATGGTCGCCACATTGAGCTCGGTGTCAAAGGGTCACCTGAAAGAGTAGCACCTGCCTATGCTGCGATGTTGGCTGGGCTAAAGCCCTTTGGATTCAAGATGGGCCCTGAATTGGTGCGAAAATAATTAAGAACCAATTTGGTGCAAAATTGCACCAAAATAGGATTGTTTGATTTTCTGCATTTCCATTCCTGAACGCGCATTTGCAGCTAATTTGCCGCAATCTCGGTGCAAAATAGCTAGCTAGAGGGTGAGGCGAACGGTGTTTGTTTTGGCGCGTAGCTGGCACAAAAACTGCATCCGTCCACCTCGAACACTTTTTAACCCAACCTACCCTAGCAGGAGAACTTGATGGCCAAGACCGTCGCAGACGTAATCAAAATGGTGCAAGAGAACGAAGTGAAATTCGTTGACTTCCGTTTCACCGATACCCGTGGTAAGTGGCAACACATCACTGTGCCCGTGTCGCAATTCGACGAGAGCAAGTTCGAAGATGGTCAAGCGTTTGACGGTTCTTCTATTGCGGGTTGGAAAGGCATTGAAGCCTCTGACATGTTGTTGATGCCCGATGCCAACAGCGCCATCATCGATCCTTTCTTCGAAGAAGTCACCTTGGTGTTGATCTGTGACGTGATCGAGCCGACAGACGGCAAAGCCTATGAGCGTGATCCACGTTCCATCGCCAAGCGCGCTGAAACTTACCTCAAGCAATCTGGCTTGGGCGACACCGCTTACTTCGGTCCA
>JACCDV010326675.1_pt1 | contig 35804 bp, 26 predicted proteins | sample 7446131 | NCBI WGS metagenome assembly JACCDV01 (sample SAMN15323448, study PRJNA562643) | freshwater metagenome | isolation source: river surface water | place: USA:Blue River Watershed | collected 2017-08-17
AAGGCAGATAAATCGCAACGCATTCGTTTGACGGGTTCGTTTGACGGTACAAACATTTCGGGTACAGGCCAGCTGGCTTCCGGAGATTGGATTTCATGGAAAGCCGTTCGTTCCGCAGTAGCGGGTTCGGATTCGACAAAATCGAGGTCAAATAAGCCGGAAGCAATCGGTGACGTTGTTTTCCCTTTCAATGGATTTGGACAAAAAACAATCGCGAAGCAAGAGAATCTATTGATTCAACATGCGACGGTTTGGACCAACGAGAAACAAGGTATTCTTAAGGATGCTGACGTCTTGGTGAAAGCAGGAAAGATTGTTCAAGTGGGTAAAGGCTTGAAAGATCCGACAGCTCGCATTGTGGACGGAACAGGCAAACACGTGACAGCAGGTATTATCGATGAGCACTCGCACGTAGGAGCTACGGGGGGTATCAACGAATGTACGCAATCTGTGACGGCTGAAGTTCGTGTCGCAGATGTTATTGATCCGGATGATGTAGATATTTACCGTCAATTGAGTGGTGGGGTTACAGCTAGCCACATTTTACACGGTAGTTGTAATGTCATTGGTGGTCAAACCCAATTATTGAAATTCCGTTGGGGACAAAATGCGGAGGCATTGAAGTTTGCGAACTGGGATCCATTTATCAAGTTTGCTTTGGGAGAAAACGTAAAACGTTCATGGAATACTTCAAATCCACGTTTCCCAGACACGCGTATGGGTGTGGAGCAAGTTCTCATGGATGCCTTTACCCGTGCTCGTGATTACGAGAAACAAGGACCAGGCAAGCGGATCGATTTAGAATTAGAGACTTTGTTGGAGATTCTAAACAAGAAGCGCTTCATCACTTGTCACTCTTACGTTCAAAGTGAAATCAATACCATTTTGAAAGTGGCTGATAAATTTGGATTCACGGTGAATACCTTGACCCACATTTTGGAAGGTTACAAGGTGGCTGATAAAATGAAGGCGCATGGAGCGAATGCTTCTACTTTCGCCGACTGGTGGAATTACAAGATGGAGGTTCTAGACGCTATTCCACAAAACGCTGCTATTATGCAAGCGGTGGGAGTGAATGTGGCGATCAACTCTGATGATGCGGAAATGGCACGTCGTCTAAACCAAGAAGCGGCTAAATCTGTAAAATATGCGGGCATGTCGGAAGAAGACGCCTTGAAAATGGTGACCTTGAACCCGGCTAAAATGTTACACGTCGCAGATCGCGTAGGTAGCATTGCACCTGGGAAGGATGCCGATTTAGTTATTTGGTCAGATCATCCGTTGAGCATTTATGCGAAGTCGGAGAAGACGATTGTAGATGGTACCGTAGTATTTGACCGCGAGCAAGATGCCAAATTGCAAGAGGCTTTAAAGAACGAGAAGCAGCGCTTGATTCAAAAGATGATTGCCTCGAAAAAAGGCGGCGCATCTACACGCCCTTCGACGCCATCGGTGAAGAAGCAAAACATGTGTGAAGAAGATCACAACCATGATAAGAGCCTTTGGGAGCGTATCGCAAGCCGTTTTATTGATGAAGAGCATGACCATATTAATGATTAAGAACATGAAAAAGCTATTAATACCTATATTTTGCTTCTTGGGCCTATCATTGATGGCACAAGAAACGATGCACCCTTCTCCCGCACAAACGAAGAAAATCGTTATCACGGGGGCAACCTTGCATATTGGAAATGGACAAGTGGTTCAGAATGGAAGCCTTTCCATTGATAAAGGCAAATTGACCGTGTTGACTTTTGCGCCCGCTATTACAGGCGACGTGGAACACATCGACGCGACCGGTAAACATATTTATCCGGGATTGATTGCTCCGAATACCAACCTCGGATTGGTGGAGGTTAGTTCGACCAAATCAACCGTCGATTACGACGAATTAGGGGAAATGAACCCGAATATTCGTTCGATTGTGGCGTACAATACGGATTCCAAAGTGATCAATACGTTGCGATCAAACGGAATCTTATTGGCTCAAATTGTTCCGCAAGGTGGGTTGATTTCAGGTTCCTCCACGATTGTGCAGTTGGACGCTTGGAACTGGGAAGACGCAGCATATGTCTTAGATAACGGAATTCATATTACTTTCCCAGCCTTGATTAATCGCCCTAACGGCGGAGGCGGCCGCAGAGGTGCTGATTCGGATGCCGTGAAAGCGGGATTGGAGCGCATCGAACAGGCGCGGGTATTCTTCCGTGAGGCAAAAGCTTACTTCAACGAGAAGACGCATGCGGCCGTGAATTTAAAGTACGAGGCTACGAAGGGTTTATTTGATCGTTCGAAAACGCTTTACGTGCATTGTGACCTCGTTAAGGAGATGTTAACGGCGATCGATTTTGCGAAGGAATTTAATTTCAAATTGGTTATCGCAGGAGGAGCAGACAGCTGGATGATTGCCGATATTTTGGCAGCCAATCAAGTAGCCGTTATCCTGCATGAGCCGCATGCATTGCCTGCAGCGGAAGATGATGCGGTGGACCAACCGTATAAAACAGGAGCTCAATTGCAGAAAGCGGGGGTATTGTTTACGATTTGTCAAGATTCGGGTGATGGCTATACGCAGATTCGTAATTTGCCATTCATGGCCGGAACGATGTCAGCCTATGGCCTAACTCGCGAAGAAGCGTTATCGGCAATTACCTTGAACCCTGCTAAGATTTTGGGGATTGCAGATCGTACCGGTAGCTTGGAAACGGGTAAGGATGCAAACATTGTTATCTGCCAAGGCGATTTGTTGGATATGAAAACCAGCGTTGTGACGCATGCCTTCATACAAGGTCGTGCGATCGACTTGGATAACAAGCATACGCAGTTGTACAATCGTTACAAATACAAGTACAACTTGAAGTAGTCAAATTAGCTTTTAGAAAAAGGTCGGTGACAGGCTTGCCGACCTTTTTTCATTTATTTAGTCTATTTTTGTGAGGTGAAACAGCGCGTACTCCTTTTTGACACGATTTTAGATGGGCATCATCCAGCCTATTTAATTCATTTAATTGGCTATTATAGTACGCAGCCTGATGTCGAATTAATCGTCGCGACGGGTGAAGAATTTCAATCTAATTTCGCCAAACGTCAAACTTCCGAGCAATTACATTGGGGAGAAAATGTGCACTTTTATCCCATTGATCTTGTAACGATTCAATCATTACACGACAGTCCCATATACCTTCGGTCCATTCGGGAGTGGAACATGCTGGTGGATATGGTGAAAGAATTGCAGATTAGTCATGCGATGTTAATGTATGTTGATTACTTTCCGTTGGGTGTTTTATTCGGAAAGAAATCGCCGGTGCCTGTATCGGGAATCAGTTTCCGTCCACCACAAAAAATGCAAGGGCTTTTTGCTTTCCTTAAGCAGAAGCTTTGGCAGGCCATGTTATCTTCCGGACAGATAGATCAAGTTTTTTCCATTGTTCATTCGGCAGTCCCTGTCATGAATCATTTAAGTGCGTACGCAACCGTGACCCCTTTAGCGGATCCCGTTGCACATTTGCCACTGACAGCTCAGCAAAAATCGGATTTCCGATTGAATTGTGATATTGCCAAGAACAAGAAGGTATTCCTCAATTTTGGGCAATTAGATCAGCGAAAGGGGATAGAAGCCTTCGTTGCCGCGTGTAAACTTCTTTCTCCCAAAGATTTGTCGGGCATCTGTTTACTTCTTGCGGGGCCGATTGAATTGAGCTACGCGCTGGAACTGGATTTACTTTTTCAGGAGATTCCGAATCTTCAGGTTGTGAAGTTATATGATTACCATAACTACCCGACGGTTGAATTGTGTTTTGATTTGGCGGACGTCGTATTGGTCACTTATCAAGATCACTTGGGAATGAGTTCTGTATTAGTGCGGGCTGCATTAGCGGGGAAACCGGTGATCGGAACGCGTGTTGGGACAATCGGCTTGACCATCAAAGACTATCATTTAGGCCTTGCGATTGATCCTTTAGATGATGCGGAATTTGCAGACGCGATTAAATCTAAGATCAAGACTGATCCAATGAAACAAGCAGATTTAGCGCATCAAAATTCCGTGGAAGCCTTTGTGCTTACGATAGCGAAAGGTATTGAATCTTAGCACTTAAATCTTTCAATAGATTCTTGGTTCTTTCCGGTCGGGCATCCGTAATAAACACCTGCCCAAAATGGTCTTCTGCCATCATTTCAATTAAGCGCTGAATCCGTCGGTCATCTAGTTTATCGAAAATATCATCCAATAACAACAAGGGTTTTCTCGGCTTAACGGCCGTTAAGGCATCGAATTGAGCTAATTTTAGCGCAACAACAAAACTTTTGGTCTGTCCTTGGGAACCGTATTTTTTCAAGGGATATCCATTGATTTCAAATTCAAAATCATCCCGGTGTATCCCCACGGTTGTTCGTTGGGCAGCAAAATCCTGTCTTTCGGCCTGCTTAAGTGCCGCGTCCAATTGACCCGCCTCAAAAGTCGATTCCATGCGGATTAAAACCTGCTCCCGGTCATCTGAAAGTGCCGCATAATGCGCTTGAAATCGCGGAAGAAAATCTTTCAAAAATTCACTTCGTGCCGCACGAATTGACTCTCCAAGAAGCACGAGCGGTTCATGGTAGCTGGCCAACATCAATGTATCCATCGTTCCGCTTTCTGCAAACATCTTCAGTAGACTGTTGCGTTGCTGCACGATGCGGTTATAGCGAATCAGGTTTTCTAAAAACGTCCGATCTAATTGTGCCATGACCCCATCAAAGAATCTTCTTCGGGTATCCGAACTGTCACGAACTAGATCCGTGTCATGCGGGTCCATGAGGACAATCGGAAAATTTCCGATGTGGTCGGCTAATCGGGTGTAGGGCTTTTGGTCGCGTAGTAGTGCTTTTTTCTGGCCCTTTTGAACCGCGCAGGTAATCTGTGTTTCGGTTTCAGGCACGTGTTCGTCCTTTTGGAATACGAAACTACCTTGTATCATAAAGAAGGAATCTCCGTGCCGGATGCACAGCGGATCGGCTACACCGCGGGCACTTTTGGTCAAGGAAAGAAAATGAATGGCATCCAATAGATTTGTTTTCCCGATTCCATTTTCCCCCACGATGCAATTAATATTTGGGATGAAATCAAATTGCGCCTCCTCGTAGGACTTAAACTGTTTGACCTGTAAAGATTTTAGGTACATAGGGAGGAGCGAATGGGCACAATGCTGTAAAAATAAAGAATAATACGCGATTTTTTGGCTGCTTGCGTGTTTTGTTTTAATTTCGCCTTGATTTTGACGAGGGCATTTTCCTTCGACAACAAAAATTTCCGACCGACAAATGGCAAAGAAAGAAACACAAGCACCTAAGTATTCCAAAGAGACCTACATGTATTGGTATGAATCCATGCAGTTACAACGCAAGTTCGAAGAGAAATGCGGTCAATTATATGGAATGCAAAAAATCAAAGGTTTTTGTCACTTATACATTGGCCAGGAGGCTTGTTCTTCTGGATCAAAATCTGCCTTACGCGAAGGCGATAAATACATTACCGCTTACCGTGACCACGGTATTCCGTTAGCTTTGGGAACATCTCCTAACGCGATTATGGCCGAATTATACGGTAAAATTACAGGAGCTTCCAAAGGGAAAGGTGGTTCGATGCATATCTTCGATAAGGAAGTAGGTTTCGTGGGTGGACACGGTATCGTTGGGGCGCAAATCCCATTAGGTGCAGGTTTGGCATTCGCTGAAAAATATAAGAAAACAGGTAATGTTTCGATCACTTATTTCGGTGACGGTGCATCGCGCCAAGGTGCTTTGCACGAAGCCTTTAACATGGCGATGACATGGAAATTACCTGCGATTTTCGTCGTAGAAAATAATGGTTACGCAATGGGTACCTCCGTTGCTCGTACGTCTAACGTAACTGAATTATACCAATTAGGTGAGGCTTATGACATGCCATCCGAGGCAGTTGACGCGATGGATGTGGAAGCCGTTCACGAGGCAGTTTCTCGTGCTGCAGCTCGTGCCCGTGCGGGAGAAGGTCCTACGTTCCTGGAATTCAGAACCTATCGTTACCGGGGACACTCGATGTCGGATCCTCAAAAATACCGCTCAAAAGAAGAGGTTGAGGCTTACAAAGAGCGCGATCCGATCGAACAAGTAAAAGCACGTATTTTGGAATTTGGCATTGCGACGCAAGCCGATTTAGATGCAATCGATGCGAAGATCAAAGTTCAGGTTCAAGAATCTGTTGATTTTGCGGAAGCATCTCCATTCCCTACTGCGGATGAGGCATACAAAGATGTGTACGTTCAAGAAGATTATCCGTTTATCGTCGAATAATCTAGACGTTAATATAATTGAGAGGCACGGGACGATTTCCGTGCCTTTTTTTATTCGACTAACATCTTGTCGATCGCCAATAATTCATCCCGGAATTTCGCCGCTAATGGGAAGTCTAGCTCGCGCGCGGCACGTTCCATTTCTTTCTGAATGGATTCTTTTTGTTTCTTTAACTCAGGCTTACTCATGTAGGCCAATAATGGATCTGCAGCTTGAATCGATTCTTTCGGCGTAATGCCATAAGACTTCATCGGCTTCGCCATGCGATCCGCGATCGAAGTCTGCTCCATAATCTCATCATGACTACGCCAAATGGTTTTCGGTGTGATGCCATGCTCTAGGTTATAGGCCATTTGCTTCTCGCGTCTGCGATTCGTCTCTGAAATCGCCCGCTCCATCGAGCCGGTCATTTTGTCGCCGTACATGATTACCCGACCGTTTTCATTTCGCGCTGCCCGGCCAATCGTTTGGATCAACGAACGGATATCACGTAAGAAACCTTCTTTGTCGGCGTCCATAATCGCCACCAAAGATACCTCTGGCAAGTCTAATCCTTCGCGCAATAAGTTTACGCCCACCAGCACATCAATAACGCCTAAGCGCAATTCTCGTAAAATCTCCACCCGTTCCAGGGTCTTGATTTCCGAGTGGATGTAACGGCATTTGACCCCCACACGATCCATGTATTTGGAGAGCTCTTCCGCCATCCGTTTGGTCAAGGTCGTGATGAGGACGCGTTCTTTTTTCTTGATGCGATCGTAAACCTCATCCAATAAATCGTCGATTTGGTTTTTGGTCGGACGGACGTCTATCAAAGGATCTAATAATCCCGTAGGTCGGATGATTTGCTCGACCACCACACCTTCGGATTGCTTGAGTTCGTAATCGGACGGGGTGGCGGAAACGTAGATGGTTTGGCCTACAATATCTTCAAATTCTTGAAAAGTTAACGGTCGGTTGTCCATCGCCGAGGGCAGACGGAATCCGTATTCAACGAGCGATTCTTTGCGAGATCGGTCGCCACCGTACATCGCACGGATTTGTGGCATGGTCACATGGCTTTCGTCCACGACCATCAGGAAATCATCGGGAAAGAAGTCGAGGAGGCAGAAGGGCCGCTGCCCAGGTTTCCGCTGATCGAAATAGCGGGAATAATTCTCGATGCCGGAGCAATAGCCTAGCTCGCGCATCATTTCTAAATCAAATTCGGTCCGTTGCTTAATTCGTTCGGCTTCTTGCAAACGCCCATCTTTCCCGAAATAAGAAATCTGATTGACGAGGTCTGCTTGAATATCCGAGATGGCATTGTTCAAAGTCTCGCGGCCGGTGACAAATAGGTTGGCCGGGAAAATCGCGACCATGGTTTCTTTGGAAATTTTCTTGCCGGTCCAGGGATCAATGCGGTGAATCTCCTCGATTTCATCGCCAAAGAAGATGACCCGGTAGCCGAAATCTGCATAGGCCAAAAATATATCTACGGTATCTCCTTTGACGCGGAAGGTACCTCGCAAGAATTCACCTTCGGTTCTCGAATATAGAATCTCGACGAGTCGGAAAAGAAACTGATTCCTTGAAATTGTTTCCCCTACGCCAATGCGCATGATGGAATTTTTGTATTCATCGGGATTTCCCATACCGTAAATACAGGAAACGGAGGCGATGACGATGATATCTCGCCGACCTGACATGAGGGCCGCGGTGGTGGCGAGGCGGAGTTTTTCAATTTCTTGATTGATTGACAAATCCTTTTCGATGTAGGTACCGGTAGAGGCGATGAAGGCCTCGGGCTGGTAATAATCGTAATAGGAGATGAAATACTCGACCGCATTTTCGGGGAAGAAGGATTTAAATTCTCCGTAAAGTTGAGCGGCTAGAGTTTTGTTATGGCTTAAAATCAGGGTCGGCCGATTGACTTCTTTGATGACATTCGCAATCGTAAAGGTTTTTCCGGATCCGGTCACGCCAAGAAGGGTTTGAGCTCTCTCCTCTTTCTGTAATCCTTCCACCAATTCACGGATGGCATTGGGTTGATCCCCTGTGGGTTGATAGGACGATGCGATTTTAAATTCCATGTTCAAAAGTACATAATATTCGCTTGCGAAGAGTAGGATTTATCGGCGAAATACGCTTTTTTTGAGTCCTAAAATTCAACAAATGATCAAAAATCTTGCCCTATTGGGAATCGCTTTTTTAGGTTGCTCCTCCAAAGAAGATCCTAAGCCTTTTTTGCCTACAGAACCCACAACACCGGTTGTGCCCAAAGTCTATACTTTTACGAAGGATCCGATTTGGGTGGATGAATTTGATACGCCTGGATTACCGAATGATAAGTTTTGGTCTTATGACGTTGGCGGCTCGGGATGGGGCAACAATGAGTTGCAATATTATACGAAAGCCGATTTAGATAATGCGCACATTGAAAATGGAATCTTAACCATCGAGGCAAGAAAGGAGTCCATTGGAGCAATGAATTATTCATCGGCGCGTATTGTCACGAAAGGCAAGCAGGATTTCTTGTATGGAAAAGTTGAGGTACGTGCGAAGATTCCGGCGGGTCGAGGCAATTGGCCGGCTATATGGATGTTGGCCAGTCAATCCGATTATGGCTCTGTTTATTGGCCGGATAATGGTGAAATTGACATTTTGGAACATGTGGGTTATAACCCGGGGGTGATGCATTTCTCGGTGCATACCAAAGCATTCAATCATGTGATCGGTACGCAAAAGACGGCTACGACACGATTAGATGATTTTGACAAAGAGTTTCATGTGTATACAATGGAGTGGACACCTCAAAACATCAAGTCCTACATTGATGGTAAGTTATATTTTACTTTTGAAAATTCGGGCAGGGGATTTGAGGAATGGCCATTTGATAAAAAGCAACACATCTTGTTGAACCTGGCCATCGGGGGTAACTGGGGAGGTCAGAAGGGCGTCGATGATACAATTTTCCCGAATAAATTTTTAATCGATTATGTCCGAGTTTACGGATTAAACCCTTAGGAATGAGATACCCAGCTGCGGCGGAAGCCTTTGATCGATTGTTGTGTGTGATGGATGATTTGCGTGAGAAGTGTCCATGGGATAAGAAGCAGACGATGGATACCTTGCGGCATTTGACGATTGAGGAGACCTATGAATTGTCTGACGCGATTATGTCCAAGGACATGGCGGAGATTCGTAAGGAGATTGGGGATGTGATGCTTCACTTGGTTTTCTATAGCAAGATTGGTTCGGAGACGGGGGACTTTGATATTACGTCGGTACTTCATGGGATTTGCGAGAAATTGATTTCGCGGCATCCGCATATATATGGGGATGTGGTGGCAGAGACGGAGGAGCAGGTGAAGGCCAATTGGGAATCTTTGAAATTGAAGGAGGGCAACAAATCGGTGCTGGGCGGAGTACCCGGATCATTGCCGGCTTTGGTGAAGGCGATGCGGATACAGGAAAAGGCACGCGGAGCGGGCTTCGATTGGGAAGAAAAGGAGCAGGTGTGGGAGAAGGTAGAAGAAGAGTTAGGCGAATTTAAGGAGACCTTTGTGGGGAAGGATTTGTCGGTAGCTCAAAAGGAAGAGGCAGAAGGCGAGTTAGGGGATTTGATTTTTAGCTTGGTGAATTTTGCACGTTTTGTCGATATTAATCCGGAGACGGCGGTTGAGCGGACGAATCGAAAATTCATCCATCGCTTCCAACATTTAGAAAAGCGCGCGGCGGAAATGGGAAAAAGCTTGTCGGAGATGACCCTTGCCGAAATGGATGTCTATTGGAATGAGGCAAAAAAAACACCGCCAGGGGTTTAGTCCTCGCGGTGTGATGATTATCGTTATTTAACAGAAAACTGATAAACCGTTTTCGAGGTGTAGGTTTCCCCGGGACGTAAGACCGTTGAAGGGAAATTGGGTTTATTCGGGGAATCGGGATAGTGCTGTGTTTCTAGACAGAATCCCGTGCGCTTGTTGTATTTCGCACCATATTTACCGATCAGGTGACCATCTAAATTATTTCCGGTATAGAATTGAACACCGGGCTCGGTGGTGAATACTTCCATGACCCGACCAGATACTGGTTCCTCCACATGTGCGATTTTCGCATATTCTCCAGGCGCTTTGTCGAAGGCGTAGCAATGATCGTAACCGCCACCGAAAGCGATTTGCTCATCCGCAGCATTAATTTCTAAACCGATCTTCTTGGGGGATGTAAAATCAAAGGGTCCTCCTTTCACAGTTTTTACTTCGCCGGTTGGGATTAAGACTTTGTCTACGGGAATGAAAAAAGGCGCATTGAGTTGGATGGTATGATCAAGCACATCGCGCTTGGCGTTCCCTGTAAGGTTAAAGTACGAGTGATTACAAATATTTAAGACAGTTGCTTGGTCTGTTTTTGCAGTATAATCCATCGCAATCGCGTTGTCTTCGGTGAGCGTATAGGTTACTTGAACTTCCAGGTTACCAGGAAAACCTTCTTCGCCATCTTTTGAAAGGTAAGATAGAGTCAGGCTTCCGGGTTTTTGGGAAAGCGTTTTCCATACTTTTTTATCGAAACCTTTAAGGCCTCCGTGCAGGTGTTGGCCATTGTTTTGCGCCGCCAAGCTATAGTTTTTACCATCCAGGCTGAATTTCCCTGCAGCGATGCGGTTTCCATAACGTCCTACGACGGCTCCGAAGTAGGGAGAATCTTTGATGTAGTCGGCCACGCTATCGAATCCCAAGACAACGTCTTCGATGACTTTGTTTTTGTCGGGCACCATGATTTTGGTAATGATGGCTCCGTAGTTCATGATTTGTACCTCCATGCCGTGCGCATTTTTCAAGGTATACAACGTTACGGCTTCGTTGTTGGGTGTTTGTCCAAAGGGCTTTTCCAAATTTAACATATTGGTTTTAAGAGGGTTAGATTGTGCCATTCCCACAAAAAAGGTGCAAGCAAAAAAGGCTGTAGTAAGCCTTATAACGGTTTTTTTCATGGTCAATAGGTTATTGAACTTCCAATTTAGCTTTTTTGCTTGAAAATAAAATTATTCTTCCTATCTTTGCACCCCAATTTAAAAATTGTTTTACACTTAATTTCAGCACGTTAGCCCAGCGTGTTGATGTATCTAGGGCAAGCACATATGTCAAAAGTTAAAAAAGATTTCGACTGGGATTTAGTTGAAGGAAAAGGATTCGGTGGTAACTATACTGCGGATCAAAAAGCACAAATGGAGGCAGCTATTGAGGCTACTCTAAACTCGGTAACTGAGAAGGAAGTTGTGAAGGGGGTTGTTGTGAGCAAAACAGACCGTGAAGTAATCGTCAACATTGGATTTAAGTCTGATGGTTTAGTATCTGCATCTGAATTCCGCGATATGCCAGATTTGAAAGCAGGCGACGAGGTAGAAGTTTACATTGAGAATCAAGAAGATTCAAATGGCCAATTGATCTTATCTCGCAAATTAGCGAAGGTAATGGGTGCTTGGACGAACATTGAGAAGGCTTTGGAAGAAGACACAATCATCAATGGTTTCGTGAAGCGTCGTACAAAAGGTGGTTTGATCGTAGATATTTTTGGAATCGAGGCGTTCTTGCCGGGTTCTCAAATTGATGTGAAGCCAATCCGTGATTTCGATATTTTTGTTGGCAAGAATATGGAAGTTAAGGTGGTTAAGATCAACCATACGAATGATAACGTAGTTGTATCTCATAAAGTATTGATTGAGAAGGATCTTGAGGCGCAACGTCAATTGATCTTGAACAACTTAGATAAGGGTCAAGTATTAGAAGGTGTGATCAAAAACATGACTAACTTCGGTGTGTTCATCGATTTAGGTGGTGTGGATGGTTTATTGCACATTACAGATATCTCGTGGGGACGTATCAACCACCCACAAGAGGTGTTGAAATTAGATCAAAAAATCCAAGTGGTTGTATTAGACTTTGATGAGAACAAGAAGCGTATCTCATTGGGTATGAAGCAATTGCAAGCACATCCTTGGGAAGCTTTAGCAGCTGAGGTTGAGGTTGGATCAAAAGTAAAAGGTAAAATCGTTAACGTTGCGGATTACGGTGCTTTCTTAGAAGTATTGCCAGGCGTTGAAGGTTTGATCCACGTTTCTGAGATGTCATGGTCTCAGCACTTGCGTAACCCACAAGATTTCTTGAAAGTAGGCGATGAAATGGAGGCCGTTGTGTTGACATTGGATCGTGCTGAGCGCAAGATGTCCTTAGGTATCAAGCAATTGACTGAAGATCCTTGGAACAAGACGGACTTATTGTCTAAATATGCAGTAGGTACGAAGCACAAAGGAACTGTTCGTAACTTGACTAACTTTGGTTTATTCCTTGAGTTAGAAGAGGGTATCGATGGTTTGGTACACGTATCTGACTTGTCATGGACAAAGAAAATCAAGCATCCATCTGAATTCGTTAAAGTTGGCGATTCATTAGATGTTATCGTGATTGAATTAGACGCGGACAACCGTCGTTTAGCATTAGGTCACAAGCAATTAGAAGAGAATCCTTGGGATACGTTTGAAAGTGTATTCACAGTAGGTTCGGTTCACAAGGCAACTGTTATTTCGAAAAATGACAAGATGGCGACTTTAGAGTTACCTTACGGTATCGAAGGTTTGGCTCCATTGAAGCAATTGACGAAAGCAGATGAGTCGGTAGCTGAAGCGGGTGAGGCATTGGATTTCGTAGTAACTGAATTCCACAAGGATGATCGTAAGATTATTCTTTCGCACACACGTACATTCTCAGGTGCGCCAGTTGAAGAAGTAAAAGTAGAGAAGAAAAAAGCAACGAAAACAACCGAGAAGACGGCAACAGTTACAGCTGAGAAGTCGACAATGGGAGATATCGGAGCTTTATCTGCTTTGAAAGAGCAAATGGAAGGTGCTGAGCGTGAGCAAGCGATCAAAAAATTAGAGAAGAAATCTAAGAAAGCAGAGTAATATTTGTTTTAAGTTTTGATCAAAAGGGGATTCGGAAACGAATCCCCTTTTTTTGTGCTATCCTGAAATTAGCCGACAGATTTGTAAAATTTCAAGAAATAGATTGCTTATTTCGGGGCAATTTGTCAAATTGTAGTCTTGATGCCAAATGCAGAAATTCTGCGGGCATCGGAGTCATCTAAATCAATTAAACTATGGGAAATAATTCACGGAGAGACTTTCTAAAAAAGGCCGGTTTGGCAGCGGGAAGTTTTTACATTGTTCCGAGGCATGTATTGGGTAAGGGCTTTACGGCACCTTCCGACAAGTTAAACATTATGGGTATCGGTGCTGGCGGTAAAGGCCAAAGCGATATCATGAACTCATTTAACAAGGGCAAGGAAAACATCGTTGCTCTGGTAGATGTGGATGATCGCCGCGCGGTTCAGTCGCGGAAGGATTTCCCGAAAGCGAATTATTACCGTGATTTCCGTAAGGCATTGGATGCCGAAGGTGATAAGGTAGATGCGGTGATTGTTTCGACACCGGACCATACGCATACCACGATTGCCATGGAAGCGATGCGTCGCAAGAAGCACGTTTATGTACAAAAGCCATTGACGCATGACATCTACGAAGCCCGTATGATGACGGAGAAAGCTCGTGAAATGAAAGTCGTGACGCAAATGGGTAACCAAGGTTCTTCAGGTGATGGTGTTCGTCAAATGATTGAGTGGTTTGATGGAGGCGTGATTGGTAAAGTATCCGAAGTATTGGTTTGGACGAATCGTCCGGTTTGGCCACAAGGAATTTCTTATCCAGCGGCTGGACATCCTGTACCGGCGGAATTGGATTGGGATTTGTGGTTAGGGCCATCAAAATATCGTGAATTTAATCCAGCATTTGTTCCATTTAAATGGCGTGGATGGTGGGATTATGGTACAGGTGCTTTAGGCGACATGGGATGTCACTTATTAGATCCTCCATTTAAAGTATTGGGAATTCGGGATGCCTTGAACGTAGAATGTTCCGTAGGTTCTGTATTCTTAACGGATTGGGTTCCGGAGTGGATTCCAGAAGGATGTCCTCCATCGTCGATGGTAACCTTGAATTATGGACCATCTGCGAAGAACAAGTCGAACGTGAAGTTAACGTGGTTCGATGGCGGTCTTCGTGCTCCACATCCTGCAGGTATCCCTGCGACAGAAATCATTGGAGATCCAGATGGAACCAATGGCGTGATTTTGATCGGATCGAAAGGAATCATGACCTGTGGTACTTATGGTATGTATCCAAAGGTCTTCAAGGATGGTAAGCGTGTAGATGAAGCAGATCTTCCAAAAGCTAAATTGCCTCGCGTTGAGGGCGGTGCCGGTGGTCACAATACCCAATGGGTGGAGGCTTGTAAAGCAGGCTTTGGCAACATGGAAGTAAGTTCACCTTTCGATTATGCGGGTCCATTTACCGAGTCGGTATTGATGGGTAACTTAGCCATTCGTTCGTACATGTTGCGTGAAGGCGAAGGCCGTAATGCGAAGTACATTGGACGTCAACAATTAGAGTGGGATGCGGCGAATATGCGCATTACCAACTTTGAAGCGGCCAATCAATTCGTTAAACGCGAATACCGCGCGGGTTGGACAATGTAGTTATCAATTACTTGATATATTGAAAAGACGGGGGTTCTCTCCCGTCTTTTTTTTATTTTTGTCAAAATATTCATCTATGCAATTAAGCGCTACCGGAGCAAATCAAGTTTTCCAACAAGTCGAATCGTTTATCCTTGAAAACGGATATACCATTGTTGACCAAGATTTTTCTCGACCTTGGGGTGGTTTTTTTGTCTTAGATGAAAGCCAGTCGGCTCAATTCGCTGCCCAGTTTTTCCCGGGTATTTCCTTGGACTCGATTCAAATTACCCAAAAGTTGAGCCCCAAGTTTTTAGTAGTAGCTCCCAATAAACGTCTTTCTTGGCAATACCATTTTCGCCGTGCCGAGTTATGGTCAGTGACCTACGGTCCGATCGGCGTTGCTATTTCAGATACCGATGAACAATCCGAGCCAGGTATTTATCAGGTGAACGAGATCATCACTTTGCCCGTGGGTCAGCGGCATCGCCTTGTGGGTTTAGATCAATGGGGCGTCGTAGCTGAAATCTGGCAACATACGGATGCGGCTAATCCGTCTGACGAATCGGACATCGTTCGATTGCAAGATGACTTCGGCCGTTAATCGATTTAACAAACCGTTCATCTAAAAATAATACAAGAAAACTTTGTAGTCTTAAAAAGTTTCCATAGTTTTGCTCCCCACTTCATCAGGTGGACTAGCAAATGAAATCACGTATTTTAGAAAAAGGAACCCAATTATTCTTTCGTTACGGCGTCAAGTCGGTAACGATGGACGCGATTGCCGCGGAATTAGGCATTTCTAAAAAAACGATTTATCAACATTTTCCAGATAAAGACGCCATGGTCCTTCAGGTGGTGGATGCCTTTATCGAAAAGGATGAAGTCAAATGGGTTGAGCTGGATAAGCAGTATCCCAATGTCATCGAGAAGATGTTCAAGTCCTTCGAAATGGTGAAGGAGATGTTGATGCAAATGAACCCCCGTTTGCTTTTCGAGATCGAGAAATATTTCCCGGCGGCCTATGCTCGTTTTAGAGAGTACAACGAACGAGGGATACATGCGCATCTTGTTTTAGATTTTAAAAAGGGCATGCAGTTTGGCTACTTCCGAAAAGACATTGACGTGGAATTGCTTGCCCGACTTCGTATGGCGGAAGTAGGCTTAGTCTTTAATCCCGATTTTTACCCTGAAAACAAATTATCGCTTTTTGAAACTCAAATGATACTCATGGATATTTTCATGCGTGGCATTTTGACAGAGAAAGGTTTAGTTCTATACAATTCATACCAAAACAACCCTCAAATATGATCCGTCTAAGAAAAATCTGTGCCGGTCTATTTTTACTGAGCTCCTTCAGTATGAGCGCGCAATCCTTCAGCTTAAAAGAAGCGGTGGATTATGCTGTCGTACATCACGTGCAGGTAAAAAATAGCCAAATCGACTTGCAAAATGCAAGCGCAAAAATCAATGAGATCAGAGCCATTGGCCTACCTCAAGTGAATGCCTCTGTTGGTTATGGTAACTCGTTGATTTTACAACGTGTTTTCATTCCCGCTAACCTTTTCAATCCCGCCGCCAAGCCCGGCGAGTTAATCGCTGCGAAGTTTGGTGTGACTAATTCGGGTTCCACCAGCGTGGCTGTTAACCAACTGCTCTTTGATGGAACTTACCTATTAGGCTTGAAGGCATCGGAAGTTTACAAAGATTTGTCCGTAAAAAACTTAACACAATCCAAGCAACAAGTTGCTGAGAATGTGATGAAAGCGTATTACGGAATTCTTGTCAACGAGAAACGCCTTTCCATTTTACAAGCTAACGTCGGCCGATTGGATACCTTGTTGAAGGAAACAAAAGCGCTTAATGCACAAGGATTCGTAGAAAAAATTGACGTACAACGTTTGGAAGTGCAGGCGAATAACTTGCGTACGGAACTGGAAAATGTCTACCGACTTCAAGAGTTGAGCTATTCGCTATTGAAATTCCAGATGGGGTATCCGATGGAAACGCCAATCCGCCTAGCAGAAACATTGGAGCAAATCGAATTGAGTAACCGCCTTTTGGATGATCAAGATATACCGTTCAACTACGGAAATCGCATTGAATATTCCATTTTGAAAACACAGGAAAGTTTAGCTGAGCTTGATTTAAAAAGCATAAAAGCAGGTTATCTACCTCGCTTGGTAGCGGGCGCTAATTATGGTTACAATGCGGGTGCGAACAGCTTTGGTGATTTGATATCAAAATCTTGGTTCGATAATGCGACCATTAGCTTTGGTATTCAAATTCCAATCTTCGACGGATATTCGAAAAAATACAAGGCGATTCAATCGGCAAATAACTTACAAAAGGTTCGTCAAAGCTTTGACTTATTGAAGTCGTCTATCGACTTACAACGTAGCCAGTCAATCATCTCCTTGAAAAATGCCTTGGAGTCCTTGAAAGAGCAAAAAGCAAATCTTGATTTAGCCAATGAAATTTCGCGCGTAACCCGAGTGAAATACACCCAAGGGGTTGGTTCAAACTTAGAAGTCTTAAATGCTGAGACATCCATTAAAGAATCCCAGGCAAATTACTTTACTGCACTCTACAATGCCTTAATCGCGAAAGTAGAACTTGCAAAATCAAACGGAACTCTATACTCAGAATAATACGAACATGAAAAAAATAACTATCCTCCTAAGCGCCATTGTCTTATTTGCAGCATGCAATAAGTCGGCCGACAAAAAAACCGAATTGGCCAACCTAAAAGCGGAAGCCAAAGAAATTAACGCGAAAATCGCTGCCTTGGAAAAGGAAATGGGTGCTGGAAAAGAGACGGCGTCCACGAAAGTGATTGCCGTATCGGTTACTCCGATCGCCCCTTTGACATTCAAACACTTTGTGGAAGCCCAAGGAAATGTGGTCGCTGAAAATACCGTATTGGTTAGCCCACAAACAGGTGGCATGATCGTTAGCTTGCCGGTGGTGGCGGGCCAACAAGTTTCAAAAGGCCAATTGATTGCAACCTTGGACAACAGCATCTTGAAGGAGTCGATGGAAGAGGTGAAACACCAATTGGATTTGGCGAAGACCTTGTTTGAGAAGCAAAAGACGCTTTGGGACCAACAAATCGGAACCGAGGTTCAATATTTAAGTGCGAAGTCTAATAAGGAATCCTTGGAGAAGCGTTTGGTAACCTTGCGCGCTCAGTTAGGAATGTCACGCGTGGTGGCTCCGATTTCAGGAACGATTGAACTTGTTCGTCAAAAGGCGGGTGAAATGGCTGCTCCAGGTATGCCAATCGTTCAAATCGTGAATTTGGGCAACTTGAAAATTTCTGCAAAAATTGCTGATTCTTATGTGGGTTCTGTGAAGCAAGGCGATCCAATCGCGATCAAATTCCCAGATATCAACAAAGAAATTACGGCGCGTATTTCCTTGGTTTCGAAAATGGTTAACCCATTAACGCGTACGTTTGATATCGAAGCTCGTATTCCAAACGCTGGTGGTGACTTGAAGCCGAATCAATTGGCTGTTATCAATATCAATGACTTGTCAAAAGCGAATGCCTTGGTAGTAGATGAAAACATCATTCAGAAAACAGAAAAAGGAAGTCTAGTGTACGTTGCGGTAACTGAAAATGGCAAGAAAGTAGCGAAAGCGCGTGTGATTACGATTGGTTTGACTTACAATGGTCAGGCGGAAGTAGCAAGCGGTTTACAAGCTGGCGATTTGATCATTACACAGGGCTACCAAGATTTAGTGGACGGACAAGCTATTTCATTCTAAATCAACCATGGAGAAGAATTTGAAGAACGAGCAACTGCCCGAGGGGAAAGGCTTGATTTATAATATGGTCGGCTGGTTAGGCCAAAACCGAACCACTGTTTACATATTTACTTTTATCATTTTTGTCGCAGGTTTGGGAATCTATTCCAGCCTACCGAAAGAGCAATTTCCAGATATCGTCGTACCGCAAATGGTCGTTCAGACCGTTTATGCAGGAACTACGCCAGCGGATATTGAGAACACGATTAATAAACCGATCGAAAAGCAATTGAAATCGGTCACGGGTATCAAGAGTGTGAAATCAAACGCACTGCAAGATATCTCCGTCATCATCGTCGAGTTTAATACCGATGTCGAGGTGCCCGTTGCCAAACAACGCGTGCAAGATGCTGTCGATAAGGCGAAAAACGATTTGCCGAAAGATTTAACACGTGATCCTTCGGTAGCAGAAGTGAACTTCTCGGAGTTCCCGATCATGAACATCAACATCGCCGGAGATTATCCCTTGGACAAGTTGAAGAAATACGCCGAAGATTTACAAGACGAGATCGAAGGGATGCCTGAAATCACGCGTGTGGATATCGTGGGTGCTTTGAAGCGGGAGATTCAAGTGAACTTGGATTTGTATAAAATGCAGAGCTATGGCTTGACGTTTTATGATATCCAACAAGCTGTACAGGGCGAAAACGTGAACATTTCTGGTGGTGATCTAGACGTGAATGGCGTTCGTCGCTCCCTACGTGTGGTCGGAGAATTTAAGTCGGTGGATCAATTAGCGAATCTAATGGTTGGCTCATCCACGGGCGCTCGAGTTCGATTGAAAGACGTGGCGGATGTCCGTGATGGATTTGAAGAGAAGCAAGATTTTGCCCGCTTGGATAATAAATCAGTGATTACCTTGAACGTGATTAAGCGTAGTGGGGCCAACTTGATCAATGCGGCTGACCGTATCGAAAAGACGATCGAAGAGTATCGTGAGTCGCGTTTCCCTGCAGGCTTGGTGGTTTCCATCACCGCTGACCAGTCGGAGCGTACGCGTGGTGACTTAGCAGATTTGATTAACACGGTTATCCTCGGATTTATCTTTGTGGTTATCGTATTGATGTTCTTTATGGGTGTTCGCGATGCGGCATTCGTGGGACTTTCCGTTCCATTGTCGGCCCTCCTGACTTTCTTATTCATGCCGGGTCTTGACTTTACCTTGAATACGATCGTGTTATTCGCGTTCTTATTAGGTTTGGGAATTGTGGTAGATGATGCGATTGTGGTCATTGAGAATGCACACCGTTTGTTCAACAACTTTAAGAAATTGACGATTACGGAGGCAGTTAAATTAGCCGCGTCTGAGGTATTTGTTCCGGTATTAACGGGTACGTTGACAACGATCTCTCCATTCTTGCCGTTATTATTCTGGCCGGGCATCGTGGGTGAGTTCATGAAGTTCTTGCCAATCACCTTAATCATTACCTTGTTTGCATCCCTTTTCGTGGCTTATGTGATGAACCCGGTTTTTGCGGTTTCCTTCATGAAGCGCCATGACGAAGAGGTGAATGATGTAAAGTTCCCGAAGTTCGAAGATATTCGTCGCACAGTATTCATCTTATTGAGCTTGACGATATTCGGATACGTGATTGGATTCGGATTGGGCCATTTTGGTTTTGGAAACTTTGGTTTATTGGCCTTGGTATTGTATGTTTTCAATCACTTTATTGTAACGCCAAAATGGGTAGTTCCATTCCAAGAAAATACCTTGCCGGCATTTAAGAATTCGTACCGTCGGGTGATTTCCTGGGTATTGGAAGGCCGTCGTCCGGTATACGCGACAATTAGTGCATTTGGGTTATTGGTGGCGACGATTGTCTTGTTGGGCATCGTTAAGCCAAAAGTAATTTTCTTCCCAGCATCGGATCCCGATTATATCTACATCTATTCGAAAATGCCAATCGGTACGGATTCCAAAGTAACGGATTCGGTAACGAAGGTGGTGGAGCAACGTGTTTTTGCCTTTATCAAAAAGGAGAATGCAGGTAAGGCGGTTAATTCCGTGATTTCCAACGTAGGAAAAAATGCGGGAGATCCGATGAATCCGGATCGTGGAGCCACGCCACACAAGAGTAAGGTAACCATTGCTTTTGCACCGAAGCAGGAGCGTGGGGATATTTCTTCCGGTGTCTTGTTGGAGAAAATCCAAAAGGAATTCTTCGAGAAGCCTATTCCAAGTGTTGAGATGGCGATTGAGCGTGAGGCTAAAGGTCCTCCGACAGGTAAGCCTATCTCCATTGAGATAGCGGGGGATGACTTTGCTGTCTTACAAGAGTTGGAGCAGAAGGTTCGTAAAGTAATTCAGAAATCGGGTATTGAAGGTATTCAAGAATTGAAATCTGATTTAGTAACAAACAAGCCCGAAATCATCATTGACGTGAATCGTGAAAAAGCGAGTCGGGAGGGTATCTCGTCAGCGCAAGTAGCGATGGCGGTTCGTACTGGATTGTTCGGAGCGGAGATTTCGAAATTCCGTGATGTGAAAGATGAGTATCCAATCCAATTGCGATTGAAGGGGGATTCACGTAATCAAATCGAGAAGTTATTATCGATGAATGTGACCTACCGCGACATGAACATGGGTGGTGCTTTGCGCCAGGTTCCATTGAATTCGATCGCAGATATTCGTTATGCCACTTCATTTAGTCAGATCAACCGGAAGAACCAGGAACGTGTCGTTACCTTGGGATCCGATGTGGTTCAAGGCTATAATGCGAATGAGATTGTAGGCGAATTAGAGTCTTTATTTGAGACGATGGAAATGCCGCAAGGTTATAAGATTCGTATGGGTGGTGAGCAGGAGCAGCAGAAGGAATCGGGTGAATTCTTGGGGATCGCTTTCTTGGCGGCCTTGGTATTGATCTACTTGATTTTGGCAACGCAATTTAATTCAGCGGTGAAACCATTCATCATTTTTGCAACGATATTGTTGTCATTGATTGGGGTATTCTTGGGCTTCATGGCCTTTGGAATGACCTTCTCGGTGATCATGTCGGGTGTGGGTATCATTGCCTTGGCGGGTATCGTTGTGAAGAACGGTATCTTGTTGATTGAGTTCATTGAGGAGTTACGTTTCAAGCGTGGCTACGATTTGAAAGAGGCGATTATTGAAGGGGGTGGCATTCGTTTGACTCCGGTCTTGTTGACAGCATCAGCTGCGGTATTGGGATTGATTCCCTTGGCGGTTGGTTTGAGCATCGACTTCGTGGCGATGTTTACCGAGTTGAATCCACATATCTTCTTTGGATCTGAGTCGGCCGACTTCTGGGGTATATTAGCTTGGACGATCATTTTCGGATTGACGTTCTCGACCGTATTGACCTTGGTCATCGTACCGTGTATGTATTACATTTCGGAGCGGATAAAGCAGAAGTTTTTTCCAAACCGCGTTTAGTTAATTTGGAGGTTCAAATTTTAAAAACCCTCGAACATTGTTCGGGGGTTTTTTGTTTATCGATATCAGGGCAGGACGTTTTGCCTAATGAGAAAAATCAACTTAACTTACAACGATAAACTACGAACTATGAAAAAGTATTTAATGGGATTGCTCTTATTGCCTTTAGGCCTGATTGCGCAAGACCGAAACTATGGCAAACTTTGGGCGACACGCTCACAGGTCATCGCCCAAAACGGTATGGCAGCGACCTCTCATCCACTATCGACTCAAGCCGCTTTGGATGTACTTAAAGCAGGCGGAAATGCCATCGATGCAGCCATTGCAGCCAATGCCATGGAAGGTGTGGTGGAACCGCATGTGAATGGAATCGGGGGTGATTTGTTCGCCATTGTTTGGGATGCCAAAACCAAGAAATTATATGGCTTGAACGGCTCGGGTCGTTCCCCCAAATCATTAACACTCGCAGAGTTTAAAAAGCGTGGCTTGACGCATATTCCTTCTACGGGGCCCCTACCTGTTTCTGTGCCTGGGGCCGTGGATGCATGGTTTGAATTGCATAAGAAATTCGGTTCTATGCCCATGAGCAAGATTTTGAATGCTGCTGTTTCCTACGCCCGCAATGGCTTCCCGGTACACGGCGAATTCGCATCGGCATTAACGCGTGTGGAGGCCAATTATGGCAAGTTTCCCAATGTGGCACAACATTATTATCCAAACGGAAAAGTGCCCGGAGAAGGGGACATCTTTAAAAATCCTAACCTAGCGAACACGCTGGAAAAGATAGGTAAGGAAGGCCGAGATGCCTTTTACAAAGGGGATATGGCTCGTACGATGGATGCCTTTATGAAGAAGAATGGTGGATTTTTGAGCTATGAGGATTTAGCAACGCATGCATCTTCCTGGATCGATCCCGTATCTGTGAATTACCGAGGTTATGACGTTTGGGAATTACCTCCAAATGGACAAGGCATTGCCGCTTTACAGATGTTGAACATCTTGGAAGGCTACGACTTTTCTAAAATCAAGTTGGGCTCCGCGGAACACGTTCACCTATTTACTGAAGCGAAAAAATTGGTATTCGAAGACCGTGCTAAATATTATGCAGATCCGGAGTTCGCGAAAATTCCCGTACAAAGTTTAATCTCCGAAGCGTATGCTGCGGAGCGCCGGAAATTAATCAATCCCAATCGGGCATCGAAGCACTTTGATGCAGGTAATCCAGCATTGAAGGATGGGGATACGATTTATTTGACGATTGCCGACAAAGACGGCAACATGGTATCCTTGATTCAAAGTAATTATCGGGGTTTTGGTTCGGGAATGATGCCGGACGGCTTGGGTTTTATGTTCCAAGATCGCGGTGAGATGTACAGTCTTACGGAAGGAGAGAACAATACCTACGCACCAGGGAAGCGTCCATTCCACACGATCATTCCGGCGTTTATGACGAAGGATGGCCAACCGGTGATGAGCTTTGGTGTGATGGGTGGAGCGTTCCAACCGATGGGTCACGTGCAAATCGTGATGAATGTGGTAGATTTTGGAATGAATGTGCAGGAAGCAGGGGATTATCCACGGATTAACCACGAAGGTTCCTCGGAGCCGACGGGCGAGAAGATGGAGCCAACGGGCGGTATGATTACGTTAGAGCACGGCTATCCTTATGAAGTGATTCGTGAATTGTTGCAAAAGGGTCACCAAGTAGGATATATGAACGGTATCTATGGGGGGTATCAATGCATTCGCTGGGACCCTGTTCGTAAAGTATATTTTGGTGCGACCGAGTCGCGGAAGGACGGTCAAGCAGCTGGTTACTAAAAAAAATATGACCCCAAAACTGATATTCAAACGGGTATTTACGGGCCATGAATGGCTCGAAAACCAGGCAATTTCATTCGAGGACGGACAGATCAAATCCATGCAGATGGAGACGGGTGGCGTGTCGGAGGGATTCCTGGTTCCCGGGTTTATTGATTTACAAGTTTATGGGGGTGGGGGAATTTTATTTTCGAATCATCAAACGGAGGAGGCCATTCAATCGACCTTTGAGGAACATTCAAGGAAAGGTACGATTGCCTTTCAAATTACGCTGAATTGTTCTCCGAAGCCCGCGATGTGGCAGGCGATTGATGCGTGTAAATCCTATCAAGGGAAAGGCTTGGTCGGGCTTCATTTAGAGGGGCCATTTTTTAATCCTGTCAGACGCGGGGCGCACCAAGAGGCCTTTGTTCAAAAGCCCACGAAGGAATTTGTGCAGGAAATCATTGATCGAACACAAGGTCTCCCGACCTACTTGACGATTGCCCCTGAAATGTTTGAAGCCGAGGTATTGAACTTGCTGAAAAGCAGTCCCATCCTGTGCTCGATGGGCCATTCGGATGCGACGTATGAAGTGGCCCAACAAGCTGGAATCTCTCGAATCACGCATTTATTTAATGCCATGTCACAATGGCAAAGTAGAGCGCTCGGTTTGGTGGGAGCTAGTTTCCGCTCGGACGCTTGGACGAGTATTATTGCGGATGGCTTGCATTGCGATTTTGAATCTTTGCGATTGGCGAAGCAATTGAAAGGCGACAAATTGTTTTTGATTACCGATGCAGTCACGCATGACGAGTCGGGCCCCTACGTCTTTAAAAAAGTAGGTAATCGATTTACCAATGACGACGGCGTGCTTTCAGGCTCCGCGTTGACCATGGACGAGGCGATTCGAAATTGTGTCCAAAAAGCGGGAATCTCGATCGAGGAGGCCGTTCGTATGGCCACACTATATCCTGCCGAAGTTGCGAATTTGACCCATTTGGGAAGTATTGAGGTAGGGAAACGCGCGTGCTTTGTTCACTTGAATGATGCTTTAGAGGTTCAGCAAGTTTGGTATGATGGGGAAGCTTTGATAAATTAGGGCATGATTCATTTTCCCTCGAAGCAACCCCAGGTTCAAACGACGATTTTCACGAAAATGTCCCAACTCGCTTTGGATGAGGGGGCGTTTAATCTATCCCAAGGTTTTCCGGGATTCGATTGTTCGGATGAGTTACAAGAGCTTCTGAAATTTTATTCCAAAGGGCATAATCAATATGCCCCCATGGCCGGAGTTCCTGTTTTACGCCAAAGCATCGCCGCCAAAACCCGCGATTTTTATGGTATTGATATGGATGCTAATGCCGAGGTAACTGTGGTATCAGGGGCCACAGAGGCGTTATTTGCGGCCATTCATTGTTGCGTTTCTCCCGGTGATGAGGTAATCATGTTCGATCCATCCTACGATGCCTATGATCCCATCGTTCGTTTGGCTGGAGGAGTTCCCGTTCATATTTCTTTAAAGGCCGAAGATAATTTTCGGATTAATTGGGAGGAATTAGCGGCCAACATCACCGATAAGACCCGCGCGATTATGGTTAATACGCCGCATAATCCGACGGGTTCGGTTTGGGTCATGGAAGATTTAGATGCCTTCGCGGAAGTAGTGAAAGGAACGAATATTCTCATTGTCTCGGATGAGGTCTATGAGCATATCGTTTTTGATGGCGCCCAACATGCTTCGGTACTATTACATCCTGAACTCCGTAAACGCAGTTTTGTCTGTGGGTCCTTCGGGAAGACCTATCACATTACCGGTTGGAAAATGGGTTACTGCCTCGCGCCGGAAAATCTAACGAGTGAGTTCCGTAAACTGCATCAGTGGGTTACCTTTTCGAGTGCGACGCCCCTGCAACATGCCTTAGCGGATTATCTGAAAACGCCAGCGCATTATGTAGGGCTTTCGGATTTCTACCAACAAAAACGTGATTTATTTGCCTCTTTCTTCACCGATTCCCGTTGGAAGATTTTACCATCCAAAGGTAGTTTTTTCCAATGCCTCGATTACTCGGCGATTAGTGATGAGAAGGATGTGGATTTGGCGGTACGCCTGACCAAGGAATTAAAGGTGGCCTCCATTCCTGTTTCCGTCTTTTATGAAACACCACCGACTGATCGAATTTTGCGCTTTTGTTTCGCGAAAAATGATGATATGTTGCAAGAAGCGGCCCAAAGACTCGCGCGCTTATAGGTATTTCAACGCAATAGCTTCCCCAATTTGTTTCAGGTATTTCGCCGCATTTTCCATGGCATCCGTTGGACTCTCCGCGATATCTGTGATGCTGTAAACCTCTCTCGGATCCAGAAATAAAGGAATGCGTTCCGGATCCTCAAACAAGCCACAGACTAAAATCGATTGCTTTAATTGCTTGTCGGCCCGGTCGACAATGTTCGAAACCAATTTCCCCGACCAGCTTTGTTGGTCAATTTTACCTTCCCCCGTAATCACAAAATCCGCCTTGCGAATCGCGCGGTTGATGTGTAATTTATTCAACAACCATTCAGCCCCTGGTTCCATCCGTGCGCCTAAAAAATACATCGCACCGGCACCTAATCCACCGGCTGCTCCTGCGCCAGGAGTATCGGACGGTAACCATTGACTGATATTAATTAGACCTTTGTCTAATTGTTTAATTGATATAGCATTCGCTCCTTTTTGTTTTGCGTAAACATGGGCTGCTCCGTTTGGGCCATGAAGCGGATTGCTCACATCGCTTAACACGATAAACTGAATGCTTGAGTATGGATTTGAGCCTTTGATTTCGGTGATTTCGCTGAGATTTTCACCAATAGCCGTCAATTGTGCTCCTTTTTGATCGATAAACTGATATCCCAATGCCGCCGCCATTCCGATTCCCGCGTCATTCGTCGCGGAACCTCCGATGGTCAACACAATGGTTGCTGCGCCCGCATCTGCTGCATGGCGAATTAATTCCCCGGTTCCATAGGTGCTTGTTTTCAAGGGGTTTTGTTCCTTCTTGGCGAGTAATCCCAATCCAGATGCGCGCGCCATTTCGATGTAGGCGGTTTTTTGGTCGGCCAACCATAAATATTCCGCCTGAATGGGTCGAAACAAGGGGTCGTTTACTTGAACGGAAATCCATTGGCCGCCATGAATTTGTTGGACAACTTCCAATGTCCCCTCTCCGCCATCCGCTAATGGAATGCATTGGATGCTTGATTTTTTCCGCCTTGCCAAAATTCCTTGTGCAATGGCGTCCGCTGCGGCTTGCGCGCTTAGGCTTCCTTTAAATTTATCGGGACAGATTAATATGTTCACAACTTGAATTTAATGGCTCAATTTACTGACAATTCTTTACTTTTGTGCAGCTAAATCAAACCCATGAAATACCTCGCATTTCTTATCGGTCTTTTCTTCCTCGCGTCCTGTACGCACCAACCCGATTTACAGGGATTCGATGCGGAGGCGTTTAAAAAGGACCGTGGGGCATGCGCTGGGAAACGAGGCCAGCAACTCGCTTGGTTGAAAGCGCATAAAATGACCTTCCGTGGCGTTACTTCGAACAACATGGAGGATATTTTGGGGAAACCCGATATCCAACAATTAGCGGATCGTAATCAAGAATATTACATCTATTTTCTAGAGCCGGGACCGCATTGCAACCAAAAGGCCTCGCAAGCGAAGTCGGTCGCCTTCCGCTTCAGTGCCATGGGCATTGCAACGGAGGTTACCTTCCAACAAGGGATCCCGCTCTAATTTAACGTCTTCTTTTTCCGCGAGGAATTACTTTGGAACTACGTGCTCCGCGTGGCATATCGCGCTTACGGGAACGGTTATTCGCATAAGCCCCCGCACCTCGCATGCCGACCATCTCCAAATCGATTGTTCGTTTCGCTAAGTTGGTATCCCGAACTTTGACCTTGACCGTATCCCCAAAGGTGAATACGCGGCCATTTGATTTACCTACGATTCGATAATTTTCTTTATCTAAATCATAGAAATCGTCGTTCAAATCCACCATGCGAACTAAGCCCTCACACGAGGTATCCCCGATTTCCACGAATAAACCAAACTCGGTTACTCCGGTGATGATTCCGTCGAAGATTTGTGGCTCATGCAAACTCATGTATTCCACTTGCTTGTATTTGATAGATGCGCGTTCCGCATCGGCCGCTAATTTTTCACGGTCCGAAGAGTGCTTACATTGAATCTCTAAAGGTGCGCGCTCCGGGGAAGCTCCACCATCCAAATAATGTTGCAATAAACGGTGTGTCATCACGTCGGGATAGCGACGAATCGGACTCGTAAAGTGCGAATAAAACGGAAATGCCAAACCAAAGTGGCCAATGGCATCCGTACTGTAACGTGCCTTGGACATCGTGCGAACGGCCAAACTTTGTAGTACATGTTCTTCGCCTTTGCCCTCAATCGATTCCATCAAGGCATTAAATGACTTGCTTACCTGCTTAGGTTCCGTGGTTACTTGGTACCCAAATTTCTTCGCAAAAGTTGAGAATACGCGCAATTTTTCCGGATCCGGTGCTTCGTGCACCCGGTAAACCATCGTGTTGCGAGGGTCTGTTTTCTTTAAGTCGTATACGTAGGTGGCCACACGCTTGTTGGCCAATAACATAAACTCCTCAATCAACTTATGGGCATCCTTTCTAACCCGTGGATGCACGGCAATCGGCTTGCCGTCGGCATCTAATTCAAAACGGACTTCTGCCGTTTCAAAATTTACCGAACCATTCGCAAAACGCGCATCGCGCAATTTATGTGCTAATTGATTTAATGCTTTAACGATGGGTTCATACGGATCGGTCACTTCGCCCGTATGTTCGATTAATTCTTGTGCTTGTTCATAGGCAAAACGGCGGTCGGAGTGAATAACCGTACGCCCAAACCATTCCTTCACAATCACCCCACTCGCGTTAAATTCAAAGACGGCGGAGAAGGTTAATTTATCTTCATTGGGACGCAAGGAACAAAGTCCATTGGATAATTTTTCGGGCAGCATCGGTACGACGCGGTCCACTAAATAAACGGAGGTTGCTCGTTTGTAAGCTTCTTGGTCCAGTAAACTTCCCGGTTTGACGTAATGCGATACGTCGGCGATATGCACCCCAATCTCCACATTTCCATTCTTCAATACCTCGTAACTCAAGGCATCGTCGAAGTCTTTGGCATCGATGGGGTCAATCGTAAAGCTTAACACCTTGCGCATGTCTCGGCGTTTCTTGATTTCTTCTTTGGGAATTGTCGTGTTGATTGATTCCGCCATGGCTTCCACTTCGGCAGGGAATTCGTAAGGCAAGCCAAATTCCGCCAGAATCGAGTGCATTTCAGTCTCGTTCTCGCCTGCTTTTCCTAAAACTTTGATAACACGACCTTCCGCTTTTTTCCCGGGACTTCCCCAGCGGGTTACTTCGACAATCACTTTATCGAGGTGATTGGCGCCCATGACTTCGGTGCGGGGAACGTAAATGTCTTCGTAAATCTTCTTCGAATCGGGGATGAGGAAGGCATAGTGTGGGGTCACTTGAATGACGCCAACAACCTCACTGGATCCGCGTTCGAGGATTTCGATTACCTCACCTTCGGGGCGGTCGTTCTTCTTCTTTTCGGAGGGTTTACGCGCTTGAACGCGGACACGGTCCCCGTCTTTGGCATTCATCAGGTCGGCCGATGCCACCCAAATATCTTTACCTTCTCCCTCGACAATCACAAAAGCGAAACGCGAGTTGACGTGGTCTACACGGCCTTCTACGACGAAGGACTCATTATCGTAACGGTAATTTCCGTCGGCATGCCTAATTAATCGACCTTCTTTGGCGAGATTCGTTAGGGCATCGCCATATATTTCTTTCGTTTTCCGATCACGGATCGCAAACGCTTTGTGTATCTGATTGAGGGAGTAGGAGCGGTAGTCGTTTAGCTCGAAAAAGTCTAATAACTCGATCTGTATACCTTTTAAAAATCGTTCTTCTTTGGGGTTCATACCCTTGTATTTATAATATTAGTCTGCAAGGTACATAACCTTCACAGCGTTTCAAATCTTAAAACCTTATTTGTATCTTTGCCGGATGAATCGCTCCCGCATCGCGCTAATGTTATTGGTACTCCTTGTCCTTTCAGGAGTCTATTACGGATACCAATCTTTCCAAACAGGTACTACATCAACGACATCGGTACCCAATATAGTTCCAACACCGGAATTTGCTGCGGATTCTGCCTATGCGCATATTGCTAAACAAGTCGCATTTGGTCCACGAGTACCTAATTCTTCTGCCCAAAAACAATGTGCCGACTGGATTGTTGGCAAGATGAAATCCTATGGCTTGCAAGTTTCGACGCAGCCCTTTGAAGCGAATCGTTATGATGGGAAGAAATTGAATGGAACCAATATCATCGCATCTTTTAATCCTGCGGCGACAAAACGTATCTTAATTGCGGCGCACTGGGATTCACGTTCGATTGCGGATAAAGATTCGGTACGTAAGGATGAACCAATAGATGCCGCCAATGATGGGGCATCGGGTGTTGGGGTAATGATCGAATTAGCGCGCGTTCTGTCGCAAACGAAAGATAAACCTGCAGTGGGGGTGGATTTTGTGTTCTTTGACTTGGAAGATCATGGAGAGCCGCATGACATGGCTGCCGGAAATCCTTTGAGTTGGGCCCTTGGTTCACAGTATTGGGCGGCGCATTTAATGCCAGAAAATTACCGACCGTATTATGGAATTTTATTGGATATGGTGGGCGCCAAAGGAGCGGTGTTCCCACATGAAGGCTCCTCGATGCAATATGCACCTGGTTTAGTTCGCTCGATATGGGCGACGGCGGCTGATTTGGGTTATGGATCCCAGTTTGTGGACATGGAAGCATTTGGTATTTCGGATGACCATACGGCGGTGAATGAGATCGCTAAAATTCAAATGATTGATATCATAGACATACGTCCGGCGAATGGCGGATTTGATTTCGGATCTTACCACCATACGCATCAAGATAATTTATCGATCATCGATAAATCCACGTTGAAAATCGTGGGTCAAACCCTTTTACAAGTTTTATACCGAGAATAATGGAAGAATTATTGCAAGTACATTTGAATGATACGCACGTTGCTTTGGGCGCCAAAATGGTTCCTTTTGCTGGTTATAACATGCCCGTGTTGTATACGAATTTGATTGAGGAGCACAATTGCGTGCGTAATTCGGTGGGGGTTTTTGATGTGAGTCACATGGGCGAATTCTTCTTGAAAGGAGAGAAGGCCTTGGATTTAATTCAATACGTGACATCGAATGATGCGTCGAAATTGGTGGATGGCAAGGTGCAATATTCTTGTTTGCCTAATGCCGAGGGTGGTATTGTGGATGATTTATTGGTTTACAAGATTCGCGATAATGAATATTTATTGGTCGTGAATGCGTCCAACATCGAAAAGGATTGGAATTGGATTTCCTCGCACAATACCTTTGGGGTTGAGATGACCAATGCGAGTTCGGAATATTCCTTATTCGCCGTTCAAGGTCCTAAGGCGACGGGTGTTTTACAGCGATTGACTTCGGTGGATTTATCGGCCATGCCTTATTATACCTTCAAAATTGGCTCGATGGCTGGATTTGAGGATATCATTATTTCGAATACGGGATATACGGGTGCCGGTGGATTTGAGATTTACGTGAAAAATGAAAATGCCTTGGCGATGTGGAATGCGATTTTCGCGGCCGGTGAACCGGAGGGTATTCAAGCCATAGGTTTAGGTGCCCGTGATACGCTTCGTACGGAGAAGGGTTATTGCTTATATGGACACGATATCGATGACACAACCTCGCCTATAGAAGCAGGTTTGGGTTGGATTACGTCCTTCAACAAAGATTTTATCATGAAGGATCACCACGCGGCGATTAAAGCGGCGGGACCTTCGAAGAAATTAGTAGGTTTTGAGATGATTGATCGCGGGATTCCTCGCCAACATTACCCGATTTTGAATGCGGCGGGAGAGGTGATCGGGGAGGTAACATCGGGAACCCAATCGCCCACCTTGTCCAAGGGAATTGGGATGGGTTATGTGTCCACGAAACATGTGGGATCGGAGATATTTATTTCGATTCGGGAGAAGGCTTTGAAGGCTGAAATTGTAAAAATGCCCTTTGTATAAATGCAAAAGATCGATGTTTGTTTATCGCCGGATTTAATTCACCTCTATGAGTTGGCGGGCAAGGCCGTTGTCGTCGTGGATGTTTTTCGGGCTACGTCTTGTATGGTGACTGCTTTTGCGCATGGTGCCGTCGAGATTATTCCCGTAGAGGATGTTGACTTATGTGCTTCACATCGCGATCAGGGCTATTTGATTTCGGCGGAGCGTAATGGAATTACGCCGGAGGGTTTTGATTTTGACAATTCGCCCTTTTCGTATCAGGTTGATCGCGTCAAAGGAGCCAAAATATGTGTGACTACGACGAATGGGACGGTCGCGCTTCGTCGGTCGGTCAGCGCAGATCGTGTCTATGTAGGCGCATTTTTGAATATTTCCTCGGTCGTTGGGGCCTTGAAAGCCTGGTCAGGAGACGCCTTGGTGGTTTGTGCGGGATGGAAAGGAAAGCCGAACTTGGAGGATACCTTGTTTGCGGGTGCCTTAATTGATGAATTAGTAGGCCAATATACCGTGGCCGATGATGCAGCATTGATGGCATGGAAACAATACCACGTGGCATCAAGTGATTTAATTACGGCTGTGAAAAAATCGTCCCATGTGAATCGTCTATTGGGATTGGGAATTGAAAAAGATATTGCTTTTTGTTTGGAGCGGGATCGCTATGATGTGTTGCCACACCTACAAGGGGATAAATTAGTGTTATGAAGTTATACAGTACCAAACACGAAAGTGCCGATGTAGATTTGCAGGAGGCGATTTTCAGGGGTTTACCTCCGGATAACGGATTGTATATGCCCTACGAAATTCCGGCAATGCCTGCGTCCTTTTTTGAGTCCATCCATACGCTTTCCCTTCCTGAAATCGCTAAAGCCGTTTGTCAAAACCTTTTGGGCGATGATTTGTCGGATGCGGAAATCGAGGGGATCATTGATTCATCGATGACTTTTGAGGCGCCTGTGGTGCCCTTGGAGGAAAATGTGGGTGTGTTGGAATTGTTCCATGGCCCATCCATGGCGTTTAAGGATTTTGGCGCGCGCTTTATGGCGGCGATCATGTCGCATTATTTATTGAAGGCCAAACGGGAGATTCGTATTCTGGTGGCGACTTCGGGAGATACGGGTGGTGCGGTGGCTCAGGGTTTTTACAATACGCCGGGTATTTCGGTGACGATTTTGTATCCAAGGGGTAAGGTATCTGATATTCAAGAGAAGCAGTTGACGACGCTCGGAGGCAATGTGACGGCTTTGGAAATTGATGGGACATTCGATGATTGCCAACGATTGGTGAAGGAGGCATTTTTGGATGCCGATTTGCGTTCAGCGTTTAATTTGGCTTCGGCCAATTCGATTAATATCGCGCGGTTGATTCCGCAGTCCTTTTATTATTTTGCGGCTTATGCAGCCTTGCGTAAGCAAGGAATTCAGAAGCCCGTGGTATTTAGTGTTCCTTCGGGTAACTTCGGGAATTTAAGTGCGGGCTTGATGGCTTACCAAATGGGGTTACCTATTCAGGCTTTTGTAGCGGCATGTAATGCCAATCATCCCGTGCCGGATTATTTAGCTTCGGGAAATTATGAGCCTAAGCCATCCGTGGAAACAATTTCGAATGCGATGGACGTAGGTGCTCCGTCCAACTTCATTCGCATGCAGATTTTAGCTGGAACGGATATCGAGAAGGTACGTGCTTTGGTGAAGGGGTATTTCACTTCGGATGAGACGACTAAAGACATCATGTTGGAGGTTTATCAGCGTACGGGCTATGTGATGTGTCCGCATACGGCAGTGGCGTATGATGGTTTGAAACAATATGATGCAGAAAATGCTGGAGATTTCTATGGCGTGATGTTGTCGACGGCGCATTATGCGAAATTCTTGCCGACGGTCGAAGCGACATTAGGAACGCAAGTTGAGGTTCCTATTCGTCTAGCCGAGCTTCTCGATAAAGAAAAAAAATCCATCCCCATGGGAACGGATTTCGAAGGATTCAAAAAGTATTTATTGGGATAAAAAAAGGCCATCTTTCGGATGGCCTTTTTTATTATAAAAGTGCTTTGAATTTATCTTGATCTAAGTAAGCTTGAATCAATACCAAAATTACACAGAAGATTCCTACGCCCATGATGGATCCGGCGATGTAGATATCAAATAACAAGATATTTACGGCAATAGGTCCTAAAATTAGAAGTGCTTTCGCGCGATGTGCTGGGAATAAGATCAGGGCACCTCCAATGATTTCTAAAACTTTAACGACGGCAAGGTAGCCCGTTCCGCCAAATAGTTTCATGAATTCAGGGGCTCTTCCTGGCATAGGTTGGTCTGCCCCAACCCCTAAGAAAAAGGTTATTCCTCCGGCAAGGAAAAGTAATCCTAATAATACAGCTGGTACGTGTTTTAATAGTTTCATTTGTTTGAGTTTTTTGATTAATGAGATGGCAAGTAACTAGTATCTTTTTAAAAATCCAATTTATTTTAGGCTACCTAAGTAAGCCAACTTCGACGTTTTGTCGGCCTGAATTGTATATAACCAAAGGTTTTTATGGTTTAGGTCGGCTAACTGCATTGAGTTTACTTCGAGTATTTTGGGCCTATTGGACTTATCGGCATGGAAAGGTAAAATCAATTGACTAGCTGGATTCTCGGCAGATTGAATGATTATCCAGCGTAAATCCTCGCTGTTTACTTTGTTCGGAATGTTCTTTATTCGGACACTAAACGCAACATCATTTTTCTTCTCAATTTCCAAATCAATTTCCTTGATTATGGAAGGATTAGGTAGCGTCATTTTGAGTAGCTCATCGGCATTAACTCGGTAATAGGACGCGAATATAAATGAATGGATTTGTGCCGATGGCATCGGATAACTAGTAGAAGCCGCCTGGAAATATGCATTACTTACATCGGCCCGCAGTCTACTGTGTAGTTTGTTAGGATTGAAAAAGGCAGATGATCCTCCAAAATAGAGTAGGCAAATTGAGATGCATATCCATTTACTCGGTGTTTTCTCAAGGTTGGAAATAATGAGTAGATAAGTGGCCACGAGGGCTAAGTTCGCATACGAATGAAAGCGCTCGGAAAGGATGAGTGTGCTGATGGAATCACCTTGGCTGCGCCCGAGAACAATCATAGCTCCCGTTAAAATAAGTTGGAGCCAAATGATAAGCGGGAATTCCCACTTCGAAGGATAAGTAATTTTTCTTCGAATTGCCCAAATGCTCAGCAAGACCAATAATCCCCCTAAACTAGCATTCAACCCAATTTTATAGGTGTCTGAGATGGGCCATGCGGCATTTCCCAGAAAGGTGAGAAGGGCGATGGGTGCTTGAGTTAGGGTATCTAGTATAGGCGTTTTATTCGACGGAGTGGGCTGTTGGCCGACTAAATAAGTAAGTCCTCCAATGGCCACAATTCCCATCCCAATGACATATTTTTTTAATGGGTGTTTGGTGTTCCACATGTACAGGGCCACAAAAGGTAGCATCGCCCAGCCTTCTGTGGAGATTAGTGGATAGATGGCAAGGAGAATCAACAATGTAAGGGAATACCTTTTTTGAGTTACTAAATAAGCGATCGAAACCAAGCATCCGATGGAGCCAGTATGTTGGACCACACCGATTAAGTTATAGTTGTCTGTATTTGCATTTGGGGCAAAGAGCAGGCAAGTGATGGGAATGAGGTAAGCAGTAGAAAAACGTTGGCTTTTTAGGTAACGGTAAAGTGTAAATGTGATTCCAAGGAGCATTAAATTGGCAGCGATAATAA
>JACCDV010040290.1_pt1 | contig 35718 bp, 46 predicted proteins | sample 7446131 | NCBI WGS metagenome assembly JACCDV01 (sample SAMN15323448, study PRJNA562643) | freshwater metagenome | isolation source: river surface water | place: USA:Blue River Watershed | collected 2017-08-17
GCAGATCCCTTCATGTAACCAAATACAAATACACCAAGTATTAGGGCAGCGCCTGCCAGTAACTTATATGGTAGAGGGATCATACCGAACATATCATTTTCCTTTTCCTATATTTATTCTTCTGGATTTTTCGTTGGTTTCTTGGGAGCGAACTTCTCAACCCCAGTAATACCAAGAGTACCGATGACAATATACATCACACCGTTGAAGATAAACTCTTCGATGGTGTAGTCCCAGAATAAATTGGCAATGTATCCAACAGCAATAAGAATTGTAGAAACAACTGCGACCATACGTTTGGTCGATGGATTACCACCGTCTGACATCATATCTTTAATGTATGTTAGTAGTCCGCCCATTTATTCCTCCGTATTTGCGATTAGAAGTAAACTATATTCACAAGTTGCCGCAGTACCAGAGTTTGATGCAATCATCGTAACATCTATATCAGTTTTTTCAGGTAGAGGAAGTGGAACAGCAAATGTATAATCAAAGGTTGACTGGTATAATAAGAATGTCATTGCATGTTGAAACGACGAACCATATGGACGATACTTGAAGTATCCTTTACCGTCATTGCCCTTACCAATATTAGCAGTTCCTTGCAACATGTATCCAGTATAACCAGCAGGAATAGTATATTGTGCACCTTGCGCAATACCTGTTTGTGGTGCAATATGACCCACGCAGGTTCCATTTCTATTAGCATGGATTTCACCGACATTTGTATTCGATGTTCCGCTATAGTGTAGGTAATTCAAACGAGCATAAGAAAGAGAGGTGACAACAGGAGTTGTGCCGTTAAGGTTTATGGTTTCAGTTTGCGATTCAAATGTAGATGCATTCAATCCCTGAATAAGAATTGTTCCTGTGTCGCTGGTAGAGGAACTAACAAGACTTAATGTTCCAGGTGTCGACCATGCTGACCAAGGATATATTTCAGAGTGCGACCAGAAACTTTCTTCCGAACCATTAACAAATGCTTCATTATATCCTGCTTTGAAAATTCCTGACATCCCAGGAATAAGACCACGAGCAACATTCAATCCGAAGGTGCTATTTTCAGATAGTCCTGATCCGCCCTGCGACATTGTTACTGGCAGAGGATTAGCAGTAGTTACTAGTTCTCCGTCTGATGTTACCAGACCTTGGATCTCATAGAACTCATTATTCTCTCTGATCTGTGCCATCTTAGATTCCTAGAAATTGTTTGAATGAGATGGACTCGTTAATCCCGAGACCACGACGAACGTCTTTATACATTTCACGTTTATGTGTTGCCGACATAGAACTTGGTGCCATGGCATGGAATGCTTTTTCGTTTCCTGATGATGCTGCCTTGCGCATCTTAGTAGCAGACGCACCAGCAACACCTTCGTCGGCATCAGTTCTCGTTCCACCGACAGTCTTGACCTTAATCGAATCAAACTTAAAGTGTCCGTGACGACCTTCGACTCCATTATACTTATGGATTAGTGTGTGGTATTCATGCGCTCTGTCTGAACCAGCATGAACAACGAGATTCTTAACACCTTGACTGTGTAACTTAGACAGATGATGAAGCAGAGTCGGATGCGCCTTACTCAATGCCTCAACATTTGCACTAGGAAATGCTCTCTTAAGATGCTTAACCTTTTGCTCTGGTGTCAGTGGATTCTTATTTCCATCGTGCGTTGCAGTTGTTAAGATAGTGTGATGTGCATTATCATGCTTTGCTGCATTCAAAACCTTGTTGATCATCATAGCATGACCAGCATGCACTGGAGCAAATCTTCCGATAGTTACGTGGTGTGTTTCGCTCATTTGCCTCTGCTCGCTCTCAAGATTTCGCTGCGTGCACGATTCGCTTTCGAGAATCCTTCACGGTCGACAACCTTCAGTCCATTATAGACGTGACCTTCGCCACCCGATGCTTCACCACCGATAGATGTGTGGAATCCACCTGCGCCAAATGCATCCAACCCTCTGGATAGATGGTTAGTTGCTTGTTGCAGATGGTGGTGGATTTCTAGAGTCTTATAAAAATGTTGCTGGTGCTTGGAAACGTGTTCAATCGCATCATCTAAGACTTTTTTCTTGGCAGTCTTTGCCTTCTCAGTCTTAACTGCATCAATCTTTTTCTGATGCCAGTTAGTGAGATATTTTTTATATCCCTGAACCGATGGAGTATCATCGGTAGTGACCATTGAATTGATATACTGTCGGAGAGTTTGTTCATGCCCTGGAAGGTGATCAAACCCATGCGATCCCATGAGTTGTTCTGCCTTTTTCAGATGCTGATCAGCAGTAGACTTATATTCTTTCGGAACCAATGCATGGTCTTTAGAAACAAGGTGCGGAACTAGGTGAACGTCTGGGTGATGTCCAAACCCATTTAGATTTGTGAGTGGTTGTGCACCACTAGGAGTAATCTTCGTGTGGATTACCGCACTGACTTTCGACTTCGCCAGTGCTTTACCTTCTGGACTGTCCGCATCAGCAGCATATTTAATGGTGTTTGGAGTGTGAGAGATCTTCCCGTTCTCGTGTTCTCTAGATTCACGATCCGACATATATCCACCCTGATATTCTCCAGGAGTGTGCGGAATAACTTTAGGAAGATGCTTCAAAAGAAGTTTAAGTGGGTGCGCAAGATATGGTTTGTGACCATGTTGCTGGTCGATGTCACCTTCAGAGAAGTTATAAGAGGATCCTGTCCCTTTATACTTGACACCAACTTTACCGTCTGCTCTACGAATAACATTGAACGACATCTTGTCGTCAATCTTACGAGTCATGGTAGGTGCTTTACCAGCGGATACTTGCTTCAATGTTCTCAGCGCATGCTTTGCTGCTTGTGGTCCATCAAAGAGACGATCGGAAGGATGCTCAATGTGAAGAATTGCTGCTTCTGAGAGAAAACTTATAAAACTATGCATAGGGATCCCATCTTATGTTACCCCCTATTTATAATAATTGCGTCCATTCGAAATTGATTTTTGTGTCAATTCTTTTTATCTTGGACTCATCAAATGTTGCGGTATAAAATACCATTTTTTCATCGTCGTAAATAGGGGCAGGAACAGTCTCGTCAATAATTGCCTTACGACCGCCTCGCCAACAAGTCAATTTAATATTTTCAAAAGTTCCTGGTGTCGATTCATCTTCCAATCGAGATAAGAATTCTCTATCTCCTGCATGAAACGGAACATAAGACTCATCGTACCCCCCAGATTTAGCATAGAAATCTTTTCTAATGAAGAATTGATTTAATGCATGGTACTGCACATTTCTATCCCAATCTGGTTTAGCATTAAATGTATACCAATCACATAGAAGTTCTTCCTCGAGCAAATAGTATAGGTCTCCAGGTTGCATTGTGTAGTCTATATCAAGAAACAATAACCAATCTCCCTTGGCGACTTTCGCGCCAAGATTCCTGCATCCATGACTATTAAATCCAATATCGTCATTCACCGCATAAAGCGAGAAATCAATATTAGATCTAATAGTTTTTTCTTTTAGGAGATTTATTGCTGGATTTGTTTTAGATCCATCATCGATGAGAATTATCTCTACATCCCTGGAAAAACAATTCCATCTCTCAATACAACGTTCTAAATGTTTTATGTCATTATAGTATGTTTGTATTAGAGTTATCTTATTGTGAGACAATCGCAGTCATTTCCTCTGTGGCATCAACCTCTGTAAGATCTGTTGCCGGAAAATCAACAGACTGGGTTAGATGATACTGCATGTATTCATTATGAGTCATATTCTGATCCATATACAGTTGCCATCCCGAAAGAGTTTCGTGAAGTGTCGGATAATGATTTTCGACCAGATGTCTCTTACTGTCCATCACCTTACCAATCTCAGGAAGAGTAGGTTCGTGATCAAAACGAGCAATGATATATTCCTTGCCACCATTTGCTCTCCAAAGCGGCATATCTTCAGTACCAGCATTGACCCATACCAATGTGGTTGCTACCAACTTCAGATTTAGTTCTTGTGTTTCAGTTTGTTCAGTCATTATCTATCCTCTAAATGGCGATGCCAGTAGGATTCGAACCTACGACCTAGAGCTTAGAAGGCTCTTGCTCTATCCAGCTGAGCTATGGCACCAATTACAAATTCGTTATACTATACTTATTACCTATAGTCAAGCATTTTCTCTGATTTTTTTGCGCTCAGTATAATTAAACCATCCTGTCGCAATATACTTTTTACCAACCAAATCTGGATTCGCTCGATGAGGATGAGTGTAGGCTGCAGGCCAAATAACTAGCGTGCCAGCAGTAGGTTTAAATGACACATCCTGGTATTTAAATTCAGTTCTACCACCAGTTTCTACGTCGTTCAAGTAAATCATCCAAACTGCAAATCTTGATGCTGAAGATCTTCCCGAACCTTGCTCCGAATGCCATTGGTGAAACCCACCACCATCTTCAGATCGCTGAAATTTCCAACCAGCAGTTAGTACTTCATACGCAGACTTATCAGTAGCACCGTATAAAGTATTATACTTTCTCCATCCACGCACCACTGCTTGGACTATCTTATCCTCTGATTCGCGCAAAGATCCATAACAACCTGTCATAATATTCCAGTCTGTTCGAGTGGAATCATCAGAAAGGATACATGATGCTCCAGGATCTGGACGAGAAATAATATCATCCATTCTTTCGCATGCAAGCTTGCAATCTTCTGCAGATAATGAATCTGGATATAGTTCTATAAAATTAGAAGTCAAATTTAGAAAACTCCCTTGACCTTGCTCCGATTGTTGTGCGTTCAAACACAGGAACATCTTCTTGACCAGAATCAGTAATCCCTTGTTGCGCTGATGCTTCAAGGTCATACAGTTTCATCTTACCCCGATCAATACCAACCATGAAACGCTTGTTCATTGCAGGGTCATTGTATCGGTTCTTCAACTGCTTTACCATCAACTGCCCCATCTTCTCAAGTTCTTCTGTAGAGATGAGAGCAAACATCAAGTCAGCAGTTGCAGGCAAACCAAACGATTCAGAGGTATCAGTCAAGTCAACGTCACTGTTAGCATAACCACCACGAGTAGTTTGAGTGGCGGAAACAACAGGAAGATCGAACTCAACTGCGAACCCACGAAGTTCTTCAGCGATTGCCTTTACATATGTATAAGAGTTTACGCCAGCACCTGCCTTGAACCGACTGGATGCGCAGATATTAAGATAATCGATGAAGATAATATCAGGTTTAAAATTGCGCTTCAGTTGCAGTTCGTTTAGCAATGCCTTGAAATGTCCAACGTGTGCACTGGCAGTAGGATATTCCTTGATGATCAACTTGCCTTCAGTCTTTTGACGGATCTTGGCAATGCGATTATCAAACATGGACTTAGAAAGATCCTTTAGATCCTGAATGTTCACGTTCATTAGATTTGCGTCGATGCGCTCGGCGATGCGTTCTTCTGCCATTTCCATAGTAATGTAAAGAACATTCTTGCCCTGTGCAAGAACACCTGCTGCCATATGACACATGAACAACGACTTACCAACACCAGTACCAGCAAGTGCGATATTGAGAGTCTTGTTTGGCAGACCACCATTGGTAATCTTGTTGAACATATCAAGATCGAATGGCAACTTAGTTTCATCGCGATGGTAGAAGTCATACCGAGAATCAGAGTTGTCGAGATAATCGTGGCCGACGTTGTTGTCGAAACAGACACTCAGTGCTTCCTGCAGGATTGACGGAATGCCATCCTGTGTATGTTGCTTGTCATCGCCGTCGATAATCTGAATAGATTGCATGATGGCATTATAGACTGCCTTGTCCTTACAGAACTTCTCAGTCTCCTCAAGCAACCACTTCTCGTTCACATCTAGATTTTCATCCAGTTGCGTCAACTTTTCGTTGATATTTTTGAATTCATTTTCATTAATATTACGATCGTTCTGCACAGATATTTCGATTGCCTCAACGGTCGGCAGAGAGTTATACTTCTCTACAAAATCTTGGACATAACGAAAGATCTTCTGCTCAGAAGAATCATGGAAATATTCTTTCCGCAAGAAAGGAATGACCTTTCTCGTGTAGTCTTCATCCGAAAACAATTTACTCAGGATAATCGTCTCGATCTTCTGCAAGTTTCAGTTCCTCTACTTCATCATATTCATATGCGATTCTCTCGCAACACGGTTCACACACATAGATCTCATACTCAAGACCTTCATCGATGCCATGCAAGCAGATGGCGGGATCGTTCTTTTTCAGAACGACCCCACACTGGTCACAAGTTTTCGTATTCTTCTGAAATATCTTCATCAGATACGTCCACATTATCACCCTCCATCATTTGTCCACCTGCCATGCGATAGCGACCTTCAACCCACTCGCTGAATGTCGGATCGGTAAGAACTGGCATCCAGAAATCCTTGGTGTAAGTATCATTTAGACGATACTTCTTTTCCTCGCCAACCTTCTGATACCAACCGTTCGACGGTTTAATAACGTGACCAGATTCCAGAGCAATGTCTAGTAGACCAGACCACTTACTGATACCACCCTCGAAGGTAACTTCAATAGGGATCTTTGACTTCTCGCGAACGTATCGAGACTTCTCGACGTTGATGATAAAGTTGTATCCAACAACCTCAGAACCTTGCTTCTCCTGCTGACGACCAATGATGAAGATGTTATCAGCAGAGTAGTAGATACCAGTTCCGCCCGACACGATTGCCTTGGGGAACATACCAATTTCCATGTATGTATGATTGACCACGACCATCGGAATATCCTTGATGGTAAGGTGCGGAGTAATCATACGGAACAGTGACTTCATCTGCTTGGCGCGAGTCATGTCAGCAACCGACTTACCGTCGAGAGCATCATCGACTTCCTTCTTAGATGCCAAGTTACCAACAGAGTCGACAATAACCATAACATGGTCCTTGCGTTCAAGTTCGTTCAACTGATTCATAACATCATGCTTCAACTGCTCGATGTCAGTGATAGGAGTATGAACAACCTTGTTCGTGTCGATACCAAAGTTCTCAAAGTAAGACTGCGGTGCACCAAACTCGGAATCATAGAACAGAATGACACCATCAGGATACTTAGTCTGGAAACTCTTTGCCAGCATCATAGCAAACGCTGTCTTAAAGTGCTTCGATGGACCAGCAAAGATGGTCAATCCTGGAGTCAGACCACCGTCCAACTTACCTGATAGGGCAACGTTCAAAGCAGGAACTGAAGTCTGAATCAGATCCTTTGTGCTAAACAACTTACTATCTGAGAGAATGTTAGTCTCCTTGATAGTGCTGTTCTTTTTTAGTTTATCAATTAATGCATTCATCCAAACAAATCCTCCAATGATGCGACTGGTTCTGTATTCCAACCAAGTCCTTCTACAATCTGATTAAGTGGTTCCAAGAAACTCTTCTCGAACATTGTATTATAGTCTATATACTTATGAATGTCAAGTTCTTTTGGAATTTTTCCTATAAAAGCAATACAATTTTCTCGAATGGTATTCGGTTCCTTCAGATATAGGAACTTAATCTTTTCGCCTTCTTGAATTGCTTCATACTTTTTAGTCAATCCGTGCTTTTCAATTAGATGGTTATACATCAATGCACCACGGACATGCATCGGTGTTCCCTTAGCATAGATGTCAGCGCGAGAAGTATACTTCAGCAGACCATTTACACCACGAGGAAATGCGATTTCTTCAGGTTCCATCTTATTGAACAACGCACGAGTGTGTTCAATAAATTTTTGCAAGGTGTCTTCATCGGTAGTCAGACATAACCTTACTGCTTCCTTGAGACTTTCCCGAACAGGAGCAGGAGTCGAGGAACGAACAATTTCGAGACCCATGACTTTGAGTTTCGGATCTTTGTATCGGACGCCTTCGTTATCGTAGACATTGAGCGCATACCTTTTCTTTGCAACCCAGAGACCACGTTCCGCGATTGCCTCACGTTTGAAGACAATTTTCTTTTGAAATGCGTTCGTGTAGTTCGCAAGTTGATCGCAACTTTTGTTGATTGTCTCTGTGATTTTCTCTTCGCAGATTTTATCGAGAACATCAATGAGTTTATCGCGATCCAGATTGCCATAATACTTACGAACAAGAGGGTCCAAGGAAATGTAACAAGAATCAGTATCGCTGTAGAAAGAGTAGTCGTGTCCATTTGTTCCAACAACCTTGTTGAGATAATCGTTTAGTGCCTTACCGACTTCTTGGATGATATACTGACCAGTCATCGTGATACCCTCGGCAATACGAGCATCATAGTAGCGGAAGTATTCGTTACCCCACGCACCAAATAACGAGTTCAACTGAATCTTTCTTGCCATCTGGAAGTTGTTAAACTTGGAGATGTCGTTCTTCAGTTTCGGATTCTTGGTTTGTTCATACTCTTTCTCTGCTGCAATCATCAGTTTCTTATAACGCTGACGATCGTCGAAGAACTTCTGAACAATCTCAGGAAAGACACCCTGCTTATTACGAGTATAACAATAACCATTCGAGGTCATGCAATAATCATCTTCCTTGAGGTCATCAAGGTTATACTTCTTGTCGAGCAAACCACGAACAGTCGTGTCTTTGACAACACCTTGAACAAAAGTTTCAGGCGACTGATTATACTGCATAATGATTGATGGATACAGCGAGGTAGCATCGAAAGAAACAACCCAGTCATATTGTCCTGGAATCGGTTCCTTGACAAATGCACCTTCAATCTGTCTACCCTTGTTCTCACGCTTCTGTGGAATTTGAATGTTCTGGTTATGCAGGTGATTGTAGATGATACAATCCCACGTGCGAACCTGAGAGAACACATCGTTGAAATTACATTTAGCATCGTATGCCATTGTAAGAATCAACTCGACCAGTTTCATCTTATGCTCTAGAGCATCGACGATCTCAACGTCTCGAATATTGTATTCAACAAACCGTTGCCAATCCTTGGTATAGAATTCGCGGAAAGTCTCGTATGGATTTTCCATCTTCTTAAGTCCAAGTTCGACCTCGCCGATAAAGTCCAGTTTGTAACTCTCGCGACGAGTATACGTAAACTTCTTATAGAGATCGATGTAGTCGATAATCGCAACACCAGTAATCTCATAGGAGATATGTTCACGACCCATAATCGTTACATTCTTACGACGCACCAACCCCCATGGAGAAAACTTTTTCTTCATAGTTGAATCTTCTTCTGTGCAGAACAAACGTTCGATACGAGAAATCAGATATGCAATATCGAACATGTCACAGTTCCAACCTGTGATGATGTCAGGATAGTTATCTGAATAAAATCGAAGGAATGTCTCGAGAAGATCTCGCTCGTTGTCGCACTTCACATATAGGAACTTGTTACCTTGTTCGCGAAGTTTAACAATTTCTTCTGACTTGTCGTCGAAATCCTTACACCCAAAGGTTACAATCTGGCGAGTAATTAGATTCTTGACTGTGATCAGGAGAACTTCTTCTATCGGATTATGAACATCAGGAAACCCATGTTCCGATGATGTTTCAATATCGATAGTCTGAATGTTCAGTTGTGAAATATCCCACTGGATTTCTCCAGGATAGGTATGGGTGATATACTGATACCCATAATTAGTCTGACCATAGATTGGAAAGTTCTCTACTTGCCCATAGGTCTGGACAAACTCTTTTGCTTCATTATTATTCTCAAACTCGATCGGTTGAAGAGGTTCACCGAACAAAGACTTGTGAATGGTTTCATCAGTATTCTTCGCCCTTACGTAGAGAGTTGGCGAAAAATCAGCACGTTTGGTAAAACGCACACCGTTATGGACGCCTCGGACTAAAACCTTGGAACCATATTGGTGTGCGCATGTATAAAACTTCATAAAAATCCCTCATAATCAAATTACATTATACCGTAAGAACATCATAAAGTAAAGGGATTTATCGTAGTTTGTAACCAATCTTTGCTTCAAGTTCTTCCAGTTTCATAGTTGAAACCTGCGACTTGGGAACTAGATTGTCTACAATATAGACTGCAACATTTCCACTTTCGAAGAATGCCACCTTGTAAAGAAAGTCTGGAACAGGAACCTTGCTCTTACCAATTAATTTTGGATTCTTAGAGTAATGTGCTCCAGTTACAACCCACTTGAAGGGAACAGAACGAACACGCTCTTCAAGATTCTTCCATGCAATACGGTTGACTGATGGCAACTGCGGAGTCATGTTTGTCATCAAGAAGGTGTCTGACATTTCATTTGGATCGTCTGCATTTGCAGCAGGAACCATATGCCCACGATCGTAACCAGAGTTGGTATAATCAGCATGGGTTGGCGAGTCAGCAATACGCTTATCTGGACGGAAGTCGTCAGTGCGTGGTGTTTTCTTTACTCGTTCCTGTGCAATCTCAGTCGAGAAAATATTTGCATTACGAGCATCGTCATAAACAATTGCAAAGAAAGAGTTACAGAGAACCGTAGTATTAGGTACTACAATTTCCTTACCATTTGGATAGAACTGATCGCAGGGGGAAGCATTAGCAGCAGTCGGCAGAGCGAATAAAAATAGAGCAGCAATAAAGTTCTTCATATAATGATTTTACTTTCAGGAACGACGATACCAGAACCATACCGAGAGTTATACTCATTCAGCATACCAGTTTCTGGTTCGAAAATGGATAGAATTGCACCAGAACGAAGTGGAACCATATCGTCCTTGGCATACGGGCAGAAGGGTGCTAGTCCAATACCAAACTGATTATTCTGATTTGGAATCATCATAATCTGTAGAGGTTTCTTCAGGATAACAAGACCTTCAATTCCTTCATCGATGTCGGCGATGACCTCGTCACCACTGATTAACTTCAAACATTTGATATTGGACATAGCAGTCACCTTTAAATTGTTAAAATATTATAGAGAATCAGTGCGCACATGGCGGCAACTGATAGTGCACCTGCCTGAGAAACAGGCACGATATACTTATGTAGAGTTGTCATTACTTTTCTTCTTGTTCTGCGAGAAACTCAGCGGTCGATTCTGCACCACTTGTTTCTACATCAGAATCAGTAATGTCAATCTTCTTTGGTTTCTTTTCTTCTGGTGTAAATGCTTCAAGCCAAACCTTCAGCATACCATTAACCAGTGACGAACTCTTGACTTCGACGTTGTCGGCAAGAGTAAATTCGCGGGTAAACCCACGCTCGGCAATCCCCTTGTAAAGATATTCAGAACTATCGTCAGACTTGACGCTTCCTTTAATCTTTAACTTGCCTTCTTGAAGTTCGATATCTAGATCGGTCTTACCGAAACCAGCAACTGCCATTTCGATAACGTAGCGATCTTCATCTACCTTCTTGATATTATATGGGGGATACTTGGTCGCAATATGGACTGACTGGTCAGCAATATCTGACAACTTTTTCATGACGCGATCGGCGCCAACGAAATAACGATCCATGTGCGGAAGACTTGTTGTATCAAATTTCATAATAGTTCTCCTAAAAGCGAGATTAAAAAAGAGTGGAGTCCGAAGCACTCCACCCTCTATTTATACTATACTTTTAGATGAAAGTCAATTATTTTTTGCGACCAATGTTATATTTCTGAACGAGTTCCCACTCATTCTTTTCCTTGAACGCAATTACTTTAATCTGATTCAGAGGTGCCTTGTCTTCATGAATCTCTGGATTCAGAATAGTAATTAGACCCCAGTCTGCAAGTAAATGTGCCACTGTGTTTCTGCGTTGGAGATCGTTGTCACTGAAATCAGCATCCTTGCCATCTAGGGCAAAGAGTTCCTTAAAGTGAACAATGAAATATCTACCTTGTTTGTGCAGAATGTGACATGACTGATAAAGAACCTTGTCTTTTCTGGACGCAACACCGATACGGGAAAGAGTCTCGCGAACCTTTAGAAAGTCGTCTGGATTCTTTAACTTAACTTCCAAGGGTGCATACCCTGGATAGTTAATATCAAAAAAATCTTCGCTCATTTTCTACCACCTTTATACAATTTCTCTTTTATATACTGTTTTTGTTCTTCCGAGAGAATTGTGAGTGCTTGGCGAGCCTTTTCATTGCTGTAACCATAATACTCTTTAATCATCTCAACTTCGGCATCGTCTTCGATTTTGATCCATTTATCAAATCGTTTTCTTGCGCGAATAGTATTTATAAGAAACGCATTTTGGAGAGCATTTTCAAGGTGTGGTCGGCAGTTCATTTCATTTGCAGGAATAATAGTTTCTGGATTGAAACTCAAACCCCTATTAATCATCCATGGACTGTATTGTTTCTCAGTAACGTCATCAACGATGAGATTTTTCTTGGCATAGTTAATGTCGTTAATGAAATCAAATGGAGAAATCTTTACTTTCTTCTCCGTAAATTCTTCGAGTGTGTATTGCTTTTCGGGTTCACCCAAACCCTCTAATACCCCACTCATTATTTCCACTCAGCGGTTGCCATAATCTCTGCAAGACATGCAACAAGATTAATTTCTTGGTTTGCAGCAAATGCAGATTTGTATTGATAATCCGCAAGAAGAACAATAAGTCCAGACGGGAACCTAACTTCCTCGAGCAGAGTGTCATAGATCTTACGGAAAATCATAGCAGGATCGGTGTCGACATTTTCGACAACCCAATGACGAACCTTCTTGAAATCCTTTGTCTTAAGACCAGCAAGCAGATCTTTCATGTTCATGTCTTGGATGTTACCGAGGATTCCCTCGTCAATAATTCCAGAGACACTATACCGCTGAAGTTCGTTTAAGACTCGACGATAATCAGGGAAGTGCTTCTTAAGAACTTCAGCAACAACCTTCTCGTTATACTGAACCCCTTCGAGTGTAAGAATTTCAGACAAACGTTTCATGAATCGACCTGCCATCTTCGGACGGTCTGCCTTGGTCAACTTGAATTCAATCACTGCAGTTCGACTGTGCAGAGGAGAGATAATCTTATCCTTGAAATTGCAGGTGAAGATAAACCGACAATTGGCAGAATATTGCTCGATGAATGCACGCAACGCTGGTTGCACGGTCTGCGGATTGAGGTAGTCTGCTTCGTCAACAATGATTACCTTTGGTTTACCATTGAATGAAACGGAGGAGGCAAACTCGGTAATCTTAGTTCGGAATGTATCAATCAATCGTCCTTCGTCAGAACCATTGATTAGAATGTAGTCACATTCAAGTTCTTCGCAGATCGCACGAGCGATGGTAGTCTTACCAACACCTGCGGATCCACAGAGAAGCATGTTCGGGATCTCACCCGACTCTACAAATTGGCGGAATGTATTAAGTTGTGCCTCTGGGAGAATACAGTCGTCCAGTTTACGAGGACGATACTTCTCCACCCAGAGAAACATTTCTTTTGATGCGTTCATTTTTCACTTCCTTCATAATATCAAACTTGGGAGTCCATCCCAGTTCTCTCAATTTAGAATTGTCAGCATGTGTGACAAATCTCTCACCAGTTACTTCACGAACAGGAACATCACGGTATCCAAATTCGCGAGCAACGTCAATAACTGAAACAGGATTGCCTGTCCCAATATCCATCTTACCCGATATTCTCGTATCAGTCAATATAATTTTGATCGCAGAAACAACATCTTCAACATGAGTCCAGTCTCTCTTATGTTCAGTCAGATATTCAACCTTGTCATTGAGCATCATATCATAGAACATGTCAGGACGAGAGTCTGGACCGTAGACTGTATGAAATCGCATACCTACAGAATAATCAGGTGCAAGTTCCTCCATCGCTTTCTTACTAGTAGCGTATGGGTTTGCCCACCACTCATAGATCGAAGACGAAGAAGCATACACGCACCGAAGATTGAGACGTTTGCATTCGTCAAAGACACGCTTCGAACCTGTAACGTTCACGTCCCAATATTCATCTGGATTGTTCCAACTCTTGCGAACACCAGCAAGCGCAGCAAGATGCAAAACCCCATAATAATATTCTGAAATCTTGAAGTCTCGGATGTCACCCTCATAGGGAATCATCTCAAAGTCATCGGACAGAATGCGTAAAGCATTCCGCCCGATAAACCCTTCCCATCCAGTAATCAAAACTCTCACGAGTTTTCACGCAACCAATTCAGAATGTTTTCCGGAGAAGTTACGCCATACGGATCGGTCTCACAGTTATCTTCGACAACATCACCTTCGATAAACCACTTCTCAATCTGACCGTTGTTCACAACAACAGCATAGCGCCAAGAACGACGACCGAATCCAAGATTGTCCTTGTAAACATCCATCTTCATCTTCTCGGTAAACTTACCAGAACCATCAGGAATCATCTTGACCTTCTTGACCTTCTGATCCTTTGCCCAGCAATTCATGACAAACGAATCATTGACGGAGACACAGTAGATGTCCTTGATTCCCAGCGCCTTGAATTCAGCATAGTTCTTTTCAAACCCTGGAAGTTGCATCGTCGAACATGTCGGAGTGAATGCACCAGGAAGCGAGAACAGGACTACACGCTTACCAGCAAAGTAATCATAGGTTGTCTTATCTTCCCAACGAAATGGATTTGGACCTTCAATCGAGTCATCACGGACACGGGTCTTGAAGACTACAGCAGGAACAATCTCAGGTAGTTCTTCTTCGCGAACTTCGTCGTCCCACTTACTCTTGAATGTAAACTTCTCTGCCATTTATGCCTCCACGACACGAAGGTCAAAGTCATTAAGCGCCAAGAACTTATTAAACTGACGAACGATCTCGCCAGGATTATTCTCCACATCAACTTCAACGTCAATATTGGTCGAACGATTCAGATGATTGTCGTCGCTATTATACGGGACACGCGACGAAAACGAAATTTCCAACTTACTCATATTATTATCTCCTTAAACTACAGACGAAGGTTCCATTGCCAACCAATACTCAAGTTCGCGAGTGGCATGCTTGAAGTGCATTGCCTTCTTACGACCAAGCGAAACAGTGTATTCGTCTGCAACAACCTTTAGATTCTCAACCTTCAGTCGGCAATCAAAGTCACCAACATCAGTGGTCGTCAGTTCCTTACGATAGGCATTCGCACGAGGATTGCTCGGATCGCTGACTGCGAGAATAACCTTACCATTCTTGGAAAGAACACTCATGGTCGGAGCAGAAAGAATCGACGCTGCCTTCTGGACCATGCTGATGTCAGCAGCAGTCAGAGTGAACGTAAAGAACGGGTCAATCTCGAGAGTCTTCTCGGGAGCAGCAGTAACTACGCTCGGATCTGCATAACCGTATTCAAACTCAGAACCACTGTCGCGGAGGAACAAACCAGTTTCCTCAAACTCAATCTCAGGATTCTCCCAAAGACCAAGAAGCGCAAGAAAGTTATTCAGATCGTAAACTGCGAATTCGCGATCGAAATTCTCAGAAATAGATGCACGTGCAAGAATGTTCTTACCTGCACTAACAGTCGAGAGAACATTGCCCTTGCGGACAAGAATGTTCGTATTAATGCTCGCAAAATTCTTTAGCAATGCGAGCGTATCGTGTGAAATCTTCATAATATATTAGTCCTTCTTCTTTTTGGTTTTCTTGGTTTTATCACCAGATAAATCGATTATACCTGGAATATCGAGAGAAGTCAATAGAGAACTGGTTCCCATGTTATGTTGACTCCAATCAGGAAATGCTGCATGTTCTGTATTGAGAGTAATAGTTCCACCAAGTTCTGACTCTGAAAATGTTACCGTGTTCAAACGATAAAGATCTTCTTCATCGTCAACTGCCTCAGTATATTCCTTATCATGAACATACATCGCAATGATGGCATAATGGATAACCTTCATGAGATCCTTGCGCCAGTCCTTGGGCGTTCCCTTGTGACCGTAACGCTGGGCATACTTCATGATGTTGCCAATGGTAAACCCTTCACCGTGACCACCATCGATAATGAATTCAGTTGCCTGAAACTTATTCTGCGAGTAGTGTTCGTCATACGTGGAATTTACGTAGTCGGTGATCTGCCGAAGCAGATCACCCTCATTGTATTTGTATTTAATTGTCATAGTTTCTCCTTAGAACGGAACTTCTTCGTTAACATCAAAGTATGGATCGTTGTTGCTGGGAGCCTTATCTTCACCAGCATCTACCTTGCCGTAGAGGTCGAGGAAGGCAGACTTCGTGTCGCTGTCAAAGCGATTGACGCAGAGTTCGATTGCCTTCGAACGTGAACCAAACATGGCATAGGCATTGACGATATGCTCAAGACGACGAGTCGAGATAAGTTCTTCGACACCACCATCATAGAAAGTCTTACGGATAATATCCGCCCACGTGACCAACTTATCGGCAAATTCTTCGTCGATCTTGTTCACCTTCTCCATCTTGTTCAGGATAATCTTCTTCTCGATCTTGATCGAGGGATATTCCTGTTCAACGGTGATGGCGAAACGCTCGAGGAATGCATCGTCGAGGATCTGAGCAGACATAAACTTGCCATCGTCAGAACCACGACCCTTGGTGTTCGCAGTAGCGATGACATTGAAACCAGTCGCGGGATAGATGGTTTCGCCAGTCTTCTTATTGTAGTAAGGCTTACCTTCCAGGATCGCCTGAAGGCACATCATCTTGTTCGAACCACGGTCGATTTCGTCGAGGATGAGGATCGCACCACGCTTCATCGCGGTCAGAACTGGACCTTCGCGATAAACAACGTTACCGTCAACGAGGGTGTTACCGCCAATCAGATCGTCTTCATCGGTTTCAATCGAGATGTTTACACGAAGGCATTCGCGCTTCAACTTGGCGCAAACCTGCTCAACCATCGTGGTCTTACCGTTACCAGAAAGACCAGAGATGAACGTGGGGTAGAAGTTCTTAGAAGTAAGAACCTTGACCAGATCCTTGTAGAAACCGAACGGAACATAGGTCGGGTCGACAGAGGGGACGAGGTTTTCTACAACCGTCTGCAACTTCGGTTGAATGACCATCTTAGGGGCAGTCGAAGCGGCAGGGACAGGAGAGACTGTCGCCATCAGAGGCGAAAGGTCATACGAACCACGCTTAATCTGACGATCCTTGGTCGCCAACCAAGTCGGATAACGCTGACCAAGAGCAGCGGCAGCATCCTTGAGATCGCGGGTGCGGAAAACACCGTTGTTGGTGTTACGGGCAGAAAGGTACTCAACAAAAGAATCACGGTTAATCATCACATTCACTCCATCATAATATAATACATTCTACCGCAAAATGCGACAAAAGTAAAGCCTCTAAATGAAAAAAAGATGAGAAAATGGCAAGTTTTTTTGCCATTCTCTCAACCCTTTATGCAACTGCTTGAATCATTTTGCTCAGCAGAACGCGATTAGTTTGCTTCTTGTTCTGGAACTTCTTAAATGCCTTAGCAAGTTCCCGTGCATTGGTAGCATCTGTATCCAGAACGTCTTCATCGATGCCAAGTTCCTTGCCACCAGGAATCAAAAAGCGATCGTCGAAACCAAATGAGTTCTTGGCATGGAAAAACTTTTGCTCCCATTCATTCTTCCACTTGGTGTCGAAATCTTCGCTTCCAGTGTGCATGCGCTTCGCTGCCCACTTCGGTTGGTAAGGACCGATGAAGAAATTCATCGTGCGCGAACCAGTTGCCTTGCGGTAGAGTTCGAGCAATGCTTCCTGCATCTGGTTGCGCTGATCATCGTTATACTTGACTGTAACATTCGCGCCAGTTTTTGCATCCTGGAGTGTCAGGTTGTAAGCATTGTAACGCGAATAACGGTCACCAACAGTCACGCTGTCATCGCCATCACCATCGGTCAGGAACACGGTGTTCAGGACTTCAACGCGATGCTTAGCACGGAACTGGTCAGCAATCGTGCGAGCAGCAACGATTGATTCTTCGAGGGGAGTCGAAGCAAGACTCATGAAGTCAGGCAACCGATAATAGACTTCATTGCGGTTGCGGTACGAACCGCGATTGTCATACGCTGCAGCGCACAGCAGCAGGTTGCGAACCATACGATTGAAAATACCAGCAGAGCAGTTGCTGTTCATAAACTGCAGAAGGAAGAAAGAACTATAGTGGTTAATCGCAACTGAACGTTCATCCTTACTAGCGGAACGATTGTCCATCATCTTACGAGCAGCAGGATATGCTTCAGCAACCATCGCGGTATTCGTAAAACCGTAGACTTCGAACGGGATACGAACCTTACGGCAGAACATCATCAGAGTTACCAACTGCTCAATGGTTCCCTTCATGTTGGTGCTCATAGAACCCGACATATCGAGGAACAGAATCATACCATGGTTCTTACCATCAGGAACAACCGTGTTACGAGCGAACAGATCTTCGCTAATCTTGTGCGCCCAAACGCGATCGACGTCAAGACGACCAGTCTTCGAAACAGAGGCACGAGCAAACTGCGATGCCTTGCGCTTCATTTCAAATTCCTGAACCATCAGGTTGATATACTTTTGGTTCTTGTTACGGAAGTCGGTGAACAATTCGGTTGCTTGTGCTTCGGCATCAAGTTTAACGCTGAGCCAGCGATCGCTATAGACCGTCGGCGACATGTTATCCAGCATCCAATTCATAGGAACGACATAATTGCGAGGATCGAGTTCGCGAAGAACACCGTAGACATACGGACGAGACTTCGCATCAATGAAGGTATCTTCCATGCTACGGAAGTGGTTGTCAGTCATCGACGAAGGATCTTCGTCGTAGGTCGGTTCAGAAGGGATGCTCGACGAACCAGGAACCTTTTCACCACGAGCATCACCAGCACGATCGGAATCAGAATCATCCAACTCTTTTTCACCAGCAGGAGCAGAGGACTTGTTGTTGCCTTCAGCATCAGCGTCATCCGAATTCTCATCGGCCTGCTGCCCATCAGAAGAGGACGAGGAAGGAGCAGGAACATTAACCGAGATCTGCTCACCCTGACCATCGGAGTCTTCATCGCCTTCACCAGTGATGTCGGACAGAGCATCCATCAGATTGTCAAGGTCAAAGTCAGGTTCAGGTTCAGACTTCGCGAGTTCGTAGAGTTCGGCAGCGAGAGCAGCGACATCGTCCCAAGTCTTCATCGCATCGATACGAGCAATATACTTCTGCTCATCTTCCGAGAACTGAACGTTCAGGAAAGGACCAACCTTGTAGTGCAGGTTGATACGGTCAATGAGACGCAACTTGCTGAGGTCACGACCTTCAACGCCGAAGAAGTTCTTGTCGAACAGTTCCTGATAACCAGCGAAGAAGTTCTTACGAATACCAGGAAACTTGTCCTTAATCATACGCTCGATACGAGCATCTTCAAGGACGTTGAGGAACGACTTGATGCCCATACCACGAGCATCGATCTCACCATGCCAACCCTGAGCAGGAGTGTAGAGAGCATGACCGACTTCGTGACCAATCAGCAGGTCATAGAGGTCGGTCGACATGTCCTTCCAGATCGGGAGAATGAGAGTGCGGTTCTTAAGATCGAACATCGCGGTCGAAACCTGTTGGTGTTCAACACGAAGGTTCTCGGTAGCGAGCAACTTAGCAAGCGTAGACTTATGATTATTATTCACAACAGCACCTCATCATCAATTTATATAACCATTCTACCGCAAAATGCGATAAAAGGCAAGCCCTAAAATTGCTTTTTTGTGAAATTAATTACAGCGGACGATGCGCTTCTCATAGTAATCGCCATATCTATCGATGCCGCTGGTAAAAACTTCACGGCAAGTTTGGCGACGATAGTGGTAGTTATATTCGCGATCATAGACTTCACGGTCAACTGCACGGTCATCGCGTCGATTGCTGTTTGCTGCAGCACCAAGGATGAATGCACCTACGCCGATAGCGATCGCCTCACCAGTACTGATACGCGAACGATTTTCGCGATGCTCCCAACGATTTCCATCGCGGTGACGTGCCTCAGCAGCAACGGGCATAGCAAGAACACTAACAGCAACCAAACCAGAAACAATAGTCTTAATCATCAACTTTCTCCTTATTATTCCATTCTACTAAATTTTGAATGAAAAGTCAAGCCCTAATATTTCGTCATCGTTCCATCATGATGAGCGAGATATGCCTCGAACTTTACATTAGGGTATTCTTTTGCAAGACCCTTCAGCATTTCCAAGTTCGAGATGGCATCGTCGAACAGACGAACACGAGCGTATTTGCCTGTATCGAGATATTGTTTGATGTAGATTTTCTTGCCTTCCGCAGAGTTCGGAGCATTGAGATTACCAGCACGGTGAACGTGGATATCGTCAATGTCGATGCCTTGCTTACGGAAGGTATCTAGGAACATGTCACGGTCATCGAAGTCGGCACGAGCAGTGATAACAATCATCTTGCTACCCTTTGCCTTGACGTTCTTGTGAATTGCGATTAGTTTACGGATCGCCTTAGCAATCGGTTCGGAGGTGTCGCGGAAGTGGCGAGCATCTCGGAATTCGCGGAAGTCGTAGGACTCACCAGCACCCAACTTGTAGGTGTTAAATTGTTGGTTAGAAAGTTTGCGAACGATCTCGCCACCCTTCATAACATAGATGAGTGCTTTCGTGTTGAAGAGGGTCTCGTCAATATCCCAAATGGTCAGACCAGCACCCTCTTCACGTTCGAACAAATAATCTTTAAAACCAATCATACAATCAGTATACCTGTCTTTTTAGAAAAAGTCAAGCCTATTTATTGTTCTGCGGTTTTCTTTTTTGTCTTTTTAGCAGGTTTCTGTGGTTCTTCTTCCTTGTTCTGCACCCCGACACGATGCTCAAGACGCTTCGCAACCTCCTCAGCATCCAACCAGATGTCCTTGTTATCAAGCATCGACTTAATTTCTTCAGTCGTCAGGAAGTCCTTGTAGAACGAGGTGAACAGTTTCTCAGACCAAGAACGGAAGTGCGTAATTTGGTCATACATTTCACCACCCTTCCCGATGGTTCCACTCGAGTAGTTATGGAACATGAACATGGTATGGTCAGAGAGTTCGTAGCGATCGCCGCTGAGGAAAACCAGAGTGGCAGCACTCATACAAATACCTTCAACGGAGCAGACGATGGTCGCATTCGATTCCTGAATCGCACGGACCAACTGCATAGCAGAGAATAGGTCGCCGCCTTCGCTGTTAATACGAATGTAAATTATATCGGTCTCACCTGCTGCTCGCAGGATTTGAAACCATTCAACGTATTCTTCTGCGGGTTTAATCTCGCCGCACAGATAGAACGTTACTGCAGTTGCTACTGGTTGTGTAAAGAATTTTGGTTTTTGAGGAGCATGTTCATACTCGTTCATAATATCTCGTGATCGCGGTGATCTTGTCAATTTGGTTATCAATGATTGGTGTCCTATTCGGCCAGTGGATGTATTCCTTTTCAGGATTTTTCATCAAATTATAAAGGAGAGGCAGAATTAGATCTTCTACCTCTTTGAGTTTCGTAGCAACATCTGCTTCAACTAGTGCTTTGAATTGTGCAAGTTGTTGTTCAGTATCCATGCCAAGCAATCTCGATTCGAGATCGTAGAGTTTCGCCATAATCTCATCTTTGAGATCGCCAGCATCTATTTTCTGAGAACTATATGGTTCTTGGACGTGAATTACAGTTTCGGTTGGATCTTCGAACGTAAATCCGAAATCATACGTTTTGTTTGACATATTTTCTGATGTACCTTTTTGCTCGTTTGTTTAGAGATTTGAGTGCCATATCGAGTTTCAACTGCGATACATGGTCAGAGAAATTCAAACCTTCCATGTGATCGAATTCATGCTGGGCAATTCGTGCCTGCAGTCCAATGAAAGTTTCAACAACATGTGTCCCGTCGACTGTTTGGTAAGAGAGTGTAACTTCCTTTGGACGTCTAACACTCAACCACAATCCAGGATATGATAAGCATCCCTCCTTAGCAAGTTCCGTTTCCTTAGAGACTGAGATTACTCGAGGATTAAACACATTCTTGCGAGTGTTATCATCAGAACCCATTACAAAAACCTTGGCATCAATTCCCACCTGATTGGCAGAGAGTCCAAGACCATGCAAACGACGACATTCATCCCACAAAGTATCTGCCAATTCTTGTGCATTCTGTGTTTCAAAATCAAATGCCGTTGGGATTTTCCTCAAGGCAGGGTCAGTAAATTTCAAGAGTTCCATTATACCACCATTTCACTATAATTGTTTTTCTTTTCAAACTTGATTAGACTGCGGAACTTATCGAACAGTTGATCGCCCTTGTGACTGATAACAAAGACATTCGTATCTTCGCCGATCGTATCAAGCAGAGACATAACGTAATCAGTTCCGTTGTTATCCAACGACGAATCAAATACTTCATCGAGGATCAGAAGGTTAGTCGCAACGCTGTTCTTCATCTTAGCGATTGTCCGCCATGTAAACAGAAGAGCCAAGTCAATTCTTTGTTTCTCGCCTTCTGAGAACGAAGCATAACTGAAGTCATCGCGATGACGGGACTTAATTGTTTCATCGAACTTTTCGTCAAGATTAAACTGCACGAAAAAGTCCATTGCCTGAAGATATTTATTTACCAGTTTATTGATAACTGGAAGATACTGCCGAATAATCTTAGTCTTAATACCAGTGTCCTTGAGGAGTGTCGAGACAACTTCCATGTAATGCTTTTCTTCATTCAACTTTGCCTTCTCGGTATTCTGAGAGACAACTTCCTTGGCGAGTTGCTTCAACTTATCCTTCTCAACATCAATGTCAGCAGTCTTAGTTTGAATATCATTCAGTTCCAGATTTAGTGCTTGCACCAGTCGTTGCACGATAATAATCTCGTTATTATTGTCGAGAATTTCTTTGTTCAATTCTTGGATCTTTTCGACCAGAGCATTATCTTGTGCGATAAGTTCTTCAAGTTTCGTAAATTCATCCTGAAGTTTCTGCATACCCGTAGAAAGTTCTTCGATTTTCTCCTGACGAGATGATACGATTGTTTCTTTATGGTCGTGGGCGATACCCTGACGACATGTCGGACATTCATCCGTGTCCTCGTAGAACGAAACTTCCTTTTGGAGATCGCGAAGTTGAGTAGAAAACTTGGTTTTGAATTGTTCTAATTTCTTTTGCTTGCTGGAAAGATCGCCGAGCAATGCACGAGCTTCTTCTTGTGTAATTTTCTCGCCTTCGAGCGTAGCAACAAGACTTTGGAAACTTGCAATTGACAATTCACCCTCATCAATTCGCATACAAATTTCGTCGACTCGTTTTTCTTTGTTCGCTTCTAGAGTATCAACATATTCTTTTTGAATCGTTGCCTTCTGCTTCAAGACTTCCAGTTTGTTTTCTGCTTCAGCGACTTCATCCTTCAGAGCAGTCATCTTGTCTCTGAGAACTGTATTCATCGTAGTAAAGATCTGAATGTCTAGAATGTCTTCAATAATCTCGCGACGAGTAGACGGAGGCAACTGCATAAACGGAGTAAACGATGCAGAACCGAGAATCACAATCTGAGTAAACGACTTGTAATTTAGTTTGAGAACTGATTCCTCGAGATACTTTTGGTAGTCTCGAGCAGCAGCATCCTGATTGATTACATCGCCGCTTGCATGAATTTCAAAGATGTTCGGTTTAATACCACGAACAATTTTATAATCTTTACCACCTGCCGAAAACTCTACTTCGACGAGTAGATTTTTCTTATTGATTGAATTAAGCAACTGTGGTTTATTAATGTTTCGAAAAGGTTTTCCGAACAAACCAAAGCACAATGCATCGAGCATTGTTGACTTGCCACCACCATTCTCACCAACAATCAGAGTGCTAGGCGAACGATTTAAGTAAATTTCAGTGAACGTATTACCAGTTGATAGAAGATTCTTCCATCGTATTGTTTTAAAATAAATCATACAGAAACGTGCTGTGCCTCAATATACAAAGTTCTCAGTAGGTTTTTAATCTTGTCTTTATCAAGATCGGTCGAAACAGTGTCAACGAAATCCGAAAGAACAGTCATCGTGTCCTCGATATCCATTGCTTCATCTTCCATCGCTTCAGTCTCAAACTCTGAGAAGTCTTCGATAATCTTTAGTTCGATTAGATTGCAGTCATACAACTTGTCAACAAAACGGTCAAACTTATAGAAGTCTGTTTTCTTTACGACAACTAACCGAACACAACTCCCCACAAGTGTGCTAAGATCAAGCAAACTAGGGTCGTTAGTAGTGTCATCATAGTAAATCTTATGAAAGATGCGAAATGGGTTTTCATGAAACTCTACCTCATTCGTTTCCGTATCATAGAGGTGATACCCTCGTGGATCATTAAAGTCAGACCAAGTAAACTCATAGGTATTACCAAGATAAAGAATGTTGCCACTACGACTGCGATGGTGAAAATGACCAGAACAGACAAGAGGAAATCTATCAAACTCCGCAGTATCCATTCCGTGGTCATTTTTATGCCCACGATACATTTCGAAACCTGAAAACTCAAAGTGTCCAAATACTGCTTGTGCATTGCTGTTCCTTACGACTTCCATAGTCTCATTATAGTTACCCGAACAAATCCATGGCACGAGCAATAGATTCTTACCGTCCAAAATAATCTCCTGTGCGTCAGAATATGTGATAACGTTTTCATATTCTCGCAGCAGAAGATCCAGCGAATTGACTTCGTTGGTGTTCTTAAAGAAAGTGTCGTGATTACCTGCGATCATATGCACGTCGATACCAAGTTCGCTTGTGCGATCGAAAAAGTATTCACGACACTTCTTCAGCGTATTAAAATTTATAAACTTTCTGCGATCAAAAACGTCGCCGAGATGGATGATTGTTTTAATCCCCTCGCGCTCTAGATGCGGAAAGAAAACTTCGGTATAAAATTTAGCGAAGAAAGCATCAAACGGAACAGAGTCCGACCTTGCGCCGAAATGCGTATCCGTGATTAGTGCAACCTTCATACTTTAACCTTCTTGTTTTTCTTCTCATATTCCTTCAAGGCAGAGTCGCAGTAATTACGAACGTTTTCTACTGCGACCATATAGTTATATCGAATATGAGCATTGGATGTTTTGTCAAGCATCGCCTCAACCATTTGTTGGACGATTGCTGGGACAGTATTTTCTCGTCCCATTTTTATCTCCTATTACTTTGCGGGAGGAGGAGTTGCCGTTGCGTTAGTGGGAACAACTTCTTCCAACTTTTCTTCAGGAGTTTCCTGAGGAACTTCATCCGAAAGACGCTTCAGAATAATCTGACCATCGCAGATCATGTAGTGCTGACCGTCGCCCAGTTTACTCGACTCGAGATAAATGCAAGCAGCATTCTGCTTCGAGATTTCCTGGACCTGATACTTATGTTCCGCTGCGGAACTAATCAACGAGTAGGCACCCGTCGCAAACAGACCACCGAAAATCAGCATCCAGTAGTTATCAGCAACCCATTTAGCAGCAGGGTTCTTCTGCACGAGGGTTTTAGCAGCGGTCAAATCAATCTTATCAGTCATTAAATTTTCCTTATTCACAAGAGAGAATACCATTCTACTCTAAATCAAGAGAAATGTCAACAGTTTTTTTGTCAAGATATTTTGGACGACGTTTCGGGAAAGCAGGTTTCTTCGGTTCGGTTGTTGTCTTATCGAACTCATCTATCATGTCCATCTGCTTCTTGACATAATCAATAAACTCGTTACCATAGTCGCCAGTATCATGGTCCTGTGTAATCAGGTCATGAACATCCAAGTTCCTCATGTATCGATACTTGGTTTGCTGTTGCCTCTTTTCTTTTTGGATTCTACGAAGAAAGGCATAGTAGGTGATTTGTGTGAAGTACGCGAAGGGATTCTTAGACTTATCAGGATCGAAGTTGTCAATGTAAGTAATGCAGTTCTCAATGCCATCGGAAATCATTTCCTCGCGATAGGTGTAGTTGATGAAGTTGCTCTTGTATGCAAGGTGATTAGCGATCTTAAGAAAACATTCGCCCAGATAATTCGGGACGCGAGGTTTAATTGTTCCTGCCTCAATGGAAGCAAGGACGCTATTTCTATACTTAGTAATCTCTTCTAAGAACTTGGCATTATCGACATAATGCACGTTGTTCTTTTTGTTCTTCTTAAATGGTTTCTTCTCTGTCATTTTATTGCTCCATCTATAGTATTCGTTATACTATAATTATTTGCCATAATCAATACTTTTTTGGATTTTTCTATTTACTAGTCACACATAATGCGGTATAACGACTATGTCGCATATGAAGAATAATATTAGTTAAGTAAGTTCTTGTCTCTGAGTATAGCTGCAGTGATTGTTTCGAGTTCCATGTCCATATCTTCGGACTGGGGATCCTCGACTACAGCAGGGGGACCCTCGACATATCTCGTATACTGATCCAGTAGGGGTTTTCGCAGAGAACAAATCGTGATAATCTCTGACTTGGGAATTAGAAAAGATTTTTCGTCTGTAATACCAATCCATGGTTTCAGGAGAAAAGTTTCTCCCATCATTTCATTTTGCATGATTGGATATGGCACAACAGCGATTGCATTTTCTATCAAGAAACTGTTGTCATCGTTTGGTCTCAACAGTCCAATGACCAATTCGCCATTATTAAATTTAATTACTCTTGGAACTTCCATCGGTTGGGATCCTCACCAGTTTGTATCTAAAACCTTCTTCATTATATAACTTGATTCGTTCTATCATATGTTGCAGGGTATAATTTTTTCGACTTTTCCAAGTCAGATCGTCGCCAATGTCGAACAAACGACAGGAGGTCTTGTCGTTACCCTTACGCAATCCTCTGCCGATCGACTGTAGATTCCTAATCCTTGATTTTGACGGAGATGCGAATATAACATTGTGCAGATTTCTTATATTTATGCCTGTAGAAAACGTGCCGTATGACGCTATGATGATAGCGTCCGATTCTTTCTCAGTAATCTCGCGAACTTTCTCACGCTGCTGCGTGTCAGTTCCACCATGAACAAAGAAAACATGTCGTCTGGCACCAACCTTGTCATTGATAAGATCGTATAGAACTGCACCGTGTTTCTCGACAAACTGGAACAGAACTAGAGTGTTGCCCTTCTGCGTAGTTGCCAGATTTTTAATGATGGTGTTTCGTTTCTGATGCGTTACCAACCAGTCCATTTCTTCCTGATAGGTATACTTTGTCAGCGCCTTCTTTTCTTCATCGGTATAATCGAGAACAAGGCAATGGATATCCAGATCGGCGACTGATCCCTGATCCATGAGTTCTTTGGTAGAGATTACCTTGTGAACCTTGCCGAACAGACCCTCGAGAATCAACTTGTGCGTCTTTGTTCCGTCGAGAGTTCCTGTTGTTCCGATGCGGAATTTAGTTTTCGTGCACTTATTGAAGATAGATGTCAGCGACTTTGCTTTGAACAAGTGCGCTTCGTCTCCATAGATAACATCAAATTCATCAAAGAACTTTTTTGGCAACTTGTAGATCGACTGCCAAGTCGAGATAGTGATTGGATATTCGTTCGACTTCTCGAAACCTGAGTAGATTCTACCGCAATTATACGATGCTTTCCAATCAGTTTCGCTTGCGTAGTCTTGGAAGTCCTTATACATCTGCTCAACCAGAGATGTGGTAGGCACAATGATTAATTGCTTGCGACCAAACTGCTGATGATAGCGCATTAGTAGATAGATGATCAGGGATTTACCAGAGGCAGTTGGTGAGAGTAGCAGAGTGCGCCCGATGCGGATCGCATATTTGACAGCATCCAACTGATAATCTCTCGCCTCAATCGGACTTCCCTGTGAGTGTAGATTCAGAGACTCAGCAAACTCTACCAGTTCTTCGAGATTAATTGGATCGCCGATGCGCTCCATCTGAACATCCATATTATAGTCTAGACGTTCGGCAAATTCTCTTAGATATGGGAGCAGACCAACATAAAGTTCCTTGGTCCACATATTGAACAAACGTGCCTTACCATCCCATAACTTAGCACGGTAGGTTGGCATAAATCGAGCACCAGGAACCTCAAACGTGAAGTAATCGTTGAGTTCTTGCGCAATGCTGGGGTCGCATTCCACATTCAGATATACTTCGTCTTTTTTGGTAACTGTTAGATCGCTCACATTAACCCATTTGTAAATTTCGTCCACTCGATTGCAGACTTAATGTCCCATGTTCTACTATTTAGGGAGCGTAGGATTTGCTCTAATTGGTATAGAACTGCTTTGACATAATCAATCTTGTCTTGAACCTTGATTAGATCGTCATCGCATTGAAGAACATCATCCATTTCATTCTTGAGTGGTTTCAATCCTTGATATTGATTCCATCCCCATTCTTCTAGTTCTTCGCGAGTAAGTTCGCCCTTGTAGTATCTTAGTTTAGTTTTACGCATGCGAAAGTAATCTGCCTCTGCCTTGCGCAATTGCAACTTGGCATTAGTCAACAGGTTCAAATACTTTGCGTGTAGTTCTGGAGTTTTGGTAGACTCTGGTCCAAGATTCATTTGATCGATCTTGCAGTCTTTAACCCACATCTCTTGTATTTCAGATAATTTCATAATAACCTCAATGACAAATAATATAATGTATTTATAATGCCTCTACGGTGTAGTGGCGATACTTAAACGCAGCAATCCCGACCAAGAAGTCTGCTCTACCTGAACTGATGTCGAAATCTAATCCTTCAAGACTGACTGGGAAAACATCATAGTAAGTAATCTTAACATTTGGATTGTTATCAGAGTCGAGAATAAAGAAGTCTGCGTCCGAGAAGTTTCCTAGTGCACCAAGACGTTTGTCTGAGATAGCAGGAAATCTATATCGTTGTGATTCGTTCCAATTTTTATACTGGTCTCTAGACTCTGGGAACCCAAGACCAATCAACCAATTATACAATTCAAGATAGTTACTCATATTTTCTTGCACGAGGAAACGAATAACCAGATCGCCGTAAGATAGTTTATCGCCAGGATATGGGATATCGGATAGCGGTGTTGCAACTGTGGGCGATCCCATTTGAATCGCAGGGATGTTTGCTGCCTGACAAAAATATGACACGTTCGGCAGGTTGTGAATCTGGAATTTGAAACCATTTGGTTTCAGATAATCGAGATCGCTGGGTTGTTGATTGACCCAACTTGCTTCTGTAACACCAAGTTCTGTTTTTAGTACCATAGGATCCTCTTAGTTTCCTACTATTTATAATGAAAAAGGGGAGAGCATTTCTGCTCCCCCCAGTTTCTTTACAACCCTCTCTCTGATGGAGAGGTATCGATTACATAAGGTTAGTAACCTTAACGCGACGATAGTATTGGTTGCGGTTAGCAGTGAATGTATCACCGTCTGTTGTACCATTCGATTGTGTAACGAATGGGTTAGCAATCATACCGTAACGAGTCTTGAAACCAATTTTTGGTTGGAAGGTGTTAGGATCGATCGCACGAACCATTTGTAGTGGAACGTATGGGCAGTAGAAGATACCTGCGTCGTAAGCATTCGAACCCTTATAACCAACAACATAGAACTGCGATGCAGCGCCTGTGTTTGCTGAGTAAGGATCGATGAACACCTTGTAACGACCGTTCAGAGTACCAGCGAAGGTGTTGCCTGTGTCGTCTGACGACAGAGTTGGCGAACCATTAAGCGCACCACCTGTGTCAAGCATACCTGCCATTGCAAGAGCAGCAGCAACGTCTGACGAACAGATGATGAAGTTACCCTTACCACGACGGGTGTCTTGAGCGATTACGTTAGCGTCACGTTCGATGTTGAACAGAAGACCCTTGAAACGCTCAACCGACCAACGACCGTTTGAGTCAACGTCAAGGTCGAAAGTACCAGCAGTTGCAGTCGATGCCGCACCTGTCTTAGCAACCTTATAGATCGTGCGGATAACTTCGCGGTTGATTTCAGCAAGAATTTCTTGTGAAAGGATGTTCGAGAGTTCTGACTCAGCGTCAAGACCGTGAATTGCCTTGAGATCCTGTGCCAGTTCGACTGTGTATTCTGCCTTCAGCGCACGTGTTTTAGCAGTTACAGTTGTTTTCTCGATTGAGAATGCCATTTCGTTGAAGTCAGTGCCCGAAGGATCACCAAGTGCTTCAGCGTCAACAGTAGCAATACCAGTACCTGTGGTGTAAGTACCATCAACTGGATTTGAACCGTCATGAGCGCCTGTGCCCGAGAAGTCTGTATCTGCTTCGTTGAAGAGAGCTTCAGCACCGTTCATTGCGCTGTAGCGTGACTTCATTGCGAAGATAAGACCAGTTGGACCAGTCATTGGTTGAACGCCAGCAACGTCGTATGCCATTAGGTTTGGCAACGCACGACGAACGAGCGAGATTAGGATTGGGTCGTAGCGGTCAAGATTGTCAGCACCACCAGTGGTTGCTTGAGCAATATTGTTCGCAGCAGGTGTAGTTTCCCAAAGAGCCGAACGCTCTTCACGGAGTGCCTTTTCTTGGTTTTCAAGAACTACTGCTGTAACCGAACGGCGATAGTTGTCCTTGATTTCACCAAGGCCTTCATGATTGAGAACAGGTTCCCACTTCTTCGTTAATTGTTCTGAAAGAAACATTTAGTTTTCTCCTCTAAGGTGTTCAATAGATTTATTTATAATAAATTACTTTTTAGCAGCAAGTTGGTCAAGTGCCTTGACATACTGACTGACTGTTGATCCTTCGATGAACTCGTTATCAACTCCATCGTCAAACTTATCTTCGGAAAGTGTTCTGCTCTTAGGGAAATAATTTTCCTTGATAACAGTTAGTTTTTCTTCGAAGATTTCTGCATTCTCGAATTCTACATCAGCGACCAAAGATTTGAACTTTTCAGCGTCTGTCTTTGCGAGGTCCTCGACCACTACAGAGAAAACACTTTCTTTCATAAGTTCGGTATTGGCATCGTGCAGTTCTACATTTGCAGCGATTTGTTCATCCAGTTTCGACGCTAGTTCGTCGATCTGGTTTTGCATTTCACCAAGAACATCATATTTTTCTTCGGGAACATCAATGTAATGTTCTGCGAAAAGATTCTTCAGACCGCTGATGAAATCTTCAGCAATTTCAGAACGGAGACCGTTCTCTACTGCCAGTTGATTTTCTTCGATCCAATTTTCAATAACATAACCGAGATAGGAATCAACCTTCTCGACGAGTTCTGACTTGTATTCTTCCATCAATTCAGCGGCTTCTTCGACCAGACGGTCTTCGATTAAACCAACTTCATTGCTTACTCTTGCAACAACCATTGCTTCAAAAAGCGATGATGCCTTGTTGCGGAAATCTTCTGTAAGATCTTCGTTGCCGTCGAACAGAGTTGCGAGGTCAGCAGCGAAATCTTCTTCTAGATCTTCGTCTTCAAGATCGTCTTCTAGATCTTCATCTTCTTCTGGGTCATATTCTTCTTGGTGAACATTACCCTTTGACGATGCCTGATTGACAACCGATGTTGGATCAGCAACAGTCTTGAAGTTTGGAGCATCACCAGCACCACCCTGAGATAGTGTTCCTTGGTTGCTGCCCTTTACTGCACCAGCTTCTTTAGCACCTGGATTTTCTGTCTTGTCATCGCGCTCACTGTCAATAGTTGCATCTTGCGATGAACCCTGACGTGGATTAGTTGCGTCGCCAGCAGTCTTTGCTGGGATCGAAGAATCCTTACCCTTTGCTGCGCCCATGGCACCAGCAGCAGGACTTGCTTGTGATGAACCCTGCATAGGATTGGTTGCGTCACCTGCTTCGGCAACAACACCCTCGGATAGTTGCTTCTTAGTCAGCAACTCTCTGATTTTGTTCTCTACACTCATTTGCTTCTCCTAAAAGTCGAGATTATATGATATTTATAAAAACTTTGTTTTGCGTGAAACGCGATTCAGGAAAGATTCGAATACTGCAAGTTTCGCTTCTTCCAATTCTTTTTTGGTTGCCTTCTTAATATAACGCTTAGACATATCGCATGCTTGCTCTGTCCAAACACCATTTACAACAACCCATTCTTTATTTTCCATGATGCCCTGAACAAACGCATCAGGAGCAGAAGGATCTGCTACGATATCGGCAGCAGTAGCAAGATAGAAATCGCTCTGCACTTCATTGATACCATCTTTGTTCGCTTTCAGTGTTCCCATACCACGGGAAGAAACACCAAGTTTAGCACCACCTTCAATCAGACCTTTGGCAATATTGCCCATTGGTGTATCCATAAGTTTTGCCTTACCGATATAATTGTCTCCATCTTCTCTAAGAGAAACAATCATATGGGAAACACGATCTAGATTAATCGATGGACCATCTGGGTGACCAAGCTCGCCGAGTGCACGATTTGATTTGACATAACTTTCGTTGTATCTGTCAACTTCTTTCTGCATAATCTCTTTTGGATAAACACGCCCATTGCGGTTTTGGAGATTTGACTGAAGGAAGATACCTTCGATAAAGTGTGTCTTCTTACCGTTAGTTTCTTCGGTAAGGATGTTGATGTCTTCAACGACTTCAGTAATAAGTTTCATTATCCTAGATCTCCTTGATTTTGGTGCTGTTGCGAACCATAACCAGAGACCTTAGCAAGTTCCAAGACCACTGAACCAGTTCCTGAAGAAAAATCGACTACAATGTCCGATCCATTTTCTTCGTTATCCGACCAACCCATAAATTCCATCTTACCAGTTCCAGAAAGGTAATATAGAACCACACTATTTCTAGTAACGGTTGCAGTAGAACCTACTGACAGCGCCCAATGAAGTGTGCGAATATTCGCCTTTGGTGAAGACTGAGTTTCTGAAGACTTCTTCAGATCAGTTGCAAGCGCAATAGTAGCGGATCCCGTGCCACGCACTTTCACCACACCATGGACCTGTGTTAGTTTTAGAACCGCTTTAGTCGCCATCTGTTATTCCTTACTGGTATCTTGCTTTCTTTGCATTACGCAAAATTTTGAAATCGTTGCTGTCAACCTTACCATTCTTATTGGCATCAATCTTATGTTGATTGCCCTTTAGTTCTTCGTCAGTCTGTTCGACGTCTTCCTTAACACCACGATCTGCTTCCAACTTGGCAGCGATTGCCATCTGACGACGCTTCTCCATGCTCTTGCCCTTAAACTGGGGGGCATCAGAATCCTGGAAATCCTTGATAACATCGCCCATTTTTGTTTTGGCAATGTTAAGTCTTTCCATCAAATCCTTAAACTTCAGCATCGTCTTCTCCCGTAAAGTCTTCTTCCGATTCATCCTCAACGTCAGTATCAAAATCTTCTTCAGGTTCTGATTCTTGGTCGTTAAAAACGTTCATCGCAATTTGCTGTCTGTATGCATCTAATGCAGTACCTGCTTTAATGTCCATAATATCATTAAATACTTGTTCTGCGTCCGCAAGTGTTCCGTTTTCGATATTATTTATTAGATCTGCTACACTCTGTGTCATGATTATTGTCCTTGTTGATTCGGTGCTTGTTGTTGATCAGGTGGTTGTAATGATGAAAAATCAGCAGGTGGAACCTCTGGTGGGTTCGCTTCGTTCTCTGCTTCAATTTCAGCAATTTCATCATCCGTCAACTTCAGGATATGTTTCTGCACATATTCCTTACTATACAATGAACCGATATAGTTTGCCATACCATTAAGAATTTCAATACGAGATTGAAGAATCTGTTGTTCTTTCGATTCGGTATAGAATGCATCTGTAGCATACTGATAACGAATCTTATACTTAATCTTTTCCCAATCATCCTCAGTAATAATACCCTTCAGTATTAACTGGGTCTTGAGAAGATCATCAAAGAGGAGAGAGAAACGACGACGAAGTTTAGCGATAAACTTAGTGAATTTCCACTCATCACGATTGATTTCAGCAGCACGACCAAAGTTTAGACCAGACTGCTGTTGTAGTCTTGAAATAGGAACATTCAATGCCTGATATAGTTTACGCTGGAAGAATTCTACGTCTTGGATCTGACCAAGGTTTTCTCCTCCAGGTAGTGTTTCAATCTGAGTACCACGACCACCTTCACGGCGAGGCAACCAGAAATCTTCTAGCATCGAAAGAAACTTTTTATCATCGCGAATTTCGCCAGTGTTAGAATCGTAAACGATCTTGTTACGATACTGGTTCATAATACCCTTGAGGTATTGTTCCGCTTTAATCTTTGGAAGATTACCAACGTCAACGTAAAATACTCTACGCTCTGGGGCACGAGTAATACGATAAATGACCAGTGCGTTTTCCATCATACGCAACTGGTTAGCAGGACGAATTGCCTTATGTAAGTATGACAGACCAACGTTCTTATCTTGGTCGACCAAACCTGATGGGACGTGACAAATAGCGTCCTTTGTAATCTTCAGCATATTTGAAGTGCTGGAGTAATCATTGACATTTGCTGTCTTCTGATTGACTACGCCCTTCTCATTGTAAAGGAAGTATTCATTAACCTTGGTGATGAACTCTACGCCAGACTTAGTTTCTTTTTCCTTAATAATCTCACGAACCTTTTTAATCTTTCGCGGATCAATGTAACGAACATCAGTAATACCCTGCTTAGGATTTGCTGTGTCGATAACTTTGTGGAAGAAAAGTCTGCCATCGATATACCAACGGCGGAAGTAGTCTTGCGCTCTAAGTTTAAAATCAAGAATATTGAGAACTTCTTCAAATTCTCTTTCAATATCTTTCTTGATTCCTGCCGATAGTTCGACGTCATCAAGATTAATTTTAATTGGATCTTCATCATCAAGATTCGAAATAGAATCGTTAACGATGTCATCAATAGCAGTATCAACGTCTGCCATACCGCCAATATCACGATAGCGTCTAATCAATTCCTGCTCAGTACTGGCAGTTCCATCTAGATCGAGGTATGTACCATAGTAACCGCCCGCCTTGATAGCGTCGGTACCACCGTCGTCTGTCGGAGCCACAAACGATTTTTCCGTTGGCGGCTCCGAAGACTTCGTAATCTTATAACCAAAAATTTCCATTATATTAAATTACTCTTACAGTGTGTTTGTTAGGTAGTGCGAGTAGTTGAAGGTTACTGTGAACTCTTCAATTACATCGTTCTGCCCATATTGTAGAGCAATTTCTGACATGTTGATTGGGAACGAGTTATACAGAGTGTATTCCATCAGAACTTCGTCGTTACGATCAAGATGTTGGACAACAATGTCTGCTTGATAGTCTGTTGGGTTAAGAACACCTGTATTCAATTCCAGATCGTTCATTCCGTTCATCCACTCTTCGAATGGTTTGCGGAGTGACATCTCAGTATCGTTTACAATAGTGACTGTCCAAGGATCGAAGATACGCTCGCCAGCAAGTTTGACTTCGCGACCACGATATTGAACGAGAGTTGGGTTTACTGTTGATGCAGGAAGAGCAGCGCCAGTTACCAGCAGCGAGTATTCTCTATCAGGAACAGCAGTTACATATCCTGGGAAGTTGAGAAGTACACGGAATTGGTTTGGACGAGCACCACCAGCACCTAGTAACCCTTTAAACTTTGAAATATCCATATTAGATTTCTCCTATAATTCTATTTATTCGGGTTATTAGGCACCAACTTCTTCGAACGATACCGAGGTACGAGTTGCGATGAAGTTTAGGTAGATGAAGTTGATCGACTTAGCAGGTTTGATGTAGATGTCTGCAACAAACTCGTTACGGTCAATTACTTCGCCAGTGTTATTTGTTTCGTCGCAAACGACACGGAAGTCATAGATACCACGGCGACCACGAACATCGCGGAGGAATGGTTCTACTAGCGACTTGAACTGTGCGCGAGTAAACACGTCGTTGAACTCGAACAGTTGATACTTCGCAGCAGTCGA
>JACCDV010547218.1_pt1 | contig 35694 bp, 28 predicted proteins | sample 7446131 | NCBI WGS metagenome assembly JACCDV01 (sample SAMN15323448, study PRJNA562643) | freshwater metagenome | isolation source: river surface water | place: USA:Blue River Watershed | collected 2017-08-17
AAGGTCCCGCTCGTGCGGGACCTTTCTGCTTATTTGTAGATCGTAACGGGCCAACTGTCGTTGCCCAGGTTGATGTCGGTGGTCACCTTGTCGGGATCGATCACCACCTGCTTGATCTTCTTGCTGCCCTTGTGGAGGTAAGTCCAGGTGTCTCCACGCTGCCAAATTTCCACCGGTAACTTTACTCGCTCGGTCGTGTTGTCAGCGTAGGTGATTTCAAGTGTAACTGGCATTGGAAAATCTCCTTTGTTGACCAAGCTGATGACTTGGTTTTCGCCGTAAGGCTGCACTGTCGTGATGCCTAGGTCAATGTTTCCATTGCCATAGAACCAACCCTTCCAGAACCAAGACAGATTTTCCCCGGCCACATTTTCCATGTGATTGAAGAAATCTCCTGGCTGTGGGTGCTTGTAGGCCCAGGTCTTGATGTAGGAGCGGAAGGCATTGTCAAAGCGCTCTGGGCCCAAGATGTACTCGCGGAGCATCACCAAGCCTATTGCTGGCTTCATGTAAGCCACCATGCCCAGGTTACGGGTATCTACCACATCTGGATAGTTATCAATTCCCTCCCGATTGTCGCTGGTGAAGTAGTTGTTGAAATTGCGGGTTTGGTTCAAGGTAGAGGGATACTCCCCGTTGTTGAAAGCATTGGAGCTGTAGTGGTTGATGAAGGTGTTGAAGCCCTCGTCCATCCAGGCGTAGCGGCGTTCGTTGGTGCCGACGATCATTGGGAACCAGTTGTGTCCAAACTCGTGGTCAGTCACGCCCCAAAGTGATTCTCCTTTGGACTGGTAGTGACAGAAATTCAAGCCTGGGTATTCCATCCCGCCGATTTCTGCTGCTACGTTGGTGGCAGTTTCGTAAGGGAACTCATACCATTGCTTGGAGTAGTATTCGATGGAAGCCTTGCTGTATTCCGTAGAGCGGGTCCAGGCATCCTGTCCGTTACTTTCGATGGGATAGGCAGACTGGGCTAGGGCTGTTTTGCCGCTTGGCAAGTTGATGCGTGAAGCGTCCCAAATAAAGGAATCGGAGGTACCGAAGGCCACATCGCGCGCATTTTGGATGCGGAAGTGCCAGGTCACCGTGCCGCTCTGCTTGGGTCGGGTAAGTTGCGTGTTCTTGATTTCTTCAGGAGAGACTAGGTAGACTGTTTCCTCGCTTTGGGAAGCTTTGGTGTAGCGTGCCAAAAGTTCCTTGCTGAGTACTTCTGTTGGGTTCATCAGTTTGCCAGATCCTACCACAATGTGGTTGTAGGGCACGGTGACTTTGTAATCAAAGTTGCCATACTCCAGGTAAAATTCACCAGCACCAAGGTAGGGCTCAATATTCCATCCTTCGGTTTCGTCAAATACGGCCACTTTAGGATACCACTGCGCAAAGGCATAGATCCAGCCCTCTTTCACTTTCAATCTACCCATGCGGTCCATGCCTTTTTGGGGGACTTTGAAGGAAAAATTCATGGAAATGGTTGCTTTTCCCCCCTTGGCGGGGATGGGCTCGGCAAACCACACCTGCATGCGGGTATCATCGATGAGGTGCTTTGTAGAGGTAGCACCTTTGGGACCCACCTTGGCGAGCACGTTGCTAATTTGATAGCCACCGTCGATGTCTCCATTGTAGCGGTTGCCCTGCACGGGAGTGGTGAGCGTTCCACGAGAAGTAGGCGTAAATCTGTTTTGCTCCAATTGCAGCCAAACAAAGTCCAAGGCCTCTGGGCTGTTGTTGGTGTAGGTGATGCTCACCTTCCCAGATAGGGTATGGCTTGCTTCGTCTAGCGCCACTTCCATTTGGTAGTCGGCAGCATTTTGCCAGTAGGCTTCACCGGGCTTGCCCGAGGCAGATCGGTAGCTATTTCCTCTTCGGTCGATGACTTCTGCGAAGTTTTTTTGGTTGTTGTCCTTCCCTTGCTGCGAAAAAGTAGCAAAAGGAGCATTCAGAATAAAGAGGGACAAAAGTCCTCCTAGCTGGAGTATTCTTTTCATGGTTGCGTTGTATTTGCGTTCAAAATAGTGACAAAACTGCTTTTGACGAATTTTTTTACGCAAACTCTTCGCTTTTGTTTTTCCGTTTGGAAGGAAAGGCATTTGCTTGAGGAAAAATTTCCACCTTACCTTTGGCGCCTAAACCAACCCATTATGCGTGCCCTTTTTGCTTTTATTGGTCTATTTTTCCTTGCCCTAGCGGCAAATGGGCAGACCGATACCACTACCCAAAAATTGGAAGAGGTGCTTATTCAAGAGAACCGGATTCAGCTTCCTTTTTCCAAGCAAAATCGTTCCATCGTGCTTGTGGATCGGAGGCAACTTGACCTTAGCCCCGCCAAAAGTTTGAATGAAGTACTCAGCTTTGTGCCCGGAGTAGATGTTCGGCAGCGCGGCGTGGCAGGGGTACAAGCAGATGTGGGGATTCGTGGAGGCTCCTTTGAACAAACCCTCCTCTTGCTCAATGGAATCAAACTCAGTGATCCGCAGACCGGGCACCACCTGATGAATATTCCCATACCCTTGGTGGGGATTGACCGGGTGGAGGTGTTGAAAGGCCCTGCCTCCCGTATTTTTGGTCAGAATGCGTTTACCGGAGCCATCAATGTCATTACTCGACTGGCAGAAGCTCCTAGTTTACGGCTGCAAAGCTATGGAGGGAGTTTCGGTTCGGCTGGGTTGAGTGTGGCTGGGGCATTACCGATTGGGAATTACCGGCAGCAACTTTCCTTCTCCTCGGACGGGAGCGATGGACATTGGTACAATTCGGATTACCAGGTGCGCAACCTGTTTTACGAAGGAGGAGCACAAGTTCATCCGGAACATGAGATCAGAGGAATGCTCGGGTACACGGACCGCAGTTTCGGAGCCAATGGTTTTTACACCTCCTCCTTTCCCGATCAGTGGGAGAGCATTCAAACGCGCTTGGCTGCCGTATCCCATACCTACAAGAAAGAAAAATTCCAGTTGCTTAGCCGAGCGTACTGGAGGCAAAATGAGGATGAATTTCGCTTGAAGCGAAAGGAGCCTGCATTTTTCCAGAACAACCATACCTCGACCGTATCGGCTGTGGAAACCCACGGGACCTACAGCAGCAGCTTGGGTGTGACGGGACTTGGGTTGGAATTGAGGCAAGAGGGGATTGTTTCGAGTAACCTGGGCGATCATTCCCGCAGCTTGTTTGGGCTGTTTGCAGAGCAACTTATTTCCGTAGGTAAAAAAGGAGAGATTCGTGGAGGCTTGTATTCCACCTACTATTCCGAGTATGGATGGAAGCATTTTCCTGGGGTGGAGTTGGGGTACCAGGTAAGTCCAGCGTTGCGCCTATTTTCAGGGGCAGGCAGCAGTTTCCGCATTCCTACCTACACCGATCTTTACTATCGAGGACCTACCAATGTAGGAAATCCGGATTTGGTTCCCGAAGAGGCCTTTTCTGTAGAGTTGGGAGCGAAGTGGGCGAAGCCTACTTGGAGAGCAGAGTTGGTGATCTTCAATCGAGCGAGTGAGAACTTGATTGAGTGGACGCGATCCACTTTTACGATCAAGGAGCCATGGAAGCCCCAAAACTTCACCTCGGTGAACTTCCAGGGCCTAGAATCCTCCTTTGCCTACCAATTTTCGGCAGGGAGGCAATGGGTTCAACTCAAGGAAGTGCAGCTATCCTACAACTACATCGACGCCAACCTGGAGGCAGTGCCTGGATTGGAGACCCGTTATGCGCTTACGGCGCTGAGGCATCAACTTCTAGGGGGCCTTCTTGTCGGGTTGGGTAAAAAGGTAGAGTGGAACAGTAAAGTTCGTTATGTGGAGCGGATGAGTTTGGATCCGTATTTGGTGGTGGATACCCGGGTGGATTTCAATCGACTTGGGGAGTTTGGATTTTTTGGGGAGCTGTCCAACCTTACCGATGCTGACTATGTGGAAGCGGGGACGGTACAGATGCCAGGCAGATGGTTTCGGGTAGGTCTTGTTGTAAATTTGGAATAGCAACTTCTTTTTTTTCTACTCATTCTCAATTATTTAATCGAAAGAGTAGAAAAAAAATGGGGAAGGCTATTGGATAAAATCTGATTCAGATTACCTTTGCAATCCCTTCTGGAAAGAACGTGAATGGGAGTTTAGCTCAGCTGGTTCAGAGCATCTGCCTTACAAGCAGAGGGTCGGGGGTTCGAATCCCTCAACTCCCACATCAAGCCTCGAAATTTTCGGGGCTTTTTTGTTTTAAATTGTTCGGGGACTCTCCCGTAATCCTACGGGATCAACTCTCACATAAAGTCCTGATTATTTCGGGACTTTTTTTATGCCTTTCAATTTGGAGGAAGGAAGCGATTTGCAGAGGTTCAGGGATTCTCTCGTAATTCTACGGGATCAACTCCGACGGTATGCCTTGAGCATTTCGGATTTTTTGGTAAAAACTCAATATCCATACTTTCCCTTCCATCTTTTCGAAAGGAAGCTGCGGAGTTCTTTTTCGCGGGTATTGTCTCCTGGGTCGTACAGCAGCTTGCCTTTGATTTCCTCGGGGAGGAATTCCTGAGCTACAAAATTGTCTGGGAAATCATGGGCGTACTGGTAGGCTATGAGAAATAAAAAATTACAATTCTGATAGGTTTTCTAAGTCATTCAAATCTTTTGAGCGTCCACTTATTTTTTTGTTGGTGCGCAGATCATTTAAATGAATGATTTTCATAGGAATGCCTTCAAATACCGTTTGAATGGCATTTTCGTGTATTTGTTGAAAGGAAAAACCCGAAATTTCTTTTAAGATTTCAATACATATCGGAGGTCTTCCAAAAGTGTATACGTTTATTTCTGATTGATTCAAAAAAGAATCTTCTGTCATATCAAAGGTGGGCATTTGAAACCGATTAAATGCCTGGACCAGTTTATCGTAATTGTCTTTTGATACCTCTACAAAGAGGTCTAAATCACCAGTTGTGCGTGGAAAACCATGGTAAATAACCGAATAACCACCTACTAATACGTAGTTGACTTTTTTTTCATTTAACGCCAATAAAAACTCTTGAAAATCCTGATTGAAAATATTTCCCATAGGTTAAAGTTTCCGGGAAGAGCCGGTGGTTTTATCCATTCTTGGGGGAAATCCAATTGGATAGTTAAAAGAAACACTATTCAGATAAGCGAAGACTTTACCCAATTCTTCTGCTGACATTCCCTTGTAATGCACCACCTCGGACTTCTGCTCAAATAAATTTCCTGAAGAACTGCTTGTTCGGTCTAATTTCGGCATATGTAATCTACCTTTTTTGTGAATGAGTCCCTAATTGAAAAGAGATGATGTAAGTTACCTAAAATTTGGGCTGCTTATAAATTGTTAAAAACTACTATTCCAATTTATTCGGTTTTTTTGTAAGTCTATGCTCCCTCAATACCCATACTTCCCCTTCCATCTTTTTGAAAGGAAGCTGCGGAGTTCTTTTTCGCGGGCGTTGTCTCCGGGGTCATAAAGCAATCTGCCCCTAATCTCTTCAGGGAGGAATTCCTGAGCAACAAAATTGTCTGGAAAATCATGAGCGTACTGGTAGCCCTTTCCATAGGCTAGGTCTTTCATCAGCTTGGTGGGCGCATTCCGTAAGGGGATAGGAACTGACAAGTTCCCGGTTTCTTTCACCAAAGCCTGGGCCTGGTTGATGGCCAAGTAGGCGGCGTTGCTTTTGGGGGAACTGGCCAGGTAAGTCACGCATTGGGAGAGAATAATTCGTGCTTCGGGGTACCCGATAATTTTTACAGCTTCAAAGCAGTTGGTGGCCAAAAGCAAGGCATTCGGGTTGGCATTCCCGATGTCTTCGGAAGCCAAAATCACCAGCCTGCGGGCAATGAATTTGACGTCTTCTCCGCCCTCAATCATTCGGGCTAGCCAGTACACGGCGGCGTTGGGATCGGAACCGCGAATGGATTTGATAAAGGCCGAAATGATGTCGTAGTGCTGCTCACCAGATTTGTCATACAGGGCCACCTGCTGCTGTGCGATCTGCATGACCTTCTCGTCGGTAAGCACACAAGGATTTTCTGGGATCCCATCGATGACGATTTCGAGGAGGTTGAGCAGCTTTCGTCCATCTCCTCCAGAGATCCGCAGTAGGGCATCGGTTTCCTGCAGTTCCACTTGGACTTTCCGCAGGTCGGAATCTTTTTCCAAGGCCTGCTGCACCATGGCAAGCATCTCGGCTTTGCCCAGGGGATTTAAGGTGAATACCTGGCAGCGGGAAAGGAGTGCGGAATTGACCTCAAAAGAGGGGTTTTCGGTCGTGGCGCCGATCAGTCGGATGATGCCCTTTTCCACAGCTCCCAAAAGCGCATCCTGCTGGGATTTGTTGAAGCGGTGAATCTCGTCGATAAAGAGGACTACACCCGTTTGAAATTTGGCTTTGTCGATGATCTCCCGGATATCTTTGACCCCAGCATTGATTGCAGATAAGGGATAGAAGGGAGCCTTGATCTCGTTGGCAATGATATTTGCGATGGTGGTCTTACCTACTCCTGGAGGGCCCCAAAGGATTAGGGAGGGTACATTCCCCGACTTGATGGCTTTGTGCAGAAAGGAGGAGGGGGAAGAAAGGTGCTCCTGACCAATCAGTTCCTCCAATCGGCTTGGGCGCATGCGTTCGGCTAGGGGGGTGGGGTTCATTTTTGAGATGCTAGAGTTTAGAGGCAAGAAGCAAGAAGTGGGAAATACGAGTTACCTGCCTAACGCAGGCACGCGAAATACGGTATTTATTAATATCGAACGCATAACGCCGATCGAAGAATGATGAATTTAAAATTGTACGAAGTACAAAGTACCAAGTAGGGGCATTCGGGTAATTGGATGTGTTTCTTCTTTATTCTTCAATCGGAGTTCGGCATTCGATATTAAATCAGTAGCAAGTAGCAAGATGGGAAAGAAATTCTAGTCCATACTTCGTACTTGGTACTTGGTACATTGTACTTTTCCACTTCTTCATTCTTCAATCGGAGTTCGGCATTCGACATTGCCTATGATCCCGTAATTCGTATCTCGTACTTCGTATTTCTTCTACTTTGTACTTTGTACCTGGTACTTGGTACATTTTCAAATAGATATTTAAGTAAAATTCAATCTAAACCCTTCCTATTCGCCTTCCAAACTCCTCCAGGTGATCGTCTCCAAAGTCCAGGTGGGTCACGAAGCGGACGAGGTCCTTGCCAAACTTTACGCCTTTGATGCCTTGTGCGGCAAGCTGCTGCAGGTAAGCTTCGGGACTGATTCCCTCCAAACGCGCAATCACAATGTTGGTGGCCACAGGAAGCACTTCCGCTACATGGGGTGCTTGTACCAAGAACTGACCCAATACGCGAGCCCGATGGTGGTCTTCTTTCAAGCGCTCCACCTGATGGTCCAAGGCATAGATTCCCGCTGCCGCTAGAAATCCGGCTTGACGCATGCCTCCGCCAAATACTTTTCGCACCTTTTTGGCGCGTTTGATATCGGCCTTGGTACCGAGCAGCACTGAACCAATCGGGCAACCCAAGCCTTTGCTCAAGCAGATGGAGATGGTGTCAAACTGTGCTCCCCAATCGGCGGGGCTTTCTCCGGTCTCGACCAAGGCATTGAACAGTCGGGCTCCGTCAAGGTGGAGTTTGATGCCTTTTTCTTGGCAAAGCGCCTGTATGGGTCTTACCTCATCTAGCGTATAGATGCTTCCTCCACCCTTGTTCATCGTATTTTCTAGGGAAACCAAGGTAGTTTCGGGGGCGTGCACATCGTCTGGGTTGATGGATTCGGCCACCTGCGAAGCGGTGATTTTACCCAAATCACCTGTCAAGAGTTTCACTGAAGCCATGGAATTGGCCATGATTCCCCCACCCTCGTACAGGTAGATGTGGGAATACTGATGGCAGATCACCTCCTTTTGAGGGCCGGTATGCAAGCGAATGGCGATCTGGTTGGTCATGGTGCCCGAGGGGCAAAACAAGGCTGCCTCCATGCCAAATAGCGCTGCAATTTTTGTTTCCAGGGCATTGACCGTGGGGTCTTCTCCAAATACGTCGTCGCCGACTGGGGCGGCAAACATGGCTTCTTTCATCCCAGCAGTGGGCTGGGTCAGCGTATCGCTTCTAAGGTCAATCGTTAGCATCACTCGATTTATCGTCTTTTTTGAAGAAAAGGTCTAAGCTGCTTTTTCTGTTTTGGAATACTCCTTCCATATCTGAAAGTTCCAAGTTGAGGGCTTTGGTCGAGATTTGGATTTCTACCAAGGAGATGCCCAAGGAAATCAGCAGGGTGCCCATGCTCACCATAAACACCCAGTTGGCAATATCGGTGAAGCCTTGAAAAAGCAAAAACATGCAGACCACACAGCCCAAAAAGCTAAAGACACCGAATAGTTGCATGTTCTTAATCAAGGTTAATCGCCTGCGGAGGTTGTGAATTTGTTCCACAATGATTTCCTGATCTGGGGCTTTCAAGTAATTTTTATGCAATCCACGAATGAGCGTGGCGATGGCTAAAAATCGGTTGGTATAGGCCAGCATCAACAGGGTGATGGCTGAAAAAAGTAGGGCAGGGGTGGAGAGTTGAAGTTCCATCGAAATAGCAGCAGGTCTAGCCTGTAAGTTGAGAAAAAGAAATGAAAAAGCCCGCTCCAAAAGCCTTGGAATTAACTGAGGCAGTTTTGGAGCGGGCTAAAGAAATGGAAATTCTTACAAGTGGATCACCTCGTCGTAAGCTGCGGCTGCCGCTTCCATGATCGCTTCAGACATGGTTGGGTGCGGGTGAACCGTCTTGATCAATTCATGACCGGTTGTTTCCAATTTGCGGATGGCAACGATCTCAGCAATCATCTCGGTCACATTGGCACCGATGAGGTGAGCGCCTAGGATTTCCCCGTATTTTTTATCGAATACGAGCTTGACAAATCCATCCTTCGCACCTGCTGCGGATGCTTTGCCCGATGCGGAGAAAGGAAACTTGCCGATACGCACCTCGTATCCAGCTGCCTTGGCTTTGGCTTCGGTCATGCCCACAGAGGCAATCTCTGGAGAGCAGTAAGTACATCCTGGGATGTTGCCATAGTCCAAGGCTTCTGGATGGTGTCCTGCGATTTTTTCTACGCAAATGATCCCTTCAGCAGAAGCAACGTGCGCCAATGCCGGTCCAGGAACAACATCTCCGATGGCATAGTAGCCAGGCATGTTGGTTTGGTAGTAGTCATTTACTTGGATTTTGCCCTTGTCTACCAAGATCCCTACCTCTTCCAATCCAATGTTTTCTAGGTTGGAAACTACTCCAGCAGCAGAAAGCACTACCTCACATTCCAGAACTTCCTCGCCCTTGGCTGTTTTGACAGTGACCTTACATCCTGCTCCTTTGGTATCTACCTTTGTCACCTCAGAAGAGGTTAGGATGGTGATGCCTGATTTTTTATAGATTTTTTCAAGTGCTTTGGATACCTCTTCGTCCTCTACAGGTACGATTCGGTCCATAAATTCCACGATGGTGACCTTAGTGCCGATGGAGTTGTAGAAATAAGCAAATTCCACTCCGATTGCGCCTGAACCTACCACAACCATGCTTTTAGGTTGTTTCTCTAAGGTCATCGCCTTTCGGTAGCCGATCACTTTCTCGTTGTCGATTTTCAAAGTAGGCAACTCTCTTGCGCGAGCACCTGTTGCGATGATGATGTGGTCGGCAGCGTAAACTGTCTTTTTCCCTTCTTTATCGGCCACTTCCACCTTTTTGCCAGGCTGGATTTTTCCCCAACCAGAAAGGATTTCAATTTTATTTTTCTTCATTAAAAACTGCACGCCTTTGCTCATGCCGTCAGCTACGCCTCGGCTGCGCTTGACCATCCCGGTAAAGTCTGCTTCTGCACCACTTACCTGGATTCCATAGTCGCTGGCATGGCTGATGTACTCAAATACTTGTGCGCTTTTCAACAAGGCTTTGGTGGGGATGCAACCCCAATTGAGGCAGATGCCGCCCAATTCTTCCGCTTCTACAATGGCAGTTTTCAGTCCCAATTGGGAAGCACGAATGGCCGCCACGTATCCTCCTGGTCCGCTACCCAGCACAATCAAGTCAAATTTTGTCGAAGACATAGTTTAATGGATTTGATATCAAAATAACTTCGCAAAAATAGGTCTTTTGCTTTCAGAAAAAAATCTGTTTTGGACCTAGATTTCTCTGGGGAAAAGTTTCATGCTGAATGCCTTAGTGAGCGGGGAGTTAATTTTGAGTTCCTATTTTTTTGCTCCTTTATCTAATGAAAATTGAAAAAATACGGCCCAAAATCGCTGTTTTTTGCAACCTGTATGAGAGCTAAAAAAATCCAAGGTCTAAATCCCAAGAGAAATTTCTATTTTTGGCGAAATCAAAAATGAGGGAATTCATGGGATTACTTACAGGAAAAATCGCCTTAGTGACTGGGGCTTCCAAGGGAATTGGCAGAGCCATTGCTATCAAATTTGCACAGGAAGGGGCAGAGGTTGCCTTCACCTATCTTTCTAGTGTTGAAAAAGGACTTGCGCTAGAGGCCGAACTGGCCGCATACGGAGTTCGTGCCAAAGGCTACCGTTCCGATGCTTCGGACTTCAAGGCAGCAGAGGAATTGGTGAATGCAGTGGTGGCTGACTTTGGCACCCTGGATATCCTAGTCAACAATGCGGGCATCACCCGAGACAACTTGTTGATGCGAATGACCGAAGAGTCTTGGGATGAGATCATGAATATCAATTTGAAATCTTGTTTCAATACAGTAAAAGCTGCCACCCGCGTGATGATGAAGGCCAAGTCTGGCTCGATCATCAACATGACTTCTGTGGTGGGCGTGAAGGGAAATGCCGGACAGGCCAACTATGCTGCCTCGAAAGCGGGAATTATCGGATTCACCAAGTCAGTGGCTTTGGAATTAGGTTCCCGCAATATCCGTTGCAATGCGGTGGCGCCAGGATTTATTGAAACTGAGATGACTGAGGTACTGGATGAGAAAACAGTTCAGGGTTGGAGAGATGCCATCCCGATGAAGCGTGGCGGACAGCCTCAAGAAATTGCCGATGTTTGCGTATTTCTCGGCTCAGAAATGAGCACTTACATTTCCGGCCAAGTGCTCCATGTCAATGGAGCGATGTATACCTAACCTTTGAGGTCTTTTTCAGACCTCGAAGGTTTTCTATTTTCCTTTGAGGTCTTTTTTTCGACCTCGAAGGTTTTCTATTTTCCTTTGAGGTCTTTTTTTCGACCTCGAAGGATTTGAATCCCTCAAGGAAGGCACTGAAGAAACCTTCGAGGTTTTTGGAAACCTCAAAGGTTGTAATCCCTAAACCTTCGAGGTTTTGGTAAACCTCAAAGGTTGGTCCTAACCTTTGAGGTCTTTTTTTGACCTCTAAGGTTTTAATTTTCTCAAGGAAATTTTTAAAACAAAAATCAAACTTCTAAAAATTCTCAAACTCCTTAAAATCAATTTGATTGTCTTCTTCCAAAAAGTGATTTTTTTCAAACTCCTCAAGACCCCCAAACCAGTCTAATACCCAGTCGGTTTCAAGTTGAGTTTTACTTGTTGAAAGGAAAGATCCATAGGATGAATACCTCCATTTTTTAAAGTCTTGAATTAACCCATGGTTTTGGGGATTCCGATGAATGTATTTGATTACTGCAGTTAAATAATTTTCTGAATCGATTTGTTTTCTTTTGAATTTCCTTTGAAATAATCCTCCATGTCTATCAAAGACCTTATTGTATGATTTTGAATAGGAATTCAAAAAATTAGAAAATGCAGAAAGGGCTGCGGCCTCATTTGTTGACTCCCTTACTTGTATTAAAAAATGAAAGTGGTTTGGGAGTAAGCAATAACAAAAAGTAGCAAAATGATTAGAGCAAAAATCGGAGTACCTTCTTAGAAAGTACGCGTAATTATTCTCATTTCTGAATAGGATTTCTTCACCAACTGTTCGTGAATAAACATGGTAAAATTTCCCAGGGATTAATGGGTCATGCATAAAAATTAAGTTTAAAAAGTTAAACATCCTTTGAGGTCTTTTTCTGACCTCGAAGGTTTTGAATTCCTCAAGGAAGGTACTGAAGAAACCTTCGAGGTTTTGGGAAACCTCAAAGGTTGTTTGATCCTTTGAGGTCTTTTTCTGACCTCGAAGGATTTGAATCTTGATAAATTAAAACTATGAAACCTTCAAGGTTTTGGGAAACCAACAAATGTAATTACAAACCTTCGAGGTTTTTGGAAACCTCAAAGGTTGTTTCTAAACCTCAACGGTCTTTTTCCAAGAATGGGTAGCGGTAGTCGGTAGGGGAGACCAAGGTTTCTTTGATCGTACGTGGAGATACCCAACGGAGCAAGTTGATCATGGAACCGGCTTTGTCATTGGTGCCTGAGGCTCTGGCGCCACCGAATGGCTGCTGTCCTACCACCGCGCCTGTTGGCTTGTCGTTGATGTAGAAGTTGCCCGCTGCATTTTTCAATTTCTGGGTAGCCAGTTCGATCGCATACCGGTCTTTGGAGAATACCGCTCCAGTCAGTGCATAAGGGGAGGTTTGATCGACTAACTCTAGCACCGTCTCAAAATGCTCCTCATGGTACACGTAGATGGTCAAGACTGGGCCAAAGATTTCCTCGCACATGGTCTTGTACATGGGGTCCTGCGTAAGGATGACCGTTGGCTCGATGAAATAGCCCTTGGACTTGTCGTATTTTCCACCAGCGATGATCTCTACGCCTGGAGCAGCCTTGGCTTGGTCAATGTAATTCGCGATTTTGTCAAAGGATTTTTCATCGATCACCGCATTGATAAAGTTGCTGAAGTCCTCAGTACCGCCCATGGTCATTGATGCGAGGTCTTCGATCATGTATTTTTTAATCTCCTCCCAAAGGTTGGAAGGAAGGTAGGCTCTGGATGCGGCCGAACATTTCTGTCCTTGGTATTCAAAAGCACCACGAACAAGTCCGACTGCTACAGCCTTGGGATCTGCTGATTTGTGTGCTAGAACAAAGTCTTTTCCTCCTGTTTCTCCCACGATTCTTGGGTAGGATTTGTAGCGGGTGATGTTTTCACCGATAGTTTTCCAAACATGCTGGAATACGCCGGTGGAACCCGTAAAGTGAATTCCTGCAAAATCAGGGTGCTTGAAAATCACGTCTCCTGCTGTGGGTCCGTCGACATAGATCAAGTTAATCACACCATCAGGCACGCCCGCCTCCTTAAATACCTCCATGAGTACTTGGGCGGAATAGATCTGGGTGTAGGCCACCTTCCAAACGATGGTGTTTCCCATCAGCGCGGCTGAAGTAGGCAAGTTGCCTGCAATGGCGGTAAAGTTGAACGGTGTCAAGGCAAACACGAAGCCCTCGAGAGGTCGCTGCTCCAATCGATTCCAAACCCCCGCTCCAGATACTGGAGGCTGCTGGGCGTAGATTTCGCACATGTATTTCACATTGAAGCGGAGGAAGTCAATAAATTCACAGGCCGCATCAATCTCTGCCTGAAAGGCATTTTTGGACTGGCCAAGCATGGTGGCTGCATTGATTCGGGCACGGTAAGGACCGGCGAGCAAGTCAGCTGCTTTGAGGAAAATAGCGGCACGCTGTTCCCAAGCCATATTTTCCCAGGCTTCTTTTGCTCCTAATGCAGCTTGGATGGCCTGCTCCACATGGGAACGGTCGCCTTCGTGAAACTGTCCTAAAATATGTTGGTGATCGTGTGGAGGAGAAAGCGTTCGAGTCTTGCCTGTTCGTACCTCCTCGCTCCCGATATACATGGGGATATCGATTTGTTGGGAACGGAGGGTGGCCAGCATGGCTTGAAGTTCTTTTCGCTCAGGGCTTCCTGGAGCGTAGGCCTTAACAGGCTCATTGACTGGAGTAGGTACGTTGAAAAATCCCTTTAACATGGTGATTGCGTTTGTGTGAATTAAGGAAACAAAGATAGGATATCCCTAGGAATGTGGAACTGCTTTTCCTCACAAAAGGAGCTCTAGTTCTTGCAGGTGTCGGATTTCGAAGGTGGGTTGGAGATCTATGATTTTTCCCTCGGGGTTGAAATACACTTGGTCAATGGCTGCTCGCTGTGCTCCAAGAATGTCTGAGTTGGGGTTATCCCCAATCATCAAGCAGCTGCTCGCATCGGTTTGAAGCTGCTCCAAGGCATGGTAAAATATCCGTGGGTCGGGTTTTTTGTGGCCCGTAGTTTCCGAGGTGACCACCAGTTCAAAATAATCGGTAATGCCAGAGGATCTCATTTTTTTCGCCTGCGACTCATTGAATCCATTGGTGATGATGTGAAGTCGGTAAGACTTTTGGAGGTATTCTAGGATTTCTTTGGAATGGGGGAAAAGGTGGGGCTTGGAAGAAGTTCGGTGCATAAAATCCTCTTCAAAGGGGGCTGGGATTGCAGCTGCCTTCCCCCCAGCATGGGTAAATATCCGGGGGAATCGTTCGCGTCGCAGTCCTTGTTTGTCGATTTTACCCAGGTTATAGTCATCCCAAAGCTGGAAGTTGACGGTATGAAAGGAGGAGAAAAACTGCTCGAAGGTCGGAATGCCCAGGTCTTGCAAGGCATAGATTTGGAAGAGTTCCGAGAGAGATTCGCGTACATTCCGATCGTAATCCCAAAGGGTATGGTCTAGATCGAAGAAAAGATGCTGGTAGGTTTTCAAGTTGACTTAGCGTCTGTACTGGTTGTTTTGAATTTTGTTGGCGGCCAGTTCTCGGTTGGATTTTAGGATCTCGTAGGTTTCTTGATCCTTGGTCAGGTTCGCATCTTTTTGAATCAGTTTGAATATCTGTTGCAAGATTTCAAGGTATTCTTCCAAGATGTAGTAAAACATCCACTGATCCGTCCTGCGGCTACCTAGGAGACCAGCATTTTTTAGGTATATCAAGTGACGGCTCGTTTTTGTTTGCGTAAAATCCAAAATAAGTTCCAGGTCGGAAATGCTCAGTTCCTTGTTTTGCATAAGCAAATGCAGGATACGCACACGAGGCTCTTCCGAAAGTGCTTTAAAAATTCGCAAACCATAGTTTAAACTGATATTTTTGAGTCTCATTAGTAAGTTTTAACTTCGGGAACGAGGTGAAACGAAAATAATCGCTGAAATTGGCTTTAAATTTTCAAGAAGTCCAAGATCTGAATCGCTTTGAACCCAATATTCGTGAAAATAACCCATTTATACGCGCTAATTCTGTTGTCAGGATTTTTTTTCTGCGCTCAAGATCTTGTGGCTCAAGATAAGCAGGAAAAAAAAGTCATTCAACTTTCTGGGATTATCCTCAATTCGGATAGTACGGATGCCGTACCCGGGGTAAATATTTACGTGCCCAAAAAGGGGAGAGGAACTGTTTCTGGACGGTTTGGCTATTTTTCCATGCCGGTGTTGGAAGGGGATACCATTGTCTTCACGTTCATAGGATTAAAAAAGCAAAGCTTTACAGTTCCTGAAAAAATGAGTGACGATCGGATCTCGCTAATTCTTACCATGGAAGTGGACGAAATTGCGCTTGCTGAAATTGAGGTTTTGCCCTATCCTACGGAGGAGGAATTCAAGCAAGCGGTACTAGCCATGACTGTAGAAGATCCGATGGTTATCAGCCGAACCAACATGCGACCGGAGATGCTGCTTCGCTGGGCAGAATCTATGCCGGCTTCGGGGGGGGAGAATTTCCGAGCATTCCAAGAGGCGCAACTCCTCCAAAATCAAGATATTTATGGGCCGAGGCCTTTGCGAATTTTGGATCCTTTTGCCTGGTCTCAATTCATCCGATCGATCAAACGGGGTGATTTTAAAAGCAAGTAGGGCCTAGAAGCTCCAATTTTTCTGTGATTATTCAATAAATCCTTGGTAAACATTTGGTCGGATTTATTTAAAAGGATATCTTTGTGCCTCATTTCAGAAAAGCAACATTAAAACTAGCGATAGCATGAAAAGCGATATTCATCCAAACTACAGAGACGTGGTATTTTACGACACTTCCAGTGAGTTTAAGTTTTTGACGAAGTCTACCATCGAAACCAACGAAACGATTGTTTGGACAGATGGCAATACTTACCCAGTGTACAAGATTGAAGTGAGCTCTGAGTCTCACCCGTTCTACACAGGCAAGAAAATGTTGTTGGATACTGCAGGTCGTGTGGAGAAATTCAACAAGCGCTACGCGAAAAAGTAATTTGGACTTTCGTCCTTCGAAAAAGTCTCCCGGAGCACAGATTCCGGGAGACTTTTTTATTTTTGTTCCATGAAGCACCTCTTGTTGTTTGACGACCCTGCCATTCGCGGGTCTCTCCTGCCTTTCACGTTTACCCGGCCTATTGCAGACCTTCGTGTAGGGATCTTGAAAGTTTCCGAGAAATGGGAAAAGTACGCAGGAGCAACGGTGTCCTATTGGACGCAAGACTACCTCCAAAATCTTTTTCCCAGGACAGGGCAGCAGGGCATCGCGATCAATGGTTCCTGGTTGCCTGATTCAAATTCTTGGCATCAAGTGGCTGCCTTGAAGGAAGACGAGGCTCTATTTTTTGGAAAAACCTTGTTGGCTACGGCCTGTGGACCTCAGGAGAAAAGCTTAGCTTTTGCCACCGAAAAGAAAATCATTCAACTGGAGCAGGATCCTGTTCTCCTTCAAAAAACCTGGCATATTTTCCAGTTCAACGCAGCTGAAATCCGTAAGGATTTTTCCCTAATTACGGCCGGAAGAACCTCCCAGTCCATTCTGGATCCGCATACCCGTTGCTATGGGGAGCATCAGATTTTTATTGAAGAAGGAGCACAAATCAGAGCTGCGGTACTCAATGCAGAGGCTGGACCTATTTACTTGGGGAAAAACTCCGAGGTACAAGAAGGATCCTTAATCCGAGGGCCTTTTGCGTTATGCGAAGGTTCCACAGTCAATATGGGTTCGAAATTACGAGGAGACTCCACCATTGGGCCGTATTCCAAAGTGGGTGGAGAAGTGTCCAATTCGGTGATCATGGGCTATTCCAACAAAGGGCATGATGGATTCTTGGGTAATTCGGTGATTGGGGAATGGTGTAATCTGGGTGCAGATACGAATACCTCCAATCTTAAAAATAATTATGCTCCGGTCAAGCTTTGGGACTATACCAAAGGAGGCTTTGCCAATACCGGACTTCAGTTTTGCGGCCTGATGATGGGAGACCACAGCAAGTGTGGGATCAATACCATGTTCAATACGGGTACCGTCATCGGTGTGGGAGCAAACGTCTTTGGAGATGGCTATCCTCGAAATTTTATCCCTTCCTTTGCCTGGGGTGGAGCAGCAGGTTTCTCTACCTTCACCGCTCCCAAGTTTCACGAAACTGCAGCGGCGGTGTATGCCCGTAGAGGGAAGGTTTGGGGTGCCGATGAAAAAGAAATTTTGGATAAGGTTTTTGATTTGACCAAAAGCTACAGAATTTGGGATAAAACTTCCTGACCCACCGCACCATGCAGTTTGCAGCGATCCCCGGACTTCCGGAAACCAAAGAAAAGCTTCTTAACGCGGTTAAGTTGAACCACCTTGCCCATGCCCTTTTGTTTCATGGGCAAGAAGGATCAGCCAATTTGACTCTCGCACTTGCGTTAGCAAGCTACCTGTACTGCGAACAAAAATCAGAAACCGATTCCTGTGGTAGCTGCGGCTCTTGCCAACGGATGAATAAATTGATTCTTCCTGACTTAAATTTTGCTTTTCCAGTCGTGGCCTCTTCCAAGGAAGACGATGGAGATGAGGACGGAAAGGATGAGAAGTCCGACCTGCTGGGCAACTGGCGGAAGTTTGTTTTGGGCCAGCCCTATGGCAATGTCCACGACTTCATCTACTTCAATGGTTTTGAAAAAAAGCAGTTGAATATCACCAAAGCAGCGGCTCGGAAGATGATTCAGACGCTGTCCTTGATGTCCTTTGAGGGTGGTTATAAAATCATGCTCATCTGGGCTCCTGAATACTTACACCCTTCGGCAGCGAATGCCTTGCTCAAGATTATCGAAGAGCCCCCTGCAAAAACACTTTTCTTGCTGGTTACCTCCCAAGCCGATCAACTGCTCACCACCATTTTGTCACGAACGCAAAAAATTCTCGTTCGTGCATTCACCGATGAGGAAGTGAGCAGTCACTTGGTAGATTCGGAACTTTGTGACGCCAAGACAGCAGCACAAATTGCCATGTTGGCGGACGGTAACCTTCGGGCAGCCTATCGCTTGATTGATCAGGTAGAGGACCAGACTGTTCGTCAGCTTCGGGACTGGTTTCGCCTTTGCGCTACCAAAAATTTAAAAGAATTATTTACGCTCTCAGACGAATTTCACAAAGCCGATAAAGAATCCCAAAAGTCGTTGATGCTTGCAGGTTTGAATGTAACACGAGAGATTTTGTTGAAAAATCTCGACTTGGATCACCTCCTGCGTACTACAGACGAGGATCGAACCTTCATCAACAACATCAGTAAAAAGATGTTGACCGAGGAGCATGCGCTCCAACTCTACGAGACCTTCAATGCTGCGCACTACCATTTGGAACGAAATGGGAATGCGAAAATGATTTTTACCGACTTGTCCATGGAGATTCTCTTGATGATGTCCAAAAACTAGAGAGATGGAAAAGAAGGTTCTTGGTCGAAAAGAGAAGATCACGCTTCCTGAACTGGGCTTAAATCTTGTAGGTGCCAAAATTGATACCGGGGCCTATACGAGTAGCCTGCATGCGGAAGAAATCCGGATTGAAGAGGTTGAAGGCAGAAAGTTGCTGTATTTCAAAATCTTGATGCCTGCGCACAAGAAGTTTACGGGCAAAACCCTTGTTTTTGAATCCTACAGAGAAAAGAAAGTCAAAAATTCCTTCGGGCAGGTGGAGGTTCGCTACTTGATAGAAACCAAACTGCAGCTGGCAGGAGAAACTTTCCGTGCTGAGTTTACACTCACCGATCGTTCTAGCATGAAAAACTCCATTCTGCTGGGTAGAAAAATTCTGCGGGGGAGATTTCTCGTGGATGTATCTCAAACCAACTTAGGTAAACCCTACCGCAAAAAGAAATGAAAATTGCAGTCCTTTCGAGGAACCCCAAGTTGTTCTCTACCCAACGTCTGATTGAAGAAATCCAAAAGGCGGGACATGAAGCTATGGTTGTCGACCACAGTCTTTGTGACTTGATCATTGAGCAGGATGGCCCATCGATCATCTACAAGGGGCAGCGTTTGGAGGGGATGGATGCCATCATTCCTCGAATCGGAGCATCGGTAACTTTTTATGGGACTGCTGTCGTTCGGCAATTTGAGTTGATGGGTGCATTTTCGGCAGTGACTTCCCAGGCGATTGTTCGGAGTCGAGATAAGTTGAGGAGCTTGCAAATTCTCTCCAAAAATGGGTTGGGTATGCCCAAGACGGCCTTTACCAATTTTTCCAAGGGAGGAGAGAAGCAGCTGATTGAGCAAGTGAGTGGGGCTCCCGTGATCATCAAATTATTGGAAGGGACACAAGGCTTGGGTGTGGTCTTGGCCGAAACCAAGAAAGCTGCCCAGTCCGTAGTGGAAGCTTTTCATGGTTTGAAGGCCCGAATCATTGTGCAGGAATACATCAAAGAAGCAAAGGGAGCAGATATCCGTGCTTTCGTAGTGAACGGCAAGGTCGTAGGAGCGATGAAGCGTCAGGGTGCGGAAGGAGAGTTTCGCTCCAACCTCCATCGGGGAGGCGTAGCGACTGTCATCAAATTGAGTCGTGCAGAAAAACAAGCGGCCCTCAATGCGGCGAAGGCCTTGGGATTGGATGTGGCCGGTGTGGACATGCTTCAATCTGCGCGAGGCCCTTTGATTTTGGAAGTCAATAGTTCTCCCGGCTTGGAAGGAATCGAGGGAGCTACAGGTGTCAATGTTGCCGCAGAAATCATCAAATTTGTAATAGATAGTGTGGTGAAGAAATCATTAAAGCGTGAAAAGCAGTGAGTAATCGAATTGTAAAAATTGGGACGCGAGCCAGTAAACTTGCCCTCTGGCAAGCGGTTCATGTGGCAGACTTGCTCAAACAGTCGGGTATGGAATCGGAGATTATTACAATCGATACCAAAGGGGATCAGGTCTTGGATGTTTCCATTTCAAAGATTGGTTCCAAAGGAGTTTTTACCCAGGAGTTAGAGGATCAGTTGTTGGATGGAAGGATCGACATTGCCGTGCATTCCGCAAAGGATATGCCTTCCAAGTTAGGGGAAGGCTTGGAGCTGATTGCATTTTCGGTTCGCGAGCAAGCCCAGGATGTGCTTTTGTCCGCAAAGAAAGGAGTTTCCTTAAGTGATGCCCACTTGGTGGTTGGCACTTCTTCTACCCGAAGAATTGCCACGCTAAAGCATTTTTACCCTCATGTAAACACTGTAGAGGTCCGAGGCAACCTGCAAACCCGCATTCGAAAAATGGAAGAGGGTCTTTGCGATGCCTTGCTCTTGGCTTACGCCGGAGTTTACCGGATGGGCTATGCGGATTCGGTGGTGGAGCACTTAGACCCCAATCAATTTATTCCTGCGGTAGGCCAAGGATCCATTGCCATCGAGGCTTGCACTAGTCTGGACCCCAAGCTTCGCGCAGCGATTATTTCCGCTTGCAACGATGCCAATACGGCTACCTGCTTGCTGGCTGAGCGCGCCTATCTGAGGGTCTTGGAAGGAGGCTGTAGCATTCCAGTTTTTGCCTTGGCAACCCTAGTTGGCAACCAAGTCCACTTAAAGGGAGGGATTGTGAGTTTGGATGGGCAGCAGCGCATTGTATTAGAAGTAATAGGCTTTCCCAACGATGCAGAGCAGTTGGGTGAAACCTTGGCAAATCAGGTCCTTCAGGCTGGAGGAAAAACTATTTTAGAACAAATCAAACAGTCCCCTCATTGATATGAACCAGAAAATGCGTATCTTATTAGTTATACTTTCTGTGCTAAGCTTCTCGGCTTGTGGCAAAGACAAGGATTATGTGGTCACCATTTCAACCCGTCATGGAGAGATTAAGGCCATTCTATTTGACGATGCGCCTGAGCACAAGTCCAATTTTTTATCCTTGGCAGAGGATGGGAGATTTGATTCTACCCAATTTCACCGGGTGATTCAAGGTTTCATGGTTCAAGGTGGAGATGTCTTTGGAAAGGAAGGGCTTCCTGCTCAAGAATGGCCAACGCTTCCTGCAGAGATTAATCGAAAGCATGTGCACATCAAGGGAATGCTTGCTGCGGCACGACAGGGGGACAACATCAACCCTCAGAAGCGAAGCAATGGGTCCCAGTTTTACATCGTGCAGGGGAGAACTTACGAGGAGTTGGAATTGACGACGGATTTTCCTGCCTTGCAGAAAGCAGTATTTCAGTTTATGCAGCTGGAGAGCCAGAAGCAGATGAAGGAGGACTACAGCCGCTTATTTGCTGAAGGGAAAATGGATAGTTTGACGCAGCTGCTGCTCTCCAAGAGAGATGAAATCGCAAAGACCTTGTCGGTGAAACTCACCAAGGATTATACTCCTGCACAAGTCAAGGCCTATGCCGAACTGGGGGGTACGCCACACTTGGATTTTGAATACACGGTTTTTGGCCAGGTGATCCAAGGCCTAGAAGTAGTGGATAAAATTGCGGCGGAGAAAACTGCGCGGGAAGTCCCTTTGGAACCCGTACTGATGAAGGTTACGGTAGAAAAAATGTCTCGCAAAAAAATTGAAAAAGAATTCGGTTATGTCTACCCCGTCGAACAATAAGCCAAAAATTCTGATCACGGGGGCCAATGGTCTGCTAGGTCAGAAGCTAGTAGAACAGCTGGTTCAACAAGGAAATTTCGGAGTGATTGCCACCGGGAGAGGTGCCTGCAGACTTACTGGGTCGGGTTACAGCTACCAACCCTTGGATATAGAAAATGAGCAAGAGGTCGAGGCGACCTTGGCAGACCTTCGCCCGGAGGTGATTATTCATGGTGCGGCCATGACCCACGTAGACGAGTGTGAGAAGCACCAAGAAGCCTGTTACCGAGCCAATGTGTTGGCAACGAAGTACCTGATTGCTGCAGCGGAGAAAATTCAATCGCACTTCATTTTTGTCTCTACAGACTTTATTTTTTCTGGACTAGACGGTCAAAACCCGTACACGGAGGAGGCCGTAGCCGATCCAGTGAATTATTATGGACAAACCAAGTTGGATGGGGAGGAGCTACTCAAGCGTTCGAGTTTGAAGTGGGCGATTGCACGGACAGTCTTGGTCTATGGATTGGCCAATGACTTGAGTCGCTCCAATATCATCCTCTGGGTGAAGTCTTCTCTCGAAGCAGGCAAGCAAATCCAGGTAGTGGATGACCAGGTACGCACGCCAACGCTAGCCGAGGATTTGGCTGCCGGATGTATATTGATGGCTGAGCAGGGAGCCTCGGGAATTTTCAATATTTCTGGTTCTGAGTTGCTGACGCCATACGAAATGGCCATGGAGACGGCGGATTACTTTGGGTTGAACAAAGAATTGATTGTTCGCACGGATTCTACCAAGTTTACACAGCCCGCTCGCCGGCCTATGAAGACCGGTTTTGTGATAGAAAAGGCGAAAAATCAGCTGGGCTATCGGCCTAAAACTTTCCGGGAGGGGATCAGTATATTGGCAAAACAACTCAACTTGAGCTGATTCTAAATGTACCGGTAAAGCTGATTTTAGTCATCTGAAAACGAAAAAAAAACAGGGATTTGACGAGTTAAGAGCACTCTTTACAGTATCGAGCCATACTAATTTTTAGAGATACTGCGTTTTGGCAATAGAATTGCATGGATGATTCTGTAATTTTTCTCCTAACCAAGCCTCTAACGCCATGAAAAAGCTAGTTCTTGTTTTGCTCGTCTCCCTAGGTTCGCTCACTGCCTATGCCCAGAAAAATGGGTTCGGCCTCAAAGGAGGATTAAGTAGTACCCAAGTAAATTTTGAGGGAGGGCAATTGGTGCCTAGCGATGCACAAATGGGTTACCATTTGGGTGTATTTGCCCGATTTGGGGGTATTGGGTTTTTTGTGCAGCCCGAGCTTTTGTTTACGCAAACGAGTGGACAATTTATGCAAGAGTTACCTCCTTTTAGTAGCGGGTCTCCGGTTCAATACGAAGCCAAGTTTAACCGCTTGGATGTACCCGTGATGGCCGGTTTTCGAATCCTCAAAATCATCCGTGTGATGGCTGGACCAATCGCTAGTTTCAACATTGACTCTTCGCTCAAGGAAGCGGGAACTACCGTACAAAACATTGATTTTAAAAAGGCAACCCTCGGCTATCAAACTGGGGTAGGAGTGGATCTAGGCAACCTTACTTTTGAAGGAAAATACGAAGGAGGCCTTAGTAAATTCACTGAAAATGTAGGTTCCTATACAGCCGATAATCGAGTTAACCAATGGGTACTTTCGGTAGGGTTTAAACTATTCTAAGCTTCCAGTTCTCCAAAAACAACTGGAGATGCAGTCCATAAAAAAGCCCTTCTAAATTTGATTTTGGAAGGGCTTTTTCGTTGGTGGATTTGCTTTATTTTTTCTCCATCACCAAAGGAGCTGGGGTAGCCCATTTGTGAATGGGTTTCAGATCCACTACATAGACGCTTCGTCCATGGGTACCCACGATGAGGTGGTTTTCACGCTCTTGGATGACCATGTCGTAAATGGCTACGTTCGGGATTTGGCCTTGGAATAGGTTCCAGTTTTTGCCAGCATCCAAACTTACATACAGCCCATGGTCTGTGCCCAAATACAGCAGGTTGGGCATCTTAGGATCTTCAATGATGATGTTTACCGACTCATTGGGAAGGTTGGAAGCGATAGAAGTCCAGGTTTTGCCGTAGTCTTCACTTTTGTAAACATAGCTCGTGAACTCATCGTAGCGGTAGCCATTGAGTGTGATGTATACCAGTCCTTCTTTGTAGTTGGAGGGAGAAATGCTACTCACCCAACGATCTTGGGGAAGGCCAGCATTTAAACTAGTCCAGCTTCCACCATTGTTACGCGTTACCCAGACATTGCCGTCATCTGATCCTGCATAGAGGGTTCCAAATTCCAAAGGAGATTCTTCCACTACGGATAGGGTAGCAAAAGGCACATTGCCACTTTTTTGATTTTTGGTTAGATCTGGAGAGATGGTTGTCCAGGTATTTCCTTGATCTAGGGACTGGTATACGTACTGTGAACCCATGTAGACGATGTCTTGGTTGTGGTAACTCAATTCCGCTGGGGTTCTCCAGTTCCAACGATTTGGCGCCTTTCCGATATCGTGGCCAGGGGTGATGCGCTTGCGCTCATTTGTCTTTTTATTGATGCGCACATAGTTTCCAAACTGCGAACCGGTGTAGACGATGTCGTTGTTGCGTGTATCCACTGCCACGACCATGCCGTCACCTCCATATAGCGACTCCCAAGGATCCTCAGGTGCATTGGTGGACCTGCCATACCATACGCCATTGTCTTGCATGCCGCCATAAATGTTGTAAGGCGTGGCATTGTCTACCATGATGGAATAAAACTGGGAGATAGGCATCTGGGTGTTTAAGTGATCCCAGCGAGCTCCTCCGCCATAGCTTCTGTACAAACCGCCATCGTTACCGAGCAAGATGTGCTTGGAATCCTTAGGATTGATCCACATGGCCTGGTGGTCGGAGTGCGGTCTGCCGATGGAGTCGGTGCGGGAAAAGTTCTTTCCTCCGTCACGAGACACCAAAAGCGGTACACCCAAAACAAAGATTTCATTTTCATTGGAAGTACTTACCCGAATCTCTCCAAACCAATAGCCGTAAGAATTGTACAATTGGCTGATGTCTGACTCAGATACTAGAGCCCAATTTTTCCCGCTATCTGTGGATCGGTACACTTCGGCACCTTTGATGGGAGCACCAAACATCGCTGCATTGGCATCCACCGCGCCTCCTAGGTAGTTGGCAATTTGCGTAGTGGTGATTTTACCTGTCTTGAGTTGTCGCTTCAGTTCTGCAGGAGTGTATTTGCTTGCAAACTGGTTTCTTCGAATAAATGACTCCAATTTCTTGTCCTCCAAAGCCAAGGCTTGGTCAAGTGTCATGGTGGCAAAGTCCTCCAACTTGATTGGATTTTCTTCTTGCTGAGCTCCAGGGCGTTGTCTTGGAGCAGGAGCTGGCTTGTCTGATTTGCCTTGGTTGTCCAAAAGCGCATAGACCACTTCTGGGCTCGTAAGGCTGAAATCAAATCCGATTCTACCTACAAATTCATCCTGTGGAAATCCATTCGCTGATTTTTTCCAGGTATCTCCTCCATCTTCTGATCTCCAGATGGTCGAACCTTTGCCATTGCCAATGAAGTCATGTGCTTGGCGGAAACGTTCCCAGCTCGCTGCAAGCAGGATGTTTGGGTTAGTAGGATGCACCTTGATGTCGATGATGCCGGTGTTGTCGTCAATGTAGAGCACCTTTTTCCAGGTTTTGCCCCCATCGATGGTCTTGTAGAGACCTCTTTCTTTGTTTTTGGAGTACAATGCACCCATGGAACCCACCCACACGATGTCGGGGTTGGTTGGGTGAATTTGGATTTGTCCGGTGTGTTGGGAGTGAAGCAAGCCCATCATCTGCCAGCTTTTACCTCCGTCTACTGATTTGTAAAGACCAGCACCTGCGTAGGTAGATCGGCTGGAGTTGTTTTCTCCTGTACCTACCCAGAGTATGTCATTGTTGGATTTGGAAAGGGCCATAGCACCAATGCCTAGCGCAGCTTGGTGATCAAAAATCGGGGCAAATGACTGTCCATTGTCTGTAGTTTTCCAAACCCCACCGGAAGCGGCCGCTACATAAAATGTATTTGGATTTGAAGCGACCTCAATGTCAATGATTCGTCCTGACATATTGGTAGGTCCCACGTTTTTGGCTTTGAAATCCGCCAGTGGGGAGGAGGAAAGTAGTGCGCTATGCTTATTAATGGACTCCTGAAGCGCTTTTTCTGAAGTTGGAGAGATGGTTTGAGCACCAACTTCTAGGCTTAGGAGCCCGCCAACAAGCAGGAGGGCAAGGGTTGATTTTTTCATAGTGGGTTGAATAAGAACTTCAAGTTAGGAATTCAAGATGGATTCGATTCGAAAATTAGATAAACCGAATTTTTACGCGTGTAAAAGGTAACCAAGGCTAGTCCGAACAAAAAAGAACAGACTAGTTCCTTAATTGAAAACAGGGTTTCTCAGCCAATCAAATTGCCCGCTTCATCCCAGACGGCCACTTTACTCCGTTCCTCTGGTTTGAGGTAAACCCCAGCATATTTTTCAGGGTTTGCTAAGCCATGCTTGCTGAGTACCGCGGTAGGAACTCCATCCCAGACATTGGGAACATTGCCCATGTAACCCATGTAGTTCCATCCTTCTTGGGTAGAAAAATACCCAGAGCAAGTGAGATTGCGCAGCATATTGAACCAGCGCACCCCACCCTGGTAGTCCTCGCCGGCTTTATCTGGCCAGGCCACCAGGTCGAGGATCACTTGTACTTGGGTGCTGTCTAAGTCATTGAAAACCTTCCCAAATAATTCCTGAGCCTCAAAGTCCAGCCACATCAGTCCGCCTCGCATGGGGGTTTGCATGCTAGGTTGATCCTTCATCATGAATTCGATAAAGTTTGGCACTCCTAGGGCAGTGGCAGCAGGAGATTGCTCGTCAGCTGGCATAATGAGGTCGACCAGTGTCGAGATTTTTTTCAGTTCTTCTTCTGTGAAAAATTTTTCAGCAAGCAATTTGGCATCCCGGGCTTTTTCCTCTTCGGTACGACCTCCAGGAGTTCCAATTACTTCCCCCTTCAGTTTGACTTGCTCCGGCTCGCAACCGAGCAATAAGCCTGCTCCTATCGAACCCGCAAAGAGTAGTTTTAGATTTTCTCTTCTATTCATGGCCTAGATATTTTTTTGTTTGAGCTGTTCGACAATGTAATCGGAAGTTCTCCAGGACAAAGCCAAAATCGTCCAAGTTGGATTTTTATCTGCTTGGGACACAAAAGGTCCTGCATCTACCACAAATAGATTCTTGCAGGCATGCACTTGGCAATTGGAATTGACTACACCTGATTTAGGGTCGTTGCTCATTCGCGTGGTGCCTACTTCGTGGATGATGCGGCCTGGGGCAGCGAGTCCATACATGCTTTCCGGACCAGGTTTGGTGCCTAGTAGGGTTGCCCCTGCATTGGTCAAAATCTCCTCAAAGGTATCTTGCATGTGTTTGGCCTGTTTGATTTCCTGGTCGGTCCACTTGTAATGGAATCGAAGTACCGGAATTCCATAGGCATCGACCACATTTGGGTCGATCTCGCAGTAATTGCTGTACTGGGGGATACTTTCCCCACGGCCTGACATTCCTAAGGTTGAGCCATAGATTCGGCGGATGTCTTTTTTGAGACCTACTCCATAGCCTCCATTGGGGCTTGGATTGCCAAACTCATCTTTGAGGTACTTGCGAAGGCTATCCATGCCACCCCCAGCCCCATAGGCAGGCTGTCCCATCCCACCCCAATACTCGATGTGGTAGCCGCGAGCGAAGTCCAATTGCTTGTTGTCTTTCCACCAAGGGGTGTACATGTGCATGCCGCCTACGCCATCCTCGTTGTAGCGATCTCGGTCGATCAGCTCGGGGAGAATACCCATACGATCGGCACCAGTGGAGTCGTGGAGGTACCGGCCCAAAACCCCTGAATCCGCCCCAATCCCATCCGGGTGAGCTTTTGATTTGGAATTCATCAGGATACGCGCGGACTCACAAGCGGAGGCGCCTAAGACCACTACTCTTGATTTCAATTTGTATTCCTTTCGGTCTACCTTGGAGACAAAGGATACGCCGTTGGCTTTGCCAGTATCATCCGTAGTTACCTTTCGAACCATGGAATAAGTGAACAAGTCTACCTTCCCTTTTTTCATGGCAGGATGAATCAAACAAGTGCCTGAGGAAAAATCGGCATAGGCTTGACAGGCACGGTTGCATTGATTGCAGAAAAAACAAACTCCGCGCTCCGCATTGATGGGTCGGGTCAGCATGGAAAGCCTCCCTGGAATCATGGGGATGCCTGCCTTGTCAGCCCCTCTTTTGATGAATAGTTCGTGCAATCTAGGCTTGGGAGGAGGGAGGAAAAAGCCATCTGGCTCGTTGAAAATACCCTCTTTGGAACCAAAAACTCCGATCAACTTGTCGACCTTATCGTAATACGGTTTCAGATCCTCGTAGCCAATGGGCCAGTCGTGACCCATGCCATCGATGCTGGCGCGCTTGAAGTCATTGGGTCCAAAACGAAGGGAAATTCTCCCCCAGTGATTGGTACGGCCACCTACCATTCGGGATCGAAACCAGTCAAATTGGGTTCCATCCTTGCGTGTATAAGGTTCTCCATCAATTTCCCATCCCCCAATGGCCTGATCAAAATCTCCAAAGGGACGAATTTTGGTGCCCGCACCTCTTCTTGGGGATTCCCAAGGTGGACGTAGCTGGGTTCGGTCTTCTTCTTTGGCGGGGTCAAAATCTCCACCTGCTTCTACGACTGCTACTGAAAGTCCGGCTTCGGAAAGAATTTTGGAGGCCATGCCTCCGCCAGCTCCCGAACCAACAATGATGACGTCGTAACTATCTTGGGTTTCTTTGATTTGTAAGGCCATAAATGGATGGGGTTGAAGCAAGCTAAACTAGCAATTACTAGGGAACTTAGAAAGCCTAAAATTTACAGGGCTTTTGAAATGAAGGGCCACAAGGTTTCCATCACGATGCGATGCCCTTCTGGGGTAGGATGGATTCCGTCAGGAAGATTTAAGTCCGGATTGCCTGCCACCCCTTCCAGTAGAAAAGGAATCAATTCGATATTTTTTTCCTTAGCCACAGCTGGATAAATGGCTTTGAATTCTTCGGTGTATTCCTGCCCCATGTTGGGGGGTATCTGCATGCCTGCTAGGATGATTTTTGTGTTTGGGTATTTGGTTCGAACCTTGTCCACAATAGCGAGGAGATTTTTCTTGGTTTCAGAGATTGCAATCCCCCGTAATCCATCGTTACCACCCAATTCCAACACAAATAAATAGGGCTCCTCTTCCAAAAACCAGTCCAGGCGACTCAATCCGCCGGCGGTAGTTTCTCCACTCAATCCTCCATTGATTACGCGATACTCTTTTTTCAAGCTATCCAATCGGCTTTGGATTCTACCTGCAAAGGATTCTTCCGGGTCAATGCCGTAGCCGGCAGTGAGGCTATTTCCAAAAAATAGGATTGTTTTTTTTGCGGTAGATTCTGCTGCTTGCTCTCCATTCGCTGCCTGTGTTTTTTCCGGATTGGAGCCACAAGAGCTGAGGAAGGAATTTATTCCTAGAAGGATGAGCAAGGCGACTCCATTAAATCTTGATTTCATAGTAACTGGATTAACTTTTCCTGATTCAAAGGGAATTTTTGTTTTTTACACGTTTGAGGACCCATTGGTCGACCAAATGCTACCATTTGTCGAACCTAGGATCCTAGGATGCTGTAATTTTGTTTTCTTTGCTCGAATTCCAAAGTAATTTGTGCAATTGCCAACAAATTAGTCAAAAATAGCGTTTTCCTAATTCAACTTCTTTACCTTCTACATGTCCATTTTAACTCTTCAACACGTTAGTAAAACCTACCAAAGTGGAAGCCGCAAGCTCACGGTTTTGGATCAGGTCACTTTTTCCATCCAAGCCGGTGAAACCATCGCCATTGTCGGCCCTTCAGGAAGTGGGAAGACTACCCTTTTGGGTTTGTGTGCAGGCTTAGATTCCAGTTCCACCGGATCTGTGGTCCTGAATGGAGAAGCCTTGGAGCGTTTGAATGAAGATCAGCGTGCAGCGGTGCGAAGTCGAGACGTGGGATTTATTTTTCAAAATTTTCAATTGCTTCCCACACTCACCGCGCTGGAGAATGTGATGGTGCCTTTGGAATTGAAAAAAAGAAAAGACGCCAAGGAAAAGGCCCTGGAATTACTCGATAAAGTAGGGTTGAAAGATCGAGCGACGCATTACCCGACCCAACTTTCAGGCGGGGAACAGCAGCGCGTGTCCATTGCTAGAGCCTTTGCGAATGCACCCAAAATACTTTTTGCGGATGAGCCTACCGGCAACTTGGATACCGAAACAGGGACCATGATTGAAAATTTGATTTTCGATTTGAATAAAGAACAGGGAACTACGCTGGTGCTGGTGACGCACGACTTGGAATTGGCGGCCAAAACCCAGCGCATCATCCACATCAAGGGCGGAAAAATACAGGAGGAGACGCATGCCTGATTTTGCCTGGATTTTAAAAATGGCAGGGCGGGATTTTAGAAAAAATCTCTCCCGATTGCTGCTCTTCGTTTCTTCCATTGTCGTGGGGATTGCTGCCTTGGTGGCAATCAGCAGTTTTGGAGAAAACCTAGTCAAAGACATCGACAACCAGGCCAAGGAACTTCTCGGCGCAGATTTGGTTTTGGAAAACAGCAAGCCTCTTGGCGAGTTGGGTCTGGATTCTCTTGCTTTAGAAACCGCCTCAGAGGTTAATTTTGCTTCCATGGTGGCCTTTCCCAAGCGGGATGCCAGCCGACTGACGCAAGTGCGTGCTTTGGAGGGGAATTTCCCTTTTTATGGAAAACTGGAAACGCTTCCGGCGGATGGGGAGGCTAATTTTAGAAGTGGAGGCAAGAAGGCGCTGGTAGAAAAAGCGCTCCTGGCGCAGTTTGATGCCCGAGTGGGGGATTCCATCAAGGTGGGTAATCTTAACTTTGAGATTGTTGGGGAACTTCAAAAGGTGCCTGGACAAACAGGCATTACAGCGAGCGTGGCTCCGGCTGTATACATTCCTTTGGGATACCTGCAAGAAACTGGATTGGTGCAGTACGGGAGCCGAGTGGAGTACAATCGTTACCTACAATTCGCTCCGGGAACCGATGTGGCCAAACTGATCAAGCCTTACGAAGCCCAGTGGGAACTCGATCGCATCGATGCAGATACGGTTGAAGACCGCAAAGAAAGTACCGGTCGCTCCTTTGGGAATCTTTCCAATTTTTTGAGTTTGGTTGCCTTTATTGCGCTACTTCTGGGTTGTGTGGGCGTGGCTTCTGCAGTCAACGTATTTGTGAAAGAAAAACTAGCCTCCGTAGCAGTGCTTCGCTGCTTGGGTGTGGCCTCCTTGGATGTGCTGTTGATCTACCTCGTGGAGATTGTAGCCATGGGAGGCATTGGCGCCTTCATTGGCTCGGTGCTGGGTACACTGCTTCAGTTTGTGCTTCCCGTAGTATTTGCAGATTTTCTCCCTGTGGAGGTCACGGTCGGGATTTCCTGGAAGTCGATAGGCTTTGGCATGGTAACAGGCCTATTGGTATCCGTGTTGTTTGCCCTTTTGCCTCTCCTCAAGGTACGCAAGGTATCTCCAATGGCTACTTTGCGACCTGAAACTGCCGACAGCACCTTGCTCAAAGACCCTGCTCGATGGGCGGTCCTATTGGGAATCCTGCTGTTCATTTTTGGTTTTAGCTATTACCTCCTCACCAAGGTGACTTGGGCTTTGGGATTCACTGCCTTTGTGTTAGTCGCTTTTGGCATGCTCTGGGGTGTAGGCACTGCGCTGATGTGGGCTGTACGGAAGTTTTTACCACTTTCCTTGAGTTACCCTTGGCGTCAGGCACTTTCCAACTTGTATAGACCCAACAACCAGACCATCTCCCTGATTGCGACCATTGGTCTCGGTACGGCGATGATCAGTACCTTATTTTTCCTGCAAAATCAGTTGCTGCAAGAGGCCAAGTTTGCGGATAAAAAAGACCAGCCCAACATGCTCTTGTTTGATATCCAAACCGCTCAGTTGGAACAAGTGAGGGAAAAAGTAACCGGACAGAAGATGCCCATTCTGCAGGAGGTTCCGATTGTCACCATGCAGTTGAATACCATCAATGGGATTACCAAAAAAGCGAATGAAGCGTTACCTGAGGAGGAGAATTACAGTCGTTGGCTGTATAACCGGGAGTTTCGGGTGACCTATCGGGATTCGTTAATTTCTTCGGAGCAATTGACGGATGGAGCCTTGATTCCCAAGGGGAAAAGAGGAGATAGCATCTTTGTTTCCTTTGAAAAAGGATTTGCGGAAGGCAATGGATTTAAGATCGGTGATGAGGTGGAATTCAACGTACAGGGGCGCCCGATTAAAACTTACATCGGAAGTTTCCGAGAGGTGAAATTCAACCAGGTGTCCACCAATTTCTTGGTGCTCTTTCCAGAAGGAATTTTGGAAGAAGCGCCCAAGTTCCATGTGATTATCACCAAAACAGCAACCGATAAGCAGGCTGCTGAAATGCAAGCGGACATGGTTCGGGAGTTTCCAAATATCTCCATCATTAATCTGGGGACGATCGTAGAGACGTTGGAGGAGATTTTGGGTAAAATCAGTTTTGTGATTCAGTTCATGGCCTTTTTCTCCATTGCCACGGGAATTTTGGTCTTGATTAGTTCCTTGATCATTAGCAAGTACCAGCGCATGCGGGAGAGTATTTTGCTACGCACCTTAGGAGCTAGTTCCGCTTTGGTGAGGCAGATCAATACCCTGGAGTACTTCTTCTTGGGGAGTTTGGCCTCCTTATCGGGGATCTTACTTTCCTTCTTTGCCACCTTCTTGTTGGGCAAGTTTGTCTTCCAGATGAACTTTAGTTTGGCTTGGAAGGAAGGCTTGGCGATTTACTTGGTGATTACTGTCCTCACGATTGTATTGGGTTGGCTCAACGGTCGAAAGATCATCAATCAGCCTCCGATGGAGATTTTGAGAGGGAATGGATGATGCTGGGTTGTTCTCAACCAAAAGCCTCCAAGCAACACCTTGCTTGGAGGCTTTTTTTTTGGAAACAAGGTCGGAGTACTCCCCATTTCTTGGAGGGCATTCTAGTTGCACCTCCTACAATCCAACCTCAAGCAAGCCTTTCACTTCTTTGAATTATTAATTCAATTTTTTCAAGGAAAAATTGAATCCTTTCCCCTAAAAAAGCCTATTTTGCTGAATTAAATTCCATTCCCAAGGAGTTTGATCTGCGTTTTTCTATGCTCCAATTTTTAGTAAATCTGGCTTCAAGGTATGCTGCCCTACTCGGTAGGGGGTTAGGGCATGCTTTTTTGCTACTTTTCTTTTTTGTTTCAGCGGCTTTTGGCCAGCACAGCAACGTACAGGTGACTACAAGTGCTACTTCGGGAGGAGGTTGGACGGTGAGTGGATCGGGCACTTCGACGGTGTATACGTTTACTCCGAGTGCAGACAATGCGAATATTAATGTGAGTGACATTACGAGTCGTTTGCAGGGAGCGCCTGGGATTACGCAGGGCAGTGTTCAGATTTTGACTACGAATGGGACTGGCACTCAGGTAGGGAATGTAAATTTTGTAGCGAGTTTGAGTGCGTATAATGGGAGTTCTTCTCGCTATGTATTGGATGTTGAAGCAGGTGGAGATATAGTGGTTAGTTCTGGGATGGTTTTGGGTGGTGGCTCCTCGCTTTCGAGTTCGAATTTTGGGTACAATGTAGATTTTTCGGCTGTAGGGAATGTGTTATTGAACAGTTCGATGAGCACGAGTGGTCAGTCAGATAATTCTAGTTCACAGGTACGTAGCAGTGGGGGTAATGTGTTGGTTAGTGCCGGGGGCTATGTGAAGGTAGGGGGTTCAATTACCACGAGTGGTGGATCGAATGGTAGTTTTGGAGGGGCGAATAGTAATGGGGGTACTGTGAGTATTACGGGTGCTGGTGGTGTTACGTTGACTTCAGGGATAACCACGTTGGGTATTGGAGGAACTTCGGGATCGATAACGATTAATAGTGGGAATGGTACGGTAACGAGTGGCACTGGTTCAGGGGTGAACGATGGGCAGGTGAATGGTGTGCTTCAGGGGGGTAATTTTGTAAAGACGGGCTCAGGAATTTTTGTGATAAAGGGGTCTAATACGTATAGTGGGAGTACGACGATTAGTGGTGGGACCTTACGCTTGGGTGCGAACAATAGTATTCCGACGGGTACGAGTTTGACGGTAACGGGAACCTTGGATTTGGGAGGATTTAGCCAGCAGGTAAGTTCGTTATCTGGATCAGGATTGGTGAGTAGTAGTGGCTCTGGAACCTTGGTATTGACGGTATCCTCGGGGAGTTACAGTGGAGTGATTGAGAATGGGACTGCGAGTAGTGTTGGGATTACCAAGACGAGTACGGGTACGTTGACTTTGAGTGGATCGAGTAGTTATACGGGTCCGACGCTAGTGAATCAGGGGATAGTGATTGTTGGTCACAGCAATGGTTTGGGAGTTTCCTCGCAGACGACGGTATCAGATGGAGCGAGTTTGTGGTTGCAGGGGGATATAAGTATTGGTGGTTTGCCGCTGAGTTTGCGTGGTCAAGGGGTGAGCGGTACAGGAGCTCTTCGTAACCTGAGTGGGACGAATAGTTGGGAGGGCACAGTGACCTTAGTGACGTCCACGACCCGGATCAATAGTGATGGGGGTGTATTGACTTTGAGTGGCTCTTCATCGATTAGCAGTAGCAATATTGGTTTGGAGGTAGGAGGAGCGTCTAATGGGAGCGTTGTAGTGAGCGGGGTGATGAATTTGGGCACGGGTACGTTGAGAAAAGATGATGGTGTTACGTTGGTATTGAGTGGTTCGAATGTGTACAGTGGAGCGACGAGTGTGATTGGGGGAGTATTGCGTTTGACTAACGGATCAGGCTTGGGGACTTCGTCACAGACGACGGTATCGAGTGGGGCCACGTTGGAGTTGACAGGAGGAGTGAGCGTGAGTAATGCCTTGCGATTAACTGGCAATGGGATTGGAGCAGGGGTTGGGGCACTGCGGAGCGTGAGTGGGGATAACAGTTGGACGGGTACGATTGTGGTCAACAGTGCTGCTACTCGGATTAGTAGTGATTCTGGGGTATTGGATATTGTGGGGGTGATGAGTGGGAGTGCTGGAGTTCGTTATGGAGGCGTGGGTAGGGTGAAGTTGAGTGGAGTGAGTACGTATACGGGAGTGACAGAGATCTCGACTGGAGCGACCTTAGAGTTGGGGAATGGGAATGTATTGTCCTCGAGCAGCAATGTGTTGTTTAGTGGGGGTAAGTTATTGAGTGCAGGCAAGGAGTTGAGTGCAGGTACCTTGTCGGTGAGCAGTGCCTCGGAGTTGGTATTGGGGACTGGGATTCATGCGGTTCGCTTCAGTGGAGCGGGGACATTTAGTTTTATTCGATTAGTAATCAAAGGCTGGGAAGGGGTGTATTCAGGGTCTGGAACCAGTGGTACCTCGGGTCAGGTGTTTGTGGGGAATGCAGGGGGAGTATTGAGTCGGGAGCAGCTGGATCAGATCCAGTTTGTGGACAGCAATAATGTGAGTTACTATGCGGTTCAGTTGAGTACGGGCGAGGTGGTACCGGGTGTGGGTACGCTGGCCAATCCTACTAGGAACAGTAACGTACAGGTGACTACAAGTGCTACTTCGGGAGGAGGTTGGACGGTGAGTGGATCGGGTACTTCGACGGTGTATACGTTTACTCCGAGTGCAGACAATGCGAATATTAATGTGAGTGACATTACGAGTCGTTTGCAGGGAGCGCCTGGGATTACGCAGGGCAGTGTTCGGATTTTGACTACGAATTCAGGAGTAGGCACTCAGGTGGGGAATGTAAATTTTGCAGCGAATGTGAGTGCGTTCAATGGTTCTTCGTCACGTTATAGTTTACAGGTTGAATCTGGGGGGAATATTGAAGTAAGGAATTCGATGGTTTTGGAGG
>JACCDV011001484.1_pt1 | contig 35657 bp, 32 predicted proteins | sample 7446131 | NCBI WGS metagenome assembly JACCDV01 (sample SAMN15323448, study PRJNA562643) | freshwater metagenome | isolation source: river surface water | place: USA:Blue River Watershed | collected 2017-08-17
CGGCAATAATCGACAAATAACCTAATAATTCGGATGACTCTCTATTCATCGTTTCCTCTCTCTAAAACTACGAATATTACCACCCTCTATTCACGAAATTGTGCAATTTTTAATGCGGGAGCCCTGGCATTACAAATTAAAAACCTTGGTTTGGCGTACTTACCATAGTTATGAGTAAGTCTAATTCAGGTATCGATTTTCTTCGCTCTTCTAAAAGCGCTTTCGTTAAATTCTGTCGATAGTATTCCAACGGTTCTTGACAGCCAAAAATACCTTTGACTGAGTTTTTTAGATTTTTCTTTTGCTCTTTTTCTATCGACGCATCATATTCGGTATATTTAGGTAATTTGCCTAACATTCGCAGGATAAGAGATTCTACGCAAACCGGCTGGGAAACTATTAAGGTAGGATTGCGCTTTTTAGGGTTAAATAAAGTTTGAATTTGCTTCAAAGGACAAGAGAGAATTTTTTCAGAGTTCTCTTTATTTAAATCCCAGCTTTTCGCTAAACTTGTCCGTGTTTCTTTGCTAATATCTTTATCTTCATCGATCCAGGCAAATGAGCGATCATAATGAGAATTCTTTAGAGCAAAACCTACTAACCGATCGCCGTTTCCTCCTTTTTGAGGATTTTGGCTAAAATTCATGATACTCCAATCGCTATATATTTCCTGCAAATATTTTAGTAAAAGTGTTTCTACTTTTTCTCCTTCTATTGAACTGAAAACAGTGGTTTTTCGTTGGCGTTTTTTCTTTGCCATTTAAGAAGCTATCCATTTAATAGTGGGGATGCCGCCATAGGTTCCTGCTAAATATTTATTAAAATAATTCTCGTCGTTTCTAACACCTTCGACATCATCTAAGCGAAACACTTCGGTTTCTAAATTTTCTTTTAACTTTTCGACAATGAAAATTTGAGTTTTTGTTCGGTCATTTATCAATAAATGTTGATGAGTAGAGAAAATAAGCTGAGCATTGTGTGGATTTGTGTCCTGATTTTCAAATAATGAAATGATTTTTTTTGTCAGATGAGGGTGTAATCCTGCATCTATTTCGTCTAATATGACGACTCCACCGGTTTCTAGAATAGGAAGAATATCAGCTAAAAATTTGACTTGATGTTGCGTACCATTGGATTCGTTAATAAGTGGAAGAACGAAGTTTCCTTTACTGGATTCGTGTAGGCAAGCTAATATAACTTTTTTACTTTCATCAATTTTGACTCCATTCTTCGTTTCATATTCATAAGTTTGGAAATCTGCAATACCTAGATCGGCATCTTTAGTAAAATTCAACGTTTCTGCCATGAATTCTTTATGGGTATCAAAAAATTTTGATACAGCAAAGAATGTGGTAATAGGATCAGGTAAAAAATGCCCAATATTACTCAGATTGGTAACATAATTTTTTATAAAAGATAATTGAGGTAAATATCCAGTTTCAATTAAGCTAGATAACACGGTAGCATTTTTTCGTTCTTTAAAACGTCGTAAATCATTTTTATTAATAGCGATAGGCGATTTGAAATCCCACGAGTTTTCTTGCCGAGTGTATTCAAACACACGAGTGTAATCTCGTTTAATGTGTTCACCTAAAAATTCTCTATGAATGCCATATTTATTAAGTTCTATTCCATATTGAAATGAAATCTTTTTATTGAAGAATTCAATTTCAATTTTAGTTAACTCTTCTTCATGAAGCTTATGAGCTTCAACCGGAATAGGTTCGTCAGAATTTACTAGAGTATAAGAATTTCTCATCCACCATAGAATAAAGGAAATCGCTTTTAATACTGTAGTTTTACCTGAGGCGTTATGCCCAATAAAACAATTAACTAAATTGATGTTATCTTTACCCATTTTAACGGCAGATTGGTCTAATACTTCGTTAGGGGATATCTGAAAAGATATCTCTTGGGTTTCGCCGATGCTACAAAAATTAGTTATTTTTATCGATTTTATCATTTTATAGACCTTTTTAACGAAAATTTGTTATTTATTAATCTTAGCATATAAAAAAACACCTATCAAGCCACAATTTCAGTAAATTTTAAAGGAAAAATGATTTTTTAGGCTTTTATTAGCGCTTTTTATCTAAGGTGCTATGCAAATGTTGTACAATATGCACATGATTTCGATTTTTGACCATATTCGCATTGTGTTAATCAATACGACCCATCCGGGTAATATTGGTGCGACCGCTCGAGCTATGAAAACCATGGGCTTAAAGCAGCTTTATTTAGTTAATCCTTATGCCCAATTTCCTAGTGCGGACGTGACGGCAAGGGCAGCGGGCGCTGATAGTGTCTTGGCTACCACCGTCGTCGTCGAGGATTTAGCTAGCGCTATTGGCGATTGCCAATTAGTGATCGGTAGCGGTTCGGAAGAACGCAGTTTACCGTTAGCGCGTATCGATGCTCGTCAATGTGGCGAATTAACTATTCAGACTGCCGCTGATAGTCAAGTTGCTATCGTATTTGGTACCGAGCGTTCGGGCATGACGAATGAAGAATTAGCTTTATGCCAGCGCCAATTAGTGATCCCCGCGAATCCAGAATATAGTTCATTAAATTTAGCGGCAGCAGTACAGATTGTTTGCTATGAGATACATATGGCCGCAGTTTTAGCTGAAAAAACCATCATAAATTATCGTGAACCTTATGACCGCAAAGCCACTAGCGAAGAAATGCGTCAATTTTATCAACATTTAGAAGCGATGTTGATCGAGGTGAATTTCTTAAAACCGGGGGTGGAGAAAAAATTATTACCGCGCTTAATTCGCTTATTTAATCGGGCGGATTTAGAAGCTAATGAAATAAATATTTTACGCGGTATTTTCAATGCGGCACAAAAAAAGGTAGCAGCGGATGAAGAATAAGCGCATTTATTTAGATTATGCGGCAACGACGCCGGTGGACCCCCAAGTGGCGTTAACCATGCAACATTTTTTAACGCTTGATGGGGTATTTGCGAATCCTGCGAGTAAACATACTGACGGAGAGCAAGCGGCATTAGCGATTGAGGCGGCACGCGAACCAATAGCGCAATCCATAGGCGCCACTAGTAAAAATATTATTTTCACCAGTGGGGCCACAGAGGCGAATAATTTAGCACTAAAAGGTATTACCGAATTTTATCAACGCAGTGGGCGGCATATCATTACATGTCAAACGGAACATAAATCGATCTTGAATAGTTGTGCGCATCTAGAAAAACAAGGGTTTGAAATTACGTATTTACCCGTTAATCATAATGGTCTAATCGATTTATCCGCATTAAGTTCGGCAATTAAATCAGAAACCCTATTAATTTCTATTGCATTAGTCAACAATGAAACCGGAGTGATACAAGACCTTGCTGCTATTAGTCGCATCGCTAAATCGCAGGGGATTTATTTGCATACGGATGCCACTCAAGCATTGGGTAAATGCGTTATCGATGTAGATGCCCTAGGTGTTGATTGTTTATCCCTGTCTGCGCATAAAGCTTACGGCCCGAAAGGTATCGGTGCTTTATACGTGCGACAACAACCGCGGGTGCGATTAACGGCGCAAATTGATGGTGGCGAACAGCAACAAGGTTTGCGTGGTGGAACGTTGCCAACTCATCAAATTGTGGCGTTTGGCCAAGCTTGCCAATTAATTAACGATCAATTTGCGGCTGAACAATCTCATATAGAAGCATTACAACGGCGTCTAGTGATGGGTTTGCAAGCGATTGGTGAATGTATTATTCATGCGCAAACGGCGCCGCGCGTTAATCACATTTTGAATATCAGTTTCATCGGTGTCGATAGCGATGCATTGATGATATTAACGCCTGAATTGGCATTAGCCACCGGCAGTGCTTGTACTTCTGGTAGCATTGAGCCATCGCATGTATTGATGGCAATGGCGATTGAGTCCATGTTAGCGTTAGGTGCTATTCGTTTATCTTTTGGACGTTTTACGACGATAGCGGATGTTGATCAAGCGTTAGTGGTATTAGCCAGAGCAGTTAACAAAATTCGCAGCATTACCCCAGCAGGTAATTTATGAATAAACAACGCGAATTATTTTATCAATTAATTATGCAATCTCCGCATATTGGTGTATTGACGCAAGGGGTTGTCTATGGCGGTCAAGCCGGGCGGTTGCAACAAAGCGATGTGATTCAATTGTATCTACAGATTGAAAACGCTAAAATTAGTGATGTGAAATTTCAGGCTCAAGGTAGTGCTGCGACATTAGCGGCAGCGGCGTGGTTAAGCGCTGCTATAATGGGCTTATCGATTAAGCAAGCTACGGCTATTACGGCACAACAAATGAGTGAAGCCTTACAATTAAAATATGAAAATCACAATAGCCCTTTATTAGCTATCGATGCTTTAGCAAAAGCTTTGGAGAATTATCATGAGTAAAGTGGAATCGATTAAACGGACGCAGGTAAATATTATTCACATGACCGCTAGCGCCGCAAAGCGATTTAAGCAAATTATGGCGGAGCATAACGCGCAAGCGATACGCTTAACGATCGATAAAAAAGGGTGTTCCGGTTTGAAATATCGAGTGGAACCTGCTCTGGCAATTAATACCGATGATTTAACTTTCGAACGCGATGCAGCTGTGGTGGTTATTGCTAAAGAAGATATGCAATATTATGCCGGTACGGAATTAGATTATATTAACCAAGGATTAAATAAACGGTTGGTATTTAATAATCCACGCGCTAAAAATAGTTGCGGGTGTGGTGAAAGTTTTAATGTGGATGAGGAAGGAAATGGTGGATTACGCTAACGCTAAACTAATACTAAAAGCATGCAACAAACCATAGGTAGCGAAAGCGACTAAAATTAAGCCGCCAGTGATATTTAATAGGCGCACGACCCTATCTTTTAAACGGTGACGACTAAAGTGAATCAGCATATTTAAGGTAATCACCCAAGACAGAGCGCCACTGATAATCCCTAAACCAGCCCAAAAAAGGTCGCTGTGAGTTTTAGTGATCATCGCCATTTGTGTTGTTAACGAGCCCCAAAATAAAATATTAAAAGGGCTAAATAAGGCCATCAAATAACCACTCAAGATACATTGCCAAATACTAGCTGGGGTTAATTTTTTCTCGTTAGAAGGGGCAGGTTTCTTAAAAGCTTGATAGGCAAACCAGAGTAAAATAGCGGCCCCGATAATACTGATACCCTTTAATACCTCAGGGTATTGGAGAAAAACCAATAAACTACTGGCTAACAAGAATAGATAAGTAAGGTCGGCTACTGATGCACCCACCCCGACAGTGATCCCATAAACTAAGCCAAAACGTAAATTACGTTGCATCATTTCGATATTGATTGGTCCGATAGGCATGGCTACGCCCCAGCCGACCAGGATACTGACTAAAAATGCATGCATTGTGCTATAATCGCCTCTTAAGAATAGATACCGAAGTGTACTCTTTTTGCTAATGGTGTTCAATCGATGGGTGCAAGAACAATAGGGTCAACATCATGCCAATTCCAGGATTTATTGATGCCGGTTTTCATTATGCGGCTAATTTTATTAGTGCGGTGATGCCTGCCGCTAAACCTAGCCGAGATAAATTTCAGCAATGTAAAGTGATTTCGCATCGTGGTCTACATGATAATAAGACGGTATTTGAAAATACTTTCGCTGCCTTTGATCCCTTGTTAGCAACGGGGGTCTGGGCGATAGAGTTAGATATTCGTTGGACCAAAGATTGCCAACCGATCGTGTTTCATGATCCCGATTGTCAACGCATCCACCAAGCTGAAACTCTGATAGAGCAGTATACGTTAGCGGAGTTGCAACAGTTATATCCCGATATGCCGAGTTTAGCGCAATTGATCGAGCGCTATGGGAAACGGTTGCATTTGATGATTGAATTAAAATTAGTGACTTATCAAAATGTGGCTGAACAAATGCAGCGATTAGCCGAAGTGTTAGCGCCATTAGAACCCATCAAAGACTTTCATTTGATATCGCTGTATTCGGCGCAAATGTTTGTGACGTTGGATTTTTTACCCAGCGAATGCCTCGTGCCGATCGCGGCATTGAATGCAAAGACGTTAAGCGATTTAACGTTAGAAAAGAATTATGCCGGTTTATTAGGTCAATATGTTTTTATGACTAAGCAAATTATTCAGCAACAGTTGCAACAACAAAAAATTGTTGGTGTTGGTTTTGTCGATAGTAAAAATAATTTATACCGGCAATTAAATCGCGGTTGCCAATGGATCTTTTCAAATAATGCGCTGCAAGTGCAAACATGGGTTAATCAAAATAAATAGGTGAAAAAATAGTATGGAACAGGCAACATTACAACACTTTATTGAAAATACTTGGGATCAATCCATTATTCCCAGCTTGATGGAATATATTAGGATTCCTAATAAATCTCCTGCATTTGATGCGCAATGGAAAGCCAATGGTCACATGGATAAAGCCATGCAATTAATTTATCGTTGGTGTGAACAACACGCTGCGCGCGACATGCAAATGGAAATTATTGAAGTCGAAGGGCGCACGCCATTATTATTCATCGAAATTCCCGGTGAAATTAATGAAACCGTTTTACTGTATGGTCATATGGATAAACAACCTGAGATGCTGGGTTGGGAAGAAGGATTAGGGCCGTGGCAACCCGTATTGCGCAGCGATAAACTCTATGGGCGCGGCGGTGCCGATGATGGTTATTCGGTATTCGCGGCTTTAACGGCGATTAATGCGTTGCAACAACAAAATATTGCCCATCCACGTTGCATCATCATTATTGAAGCTTCTGAAGAAAGCGGCAGTACCGATTTACCTTTTTATATTGAACAATTAAAAGCGCGTATTGGCGAGCCAAAATTAGTGATTTGTTTAGATTCCGGTTGCGCCAATTATCAACAAATTTGGAGTACCACCAGTTTGCGTGGGATCATCAATGGCGTGTTGCATGTCAATATTTTAACTGAAGGCGTACATTCGGGTTATGCCAGTGGCATCGTGCCTTCTAGCTTCCGCATCATCCGTGAATTATTGGACCGAGTCGAGGATGTGAATACGGGCAAAATTTTATTGCCGGAATTGCAAGTCGATATTCCGTCGCAACGGCTTGAGCAAGTGCAACAAACGGCTAAGATTGTGGGTGAAGGTGTGAAACGTTCGCAACCTTTCGTGGAAGGTGCGCAAGCGATGTCGGATGATATTCCAGAATTATTATTAAATCGCACTTGGCGTGCGACGTTATCTGTCATTGGTGCCGATGGCTTACCGGCTTGTGCGGACGCTGGGAACGTATTGCGACCGTATACTCATGTGAAATTATCGTTTCGTGTCCCGCCGAGTTGCGATGTAACAAGAGCCGCGCAAGCTATCAAACAAACCTTGGAGAGGGACCCTCCGTATGGGGCAAAAGTCCAGTTTGACCTGGAAGATTGTGGCAGCGGCTGGGATGCTCCCGTATTAGCCGCCTGGTTAGCCAGTGCGGTTGAAGATGCTTCACAAAGGTATTATGGTAAGCCCGCTATGTATATGGGTGAAGGCGGTTCGATTCCTTTCATGGGTATGCTAGGGAAAATGTTTCCTCAAGCGCAATTCTTTATTACCGGCGTGTTGGGGCCTAAATCCAATGCCCATGGTCCTAATGAATTTCTGCATATTCCGATGGGCAAGAAATTGACTTGTTGTGTAGCAGAAGTGTTAGCCAAAGTGACAGGATAGGGTGAAATTGGGTAGCATCAATTGTAAACACGCCCTAATTTTCGTGCTATAATCGCCCATGTTTCGTTTTATCTATTAATAAAATAATTATTGGAGTATGCAAATGTCTATTGAACGTACGTTGTCTATCATTAAACCGGATGCTGTGGCAAAAAATGTTATCGGTAAAATTTACAGCCGCTTTGAAGAGGCTGGCTTGACTATTATCGCGGCGAAAATGAAGCAATTAACTCGTCAAGAAGCTGAAGGTTTTTATGCGGTGCATAAACAACGTCCTTTTTTCAATGACTTAGTCAATTTTATGATTTCAGGTCCCGTGATGATTCAAGCATTAGAAGGGCCTAATGCGGTGATGAAAAATCGTGAATTAATGGGTGCGACGAATCCTAAAGAAGCTGCTGCGGGTACGATTCGTGCAGACTTTGCCGATAGTATTGATGCCAATGCGGTGCATGGTTCTGATGCATTGGAAGCTGCTAAAGAAGAAATTGCTTATTTCTTCAAAGCGGATGAAATTTGTTCTCGTTCAGGTAAATAATGAGTGAAAGCGCGATAAATTTATTTGATTTAGATCGCCAAGGGTTAGCAAATTTTTTTGTTGCTCATGGTGAAAAACCTTATCGCGCTACCCAACTATTGCAATGGTTACATCGCGACGGTGTTATCGATATTCATGCCATGACGAATTTGAGTAAAGCGTGTCGGCAATTATTACAAGAACACATTACCCTTGATTTACCCACTATCGATCAAGAGAAAATTTCTACCGATGGTACACGAAAATGGTTGATGAAATTACACGATGGTAACTGTGTCGAAACCGTCTTTATCCCCGAAGATGACCGTGGAACCTTGTGTATTTCTTCCCAAGTTGGTTGTGCCTTAAACTGCAGTTTTTGTTCTACTGGTGCGCAAGGGTTTAATCGTAATTTATCTACGGCTGAAATCATTGGCCAAGTGTGGCTAGCGGTGCGACAATTGAGCGAAGATGAAGGACGCCATGACCGTAAAATTACCAATGTCGTGTTAATGGGAATGGGTGAACCATTATTAAATTATGAAGCAGTTTTGCCTGCTGTCAATATCATGATGGATGACCATGGTTATGGGTTATCAAAATATCGAGTGACCTTAAGCACTTCAGGGTTAGTACCGCAAATGCAACAATTGAAAGCTGATAGCGATTGTGCGTTGGCCGTTTCCCTGCATGCACCTAACGATGAATTACGTAATCAGCTGGTTCCGATCAATAAGAAATATCCTTTAGCCGAATTAATGGCCGTTTGCCGCGATTATTTTACCCACGGTAAAAAACGCAAAATCACCTTTGAATATACCATGTTAAATGGCGTGAACGATCAACCGGAACATGCGCGTCAATTAGTGAAAATGTTAAGTGGTATTCCCGGTAAATTAAATTTAATTCCCTTTAATCCTTTTCCCAATACGCAATATACTTGCTCCGAGCGGCAGACGATTGTAAAATTTCGAGATATTGTGGCAAAAGCAGGGATTAATGTTACGATTAGAAAAACACGTGGTGATGATATCGATGCGGCATGTGGCCAATTAGTAGGCAACTTCAAAGACCGTACGAGTCGTTCCCGCCGCATTATTGAATTAAAACGAGCAGCGTAAAGAGGCATATTATGCAGCAACTTATTAAACTACTTCTGATTTTGACGTTGTTGGCTTTTATCGCCGCTTGTAGTTCACCAGAAGATGATGAAAATAGCAAAGCTGCGCAAGCCGCAGAAATTAACGTAAAACTAGGCTTAGGTTATTTGCAACAAAATAATGTGCCGCGCGCCAAAGAAAAATTGCTTTTAGCATTAAAACAAGATCCTAAATCCGCTGCAGCTAATTCCGCCATGGCTTACTTTTTAGAGCGTAGTGGTGATGTTAAAGATGCGGAGAAATATTATCAAAAAGCTATTAAAGTCGCCGTCGTGAAAGGTGGGCCAGAAAATAATTACGGTACCTTCCTTTGTCGTCAAAGTCGCTATGATGAGGCGCAAAAGTATTTCCATAAAGCGGCTGCTGATACCACTTATGCCAATACGGACCAAGTTTATGAAAATGCAGGCTTATGTGCCATGTTGAATTCGGATACTTATACAGCCGAGCAATATTTTGTTAAAGCGATTAAAATTAATCCGCGTTTAACTACGGCTTTATTACAAGTTGCGATGATTGAATATAACTTAGCAAATTACAAACCCGCTAGCCAATATATTCAACAATATAATGATGCGGGTGGCGCGCAAACTGCCGATGTATTATGGTTACAAATTCGTTTAGCCCAACGGGCAGGCGACATGAAAACTGTTTATGAATTAGGCAGTAAACTAGGTACTAGTTATCCCAATTCATCGCAATATCGCGATTACCAACAATTAAAGGCTAGTTTATAATGAAATCAGCAAAAAAGGATTTGCATATCGCTGACACTCATCCCGAAGCATCACCCAATGGCCCCGGGTTTTTATTACGTAGAGCGCGAGAAGCAAGGAATATAAGCTTGGAGCAAGCCGCTGCTTATTTACATTTAGCCATTCCTAAAGTGATAGCCATAGAATGCGATGATTTTACTCGTGAAAATTTAGTTTATATGAAAGGTTATTTATTTACTTATGCGCGGTTTTTGCATGTGAATGAAGAAACTGTGTTACAAGCGTTTAATAATTTGGATTTAGCGCCAGAATTAAAAATCAAAGATAAAATCCAAAAAATGCATAAACTAGAAAAAGTTCCCGTGGGATTTATCGACCCGACGATGAAGCGAATCAGTTTAATTTTATTAATGATATTAGTGGTGGTAATGTTTTTATGGTGGTATGTGCAGCATACGACACCAAAACAGACCCCGCTCTCTAGTGTCGCACCAGCCGCTGTTACAGCCCCCTCACTTGCTGTGCCAACGACTACTACGGCTACGCCTAGCGTGAAGCCTTTGTCGCACCCTGCTGCTCCGCAACATTTAGCACCCTCGGTAGTGCAACGGCCCGTCATGCCGCCACCATCGAAATCGACTATACAACAGTTGCCGCCACCGGGCACGCCGGAACCAGCACCGGCTGTCAATCAGCAAGCGGCTACGGTACCGGCTAAATCTTCCGATCAAACTCCAGCGAGTCCACCCGCTAAAACGTTTGATTCTACCTTTAATATGGATTTCAATAATCATTAAGAGAGTATTGTGACAGAGAAATTACAAGCCATTCGTGGCATGAATGATATATTGCCAGAACAAGTGGGATTATGGCAATTACTCGAAGAAAAACTCCGCGATTTACTCGAGCAATATGCTTATCAAGAAATTCGTTTACCATTGGTAGAAAGTACCCATTTATTTAAACGATCAGTTGGTGAAGCCACTGATATCGTCGAAAAAGAAATGTATACCTTTACCGATCATAATGGGGATTCATTGACCTTACGTCCCGAAGGGACTGCTGTTTGCGTGCGTGCTGGTATTCAACATAGTTTATTTTATGGTAATACCCCACGCTTATGGTATATGGGTCCTATGTTTCGTCATGAACGTCCGCAGAAAGGCCGTTATCGGCAATTTTATCAACTGGGTGTCGAAGCTTTTGGTATGGTTGGTCCTGATATCGACGCGGAATTATTATTGATGACCCATAGATTATGGCGCGAATTAGGGATCGCCGAACGAGTCCATTTGGAAATTAATTCTTTAGGCTCCACTGCAGCGCGAAAAATTTATCGCGATAAATTAGTGGCGTATTTTTCTGCGCATCTCAATCAGTTAGATGAAGATAGCCAGCGTCGTTTACAGCGCAATCCGTTGCGAATATTAGATAGTAAAAATCCCGCCATGCAAACCGTGATCGCTAATGCGCCACGATTGGCTGATTCTTTAGATGCGGAATCTGCGCAGCATTTTCAACAATTATGTCATTTGCTAGACCAAGCTGGCATCGCGTATAAAGTGAATCCCCGTTTAGTACGCGGCCTTGATTATTATAATGGCACGGTATTTGAATGGGTAACTGATGAATTGGGCGCGCAAGGTACCATTTGTGCCGGTGGCCATTATGACGGGTTGGTCGAGCAATTAGGCGGCAAAGCGTGTCCCGCGATCGGTTTCGCCATGGGATTTGAGCGAGTGTTAGAATTACTCACTACGGAACAAGAACCATTCGATAGTGGGCCTGATTTTTATTTGGTCAATGTCGGGGTAGCCGAGCAACAAGCAGTGTTAATAGCAGAGCGGATTCGCGATCTATTACCGATTCATCGTTTACAATTGCATTGCGGCGGTGGTAATTTAAAAAACCAATTGAAAAAAGCCGATAAAGTCGGGGCAAAAATCGCATTAATCTTTGGCGATGACGAACTAGAACATGATATGATAACGGTCAAATTTTTACGAGAGCAAGGTGAACAAGTTACTTTAACCTGGCCTCAATTAGCGGAGATATTTAGCTAATGGTTGATACAACACTCAATGATGAAGAAAAAATCCAATTGCTCAAGCAGTGGGGTAAAAAATACGGCACTTTAGTGAGTGTCGGTGTTATTATCGCGTTAATGGCGATTGTGGGCTGGCAGTATTGGCAACGTCATAGCCAAACTGTCAATGCGCAAGCGTCGGGATTATATGAAGCCATGGTAGCGGGTGTCGCGGAACATCAAAGCGATGTCGTTGCCGCCAATGCTGCGACATTGAAAAAAGATTACAAAGGGACGGTGTATGCTCAATTAGCCGCTTTATTTTTGGCGCAACAAGCCGTGATGCAAGGTAAATTTGATCAAGCGATCCCGCAATTGCAATGGGTGATCGATAATAGTAGTCAATCGTTAGTCGTCGATTTAGCACGTATTCGTTTAGCGCGAGTCTTATTAGACGAAGGTAAAGCGCAAGATGCGTTAACGGCTTTAGGCAATGCCAGTCAATTATATCCCGGTAATTATTTTATGATTAAAGGGGAAGTGCTCACTAAGTTACAACGTTATGCAGAAGCGCGCGATGCGTTTAAACAAGCGTTAACTGCCTTGCCGCAAAATTCTCCTATGCAAGCGTATATCCAAATGTTAATGAATGACTTGCCGGAGTCTCAATAATGAAAACTTTTCTTCGCCTAGTTTTAATGGGTAGTTTTATTTGTGTATTAAGTGCCTGTGATAGTTTTGGTACCGATAATTCGCCTGCACCATCAGCTTTGCCAACCTTTACTCCTGCTGCAACGTTAACGTCAGTATGGTCTGATAAAGTGGGTAACGGTGAAAATCCCGATACCAAATTATCCGTTGCTTACGATGGTGACAGGTTATTTACTAGCGATCAAAATGGTTTAATTATCGCGACCGATGCTAAGACTGATAAACGTATTTGGCGGAATTACTTGCATATGGGTGCCACTAGCGGGATCGCTTTGCAAGGTAATAAGTTAGTGGTAGGTACTACAGATGCCAAAATTATCGCCCTGAATACTCGCGATGGCAGCATCATTTGGCAGCAAACCATTTCTAATCAAGTCTTAGCTAAACCCACCATCAGCAATGGGTTAGTGCTCGTTCGTACCATCGACGATGAAGTCTTTGCTTTAGATGCTAATACAGGTAAACAGCGTTGGGTGTATGTGGGTAATGCGCCGGATTTAGTCTTACGCGCGGGTGCTTCACCGATGGTAGTAGAAGATAAAGTGGTGGCGGGCTTAGCTGATGGTCGTGTAGTGGTGTTGAGCCTCGACCAAGGTGATTTATTATGGCAACAATCTGTGTCAACTGCGACGGGTGCTACCGATATTGAGCGTATGCGAGATGTGGATGTTACCCCATTGGTAGCCGGTCATAGTTTCTATATCGCTTCTTATCAAGGTAGTATTGTCGCTTTGAATGCCGATACGGGTGATTTGTTATGGCATCATGATTTGTCAGCGTATACGGGCATGGTTCAAGATAGCCATAATTTATATATTACCGATGCCGATAGCAACCTATGGGCATTTAGTAAAGCGACGGGTCAAGTGATTTGGAAGCAAGATAAATTGAAATACCGGGGGTTAACCGCTCCCGTCATGATGGGCAGTAAGCTTATCGTTGCCGATAAATTAGGTTATGTGCATATTATTGCGTCTAACAGTGGCCAATTTATTGCTCGAGCACAAGTAAGTAACAATGGTTTCTTAGATGCGCCTATCGTGGCCGGTAATGTTATTTATTTATTAGATAAAAACAATGTCCTGCAGGCTTATCAGATTAGCTAAGTTTTAGTATTAAAGGAAAATAGCCAATATTCATTGGCTATTTTTTTATAGGATTGCTGCCTGAACTGTTTAAACATGGTACAATTGCCGCATGTTACCAGTCATTGCCATTATTGGCCAACCCAATGTGGGTAAATCAACTTTATTTAACTGTTTGACCAAAAGCCGTGATGCTATTGTCGTCGATATGCCAGGGGTTACCCGCGATCGGCAATATGGCGAAGGTAAAGTCGGTGACCGGCCTTATATTGTTATTGATACCGGCGGTATCGGCGGTGATGAAGTGGGCATCGATGGCAAAATGGCGGAGCAAACGCTGCAAGCGATTGCCGAAGCCGATGCCATTTTCTTTTTAGTCGATGGCCGCCATGGCTTAAATGGCGCTGACCAAAGTATCGCGAAACAATTACGCCAAGTCAATAAACCCATTTATTTAATCGTTAATAAAACCGATGGCCTCGATGCCGACGTGGCGATAACCGATTTCTATCAACTCGGTTTAGGTGAGCCATTACCGATAGCGGCTTCCCACGGTCGTGGTGTCACGCGTTTGATGGAAATAGTATGCGAGCATTTGCCAGAAGTAGAAGAAAGTGAAATTCAAGACCGTGGCACTAAAGTTGCGATTATCGGTCGCCCTAATGTCGGTAAATCTACGCTCGTGAATCGTATTTTAGGTGAAGAACGCGTCATCGTTTATGATCAACCGGGTACCACTCGCGATAGTATTTTCTTACCTTTTGAACGACGCGGGCAAAAATATACTATCATTGATACCGCTGGCGTACGTCGTCGAGCACGAGTCGAAGAAACAGTAGAAAAATTCTCCGTAGTCAAAACCTTGCAAGCCATCGAAAGCGCCCATGTAGTATTGATGGTGTGTGATGCGACGGAAACGATTAGTGAACAAGATTTACATATTATCGGCTTTGCTTTAGATGCCGGTAAAGCATTAGTCGTGGCGATCAATAAATGGGATGGTTTAGCGGTTGAGCAACGCGATTATATTAAATCCGAATTAGCTCGCCGCTTACGCTTTGTGGATTATGCAGAATGTTTTTTTATTTCGGCGTTGCATGGTACGGGGGTCGGTGATTTATATGCAGCGATTGATCGGGCATATCAATCGTCAATGGTGAAAGTCAGCACTTCGAAAGTATCTAATTTATTAGAAGCAGCGGTGAAAGCGAATCCTCCACCGATGGTGGGTGCGCGCCGTATAAAATTACGTTATGCACATATGGGTGGCCATAATCCACCGTTGATCGTTATTCACGGTAATCAAACGGAACAATTGCCTGGGCATTATAAGCGTTATTTAATGAATTTTTTCCGCACTGGTTTAAAGTTGGTGGGGACGCCGTTACGCTTAGAATTTAAAACCAGCGATAATCCCTATAAAGGCATACGTAATACCTTAACTCCTCGGCAAGAATATAAAAAACTACGCGCTAAAAAATTATTTAAAAAATAAATCATGATGAAATCGCGCTTAGCATTATTTATCTTCTTATTAACTTGTTATGCTAGTATATTCGCCACGATTACTCCACAACAAACCGCCTTGCTAACATTATATTTACCCGCTCACAGTAAAGTGCTCAAACAAATTCCTGTGGGACAATGGCAAGCGATTATTTATCAAGCGGCAGGGCAGATGCCATCGTTGATGTATATCGATAAACAAGGGCAATATGCGTTTTTCGGTTATTTGCTTGATAACAAAGGCCATAATGTGTCTGAACAATTAATCAATCAATATGTGCATCCATTGGTTGAGCAACAATTATGGCAGCATATCGCTACTGACACGCAATGGTTTGTGGAAGGTGATCAACATGCGCCGCATACTATCTATGTGGTCGCTGATCCGAATAGTGATATAGTAAAAAAATATTATCTGGAAACGTTATATCCCGCCATCGTAGCGAAACAATTAGCGGTACGCTGGATTTTAGTGGGTGCGATTAATCAAGATAGTGAAGCAAAAGCGAATGCTTTCATGCAAAATATTAATCCAGCTCAAGCGTGGCATGATTATTTAACTAATACTCCCGAAACGGGCTTTAATGTTAAGCTGGATACGACGACCAATACCCCTGAGGCGTTGAGTAAGAATGTGCAATTTATGTTGCAGTATCGGTTGCAATTAACGCCGGTTACGATTTTTAAAACCACCGATAAGCAATTACATATCGTCTCTGGTTTTATCCAAGATGAAATCTTAATAGATAACTTTTTGGCTAAGATTCTTCTTTTATGTTAACTTATTTTGCAGTTTTTTGATCTAGATCAATTTTTTATTGCTCTATTTTGTTACAGTGGCCACGCCAAAATCTTATTGGCGACAACATGAGCAAAGAGAGCGATTAGTTATGTTACCTTCTTTATTATCCGTTGAATTTTCTCGTTGGCAATTTGCGTGGACAGCCTTATTTCATTTCTTATTTGTACCCTTGACGCTAGGATTGACGTGGATTTTATTTACCATGGAATTGATGTATGTCATCAGTGGCAATGAAGTTTACAAAGACATGACAAAATTTTGGGGTAAATTGTTGGGTATTAATTTCGTTATCGGTGTGTTGACGGGATTAACCATGGAATTTGAATTTGGTACTAATTGGGCTTTTTACTCGCAATCGGTGGGTGATATTTTTGGTACTCCCTTGGCGATTGAAGGATTAGCCGCTTTTATGTTGGAATCCACTTTTGTAGGTTTATTTTTCTTTGGCTGGGATAAGCTTTCTAGACGGCAACATTTATTTGCGACGTTTTGTTTAGCTATCGGTTCTAGTTTATCAGCGTTAATGATTTTAGTCGCAAACGGTTTTATGCAAGTACCCGCAGGTGGACATTTTGTTTGGCAAACCATGCGCATGGAAACCACAAGTTTAGCAGCGTTATTTTTAAATAAAATGGCCCAAGTGGGGTTTGTGCATACAGTATTAGCGGGTTACACTACTGCTGCAGTTTTTGTGATTAGTATTAGTGCTTTTTATTTATTGCGTGGTCGAGATATTGGTTTTGCAAAACGTTCCATGGCGATAGGGTTGGGTTTTGGGTTAATAGTATCTATTATGTTGATGTTTTTTGGCGATCAGCAAGGTTTAACAGTATATGAAACGCAGCCCTTAAAATTAAGTGCTATTGAAGGAGAATGGACGACTCATCCAGCGCCGGCTGCTTTCAATGCTATTGCTTTTCCTGACCAAGTGGCGCAAAAAAATTATGTGGATTGGCAAATTCCCGATATTTTAGGGTTAATGGTCACACATAATATGCACGTGCCAGTTTATGGTATTCACAGTATTTTATACGAAGGCTATAAAGATAGCGCGGGCCATCCCGTAGCAGCGATGACTGAGCGTATTCAAAGCGGCGCTTTAGCCTATGATGCGATGATCAAGATGCGCCGTGGCGATCAATCATTGCAAACTCAAGCTATCTATGCGGCGCACCAAACGGATTTGGGTTATGGTATGTTGTTATTACAACAATTACCAGCGGGTACTCCCTTGGCAGCAGCTAGTCCCGAGCAAATTCAACAAGCGGCTATTGATTCAATCCCGAATGTCTTTAGCTTATTTTGGACTTTTCGGATCATGGTGTTAGCGGGAATACTCATTTTCTTTATGTGTATCGCGGGTTTGATTTTATTGATCGGCAATACGTTATGGAAAAAACGCTGGTTATTGCGTTGTATGTTATATATGTTGCCAGCCCCTTGGGTCGCTTGTTTATGTGGTTGGTTTGTCACGGAGCATGGTCGGCAACCATGGGCAGTATATGGTATGTTACCTACTAATTTAAGTGCGTCGACTATTGGTGCCACCGATGTATTGATAACGTTACTTATTTTTTTAGCATTCGACTTAGCTTTGTTTATCGTAGAAATGTTTTTAATGGTTAAATTTGCTCGACTTGGCCCTAGCGCACTGCATACTGGTCGCTATCATCATGAACAACAAGAGGAACTATCTAATGGATCTGTTTAGTCTATTACAATTACTAAGTTGGCTAGTTATTGGCACATTGATGTTTTTATTAGTAGCGGTCATGGGTTTTGATATGGGCAGTGGTATGTTGGCACGTTTTGTTGGAAAAACGGATGCTGAGCGGCGAGCCATTATTAATGTGGTCGCCCCCACTTGGGATGGCAACCAAGTATGGTTTATCACATTAGGCGGGGCTATTTTTGCTATTTGGCCTCGGGTATATGCCGCATCATTCTCTGGCTTATATATAGGTATTTTAATTGTTTTATGGGGATTATTTTGTCGGCCGGTAGCTTTTGAATATCGTTCAAAAATTCACAGTGAGAAATGGCGTGGTTTTTGGGATTGGATGTTATTTATTGGTAGTTCAGTGCCTATGTTAGTGGCCGGGGTCGCTATTGGTAATACCTTCTTAGGTTTTCCCATCAGCTTCGATCCTGATAATTTACGCTTTTTTTATGGTGCAGGAGGAATGCAAGGAAATCCATCGGCTTTTTATGATTTAATTTTGTTATTAAAACCTTTTGCTTTATTGATGGGCGTATTTGCTATAGTGATGTCAGTAATGCACGGTGCCGCTTATTGCGCTATGCGAACAGATGGTATTTTACAGAAACGGTTTTATAAAATAAAAAATGTCAGTGCAATATTATTTATTGTTTTATTTTCACTTGCTGGGTTATGGTTATGTTTTATACCCGGTTATAGATGGCACGCTGATCCGACATGGCCAACTTTATCCGCGGCTGTTGCCCATCCATTACAAGGTGCTACCGTTTCGATGATAAAAGGAGGTTGGTTATACAATTATATTCAACATCCAGGATTATTATTAGCTCCTGCTTTGGCTTTTATCGGTGCTTTTTTAGTTTTTGTTTTTCAACGTCCGCTCTGGAGTTTTACCGGTAGTATATTGGCTTGTTTTGGGGCAGTGTTTACGGTGGGGTTAACATTATTTCCATTTATCATGCCGTCTAGTATCAACCCCAATCAAAGCCTGGTGGTATGGAATGCCAGCAGTTCACAAACTTCATTAATGGGTATTTTGTTAGCAGCACTAATATTTCTACCCATCATTTTTATTTATACTACCTTCGTCTATAAAAAAATGTGGGGTCGAGGTGTATATATGAATGCTAACGAAATAAATAAGCGTAATCATGAATTATATTAGGAGTTAATAATGTATTATATAATATGGTTAGCCACCGCAATATTAGCAGTAGGCGGCGGGTGTTACTTGGCTGCTATTGTTGATAAGCAAGATCAAGCTAAAAAATAATCTTTCCTGTAATTTCAGCTAGCATTGGATTTGCTTGAAGAGGTGATTATGCCAATGATTTTGATTGATAAACAGCAAAAATCCACTGCTATGCATTGGCTGATAACGTTAGCCAGGCCCGTTTATTTTTGGTTGATTTTAACTATTTTAATAAGCATCGTTAGTAGTCTGTGTTTAATTGGCCAATTATATTATATCGCCCATATCGCGCAAGTAATATTCTTAGATAAACAATCGCTTCACTCAGTAAATCATAGTTTTATTCTCTTGATAATTTTATTAGGCTTCCGCACTATTTTAGCTGCAATTAAAGAGCCCGTTAGTTTTCAAGTGTCTGCCAAAATAAAATCAAATTTACGTGAAAAAATATTACAACATATCGCCAGTATAGGCTCTATTAATTCCAAGCTGTTAGGTAGTGGTGAATTGCTTAATATGGCAATGGATCAAGTAGAAGCGTTGCAAGAATTTTTTACAGCCTATTTACCTCAAATGATAGTGGCTTGCACCATGCCATTAATTATTTTATTAATTGTTTTTCCTATCAATACTGTCGCTGGTATTATTTTAATAGTTTGTGCCCCATTAATCCCTTTGTTTATGATTTTGACAGGGATGGGTGCTGCTTCGCTGCAACAAAAATATTTTCAAATTTTAGCTAAAATGAGTAACAATTTTATTGATACCATTCAAGGATTAGTGACGTTAAAACTGTTAGGTAAATCTAAACAGCAATCCAGTAAAATTCATCAGGTAGCGGATCGATATCGAATCCATACGATGAAAGTATTGCGAGTAGCATTTTTATCATCAGCTATTTTGGAAATTTTTACCGCTGCATCCATTGCTATTTTAGCTGTTTATTTAGGTATGGGTTTTATCAATACGGGACTGCATAGTAATTTATGGTGGCAACTACCCAATATGAATTTGCAAAAAGCTTTATTTGTTTTATTGCTGGCACCAGAGTTTTTCTTACCGTTACGAAAATTAGGGGTTTACTATCACGCGAAGGCTAAAGCTATTGCGGCAGCTGTTGAATTAGATAAATTGTTCAGTATCTCTATTCCTCAAAATTCCACCCTGGAAACATTCTGGCAAACCCCGAGTGCAGTACAAATGGTTTTTTCAAACGTCAGCGTAGCTTTCCATCATGAAAGCAGGCTGATATTGGACGATATCAATTTATTTATTGAGGCAGGGCAGAAAATTGCTGTAGCAGGACCAAGTGGCGCTGGAAAAACGACATTAATTAATGCCTTATTAGGTGTAGCACCTTTATTGCAAGGGGAAATTATTGTCAATAAAACGAATATTCATCATCTTGAAAAAAATCAATGGTTACAATCTGTTACCTGGCAAGGACAACATCCTCACTTATTTCCCGGTAGTATTAAGGATAACCTCTTGTTAGCTAATCCGCAGGCACAAAAACAAGATTTATATACAGCCTTGGAAATCGCACAAATAGCTGAAGAAATAAAAGATTTCGCACAAGCTTTAGATACGAAAATTGGCGAACAGCAAGCCGGTTTATCAAGTGGTCAAGCTCAGCGTATTGCTTTGGCACGAATGTTATTAAAGCCAGCACCTTTAATGCTATTAGATGAACCCACGGCTAATCTGCATAGTGAGTATGCTGAAAAATTTTTTAAGCAATTAATGCAACATTGCTACGATAAAACCATTATTGTGGCAACCCACGATTTACAGTATTCATCATTGTTTGACCGTATTATCGTCATGCAATTAGGAAAAATTGTTCAGCAAGGCGACTTATCTACATTATTAGCGGATAAAACGGGATTGTTTTATCAGCTTTATACGGTAGGGCGGATAACTCGATGAAAACACTCTTACCTTTTATTCAATTACTCTGGTTTCAGCGCCGTTGGGTAGTGTTAGGTATCGGGCTGGGTATTTTGATGACGATGGCAAGTATTAGTTTATTAGCATTATCAGGTTGGTTTATTGCTATGACTGCTTATGTCGCTTTATCATTTTCTGCAGCCGCTAGTTTTAATTATTTTTTACCGGCAGTTGGCGTGCGATTTTTTTCTTTATTGCGTATTATGAGCCAGTATGGCGAACGAGTGTTTGCTCATGAAACGACCTTTAAAATTTTAACTACTATTAGAGTTTGGCTTTATGAAAAATTAGAGCCTTTGGCCCCCGCTCATTTATTGCAGTTTAGAATAGGCGATCTATTAACTCGTTTTAGTGATGATGTAGAGGCATTGGATAATTTATATTTACGAATCCTTTCGCCAGTAGTCGTATTAGTCGTGGTTAGCATAATGTCTTTTTTCATGATTACTTTTTTAATCAATCAAACATTGGCTTATAGAGTAATAGGCTTATTATTAGCAACTGGTTTTATTGTACCGTTATTTACTCATTTAATAGCGCATGAAAAGGCTCGGCGTTTGACTCAGCAACAAGCCCATTTTAAAACGCGTATTATTGATTATCTGCATGGCTTAACAGAGTTAAGCTTGTTTTCTCAGCTAAAACCCTTTCAACAACGTTTATTGGAGTTAGATCGACAATTCATTAGTAGCCAACGGCAAATGAGCTGGATTGCTGGCTTAGGGGCAGCATTAATCACATTGTTTTCAGGCATCACTATTATTCTGGCATTATGGTGGATAATACCATTAACCATTGAGGGAAAAATCAATGGTGGTTTGATTGCTTTATTAATTTTAGGCATTATGGCAGCGTTTGAAGCGGTTATCCCTTTACCGTTAGCTTTTCAATATTTAGGTAGAACTTTAGCTAGCGCTAGGCGTTTATTATTTCTCATACAGCAACAACCGATTGTGAGTTACCTTCATACCACTCCTTATCATTTAACAAATTATACTATTGACTTTAAACATGTTGGTTTCGCTTATCCAGGTCGAAAACCATTATTTAATGATTTCAATTTAACTATTAAACAGAATGATCAAGTAGCCATTGTGGGTAAAACAGGAGTGGGGAAATCGTCGCTGATTTATTTGTTAGCTCGATTTTGGGATGTCAATTCCGGTAGTATTTGTATCAATGATATCGATATTCGGAATTTTAGTGAGCAACAATTGCGTCAAACGGTAGCTATCGTCGAGCAAAATTCACATATTTTTAATGCGACTATTCGCGATAATTTGTTATTAGCTAATAGTACTGTAGAAGAATGGCAAATGTGGCAAGCTTTACAACAAGTAGAGTTAGCGAGTTTCGTCCAGCAATTACCGGAAGGATTAGATACCTGGGTAGGACAACAAGGGCAATGCTTATCCGGCGGACAGCGTAAACGATTAGCTATTGCTCGCGCTATTTTACAATCTGCGCCTATTATGATTTTAGATGAACCGACAGCGGGAGTTGATAATATCACGACAGAAATCATGATGCTGGCGATTCAGCAAGGGATGGTGAATAAAACATTAATTATCATTACGCATGACCCTTTATTAATACAAAAAATGCCGCGCATTATTCATTTATAATAGATAATTTATCTGTTAAACTTATTATTATGAACTCTATAAATAGTAAGTCTATTGAATGCCATAATTGCGCTATCTTTCCCGTTTGTTTTACGACTGTTTTAAGTGAACAAGAATTAAGGCAAATGGATAAAGTTATCGATTCCCGCAAAGTAGTGCATGAAGATGAACGTTTATTTAACGCTGGCGATACATTTACTGGCGTTTATGTGATTCGTTCGGGTTCTTTTAAAGTATTTAGTCTGACTAAAGCAGGCGATGAACGCATCGTTGCCTTTTATTTTCCCGGGGAAATTATGGGTTTTGATGCTGCAGAAACTCATCAGCATGTGTATTATTGCCAAGCATTAGAAACGAGTTCAGTATGCAAAGTTTCCTTGCAACGCTTATTTGAATTAGCAATGAACATAAAATCTTTACAACAGCAGTTATTTAAATTGCTGAGTCATGAAGCAGCAAAAGGACCTTTTATCAATATCAATGCGACTGCCGAGCAGCGGCTTAGTAAATTTTTATTGTATTTTTCTCAACAATTGCAACGTCGAGGGTTAGCCCATACCAAAATAAAATTAACTATGTCGCGAGGGGATATTGGTAATTATTTGGGTTTAGCCATGGAAACGATTAGTCGTTTATTAAAGAAACTAGAAGTTCGTGGAGTAATTAAAGTAAAATATCGTAATATTGAATTATTAGATATTCCTGCATTACAACAAGTAGAGCAAGGTATCGTAACACTTTAAGGGCGCGATCTAACAAAAATGTTATTTTTTTGCGCAATAGTAAATTATTAGCTAATTTGCGTTGTTTATCTTTCTGTGGCGAGTAAAGTACGGTAAAATGCCTCTTTATTCCTCAATAATAAAATGAAAGAGGCAAAGAATTATGGTTAAATCTGTATTCCCAAACAGTGTAGGGACGCTTCTTCCTAGTGGGCTGCATGTTTCACCCACTGAAATGCTTAAGCGTAAAATAGCGTTAGATCAACGCGAAAAATTGGTAAAAGGCCAAGAATGGAGGTTGTCTGCTGAAAAACTACCGGTATTCGTTCAAGATGGCGCCATTGAAGTATGGATTAACCAGCAAAATAGCGGTGAAGAAATATTACAAGACTTTGCCTTTCGTGGTGAAGTGTTAGGGTTTGAACAGCAACCCTCATCTCAACCCGCATTATTCAATTATCGTATCGTGGCGTTGAAGAATGGTGCCTTAATTAGTCCATTAAATAAAACGGGATTAACTCAGTATCTTAATGAGACTTCTCGGCAAAATCACTCGCTTTTGCCATTCCCGGTGGCATCGATGTCGGGACAACCCATCTTGCATCAATCGCGTAGAGTATTATTAAATGATGTGGCAGAATTTTTATTGTGGATTATGGCGAAATTAGAACGTAACAATTTAGTATCCACTAATCCATTTCAGCAAAAAATTATTGAATTACCTATGCCACGTACGGCTATCGCTACTTATTTGAAATGTAATTCTGAAGTACTCAGTCGTCAATTTTCAGAGTTAGAAGCCAAACACTATATTCAAATCTATCAAATCAATACTATCACTGTGCTGGATTTAGCGCGCTTAACAGCGTTAGCTCAAGGCCACGCCGTTGCAGCCGCTTAATTTTCTTCTAGACGAGTAATTTGACTGATAGCTTTGCCTTCATGCAATTGTATCGTCACCTTATCACCTACTTGCAAATCCATACTGCGGCGAATAATGTGAGAATCTTTTTTCACAATGGCATAACCTCTGCCTAATGTTGATAGAGGACTATAAGCATCTAACGTACGCGCTAAACCGTGCAAACGTTGTTGCGAAGACTTTAATAAAGCCAGCATGGCTTTTTGTAAATTGGTTTGCAGATAATCTAAGGTTTGCGCATATTGCTGCAATTTATGGCCCGGATGCTGTAAGCGTTGCTGAAGCAAATGTAATTGTTGTGTTTTATACCGCAAAGTATTTTGCAGCGTGCGTTGTAAGCGGGCAGTGAGTTGGACAAATGCTTGGCGCCATTCACGTTGGTCGGGACTGACAAATTCGGCGGCCGCCGAGGGTGTAGGAGCGCGATGATCGGCGACAAAATCCGCGATCGTCACGTCAACTTCATGCCCAACCCCGGAGACAATCGGTATTTCACTGGCATAAATGGCTCTAGCTACTATTTCTTCATTAAAGGGCCATAAATCTTCTAACGAACCACCACCACGAGCCACGATCAATACATCGCATTCATTACGGTGATTAGCGAGTGCTATCGCTTCTGCAATCGTTTTAGCTGCACCTGTGCCTTGCACGAGTGTCGGATAAATAATGACTGGGATGGCGGCAAAACGGCGGTTTAATACAGTTAAAATATCATGGATAGCGGCACCAGTGCTGGAGGTGATAACACCAATACATTGCGGTAGGGCAGGGAATGATTTTTTATGTTCTTCGGCAAATAAACCTTCGCTGCTCAAACGCAATTTCAGTGCTTCAAATGCTTGTCGTAATGCGCCATCACCAGCCGGCTCCATTTTTTCGACGATTAATTGATAATTACCACGTGGTTCATATAAACTGACTCGAGCTTTAAGCCAGACTTGATCGCCATCTCGAGGAGTGTAACTGAGGCGATTATGTTGGCCTTTGAACATGGCGCAACTAACTTGAGCGCGGGCATCTTTAATACTGAAATACCAATGCCCAGAAGCAGGTTGCATAAAATTAGAGATTTCTCCTTCTACCCAGACGTTGCCTAAATTGATTTCCAATAATAAGCGAACTTCTTGGTTTAATCTTGAAACGGTAAAGATAGTGGGGCGTTCTTGCATGGTGAAATAATAGCATTATTTGTATTAGGCAGGGAAGTTGTCTGTCCTTTTGTACGAGAAATGTTTGACTTTACAGTAGCATTTATAAATAATGATGCGGTTACTAAATAATAATACGAGATAAAACATGCCTAATTTTAATCCAAAAATAAATGATTATTCGCCAGAAGCCCGCCAGTGCTTAGCTAGGAATCCATTCTTATATCAGCCAGGTTATCAAAATCCTTATGCGGAATTTGCCTATATTCCACCAGTGGCAGAAGGTGATCCTTTCTTTGATTTTGCGGCAGGTAATTTTATTTTGGATGTTGATAAATTTCTAGAGGCAAAATTACCACCTAAATTAAAAGATTCGCTACAACAATTTTCCATACAGTGGGAGAGCACACAAAGTTGGAATAGTGGATTGATGCCTTTTTATATGAGACTCGGCAATAATTATCCTAGCGGTGTTTCTAGCCCTACCGATACTCAATTTAAAATGCATTTTCCAACGCTTGTCCCGGGAGCTGTTTTAGCGGTTAAGCATGATTTAGAGGATTGTGGCTGGTACGGAGTGAGTCATAAAACATTGGTTGATCGGTTTAAGCTGAGTAAAGCAGAAACAATGCGTGATTCAATTCATAGAAGCTCAAATATTTTTTTAAAAATAGTTCCATTCTTTGCTATTTTAGGCCCCGGGGATTATCGGTTTCATGATCGTTTATTTTTGGGTGATCGTCGAAAGTATGCCATGTTTCAAGTTTGTCATTCTTACGTTGATCGAGATCCGTATGATAATTTAAATATGCCGGCTTCTTATTATGCGCTGGTTTCCCATAGAAATAATACCGTCTATCTTTGTATAGATTCGACCACACTATTATTTGATAAAGTTCAGCAGCGATGGTTATTAGCCGTATATAAGAAATTTAAAGCCTTATTTCCTGATATCAAATTTAGCCTACTTTCTTATCATGGATTACGCTATGCTGAAGTTGGATCTTCTGCTCCTGAATGGTTGAAGTATAAACAATCTGTTGCGGGATTAACTTCTTATCCTTCTATTATTTTTGACCGCCAATATACTAATAATCTAGGTCAGTTAATTACAGAAAATACTTTAGATTGCAATCCTAATGGTAGTGTCCTTGGTTTGAATGGCAACATTGGTAGCGGCATAGAATTATTTTTAACGACCAATAATATTATGATTTCAACAATATATACGTCACATGCACAATGTGCTGGCGTTGATCGTTTTTCATTGTCTTATGTCAATGGAGATAGACAAGAAGTTAAGCAATATAATGTTGGTTACTGTACTGATGGAAAGACAGAGCAGCGAGAGAGGGTTGTCTCATTACCAAAGACACAGCGAGCTATTCAATATATGTCTGATTATGGCCATCGAGACAATGGAGGAGGAGAAAAACTTGCTTCATTTTCTCCATACCTCCAAATAGAGACCAGCATAAGAGGAAATCAATTGGTAAGTTGGGTATTAGCTCGAGCAACCGATCATCTTTTATCTTCGGCAACATGGGGTAACCCACCCTTAGATCTTTCACTGCTACATCAACCTGAATTATGGAGTCTAACTGTAACTTCTCGACCTTTATTGCCTTATGTATCGCCTGATGATACTGGTAATGAAAATAAAGTAATAAAAGTACTTCAAAATGATGAAATCAAAAGTTTTTCAGAACTACAATTATATGAATATCTTCTCAAAACCATTTTAAACCATCAGGTTATTCTTAAATGTGCAGGATATGAGGAAGTGAACCCTAACGCTGAATATATAATTCCTCCCCAATTTCATCAAACTATAGCGATGTTATTAGATATTCGATATAACCCAGCTTTTCTACTATACGCATTACTGAAGCAGCAATTAGAAAACCATGGCATCGATATATTAGATACCAAACCAATGCTGACTGTACGAGATGTAAATAATCCTGGAACCCCCATTTATTTTGGTCTAACTGTCGCTGATGCTACTAAAGTTCATTTACGTATGGCGGTTACCGTTGAGCATCTTTTTGATCATCGCAGTGGGAAAATACTTGGCCCTGTTAGAACGCATAGTGGTCGATTATGCAGCCCATTAATTATAGACTTAACGTTAACAGTTGATTTGTGTACGGGGGAAATAACAAATGTGCAGTTTGTTAAGGATAAATGTGTTCTGGATCAAAGACAGCCCACAATATTATATTCACCTTATGCACAAATTAATCGAATATTAAAACAATTGGATCGATTGACGTTTGCGGAGCAAAATGCGGCGGTGGCTTCATTATTAGAAAATTATTTGCATGAGTCTATAGTATCTCCTATAGTAGGACAGCCCACTCTAAGGCATAGAAATACGATCATGGATTTATTAAAGACTAATAAACGTATCGATATTCCAATGGATAAAATCTTGCCATATGCAACTACTAATTACCTTCAGAGTTCTGTTCAGCGTTACAAAGATGATCATGTTTATCGAACAAAATATAATAAGCAATGTAACCTAGATATTGACCGCTGCCTAAGATGGGATAGTCGTCCTGAATTAGTTGATTATGAAGCTGAGTTCAAGCAGGATCGTGAGACTGTTGAAAATCAGTTTGGTAAAAACTTTCCAATACATGAATTACTTTTGATTAAATTACAGCGTGTTGGGGCTGACTTTTTAACTCCAGATGAAATAATATTACTCATATTACTTATATCACAAATGCCTACTGTAAGTCCTAAATATGCAATTCAGACGCTTAATATGGTGCATGGTACGCTGGGGGAGCCGTGCACATCGATTCGACCATCTCCTCGGCTAGGTGCTGGTCATGGAAGAATTTTGGTTGATCGGCAAAATAGAACCTGTTCTATTGTTTGGAAAGCTTCTTATATTCAATTAGTAATAATTACTCCTAGTGGTGATTCATTCAATTCAGAAAAATATGATGAGCCAGTTGCAGAGCTCATCGTAGAAAATAATTTAACTACTGACCCCAGGAAATTTATTCAAAGCGCTTATTTTAACGTATCACCTAAAGCTAAAAAATTTCTTAGAGAACACGGGGCGGAAAATGTCTTCGAAGAGATGGTAGATCATTGGCGCAGAAATTATACCGAAAATTTACAAATTCTTGACATTGAAACATGGAGCATGCCTGATGGACGTCAAGTAATTTTTGATAAGTTAGTTACTAATAGGTAGCGTAACCATTATACTATCCTAATTTTCACGATGACACAGGCGCAGCATAATTTGGCAAGCAGTCACTACGTTTTTATACTAAAACATCAACCTATATAGGATCTATCTTATCCATGAAAAAAATTTACTTAGAATGTTGGTTACCCAAGACGCCCTTAATCCTGCGGTTCTATTTAAAACCCTTTGGGTTGAGACTCTATTTACTAAGTATAAAATAAAATTATCACCCCCACCCTCCGACAATCAATCAGCAAAAATGTTAGTGTTGGTAGATCCAGATAGAAGAAAAGTTTCATTACTTGCGCGCACTTGCTATTATGATATCGGTTTTATACAAGAACCCGATCATCGGGGTGGGGGTGATGTACAACAAGTAAGATTTAATTATCCCGCTATAGAGACTTGTATGACTATCAATGTGACGACTGATCTCGCAACATGTCTCCAAAATGCTTATTATAGAATAACGTCAGAAGCCAAAAAAGAATTCATGAAACGTGGGAAAGAAAACGTTTTAGCAGAGAGTATTAATGATCTTTGTGAAAGTATGTCTAGAAATGTGGCGAGATATCGTATAAAAGAAGAAGAGGGAGTTTTTCAATTTGCTTGATTTTAGTTAAACGGTCATTTGGAAAGTGCTAGTTTTTTAGGGTTTATTACTGTATAATTCTTCAGCAAGATAAGACTTCTAGCGGAGGGCGATATGAATATCGTAGAACAAGCCTTAACTTTTGATGATGTCTTGCTACTGCCTGGCAAATCTTCCGTGCTGCCTAAACAAGCAGAGTTAGCAACTCAGCTAACTCGCCATATTAGCTTAAATATTCCTTTGATTTCTGCCGCTATGGATACTGTGACTGAAGCTTATTTAGCGATCGCGATGGCGCAAGAAGGTGGCATTGGCGTGATCCATAAAAATATGTCGATTGAACAACAAGCCAAAGAAGTTCGTAAAGTTAAGAAATTTGAAAGTTGGATTGTCAAAGATCCATTAACGATTGCCCCGGGGACTACGGTGGGTGAATTAATGGAAATGCGCAAAGCCCATAATTTTTCTGGCTTGCCGGTCGTGGAAGGTGAAGATTTAGTAGGGATTGTGACTAGCCGCGATGTGCGCTTTGAAACCGATTTTAATAAGAAAGTCTTCGATGTCATGACACCAAAAGAACGATTAGTGACGGTCAAAGAAGGGACTAGTCGTGATGAAGTCATTAAATTATTGCAAGAACATCGCATTGAAAAAGTCTTAGTGGTCAACGATGCGTTTAAATTACGCGGTATGATTACCGTCACCGACATTCAAAAATCCATCAGTAAACCTAATGCATGTAAAGATGCACGCGGACAATTACGAGTCGCTGCTGCTATTGGTACTGATGAAAAAAGTCGCGAACGAGCCCAAGCATTAGCCGAACGTCATGTTGATATTATCGTCGTAGATACAGCGCATGGCCATTCACAAGGTGTGATTGAGCAAGTAGAGTGGGTTAAAAAATCGATTAAAGATGTGCAAATCATCGCGGGTAATATTGCGACTGCTGAAGCCGCTAAAGATTTAGTCAAAGCCGGTGCCGATGCCGTTAAAGTCGGAATTGGTCCCGGTTCTATTTGTACCACTCGCATTGTAGCGGGTGTGGGGGTGCCACAAATTACAGCTATTGCTAATGTCGCAAAAGCCTTAAAAAATAGTGGTGTACCATTGATTGCCGATGGTGGTGTGCGTTATTCCGGCGATTTAGTTAAAGCGATTGCCGCAGGTGCTAACGTCGTCATGATCGGCAGTATGTTTGCTGGGACAGATGAAGCTCCAGGTGAAATAGAATTATATAAAGGCCGTTCTTATAAAGCGTATCGTGGTATGGGTTCTTTGGGCGCCATGAGCCAGGGTTCGAGTGACCGTTATTTCCAAGATGCCAGTCAAGGTACCGAAAAATTAGTTCCAGAAGGTATTGAAGGTCGTGTGCCGTATAAAGGCCCGATTTACGCTATCATTCATCAATTACTTGGTGGTTTACGTTCAGGCATGGGGTATACGGGTTGCGCCAATATTGAAGAATTGCGTACTAATGCCAGCTTTGTTCAAGTGACTTCAGCCGGCATGCGTGAAAGCCATGTACATGATGTGATCGTGACGAAAGCACCACCGAATTATCAAGCAGATGTAGAATAATGTCCGATATTCATCAACAAAAAATTTTGATTTTAGATTTTGGTTCTCAATACACGCAATTAATTGCGCGACGGGTTCGCGAAGCGGGTGTATATTCAGAAATCCATCCGTGGGATTTATCCATAGCACAAATCGAAGCGTTTAATCCGCAAGGGATTATTTTATCGGGTGGCCCCGAATCCGTTACTGAAACTCATACACCACGCGCACAGGATGTTGTCTTTAATTTAGGGATACCCGTGTTAGGTATTTGTTATGGTATGCAAACCATGGCTTTGCAATTTGGTGGACAGGTTCAATCATCTGAGAAGAAAGAATTTGGTTATGCACAAATTGCTATTTTAGTAGAACAAGGTTTATTTGCTGATTTACCGCTAAATCAAGATGTATGGATGAGTCATGGCGATAAAGTACATAGTTTGCCTGCCGGTTTCCATGCCATCGCTTCTAGCAGTAATTCGCCGATCGCGGCGATGGCGCATACCGAAAAACCCTTTTACGCTTTGCAATTTCATCCCGAAGTGACTCACACTCAATTCGGTAAAGATATCATTAATAATTTCGTGCATAAAATTTGTGGGTGTCAAAATTTATGGACGGCTAAAAATATTACGGAAAATCTTATTACGGCTATACGCGAAAAAGTCGGAACGGAAGAAGTTATTTTAGGCTTATCAGGTGGCGTCGATTCTTCAGTAGTGGCGGCTTTATTGCATCAAGCGATTGGTAAGCAGTTAACTTGCGTCTTTGTCGATACGGGTTTATTGCGTTTGAATGAAGGTGACCAAGTGATGCAAACCTTTGCCGAGCATATGCAGATCAACGTCATTCGAGTCGATGCCGAGTCGCGTTTTTATAGCCAATTAGCGGGAGTCGCGGACCCTGAACAAAAACGTAAAATTGCCGGTAATGAGTTTGTGGCTATTTTTGAAGAGCAAGCTAAATTATTGCCAGCCGCGAAATGGTTAGCGCAAGGGACTATTTATCCTGATGTGATTGAATCCGGTGGTAGCCAAGGCGGTAAAGCTAAAGTGATTAAAACTCATCATAATGTGGGTGGCTTACCCGAGAAAATGGGTTTGAAATTGCTTGAACCTTTACGTGAATTATTTAAAGATGAAGTACGAGCCATTGGCTTACAGTTGGGTTTACCGAAATCGATGATATTCCGCCATCCATTTCCTGGCCCTGGGTTAGCGATCCGTATTTTAGCCGAAGTAAAAAAACATTATGCGGATATTTTACGGCAAGCCGACGCGATTTTTTTAGAAGAATTAGTGCGCGCGGATTTATACGATAAAGTGAGCCAAGCATTTGCCGTGTTTTTGCCCGTCAAATCCGTCGGTGTGGTCGGCGATGCACGCCAATATGAATATGTCATAGCATTACGTGCGGTAGAAACAATTGATTTTATGACCGCTCGTTGGGCACGCTTACCGTATGATTTCCTTGATCACGTGTGTCACCGTATATTGAATGAAGTACGCGGTATCGCTCGCGTCGTGTATGATATTTCTGGAAAGCCACCTGCGACTATCGAGTGGGAATAAAATGGCTGATGCGCAATTAACATTCATGCAAGCGGCTTTTGCCTTAGCTGAAGAAGCAAAACTGGCTGGCGAAGTGCCTATTGGCGCCGTAGTCGTTTATCAAGGGCAGATTATTGGTCATGGTTATAATCAACCCATCAGCCAAGTCGACCCTACAGCGCATGCCGAAATTCTCGCTATGTGCGCTGCGGCTAAACAGTTAAATAATTACCGTCTCGTTGATTGTGATGTATATGTGACCTTACAGCCTTGCCCGATGTGTGCCGCTGCGATGGTGCATGCGCGGATCGCTAATTGTTATTTTGGCGCTACCGATTCTCGTGATCCCCCATCGCCTAACCATCAAGTTCATAATCACGGTGGTATGCTTGAGCAGGAGTGTGCCACCATACTGAAAGATTTTTTTAAGCAACGGCGTTGAGAGTAGACGGCTTTCCAAACCGCCATTAGCGGCATATCTTAAACAAAAAATTGATTTTTTAACAATTGCCAACAAGCCCATTCCACAGCAAATTTTTTCACCCTATCGCCTCGATAAAAGCATTCCCGTTGGATCGATTGATGATTGAATTTCAAGACTAAATGGGTTTTGGCGGGAGCGGCTTGCCCTTGCCAATATTCCGCTAAGCCCGTTAAAATAATATCCGCATGTTTTTCATCGTTGACGAATTCGATTTTATGGCAAGTGTCGGGGGTGGTGATAGTCGCTTGTAATAAACCTCGGCTAGCCTGATCAAAAATTTTATAATGGCAATCATTGGCGATTAATTTTTTAATGACGATATCAGAAGCTTTATCATTGATTTTATTGACTAATGAATCTTCTAATAACGGTGTGACTTTTGCGGCGATTTTTTCTAACACTTCTGCATCATCCGCCCATACTTTGAATTCTAAGTAAGGATATTCTGCACGATAACCCGTTTGACAAGTATAGGTATGCAAAGCCGCATCTAACATCGCGGCTGTTTCGCCTTCGCTGACACCGAATAATAACCAATGGAGTTTAGGGCGATGGTGTTGAGGTAAGCGCGGTAATATATCATGTTCAAACATTGGTAAACATTCATGTGGAGGCCCCGGTAACATAAATACCGATTTGTCATCGATAGTGACGCCGCAACCATTCGCAGTACCATTGGCATTAGGAAAAATAGTCGCATCACTTGGAAATAAAGCTTGTTGACGATTGTCGGGATGCACGTGTAAATGGATAGCATTCAATCGGTTAACGATCATTTGCCAACTCGTTTCATCAAACACTAACGGTTGATCGATAGCGGTGGCTAAGGCAAAACGAGTGCGGTCATCAGAGGTAGGGCCTAAGCCGCCCGTGGTGATGATGATATCACTGTCTTGTAGCGCGAGTTTAATATTAGCGGCGATGGCATTTTCATCATCAGGTAATAAGATATGTTTTACCAGGATTTGGCCATGTTCGACTAATCGTTTGGCGATCGCAGGACCCGTAGTATTGAGGATATCGCCATCGGTAATTTCATTACCGGTCGTGATAATAATGACTCGTAGGGTTTGCATAGTCGTTATTATACTGGACTACTTCGGAAACCGCCATTAACGGCAGATCTTAAACGAAAAATCGCCTCAAAATGCTCATGTATGTTCATATACACTGCGCCTTTTTCGTTGTTTTTTCGTTTAACCTCTACTCGTTACTGACCGTTTCCGAAGTAGTCTACTGCAAAAGAAGTCTATTACATTTCCTATGAAAATTCAGTATTATAGAGTCATAGCCTAATCTTGCAACGAAAGAGATATCGATGTTACAACTGCCTGGTCAAGCCGCTTTTTCTGAATTCCGCTTAGCACAATTGCTGCAAAAATTGCAAAATGTCGATGCATCTGTGCAAAAAATAAGCGCGACCTACTATTATTTTGCTGACTTGCAGCAAACGCTAAGTGCAAGCGAGCAACAACGTTTATACACGTTGCTATCTGTACCCGAGATTAATGCGAGTATAGACGATACGAATTTACTATTAGTGATTCCGCGCCCCGGCACTATTTCTCCGTGGTCTTCAAAAGCGACCGATATTTTGCAGCATTGTGGCTTGTCGATGATTGCTCGCATTGAGCGGGGAATAGCTTTTTATTTGCAAGGTGGACAAGCCCAGTATCGAGAAGCGATTAACGCGTTATTGCATGACCGCATGACGGAAATCGTGTTAACGAATATAAATGAAGCTGTATTATTATTTTCACCATTATCCCCACGTCCCGTTGCGTATATTGATTTACTCGCAGAAGGTATCAGCGCATTAAAAAAAGCGAATCAACAGTTAGGCTTAGCTTTGAGTGATGATGAAATAGATTATTTATGGCAGCGGTTTACTGAATTAAATCGTAATCCTACGGATGTTGAATTGATGATGTTTGCGCAAGCCAATTCCGAACATTGCCGCCATAAAATTTTTAATGCTTCTTGGACCGTGGATGGGAAGAAGCAAGATAAATCGTTATTTGCCATGATCCGCCATACTTATCAGCATCATGCTCAAGGAGTGTTGTCCGCGTATTCCGATAATTCAGCAGTATTAATAGGTAGTGAAGGCTTACGTTTTTTTCCTGCTCCTCACGATAAATCTTTTGCTTATACAAAAGAACCGATTGATATCATGATTAAAGTGGAAACGCATAATCATCCTACTGCCATTGCACCGTTGCCAGGAGCGGCTACAGGAGCGGGTGGGGAAATTCGTGATGAAGGTGCTACGGGCCGTGGAGCAAAACCGAAAGCGGGATTGAGTGGATTTTCCGTGTCGAATTTACAGTTACCCCAATTACCTCAGCCTTGGGAACAAGTTTATGGTAAACCCGATCGTATAGTGTCTGCCTTAGATATTATGTTGGAAGGCCCGATTGGCACCGCCGCATACAATAATGAATTTGGTCGGCCAAATTTATGCGGTTATTTCCGTAGTTTTGAACAAGAAGTGGCAGGTATTCGGCGCGGTTATCACAAACCGATTATGTTGGCGGGTGGCATGGGCAATATTCGCCGTTCGCATGTGAAAAAGGAATTATTACCGGCTGGTTGCCATATTATCGTCTTGGGTGGTCCTGCGATGTTAATCGGTTTAGGTGGGGGTGCCGCTTCATCGGTAGCCACAGGGATGGGCCAAGCAGAATTAGATTTTGCTTCCGTGCAACGTCACAATCCAGAAATGCAACGCCGTTGTCAAGAAGTGATCGATGC